>Ga0181533_1006622_pt1 | contig 10445 bp, 9 predicted proteins | sample PEATcosm2014_Bin_45_FD_119772 | JGI IMG/M metagenome (GOLD analysis project Ga0181533, IMG submission 119772) | Peatland microbial communities from MTU Mesocosm Facility, Houghton, MI, USA - PEATcosm2014_Bin11_60_metaG | ecosystem: Environmental > Terrestrial > Soil > Wetlands > Peat | place...
AGAAACGATCTTTCACACGCGATGATAGGAGTCCCGATGACCCGAGGATACCCGGAGCACACGAGGATCATGATGGCCGGACCCGCCCGCCGAACTCCTGTTCGCAGTGCCTCCGGAAGCCTCAAGGTCCGCGTTTTCGTTCGATTCCAGCGGCTGAAGCCTTTGCGCCTTCAGCCGCCTTTTCGTTTTTGTGCCCAGGCTCGTGTTCGCGCCGATCCTCGGCGGAGCAGTCAGGCCGGGGGCATTCCGAAACCCTGGCATGGATCGGCCCAGGTCGCGTGGCGGGCCCGATCAAGCGCGCGGCCCGCGGTTGAAGCGCGAGTCCGTTCCGATACGCGCCGCGGCCACGACGAGTAGAGCGCCGCCGCGGCTACCGATCACATTCGCGGCCACCACCGGGACAGCGCCGATCGGGAGGCCATATGCCACCCACAAGCAGGCGGCCACTGCCTGGATGCGCCGCAGCGCTCCCGGTTCGCGAAAGAAGTACGAGGCCGAGAAGACCGCCGTCGCGAGCCACCCAATAGCATCCAGCATCAGGCAACTCCGGCCGCCGCAGGCAAAGAACCCGGCACCCGGCAGATGGTGAGCGAGTCGGTCTGAACCTTGTCCCACTCGCGCAGCACAAAGCCGTGCCCTTCGAAGAACTCGCGGATACGGAGCGGATTCCATCCCACGATGTTCTCCAGAACGGGCACCAGCACGCTCAGCGCATCGTCGCTCAACACAGTCCGCTGTGCGATCTGGTTGATGTATTTATTCTCGGATACCGCGATGGTCAAACCGTCGAGGCGGTTCACGTGCATCATGACCTGCACGTCGGAACTGCCATCGCCAACGTATACGATCCGGTCGCGGCTGAGCGGCAGCGCTGCGCGCAATTGATCGAGCACGGCAACCTTGCCGTATCCGGCCGGCACGCGCGCGATCGACTGTATTTCGCCCGTCTCGGGATCGTATCGGAACTCGGTGCCGAAGATATGATCGTCAGGCACGATGCCTTCGAGCGCCGACTGGATCACTTCCTGCGGGGCCGCCGAAACCACGTAAAACGAGAACCGGTGGCCATCCCGATCCGCGATCAGTTGCGACAGCAGCCGGATATTCTGTTTCAGGCGGATGCGCTTCCCAGCCTCGATCAGGTGCTCCCGGCGGACCCGCCGGTATTCGGGGTCGTGCAGCAGCAGATAGGCGAGTTCTCCGCCCTGTTGCACCAGGTGGATCTGGGAAAGGCCTCGAATCCTCTCGCCAAAGCCCACCGCGCCGATCAATTCGCTCAATACGATTCCGGAATCGTTGAAACTGAGGGTCTGGTCGAAATCGCTGACGAACAAATAGTCTTTGGTATCGCGCGGCGGGGCAACTGATGCGGGTTCTGCTCGCGGCGGGATACCGGATGCCTCAGGACGTCCGCATCGTGGGCATCGACGATGTGGAGTATGCCAGCCTGCTGCCAGGGCCTCTGACGACTGTCCGCCAGCCATGCCGCGAGATCGGCGAGGCCGCCATGGAGGCTATGCTCGCCCGCATCGAACGGCCCGGTATGTCAGTGCGCGACATTTTGATCGACTGCCGGCTGGTAGTCAGGGAGTCGTCCGGGTTGGCGCAATAGCGCAGGGGCCACTCACACCACTAGCCGCACGCCTGTCAATCCCAAGTGACGGTCTGTGGACCAGCATATCGCTGTCCGCCGGTCGCGCATCATCGACAGACCGTGGGCATCTGCCAGCGTCAACTTCTGGTCTGCAAACTTCTCGACCGTCGCCGCTGCCTTCAAAAGCTCGTGGGCCGCGAACTCTTGGATGGTGAGCGCCGGAAGTTCCTGCACGAAGGCCAGGAACTGGACCGCGCGAAAGGAATCATACCGCCGGAGGAACCATCCGTGCCCTTCGGCGATAACCAGCGCCGAGGCGATCATGGGTGGCGGTTCCGAGAATAGCCTGCGAAAGAGCGGATGATGGCTGTCCGAGCGGTCGAGGAAGGCGATCGGCGCGGACATGTCGACGTAGCACTCAGTCTTTCGCGCCATAGACGACATCGTCTACAGACTGGCTGGAGCGAGGGTCGCCGGATTCGACGAAGCCGGCGTATCGCATCCAGGGAGCGCCGACCGCTGGCGGAAGCGTCTGACGAATGGCTTGTGGGGCAGGCCCTCGGCCTGCGTGCGGCCTCTCAGGCCGCCTGGCCGCGCTGTCAGCAGGTTTACCTGGGTTTTCAACCCTGCATCTCTTACGGTAACGCATACACCAGATACCCCGCATTTTCAAACATCGGCGCGCCGTCCGGCAGGCGGTTGTGCGGCGAGAGCACGATGTAGTCGATACCCAACGGGCGGTAGCGCGCGACGTTGCGCGGGTCAAAGGGCGCGGCCAGCACCTGCTGCCAGCGCGTCCACCAGTCCTCGCCTAGATCCGGCAGGTAGTTGACCTGCCCGCCGCCTTTCCAATCCACGTAAACAGCGCGCAGAGCTTCGCTGCGGAAGATGCCCGGTTGCAGTTGCCTGCCCGCATCGGCGAATAAAAACAGCCCGTCGCGCGGCGTCGATGCGCGCGCCCATGCCGACAACTGCGCCAACTCCGGCGTGTGCAGGCGCGGATGGGTGCGCACGCCGCCGAGGGTGGGGACCAGGAAGAACCCGGCTATCGCTACCCCGGCCATCGCCGCCCCGCTCCATCGGAATTTGCGCGCTTCGGCGAATGCGGCGAGGCCCGCGCCGGCCGCCAGCAGCGCGGCCGCCAATGCGCGGTTCCAGGAGGGCGCCGCGGTAACGCTCGTATTCAATGGAACCAAGTACAGCAGCGCGAACCAGGCGAAGGCTTCCGGATAGCGCCGCGCCTGCGCAGCCACGATCCCGGCCGCCGCCGCGGAGAACTCCGCGATGACGGTGACGAACAACAGCGCGCGCATGGGCTGCACTTGCGGCAGCAGCACCCACTTCATCCTCTCGAGCAGGACGTAGGAAACCGGCACGCTCAGGATGCCCATCAGCGGCAGGCCGATGAGGAAAAATCGCAGAGCGGGCGGCGTCCTTAGGCGCAGCCGCGCATACGCCGCGAGCGATGCGGCGTACAAGACGAGATAGTGCGGCAGCCAATCCCGCCACCACTCGGAGATCCACGAATAGGGCGCGCGCATGCGCTGCAGTTTTTCGATCGTTGGAGGGATCCGCGCAAAGAAAAGCTGCGCTTCGCTGGCGCCCTCCTGGAAGCGCGCGGAGACCGCCAGCACGATGCACGCCGCCGCCAACGGCACGAACGCCCGGAACCTGCGGGTCGACCCGCGGCCTACCAATGCCAGCACCAGGTACACGCCCCAAAACGGAATCACCGTCGGCGGATGCATCAGAAACGCCACCGAGCCGGCGATTCCGGCCGCCAAGTCCCAACCGTGCGCGACCAGTCCGATCGCCAGAAACAGCAGCGGCACGGCGAAGCCGCGCGGGTCCGGCTCGATTTCAAACGACAGCACGGCCGGGCCGGCAATGGTCGCGCCTAACGAGATGGCGCCCGCCACCAGCAGCGAAGCCGGCGCCGAGAGTCCCAGCGCGGCAGCCATCAGGTACAGGCCCCAGATTCCCAGCGCGCGCGTCGCGATCTGCTCGCCTTCAAGCACCTCACGAAACCCCAGGCCGGTGATGCGGGCGAGGCCGCGCGCGGTCTCGTCGTACATGGTGAACGACACGTGCGGACGCGCGACCAGCATATCGCGCCGCAGCACCGCGGGGTCGCGCAGATGCTCCAGGATTGGAACGTAAATCTGGGTATCCTGCTGCAGCCACGTGTGGCCTGGAAACTCAAACCACGTGAGTGCAGTGAGCGCCAGTATCCCCGCCGCCACCGCGAGGTTCTTCATTGGGCGGGCGTCTTCTCCAACTGCTGCTTGATCCAGACGCGTGCGGGATCCAGGCGCATCGCCTTCTCAAAGGCCTGGCGCGCCTCGGCGTTGTGATGCTCTTTGCGCAAGGCCAGCCCCAGCCACAGGTAGGCCTCCGCGGACGACGGGTCGAGGTCCGCGGCCTTGCGAAAATCCGGGATGGCGACCGCCGGGCCGCCGCCTAGCGCATCCGGCAGATAGTAGTTCCCGACGCCGCGCGCCAGATACGCCTGCGGCAATTTCGGATCGAGTTCCAGCGCCTTGCCGATGGCGTCGCGGGCGCGCTTGCCATACGAGAACGCGAACAGCACGTTCGCGGGAACCACCTGCCCGCAGAGCGTGCCCAGCACGCGATAGTATTCGGCGTTCTTGGAATCGATGGCGATGGCGCGCTCGGCCGCCTCAATCCCAGATTCCGCCACACGTTCGGCTTGGCCTTTATCGCGCAATTCCAATGAGACTTCGGCCAGGTACGAAGAGGCCAGCGCCACGCGGTATTGCGCATCGGCATCGTGGGGTGCTTTTTGCGCCGCCGCCGAAAGCTCTGAGATGTTCTTTTCGAGCGCGGCCCGGTCTTGACGGTCGCGGACGCTCTCCAGCGCGCCGGGCGCCGCCAGCAGGGCAGCCATGAGGAAGATTGCAGCCATCACCTCTATTGTAATGGGGGGCGGGCTTGAGCCCGCGCGGGGCTTCTAGCCCCGCTCTAGTTTGTGGGAGAATCGGGACAATATTCCGCCATGCAACCAGCCGAAGAAGAACGAGCGCTGAGTTTGAGCGATCGCGAACTAGCCACCGCGGGTAGCCTCCTGACGGAATTCCTGCGCGCGTTCGAAGAATCCCTCGACGCCCGGCGCGTCATGCCGGTGCTGGACCGTAATCAACTATCCCAGTTGTTCGAAGCGCCATTTCCGGAGGTTGGCATCGGGGTCGAATCGCTGTTCCGGGATATTCACGAGAAGGTGCTGCCCAATTGCGCCACAGTCGCGCACCGGCGTTTTCTGGCCTATGTTTTGGGACCGCCGAACGGCATCGCGCCGTATGCCGAGGCGGTGGCGGCTGCGCTCAATCAGAACTGCAATTTCTGGCAACTGTCGCCGGCCGCGAGCGTCATTGAACGCAAGGTTATCGCGTGGCTCGGCTCGCTATTTGGCTATCCGGAAGCCGCCGGAGGCATTCTGACCAGCGGCGGTTCGATGGCAAACCTGATGGCCCTGTCCGTCGCGATGCACGAAAAAGCTCCTATTGATTTGCACAAAGCCGGTCTTTCAGCTCTCGCTTCACCTCTGGTGGTCTATACGTCGGCGGAAGCGCATCGGTCTGTCGAGAAAGCCGTGGCAATTCTCGGTCTTGGTTTGGACCACGTGCGCAAGATTCCCGTGGATGCGGATTTCCGGCTCAGAGTAGACCTGCTGGAGAGGGTTATCGAAGAAGACCGCCGGGCACGCGCAACTCCATTCTGTGTCGTTGCGGCGGCTGGCACCGTGAACACCGGCGCAATCGATCCGATCGACGACATTGCGGATTTGTGTACGCGCGAGAGCCTGTGGCTCCATGTCGACGGCGCGTACGGAGCGTTGTTCATCCTCGCCAATCGAATGAAGGATTGTCTCTCTCGTTGCGGCCGGGCTGACTCGATTGCGCTGGACCCGCATAAGTTGTTGTTCGCGCCGCTGGAGGCGGGATGTCTGATCGTTCGGAACCATGATAGCCTCCGCAATACGTTCCATTTCACCTCCTCCTACCTTACGGTCGAACACGACCCGCTGTTGATGAACTACCTCGAGTACGGGCCGCAATTATCGCGCGGCTTCAAAGCATTCAAGATTTGGTGTTCGCTGCAAACATTCGGAGTCCGGGCATTTCGAATGGCAGCGGATCGGATGTTGGAGCTTGCACGATATATGGCGGCGCGCGTGATGGCGGAGCCCTCGCTCGAACTGCTTGCGCCAGTGGAACTGACGGCGGTCTGTTTCCGGTTCACGAATGGCGCGAGTAGCGGCGCGGTTCTGGCAAGGCTGTTGGAGGAAGGCACCGCGCTTCTGGGTCCGGTTCAGCTCCGTGGGCGCCACGGCATTCGCGCCTGCATCACGAACTACCGGACCAGCGAGAGTGACATTGACCTTGTGATGGATCGCCTCCTGCAGCCTGGCAAAACTGTCGGCTGAAGCAGACAGGGCCCAGAGGGCACTCCCGCTGAAGCGTGCGCCACAACGCGTTAACATGATGGAGTGATCGTCCGCTCCCTACTTCTCCTGCTCGCCGCGCTCCCGGTCTTCGGCGCCGAGGCGACTATCCAGGATCGCGTCCAATTCAGCCAGGTTTTCGAGGAGACGCGCAACTTCCGCATCTTCCTGCCGCCCAGTTACGCGACCTCCGGAAAGCGATACCCGGTCATCTACTGGTTTCACGGCTTCAGCGAGCGCTTCAACAAACCGGTCGACGACCCGCCCCACCGCGATTACGATTCCGGCACGGACTACGGCGGCGATAACATCGCCAACTTTGTCGCCACGCACGACGTGATCGTGGTGAAGGTGGACGGCTTCAACCCGCGCTTCGCGGGCGACAATTACAAGCGTCCGTACAATATCAGCCCGGTCGAAACCAACCGCCAGTTCCCGCTCTATTTCCCGGAGTTGGTCGATTTCATCGACGCCAACTACCGCACCTTTGCCGACCGCGAGCATCGCGCTACCGCAGGCCTGTCGATGGGCGGATTCATGTCTTTTTGGATCGCAGGCAAGTACCCGCACCTGGTGTCCAGCGCCTCGAATTTCATGGGCTCTTCGGAGTTCTTCGTGGGCCCGCGCGACTTTCCCGTGGAATACTGCCACGACGAGATGTACGGCAACTACGAGGGCGTGCGCACGCGCCTGGTGACCGGGTCTCGCGATTTCATCCGGTTCTACCACGCGCAAATGAACGCCATCTGGAAATACGCACGGGACTGGCACGAGACCGAGGAGTTCGACTTCGATCACGGCACGCCCGGCATGGCCAAGACGCTGGAGTTCCACATGAACGCGTTCGCGCACCCGCTGCCGCGCCCCACGGTTTGGAACCATGCCGATGTCTATCCGAACTTCACCGTTTGGGGCTGGGAAGTGGCATCGGACCGCAAGCAGCCGGGCTTCACCGTGCTCTCGAATGTATCGGCCGCGGGCTTCCGCTCGTCGGTGCGCGAGTGGCTGCCGGGCGGCGCCACGATTCCGGGCGTGAAACTCTCCATCGAAACCGACAAGCTGTACCCGCCGCGCAAGCCGCAAATTGTAACCATCGTCCGGCTGCGCGACGGCAACGTGCGGCGGCAGACGCTCACCGCCGCTGCCGACGGCCGCCTGAGCCTCGAACTGGATGGCGAAGAATACGAGGTGGGCATTTCATCCGGACCCGTGTTGGCGCTCTCCGGATACCAGTTGGATGGCGCCGCCTGGGCCACCGGGGGCGAGCCGGTGCACACGCGCTTGCGCATCTGGAACAAGGGCGCCGCACCGTCACGGCCGGGCACGTTGCGGTGGCTCAGCCCGAACCCCGGCGTCGATCTGGCGCCCATGTCGTCGGAATTGCCGGCCATCGCGCCAGGCCAATCGACCGATATTGCGCTGACGGTGACAGCGAAGGATCCGAAGCGGGCCATCGTGAAGATCGTGGGTGTGCAGGGCGACACGCGCATGCCGGTCGAAATTCCGCTCTTCCCGCCCGCCCAGCCCTTTGCGGATTTCCGCATCGTGGATGGCCAGCCGATCCGCATTTTCCAGCACGCCACCGAAAAGGTCCAACTGACGCTGGGCGATGGCAATGGCGATGGAAAGGCTAATGCCGGCGAGAGGATTGCGATCCTGCTTCCGGAGGACGACGTTTACCGCGCCGCCGAGTTGTTCACCAACGACTCCTGCGTGGATAACACCCTGCGCGCCTTCGACGATTGGAGCGACTACGATCACGTGGGCGCGTCCGCCAAATACTCTCTGCCGCTGATCAAGCCGGACTGCCCGCCCGGTCACGTGATTCATGCGCTGGCGCGGGTCTTGCTGCCTAATAAGCCGAATCACATCGTGCGATTCGCTGCCATCGAGTTTCCGATTCAGCGATAGTGCCACCGTGGCGCACGCTTTAGCGTGCCGCTGTCGGCTTCAGCCGACAGTTCTTTCGCCGGCGCAAGCTAGTAGGGCATGCGCCGCACCCAAGCGCTAGACCAAAGTGATGAAGCTCCGCAGGAAAGACATCGGAGCCTTGATCGTTTTGGCGCTGGCCATCTTGGTAGCGCCGGGAACTTCGCGCGGACGTAACCATCCGCTATCAATCCGAATTACGCCCGTCCGCGGCGTTGCCGCCCATCATGGGCCAGTTCATGAAGTTGCTGCCGGCCCGGATCCATGACATCGATCCGCATGAGAGGGGACAAGGCGTACACGACGTGAGGCAACTGGATCCAGATCTTCGACTTTGTGAAGGAGGAAGTCACGCTGATCGATCCGGCGCACAAGACTTTCGCGACCTTCCCCATATCGCAATTTGCGGATAGAATGGCACCGGTATTATCCGGAGCCCGAACGCCAATCACGAATAACCTCAAAGGAGATCTTCATGTACGCAGTTATGGGAATCACAGGACAAGTCGGGGCAGTAGTGGCTGAAACGTCGCTGGCCCATAGGCAACAAGTTCGGGCCATCGTGCGGTGGTCATGGGACGCGCTTGAGCAATTCGGAGTCGACGAGAAGGACCACGCTAGGCAAAAAAACTTCAACACAGAGCATGCCACTTTCCTCCTGCATATAGCAGGCGAGCGGGAGGAAGTCGTGCGGATGGAGATAACGCGCTTCCGCGCATCCTGATTCCCGGCGGCCGGTTCCCGCGTCAGCCGTCCCGTTGTCCGTCACCGCGCGGCGGGCGCCCGCATCCATGATTGTGTCCTGGCCCCACGAGGCCGGTGGCGCGCGCTCCGCTCATTTCGCCTGGCGCTGCAACTCGGCGGGCGCGCGCTCGCGGTCGTGCCCTTCCACCTGCAAGGTCCAATGCACAGGCACGGTGTCGGGCGGATAGCAGACTTTGTCGTCACAGGCCTGGTACCGCAACACGCCTTCGATGGCCAGCTCGCCCTCCGCATCGAGCGGCGTTTACGCTCTCCCCCAGGTTTTCCCGGAAACGCGGCCCCGAGAGTTCCCAGGGGCACCCAGGTGCTGACTTACCGTAGTCCCTTGACTTCGAACTCGTACCGGCCGGAGCCGATTTCACTTACCGCACGCGCGGTCTTGCCCGGCAGCGAAACTTCGGCATCGATGCCCGGCGGGATCTCCACGGTTATGCGAAACACATCCCCCGTCAAGCGCCAATGAACCGCCACGGGACCGCGCAACGTGTCCCAGGTGGCATCCACGGAGGTGAGGTCGCCCACAGGTTCGGGTTGGATGCGGATGCGGCGCAAACCGGGGCTGGCAACGTCGGGGCGGATGCCGGCGAGACCAGCGTAGAACCACTCTTCGATGTGGCCCAGCATGAGGTGGTTCTGCGAGCTGTCGCGGCCGGCGTCCCAGGCTTCGGTGAGACTGGTGGCGCCGGCCGCCAGTTGCGCGCCATAGCTGGGAGCGTCGGTGCGGGTGGCCATATCGAAGAGCACGTCGCTGCGGCCCGCGTCCAGCAGGGCCTGGACCACAAAATGATAGCCGATGTCACCCGCGCTGGTGTGGTTGCCGCGCTGGCGGATATCGGCGACCAGTTCGGGGATGGAGGAAGAGTCGGGCGCCAGCGCCAGGATGGAACGCATGGCAATGGCGGTCTGGCTGGTAGTTGCGAAATATGTCTGGTCGAAGGCCGCCCGAACGGTTGCGGCCTGCGCGGCAAATTTCGCGGCCTCGGCGGTGCGGCCCAGGAGGCGCGCAATTTGTTCCAGAGTGCGCAGATCGGTTAGCCAGTACGCGGTGGCGGTGAAGCCCTGCGGTGTCAGTTGCGAAACGCCGGGACGGCCGGGCCCGATATCGTACCAATCGCCCAAACCGTAGCGGAGCAGATGGTCCGCGCTCCGAGACTCCAGGTAGTCCATGTAGCGGCTCATCGTGAGATACGAATCCGCCAGCGGCTGGCGGTCCCCGTACCAGGTCCACGCCAGCCACGGCAGCGCCACGGCCGCGCTGCCCCATTCGGGCGAATCGCGGAAACCGGAAGCAAAGGTTACGTACTCGGGAGCGATATCGGGAATGAGGCCGTCGATGGTCTGGGCCTCGCGTGTGTCGCGAATGATTTTGGGCAGGAACGCGCGAAGATCCCAGTTGTAGAGCAGCGAGGGGCCCATGAGATGCGACTCCTCCAGCCAGCCGAGCTTCTCGCGATGCGGGCAATCGGTGAGGACGTGCTGCAGGTTGCTGCGAATGGCGGCGTCGATGAGTGCGTGGATGCGGTTCAGCAGATCGTTGGAGCAGCGAAAGCTGCCGATGCGAGGCGCGTCGAGGTGGACGAACTGGCCGGTGAGACTGTGGATGACGGGCGCGCCGGTGGTTTCGACCTGGACATAGCGGAAGCCGTAATAGGAAAAGCGCGGCGACCAAACCTCCGGGCCGGCGCCTTTCAGGGTGTA
>Ga0181533_1006624_pt1 | contig 10443 bp, 6 predicted proteins | sample PEATcosm2014_Bin_45_FD_119772 | JGI IMG/M metagenome (GOLD analysis project Ga0181533, IMG submission 119772) | Peatland microbial communities from MTU Mesocosm Facility, Houghton, MI, USA - PEATcosm2014_Bin11_60_metaG | ecosystem: Environmental > Terrestrial > Soil > Wetlands > Peat | place...
CCTCAATGAGCGGTGCCAATTCGAGGAACCTGGCGATTACCAAGTGACTTGCCACTGCGACTTTGGACGCCTCTTCAACCGCAGCAATGCTCTGGGACGGCCCATCGTCACGGTGTTCACTCTCTCGGTTCTGCCGCCCAATCCCCAGCGCATGACGGAGATCATCCAAGGGTGGGGGCAGGTGGTCCAAACCAACGGGGCGCTGAGTGAAGCTGCGCAGGCGCTTGCCGAAATCGATGACCCACGGACCATTCCACCCCTGGCCTCCCTGGTGGCGAAAGATGTGCGCGATTATATCGCCGTCCAGGCCCTGGCCCGATTTACCAATGCCGCGGCCGCCGACGGCCTGCTGGCCGTGCTGAGGCACGGGGAAGATTACCTTGCCGGCATCGCCAGCGCCGGCCTGCGCAGGTCGCACCAGAACGACCGCGCCGCGCGCATGTTGCTGCCTGAACTCGCCAATTCGGATTCTGCCGCGCGCACCCGAGCTGCGCGCGCTCTGGGCTGGACGGGCTCCGAACTTGCTTTTGCCCCGCTATATTCTGTCTTGCAGACTGAGACCGGTTCGGTTCGTTACGCGGCGGCGACAGCCCTCGGCAGATTGGGCGATGCACGTTCTTTTGAGGTGCTGACCAATTGCCTGTCCGATCGGGATTTTGCGCTGCGCCTGGCAACGGTCAATGGCCTGCGAGCACTCGGACGGCCGCTCCAGGCAGCCTGGGTCAAACCCATGATCGTGTCGGGCGGTGAGAACGTCCCGACGTTTTACGAGGCCATTGATCTTCTGCGGATTTACGGCGGCGACCAGGCTGCGCCTGGCCTCGCCAGTTGTTTGCGCTTCGACGATCCCTCGGTCAGGCATGGATTCAATTTCCGGCTGATACTGGCCCTGGAATACAGTCCCAACGGGCCGAAGTACTTTCATAATTGGCATCACGATCCGAACCGTGACGGCACGGAAGCGGAACTCGCGGAGAATCGCCAGATTCTCTCTGATGTGAGGGCCTGGCTGAGTCGACAACAGCAGAACTAGGCGGGTGGCGATGTTAGAGCGATCCAGAGAGGGGCCGTGTGAGCCGAGCCGTGGGTGCTCCTGGAGGGGTTGCGTCTGCCATGCGTCGGGGGCGCCGCAGAGCCCCTGCCGTCGAATCGAAGGAACTGAGGTGCGTCAGCCAACCTAACCTGCTACGCTTCGGCCATGACGCGCATCCTGTTCCTCTGGCTGCTCTCCGTGCTGCCGGCCCTGGCGACCGCCTCCCCAGGCCCGCGTCCCAACATCCTCTTCATCCTCGTGGACGACTACGGCATCAAGGACGTGGGCATCGAGGGCAGCACGTTTTACGAGACGCCCCATATCGACAGCCTGGCCCGGAGCGGCATGCGCTTCGTCCAGGGCTACGCCAACTGCCAGGTGTGCAGCCCCTCGCGCGCCAGCATCCTGCTGGGGAAATACCCCACGCGGCACGGCATCACGGACTGGATTGGCGCCGGCGTGGGCGAGGCCTTCGCCCGTGAGCGGCGCGTCAAGTTGCTGCCTCCCGATTACGTCCGCAACCTGCCCGCCGCGGACACCACGCTAGCCGGGGCGCTGAAGCAGGCAGGCTACGCGACCTTCTTCGCCGGCAAATGGCACTTGGGCAGCAAGGGTTCGTGGCCGGAGGATCACGGTTTCGACATCAACAAGGGCGGCTGGGACGCGGGCAGTCCGATAGGCGGTTACTACGCTCCGTGGCAAAACCCCACCCTGCCCAGCGGGCCGCCGGGGGAATCGCTGACCCAGCGTTTGGCCAACGAGACCATCGCTTTCATGGAACAGCACCCGGACAAACCGTTCCTGGCGTACCTGTCGTTTTACGCGGTGCATGGGCCGATCCAAACCACCAAACCGCTCTGGAGCAAGTATCGCGACAAGGCCGCCAAGCTGCCCGTCGCGGCGGCCCGCTTCAAAATCGATCGCACGCTACCAGTCCGGCAGGTGCAGGATAATCCCGTCTACGCCGGTCTGATCGAAGAACTGGACACGGCCGTGGGCCGGGTGTTGAGGCGCCTCGATGAACTGGGCTTGTCAGACAACACCATCGTCATTTTCACGAGCGACAATGGCGGCGTTTCCTCGGGCGACAGCTTCAGCTCTTCCGAACTGCCCTACCGCGGGGGCAAGGGCCGCCAATGGGAAGGCGGCTTGCGCGTGCCTTTTTACATCAGAGCGCCGGGTGTCACCCGGCCCGGCAGCACTTGCGACACCCCGGTGATCGGCACCGACTTCTACCCCACCGTTCTTCAACTGGCCGGCTTGCCCTTGCGGCCGCAACAGCACATGGATGGGGTCAGTCTGGTGCCGCTGCTCGAAGGCGGTCAGATCCCGGCGCGCCCGCTCTTCTGGCACTATCCTCACTACGGAAACCAGGGCGGCGAACCATCCTCGATCATTCGCAAAGGCGACTGGAAGCTCATCCACTATTGGGAGGACAACCGCAACGAGCTGTACCACTTGCCCGAGGACCTCGGTGAAGGGCACGACCTCGCGGCCAGAGAGGCGGAGCGAACCGGTCAACTCTGGACGGACCTCCAGGCCTGGCTCAAAGAAACGCACGCCAAAATCCCGCAACCCAATCCCGAATATACGGAGGCGATGGCGGAGCAGAACCGCAAAGACGCGCAGGCGCTCAAAACCCGCCTAGAAAAAGCGCATGCCGCCTACCTCGACCCCGCTTGGCAACCGGATCCCACATGGTGGAAGAGCCTCGTACCGGAAGACTGACGGCACGCAATACGAGGTCATCTGCCTCCAGATCCACTCGCAAGTCAGCCCGCATTGAGTTCCCAACCCTCGCGGCACTCCCGTTTCACCCAGCGGTTCAGCTCCGGCAGGTTCGGGCACCGCAGGTTCGCGCTGTCCCATTCCACTTTCGCGTCCACACCCGCCTTGATGGCCAGGTGCCCGAGCAAGAGGAACTCGGTTATGGCCGAGGCATAGCCGAAGTCCGCGCAGGCCGGCTTCCCCTCCTTGCAGCTTTGAATGAAGTGATCAAGATGCGAGCCTTTGATCCGGGGGATGCGTGGTTCAGGCACGGGAAACGCCCGGTGCGCCGCCTCCGGCCACAGCCGTGGTCTTTGGCCGTAACAACCGGTGTGCATCACGCCCTTGGTCCCGATGTAGAGCGTGCCACCGTCCCATCCCTCGTGGAAGTCCCATTCATACTTCCTCTCGAACTCCGCCAACATCGGCGGGTAATTGGGCACCTGGATGGAACCTCTCCGGTCGCCGGCGGCGTCGGCGGGGAGCTTACCCCCGTCATACCAATAAGCCCGGAACGCGGACAGGCCCTCGCGGGCCGGGATGTTCCAGCGGATGACGCTGGCCTGCGGGTATTTCTCGTCGCTGCCCCCGATGGTCCCGAGGCACTCGACGCTCGCCGGTTGACGGGGTTTCAGTGCCCAGAAGACGCCGTCCAGGTTGTGGCAACCCCAGTCGCCCAGGCCGCCGGTGCCGAAGTCCCAGTAGTAACGCCAGTAGAGCGGGTGCAGACCCTCATGATATTCACGGTGGGGCGCCGGGCCCAGCCACTGGTCCCAGTGCAAGCCGGCCGGCACCGGTTTGGCCGGCGGGCGGCCGCCGGCGCCCCCGTTGACAAATCCGCTCCAACTGTGGGTCGCGAGGACCTCGCCGATGGCGCCAGCCCAAAGGTACTCGCAGAGCCGCCGATAGCCCTCGTCGCAATGGCCCTGGTTACCCATCATGGTCGTGACCTTGTGCTCGCTCGCCGCCTTGGCCAGGGCGCGGGCCTGCCAGAGATCGTGGCAAAGGGGCTTCTCACAAAACACGTGCTTGCCGAGCTGGATGGCCCGCATCGAGGCCGGGGCATGGTGATGGTCGGGAGCGGCCACAAAGACCGCATCGATCTCCTGGTGCATCGCGTCGAACATCCGGCGGTAATCGAAAAAGGCCTGTGGCTTGGCTCCGCTCTCGGCAGCCTTCTTGCCAGCAGCAGCAAGGCGGCCATCGTCCACGTCCGCAATCGCGACCAGTTTTTCGCCCAGGGCTGCCGCCAGGCTCGCCTCGCCTCTGCCGCCGCAGCCGATTACGGCGGTTGCGAGCCTTGAATTAGGCGAGGGATCGGCCAGGACGAACGGGGTCGGGAACAGGCGGGAGGCCCCCACGAGGCCTGCGCCAGCCACCATGTTCTTGAGCCACCATCGCCGGGTGCATCGCTTTGTCATACTCTCAGGGGTTGGGCTTCTCACATCTCACAGGTTCCGAATCTTTGCTGTGACCGCCTCGTGCCATGCGACGTCGTTCCACAGGCGCGGGAATTGCGGGTGGGTGAAATTCGAGGCGCAGTTGAACCGATATCCGTGCTTCTGGCCCAAGCCGGCGCAGATCATTCCTGCCTCCTTGATGAGCTCCCAACCCAGTGCTGGGTGGTCTAGCCAGTTGATCGTGCCCCAGCCTTCGGTGTTGCCGACCGGCTTATGGTGACGGCGACCCAACTCTGCCACTTCCGCCATGTTCCGGTCCATCCACTCGACGAGCTGCGGTTTATGGCCCCCCCAGTTGCGGAGCAACGCCTCCTGCACTTTCGGAAACTGCAGGTCGTTTTCGGCGAGGTTATGGATGTTCTCCCAATAGCCGGTCCGGTCGGCCAGCAGCCCGTTCATCACAAACCAGTAATGCACGTCCAGGGCCGCCATCGGCACGGGCGCCATGACCCGCCAGTCGGCCGAGCCGTTGTTGGTCAGCGAAAAGAGAAAATCCAATTCGGGCCACCTGGCCTGCAGGCGCGCGAGGACCTCGTTGGCAAAGCCGGTGTAGAAGGCGCGTGAGCTCTCGTCATTGTATTCCCCGGGCCTGGCCTTCCATTCGTGAGCTCCGGCGGTGCGCGCCTTCTCCTCCCGCTCTTTCATGCCCCGGTCCATCTGCCGGGTGAGCCAGGAGAAGCCGTGGAAAAGGGGATATTCGTTGAGCAGATCCACGTAGTAGATGTTGTGGAGCAGGTCGTTTTCTTTGAGGAATTCGAGCGTCTGATCCCACACACGTACAAACCCGTCGGCGCCGGCCACGCGGTCCACCCCCGGGCCGAAGAACCAGGTCGAGAGCCCCAACAACAACCCTCGCCCCAGGCAGCGCGGAATAAACTCCTTCAACGCCCGCCGTGGTTGGATGGTGGTCGAGTATTGCCCGCCCCACATGACCGGTTTCCAGTCCGACTTGGGAAAGGCGTGCTCCTGGATGATTCGTCCCTCGGGATCGGGCGCGACGAGGGCCGGGAAGACGTCAAGCCGGATGGCGTTGTAGCCCCGCTGCACCAGCCCATCGAGGACCGAGTCCCAGCTCTCGAACTCCCCGGTGGGGTAATGGCGCAGCAGCCAGGAGAAGTCCCACATCACGATGGCGGCCGGGCTCTGCAACTGACCGACGCCTTTCGGGTTCTTGGGCTTTTCTGCCGGGCCCAGGGAGGCAGCCTCCGCCCCCAGGCCCGTCAGCAGGGCCAAGCCCGTCTTCTTCAGGAAGTCACGTCTGTTATTCATGGCGGCTCGGCCCCGGCACTTCGTTCAGGTCGGTGCAGTCATCTGGCCAGAGCTTGTAGCACAAAGAGGCCGCGCGGGCCAAGCGGCAAATCCCTGCGATGCTGAACACGTGGGATCGTATCAGGAATGGGATAGGGACAGGGGTCCCCGGTGGCTGATCTTCCCGAGCGCTGGACCAAAGGTGCGTGAAGTTGACTGCACTCGGCCTGGTCCTTAACCTCGGAGCGCATGAGCGCAAACAAGCTGCTGCCGTGGCACTGGGGTCTTCAGGTAATGGTGTCCACAGTCGCCCTATCGCTGGCACGGGTCGGCGCGGTCGGCGCGGCGCAACCGTGGACGCACCCTGAACCGGCGCGAACCAAGGGCTGGAGTTGGAAAACGCCGCCCGACCAGGTGCAGCCCGCATCCGGCAAGCGCAGTCACGTGTTCTATGTGAGCGAGCCGGTCGTATTCAAACTGGGCGGCGCCGCGGTCAGCTACGCCGTGCGCGATTACTGGGGCGAAGTGGTGGACCAGGGGGAAGCCGGCGCGTCGGTGACGCTCCCAGTGAAAGCCCCCGGCTGGTACAAACTCTACGTGTTTGGCAAGGAAGTCCGCAAGGAGTGGGGCGACATCGTGGGGACGACCACGTTCGTCATCTTGCGCAATGACCCCAGGTTCCCGCCGCTCCCCTCTCACGCCGTGCCGGGCGGCAGTTATCCATCCATGGACGAGCCGATGCGCGGCGTGCTGGGCATAGGGCCCCAGCGGCTCGCCGCCCGCGACCTTGGCAGACTCGATGAGCAACTCAAACAGCTGACCGGCGACGTGGCGCTCGATACGAACTTCTACCTGCCCGTTGACCCGGTCCGAAAACCCGCCTTGATGGTCGCCTTCCCCAACGGGACCAAAGGCAACCTGGAGGCGGTGCGCCAGGTGGTCGAGCGATTCCACCATGAAGTCCGCTATTGGGAGCCGCGCAACGAGCCGAATTTTGGCGCGAGCGGCGCCGCCTTCGTCACTAACGAGCTCAAGGATTTTTACGCCACGGTCAAATCGGTGGACCCGAACCTCAAGGTCATGGGGCCGGGGACCGTCAGCATCGGGCCGCAACTCCAGGGCTGGCTGGAGGACTTCTTCAAGGCCGGGGGCGGGCGCTATATCGATGCCTTCTCGTTCCATGTGTACAACGGGATCAACGGCGACTTGTTTCTCGCCCGCAAGAGCATGGATACGCTCCAGGGCACGCTCGCGCGCTACGGTCTGGGGAAGATAGAAAAGTGGCAGACCGAGCAGGGCTTCTTTGCCTCGGTGTACGGCTCCTATCAGCCCCGGCTCCAGGCGCGCTGGACGATGCTCGAGATGATGGTCTTTGAGCAGTACGGGATTCCCCGGGAACACAACCACCTTTGGTATGACAAGAGCCACGGTTTCTGGGACATGCCGACCTGGTGGGAAAACGACGACGGCTCCCTCAATCCCGTGGCCGCGCTCATGCGCGTCTTCGCAGAGGAGCTCTACGGGAAGACCTACGAGCGGGCGCTGGATTTTGGCAAAGACGGCAACAAACTCTACCTGGGCAGCCTCTTCTCGGGTGATGGAAAAAAGACCGCCGCGTTCATGAACGCCGGGTGCGGCCTTGGCCGGGTCGAGTTGCGGGTCAAAGGAGCGAGGGGGCTGCGCGTTGTTTCGGCGTTTGGCGCCGGGTCCGAGTTGCCCGTGGCCGGCGGCACGGCCACGCTGGACGTGCCGGAGATTCCGGTCTATGTCGAGCTTGATGCTGGTCAGGACCTCGAGGTCGTGCCGCAGGACTGGGGGCAGAACCTGGCGCGGTTGCCGGGAGTAACCGCGGCCGCTTCGGGCACGGGCGCGCACCCGGTGGACAGGAAGATTCCCAATAGCATCGATAAGATCCACAACGGCGAATACGAGAACTGGTATTGGGCGCAAACGCCCGAGGCCCAGGAATGGATGGACGACACCAAGGGGTTTCCCGCCTGGGTGGAACTGCGGTTGCCTTCTGCGATGCCGGTAGCCCGCGTGGTGGTGTTTTGCGGCGTCCCCTGGCAGTGGCGCGGGACCTTCCTGGACCACGAACTCCAGTACGAGAAGGACGGCCATTGGGTGACGATCCAGCGCATCACCGAACCGAACAGGACTTTCGGCGTTTACTCCCCGCCCACCCGCACGACGGTGGACAGCTTCTTCTCCGACCGGTGGATCTTTGAACACGCCTTTGCGCCGGTGACCACCCAAAGAATCCGGCTGTTGGTCCACGACACGACCTTCGGCGGCGGCGCGACCAGCCTCGTGGCCGAAGCCGGCGGGCAGACTGGCCCGCATCAAATCACCTTGCGCGAGGTTGAAATCTACGGCCCCTCAGCGGCGCCCCAGAGCCTGTCCCAGTAGTAGCGGCGCGCCTGGTTACCGGTGACAATGAAATCCCTGGCAGCAGCTCTGGGCCTTTGGGCCGCAGCCCTCTTCCGATGGGCAGACCGGAGTGGAGCTCCTGTTCATGACCTATGAAACATCTCCTCCGCACCTTGGCCGCGGTGTTTCTGGCCGGCACCTTCGGCGCCTGGGTCACCGCCGGGGCGGAGCCTGAACAGTTCATCGTGCTCAACGCCGTGCCGGCGTCGGACTTCGATCAGATTCGCCGCGAGTTCACCAACTCGCCAAGCACCCGGGTCCAGGTCGGTGTGGCGGCGATCTTCTCCTATCTCGGCCAGCCGCGCGCCAACACCGCAGCCGACCTGCGCGAGTTCCTTCGCCGTTCCCAAGCAACCGGCCTGCCGATCGTGGTCCAACTCGATGGCGAGAGCTGGTGGGGTGCCCGCCCGGATTTGTGGAACTGGTGGGACCCAACCGCGCCGGGCTATTCCACCGCCAATCGTGAGAACGTGGAGTGGACCGGATGGTCCCCCGACGACGCCATCAAGATTGCCTGGCGCAACTGGGGAAGGCAGTTGCGGGTACTGCCGCCGCCCAACCTGATGAGCCCGCGCTACCGGGCCGCCTGCCACGCGGAAATGGCCGAGCTGATCCCCGCCCTCCTCGACTGGTGGAAGGCGTTGCCGGCGGACCAGCGGCGCCTGTTCATCGGCCTCAAAGTCGGGTGGGAATCCTCCATCGGCGTCAACGCCTGGTACTATCCCGACGGCAACGCACTGCTCAGCCAGCCTGAGAGGCTCGATCCCGAGTCCGGCCTGCGTGCCGACCAGCCGCCTGCGCGCGGCGTAGCCCAAATCGGGTACGCCGCCGTCAAGACCGCCGGGTTGCGGCGCGAGGGAGCCATCTCCGAAGCCGACCTGGCCGAGGTGGCACGACGGCATCTGGAGGACCTTTCGCGCGAGGCCCGGCGGCTGGGCGTGCCGCGCGACCGGCTGTTCACCCACGGCGCGGGCTGGAAGGATGGCGAACTGCTTTACCAAGCCGCAGCGAACGAGTTCAGTTACCCGGGGTGGAGCTTCTACCGGCATGCGGACGCGCCCGAGAGAGACCTCGGCGTGCAGTTGGCCCTTCGGCATAGTGACGCGCCGTATTGGGCGGCCGTCGAGTGGCTGTATCAAGGTCCCCGCGAACGCGAGCCCTGGCGCCGCGCGCTGGAAGCCACCCTGGGCCGGCCGCGCTGCCGCTACCTCTGCATCTACAACTGGAGCGGTATCCGAAACAGCCGCGAAATCCTCGATGCCATCCGCGACGTTGTGGCTGCGCACGGCCGGTGAAGAGGCCCACGATTTGTGGACTTGCTCAAGCGGGGCGCTATCCGAATTGACCCCAAGGCATCCTTCGGAGGCGTCTTCTCCGACGCGAGCGCGGCCAACCAGCGGATCCGCTTGCTCTGGCTTGGCTGCGGCACCGAAGATCGCCTCTACGGCGCCGGCAAGAGTGTGCATGAAGCCCTGACGGCCGCCGGGATTCGGCACGTTTGGATCGAGGGTCCGGGCTCCCACGAGTGGCAGGTCTGGCGCAAACACCTTCACGATTTGGCCCCGCGCCTCTTCTAAGGAACATTATGAATCCAGGCTCCGCCGGCCGATAACAGGCTGGAATCCTTCGGGCAGAGTCGGCTATTCTTGGAGCCTCTATGCGCGCGGCACTCATCATCGGCGTCACGTTCGGCTTGGCGAACTTGCTCGTGGCGGGGATAATGCCGCCACCTCAAAACGTCCGGGATCCACGGGCGGTGGATGAGGTGACTGCGGGCAAACGCGCCGTGGCCAACGCGGCCTGGTGGGGATTTGATCGATCCGACTCGACAGAACCGCTTCAGGCGGCGGTCCGTTGCGGCGCCGCAACGCTGATCATTCCCTACATGGGCCAGCCCTGGGTCGTGCGCCCGATCCAGCTCGCCAGCGACCAGGAAATCCTCATCGAGCCCGGCGTGCTGATTCTCGCCAAGCGCGGCGAATTCCAAGGGGCCGGGGACAGCCTGTTCACCGCTGTCGGCCAATCCAACATCGTGATTCGCGGTTACGGCGCCTGCCTGCGCATGCACAAGCGCGATTATCAAAGACCTCCGTACAAGCCCGCGGAATGGCGCATGGGGATCGCCTTGCGGGGTTGCCGCCGCGTGCTCATCGAAGGACTGCGGGTGGAAGGCAGCGGCGGGGACGGGTTCTACGTGGATGGGGGCGGAGGCCGGGGCTGGAGCGAAGACATCACGCTCCGAAACTGCGCCGCTCAAGACAATCACCGCCAGGGCGTGAGCGTCATCAGCGCCGTCAACCTGCTGATCGAGAACTGTGCGTTCTCCAACACCTGGGGCACGGCGCCCGAGGCCGGCATCGATTTGGAACCCGACACCGAAGCGCAGCGGCTGGTCAACTGCGTTATCCGGAACTCGCTCTTCGAGAACAACAACGGAAACCAAATCCTCATTCATCTGAGCCCCCTGACCAGCAACTCCGAGCCGGTTTCCATTCGGTTCGAGAA
>Ga0181533_1006630_pt1 | contig 10436 bp, 9 predicted proteins | sample PEATcosm2014_Bin_45_FD_119772 | JGI IMG/M metagenome (GOLD analysis project Ga0181533, IMG submission 119772) | Peatland microbial communities from MTU Mesocosm Facility, Houghton, MI, USA - PEATcosm2014_Bin11_60_metaG | ecosystem: Environmental > Terrestrial > Soil > Wetlands > Peat | place...
ACGGCGAAGTGATCGTAGAAACCATCTTCGGCTCCGTGATCGGCGCCCTGCAAAGCGGGGACAAGATCGAGATTCGCGGTTTCGGCTCGTTTCGCATCCGCCAACGCAATCCCCGCATTGGCCGCAACCCCAAGACCGGCGCGCGCGTGGAAGTGCCTGCCAAGAAAGTTCCCTACTTCAAGCCGTCGAAGGAATTGCGCGACCTGGTGAACCCCGGCGAGGCTGAAGCGAAGGCGTAGGGCTGGACGCAGTCATCGGTTCGCTACGCGATGAAATCCAGCCACGTTCACGGCCGGCGGGGGCGGGTTATCGCTGCTTTGCGGATGCCGATGACGGCCATCATGCGGCCGGCGTGCCCGTGGGACGCGCGATGCGAAAAGAACAGTTCCCCCTGGCATTGCGTGCAGCCGCCCACCACCTGAATGGAGCGCGGTGAAAGCCCACAGGCGAGCAACTGGCGGCGGTTGGCTTCGACGAGATCCACGTGCAGGCTGGGTCCGATGGGTGAGTGGCCGGGCGCGCGTTGCGTTAAAAACAGCATGGGGTATTTGGTTTTGACGGGGTCGGAGGAAAAGACCTCGTGGAAGAGCTCGCGCGCGTAAGAGAACTGCGATTCGAATTCTGAAAGCACTTCCTCGCCCACGGAATAGCAGCAGGCAGAGGCGCCGGGACCGATGGCGGCAATGAGGTCCTGCGGACGGCAGCCAAAGACGAGTCTCAGGCGCCCTATACCGGTTTCGACGATGCGCTTGACGGTTCCGCGCCAGCCGGCGTGAAATGCGGCGACGATGCGTTGGCGGCGATCAGCCACCAGAACCGGGATGCAATCGGCGGTTTGCACGGCGAGCAGCAGACCGGGCTCGGCGGTGATGTGGCCGTCGGCGCGGCGAAGACCCTGCCGGCCCGGGCCGGCGCTTGTCGACCGGGCGGCATCAGAGCGGGAGGCTTGGTCCGCGTCAGCGCGCGTGACTTCGAGGACAAGGTTCGAATGGATCTGCTTGAGGGCGATGATCGGGGTAGCGGCGTTGCCGGTGACGGCTTCGGCCAGCAGGCGGCGATTGGCAAGGACGGTCTCCCGATCGTCGGCCGCGGTGAAGCCAAGATTCAGCTCGCCGCCGGGCGCGTCAAGTTTGCCCGGCGCGGGGTGCGCGCAATAGGCACGGCTCAAACCGCCTTTCCGGGTGCTGAATCCGCTCAAAAGCCAGGGCAGATTCCAGCCGGGAATGGGCAGCCATTCGACGCCGTTGGGGGCGCGACGGGGAACGGGGAGGGGCGGGGCGAGCTCTTCGGGAGCGACGCGGGCAAAACTGGACTGCCTGGCGGGACGGGGCGGGCGGGGGCTGCGGGGTTGCGGGCGGCGCGGGTTGCGGACCAGGCCCGCCTGCTCGAAGAGAGCGTCGAGCGGTTCGATATCCGGAGAAGTGGGCGCCGGAAAAGCGGAGGATGAAGGACGGGAAGAAGGCCGCATCGCAGCTTTGATTCTATCGAGAACAGGGACCAAGGGAGCGAAAAAGCAGGGACTAAGGGACTGAGGGACTGAGGGACTACGGGACTGAAGGACTAAGGGAACGAGTTGGCGGAGGGCCGGGAAAAGAACATGGGCCTACCTTCCGGTAGGCCCGCTCGAGAGGCAGTTAAGGGAGGGTAGCCAGGGGGGAAGTTTGAGAAGAGGTTCCGAAGAACCCTTAAGAGAGAGTTGCCTTGCTTTGGTGGGAGATCATGGGGAAGCCTCTGCTGATTACTTATATTGATGCCTGAAACGGCGAAAGGTTGCAAGGCAATTCTTCAAAGATTGAGAAATGCCGGACAAACCGCCCGGCGGGCGGCTTTTACCTGTCTGGCACCCCTGGCAGGCAAAACAAGGCAAAAGGCTTGCATGCACGGGCATTGATCGAGCAATCTTGAGATTGTGAGACGGTTGCTCTACTTCGTGTTGATCGTGATCCTGATCGGGGTGATCGTGTACTTCGTGTACGAGCACCGCGCCTGGCTGGGGTTCGGTAGCACCGGGGGCGGCGTGCCCACGGAGGAAACCAACACCGATCTCGAGCCGGCACATGTCTCGTGGCACACGGTCAACCGGGTCCAGGATGGATTCAATATCGACATGCCGTCGGACTCGAGCGAGATTCAGATTCCTGCCTACAACGTGACGGGCGGCGCCGAGGAGATGGATATGCTGGTGGCCACGCCCAACGCGGAGACGACGTACGCGATTGTGTGGGACGACAATCCCCCGGTGGAGCGGGCGAGCGGCGAAGCGGTGGAACGCACGCTGGAAAATGCGCGCGATGGCGCGCTGGCGCGGACCCAGTCCACGCTGATGGGCGAGTCGCGGGCCAACTACCTGGGCTACCCGGGGCGGGATTTCAGCGGGCGTAACCAGAGCGGCGGCCTGTTTAATGCGCGGCTGATCCTCAAGGGAACGAAGCTCTACATGATGATCGTGGCCTTCCCTGCACCGAGCGCGCGACGCGACGAAGATGTGAATCATTTCTTCGACTCGTTCAAGCTGACGTCAGGCGCGCGGGGCGAGTGAGCGGAAAGACAGCGGAGTTAACGGGGTTGGCGGAGTTCGTTACTCCGCCTTTTTTGTGTTGGATTGAAGGGTGAGCTGGGGTTCGTGCTATCCCGGGGTCTCAGAAGCGAGACCCGGGGCACCCATGTTGTGGTGAGCTTACATCCTGAACATCCGCGCCACTTGCCATGAAAGTTCGACTCCGCTGCGCGTTGGCTAGGGTTTGGGACGCGCGCCCTTCTCGACGAAGTGGGTGATGAGGCCGATGGGAAGAAAGCGGACGAGAAATGCCGTGAAGCGGCCGCTCCACTTGGGAAGGATGGTGCGCCGGCCGCGCACGAGGGCGGCGACGCCGAGGCGGGCAACTTCATCGGCGGACTGCAACTTGCGGGTGCGGAAGGCGCCGGCGCGGGCCACTTCGAAAAACTCGCTCTCGGTGGTGCCGGGGCAGAGCGCGGTGACCTTGATGCCGTATTGCGCCACTTCTTCGGCCAGTCCCAGCGCGAAGAAACGGTCGAAGACCTTGGTGGCGGCGTACGTTGCGAGGTAAGGCAGCGGCTGAAAGCTGGCCGTGGAGGCGACGACAAGCACCCATCCGCGACGGCGCTCGACCATGCGGGGCACGAAGAGGCGCGAGAGGCGCACCACGGCCTCGCAGTTGACGCGGACCATGCTGAATTCCTGGTCGGGAAGGCTGGAGTGGAATGCGCCGTATTGGCCGAGGCCAGCGTTGTTGATGAGGATGTCGACGGCGAGCCCGGCGCCCTCGGTGGCGTCGTAAATGTGTTGGGGCGCGGCCGGATCGTTCAGGTCCGCGACCACAATGCGGGTTTCAACGCCCTGCGCGGCAAATTCGGCGGCGAGGGATTCGAGGCGCTCCCTGCGCCGCGCGGTGAGGATGAGTTTTGCGCCCCGCCGTGCGAGCTCGCGCGCCAGAGCCACACCGATGCCCGCGCTAGCTCCTGTTACCAGCGCCCATTTGCCGTGAAAGTCTGTAGTCGCCGTCATCGCTCCAACAGGATAGCGGATGCCGCGCGGGGTGCGGGCCGGGAGGCCCGCACTACAGCCGGTCAGGAGACCGGCGGTACAAAGGCGGATAGAAGATGCGGCAGCTGGCGCGGAGCGCGGGCCGGGAGGCCCGCGCTACAGCCGGTCAGGAGACCGGCGGTACAAAGGCACGCTGAGGATGCGGCGAAGATTAGTTTGTCGGAGGCGCGGGAGTCGGAGGCGCGGGAGCCGGAGCCGCATCCGGAGCTGGCGCAGGGGCCGGAGCTGGGGCCGGAGCGGGGATTGGAACCGGCGGCTGGTTTTTGGACAGGGAATGAAGGTAAATAATCAGGTTCCAGACCTCGGTGTCGTTGGCGCGGCCCATGTCCTCGGGCGGCATCTGGTTCTTGCCGTTGCGAATGGTAGCGAACAGATCGCTGTCGAGCTTGTTGGCAAGCGTATTGGGGTTGGTCCAGTCGTCGAGCGTAAAGCTCATGTCGTTCTTGCCATTGCCCGTGTCGCCATGGCAAAGGGCGCAATCTCTTGTGTAGAGCATTTTGGCGTGGGCCTGGGATTCTGCCGTTGGCCGGACGGGATTCCTGCCAGACGGGGTGGGCACGGGCGCAGCATTTTGCGCGGGAGCGAGCGCGGGTACGGGCGAGGCGGCCTGCGGGTTGCGGCCCGCGATCGGCAGGCACACGATGACCCAAAGGGCCGCCGCAAAGAGGAGCAAAGACAACTTCAACATCACACCCTCCTCAGCAGATGCCAGCAGTAACGCGCATCTTTTTGCTGAGTGAATTCTCGGACGAATTATAGGCCGATTTGGCGGAAACGGCTATGGGAACCAGCACATAGACGAACCCGGCTGGAAACGCGGGCCTTCGTTGCGCGGAATGGAATGCGATTGGGGAATGGCGGTGGGGTCGCGGCTCCCAGGCCTCTGACCGCGCGAATTCGCGCCAGTGGGGTTCATGCTCTCCCACCCTTTCGCCCAAATTTCAAGAAGCAGGTTCTTCGACTCGCTCCGCTCGCTCAGAATGACAGAAAGGATGGGGCACGGGTAGGTTTCTCTTCAAGCTGCCGGAGGCTTAGTGGACGGCACTGGCGCCGGGGCCGGTGCCGGGACGGTTTTTGCTGAGCATGAAGGCCAGCACGATGAGGACAATCGAGGCCCAGGAGAGTTCCATGTAGACATCCTGGTAGCCCTGCGTCTGCGCCTGCTGGGTCAGCTGGTGGTAGATTTGCGCCAGCGCCATGCCGCCCGCGTTGGGTCCGCCGAAGGAATTGCCGAGAAACCCGGTGAGCGTCTTGACGTGCTGGTCGTAGGCGATGCTTCCCGGCATCATGGATTGCTGCAGGTGCTGCTCGTGCCAGCGGGAGCGGCTGGTGACCTGGGCATTGGTGATGGCGATGAGAATGGAGCCGCCGATGTTGCGCACGAAGTTGATGAGGCCGGCGACCTGGTTGCTCTGCTCCCTGGGCATGCCCACGTAGGCCGCAGTGGTGATGGAGATGAAACAGAACGGCAGCGGGAACATCTGCACCACGCGCAGCCACGACGCCTCAGCAAAGCTCATCTGCAAATTGGTGACGTCGGCCGCGTATCTGAAGGTGATGACGAGCATGATGAATCCAAAGGCGGCCAGGTAGCGCGCGGAGATCTTTCCCGTGGCGAAGCCGGCCAGCGGCATCATGAAGACCAGCGTGACGCCGCCGGCGGTCAGGGCCAGGCCGGCAGTCATTGCCGTGTAGCCCAGCAACTGCTGCGAGAACTGCGGCTGCAGCACGGTGTTGGCGTTGAGCACGCCACCCACCAGCATCATGAGAAAGCAGCAGATGGCAAAGTTGCGGAAGCGGAAGAGCCGCAGGTTGATGAGCGGCTCTTTCTGCCGCCACTCCCAGGCGAAGAGGCCGACGATGCCGATGACGAAGAGAGCCGCGAAGACGCAGATGAACGGCGAGGAGAACCAGTCGTTTTCTTCGCCTTTGTCGAGCATGATCTGCAGGCCGCCCATGGCGAGAGTGAGAAACGCCAGCCCCATGTAATCCATGTGGCGCAGGCGCGAGGGATCGGCCTTGATCCACGGCGGATCTTCGACCAGGCGCGTAACCAGAATGAAAGCCACGATGCCCACGGGAATATTGATGAAGAAGATCCAGCGCCAGGAGAAGTTGTCGGTGATCCAGCCGCCGAGTGTGGGACCGATGGAGGGAGCCAGCACGGCAACCAGGCCGTAGAGCGCGAAGGCCTGGCCGCGCTTGTGCGGCTCAAAGGAGTCGGCCATGATGGCCTGCGCCATGGGCTGCATGCCGCCGCCGCAAGCGCCCTGCAGGATGCGGCACAGCAGCAGGATGGGCAGCGAGGGAGCCGAGCCGCAGAGAAAACTGGCGATGGTGAAGCCGATGATGCAAAAAACGAAGAAGTTGCGGCGGCCCATCACGGAACTGGCCCAGCCGCCGAGGGGCAGCACGATGGCATTCGAGACCAGGTAGCTGGTGAGGACCCAGGTAGCCTCATCGGTGCTGGCGCCCAGCGCGCCGCCAATGTGGGGCAGGGCCACGTTGGCGATGGAGGTATCGAGCACCTCCATGAAGGCCGCCAGCGCCACCGTCATGGCGATGAGCCAGGGATTGACGCGGGGCCTCCAATGCGCATGAAGCGAAAGGCTGGGCGAAAGTGCGGGATTGACGACTGTTGCCTGTCGGGATTCCGCGCTCACCAGGCCGCGCGCGCCGGCGGCCGAGGAGCCGGAGGGCGGTGCGGGCAGTGTGGTGTCGATCGCGGACAACAGTGGTCTCCTGAGGCTTTGCTGCGTTCTGGATGTTGATTGGCCGGGGAAAAACGGCGTTATGATGCCGCCGGATCGGTTGCAGGCCGCGAAATTCCGGTGGCAAATCGCTGGTACTTATAGATTAATAGATTCGCAAGGGCGCAATTCGGGTGCAGGGATTTGTTTTTGCCTTTCGCACATTCAACTGAGCACGAAAAGGGGTGTCCCATCCTTTCGCTTTATTTCAAGAAGGGGTGGAAAACCACGAACCTCAACATTCCTCTCTCAACTCAGCACGAACAATAGGCGCCCCACCCTCGCGACGTTCTTGTACTTGTCGCCAGGGCGGGAACCACGAATGCCCACACTGCCTCTCTCAAATAACCAGGAAAATGGGTGACCTAACGGGACCTGGATCGCCCCACTTGCCGATCTGTCAAAGTGTGAAATTAAATCTTCAACAACCTGACCAGGCTATCAAAATCATTTTTAGGTTTGCCGTCTTCTTGTTTCTCGATGGCTTTGCGAGCCACTGCTTCCATCTTTTTAAGAGTGTCCGGACGAGCGTCGTCTAACTTGATGGGCGCATCGAGTTCCGCGTCAATGCGGATATACGTTCCATCCCCAAACATATGTTGTGAAGTGCGCTCGCTCAATTGGTTTTGTAAAGCGGACATACGAGGGTAAACCTGTGTCGCCCATGGAAGCCATCCACCATTGGGAGCCGCTTTCCTCCTCGCGGCTACGAAACCGGTTCCGAAGTTGACGATAATCTGCGGTTTCCGCTGGAACTTCTGCGGTTGCGGAAAATCAGTGTAAATTTCATGGAGAGTGCAGGTGACCGGGTTATTCTCGGTGAACCCCCCGTCAAAAAATCGCGAATCGTACAAATCATACTTTTCCGGTTGCCCATACTTTTTGGGAACAAAACCCTGGAAGTAGGTGGGCGCGCTGGCTGTCGCAATCGCCGCAAAAGCCAGGGGGAAATCGTTCCAGAATTCCTGCCGGTCAAAACTTTTGATGAATATATTTTCATCGGCATTTCCATCCCAGGTGGGAACCATGAAATTCGTCTTGGCTTGCCCCACGGTGATCGGAATCCGCGCTTGAATGCACTCGATCAAGGCTCGATTGTTGTATTTGCTCCCGGTGATCGAAAAGAGCGTCTTCAAGGACCACCAAGGCGATCTTTTGAATATCTTTGGGCCATCAATTTGATAAAAGTTCACCATCTGTGCGGCTGGCACGCCGCTGACAATCAGTGCGGCGAGAATGCCGCCTGTGGAGGTTCCCACCACCAGATCGAACAACTGCCACAGCGGGCAAGCGGCGCGCTGCTCCAACTCAAGAAGGAAATGCGCAGTGATACAGCCGCGCATGCCGCCGCCTTCCAAAATTGCAATGCGGGCAGGAAGCGCTGATCCAGCAGGTTGGGCAGGGTCGGTCAACTCGGCGGGGGATTCGATGCGTTGCTCTTCCATTTTTGATCATTATCTTAAGCTTTGTGGTTGGCGGGCCGCCAGCCAAATCGCCATGAAAATGGGCGCCCCTGAGCCTGTCCTGAGCGTAGTCGAAGGGTCCCGCTTTGGGGACGCGGGAAAGCGCGAACCCAAATCGCACTCTGCCATCAAACAACTCAGGCCGCGCCTGCACTCGAGCGCCGGCAGGGCTCACTCCGCGCCGGGGTGCACGTAGACCTCTTGCGGCGCATTGACTTTGGCGTGAACGCTCACCGTAAGCTTGATGGTCTGCATTTTCGGCTTGTCGCCGGCTGCCGTCATGAAGTCCAGCTCGTACTGGTTGTCGAGACGCCGGTCGATGTCGGCGAAGTAGGGAACGAAGCTCACCGGGTTGCCTGTACCCTGCCAGTAGCTGATGCCGCCCGTGCCCTGGGTGACTTGCGCGAGCAGGTTCTGGCCGGTGTCGGCACCATCGGGAGTGCGATCGAAGCGGTCCCCGCTGCGCCAGTAGATGGAATAGACGATCAGGCGCGCACGCACGGCATCGTCAACGGCGGTCTGGACGTAGGGATCCTCGGCATCGTAGCGCATGTCGTAGTAATCCACACCGTCGGTGATCATGACGACTTCGCGGCGCGCGCGCGCGTCGCTGGAGGGCCAGCTCTTGGCGAGATCGGAGAGGCAGAAGTAGGGACTGCCACTGATTCCCGCTCCACCGGACGCGGTGAGATGCAAACCGCGAAGGACAGAGCCGTGATCGGTGGTGAGCGGCCCACCGAAGTCCGCACGGCCATTCATCATGTAGGCAATGGCGACTTTGGTATCGGGGCGAAGGCTCTCAATAAATTTGGCAATGTCGCTCATCTGCAGTCCCAGGCTGGAGCGCGCGCCGCTGTCGATGAGCACCACCATTTCCACTTTGCTTTGCGGGTCGCGCAGCGGCGTGAAGCCGGTGATCGCGGAATTCTTGCCGTTAAGCTTCAGGTGCACGGCTTCCTGGGGAATGCCGCCGGGCATTTCATTTTCGGGGAGGATGGTGATGACCGTGCTTCCCGCAACTTGCTGCTCTTGAGCGGCCGCAAACGCAGACGAGGCCAACAGCAACGATGTGGCCGCGAAAAGGGCGGCGGCTTGAAGTTTCTGCATAAGCATATTTCTTGCTCCTATTGAGGGGGCGCACGGGTTTTGCGTGCTGTGCGCCTCTCGACTCATCTCATTAGATGCTTTTGAGAGGCAAAGCATTGCACGGTTTAACGGGGAAAGGGGAAAGAGGAGAGCCGGGAAGCGGTGGAGCGGGTGCAGATTCAGCGACTTGGCGGGGCGAGAAGATATATGTTCGTGCTGTCCCACCCTTTCGCAAAAAGCGCGAAAGGATGGGGCACGGGCGGATTTTTTTGCCGTGTGCGGATCAGTTGGCCGTAGGAACGCGGTCGATGTGGTCGATGACGAGAACCTGCATGGGAATTTGCTGGGCCTTCAACTCCAGGCCGAGAGTTTCGCGCAGCGCGGTGAAGAGGGATGGCAAGGTGGAATCCTGCTCGAGTTCCGGCGCGAACTGGAGCTTGATATCGTAGCTGCCGGCGATGCCGGTTTGGTCGGCGACGGGAAGGTCCGTTGCGTGCTGCAACATCTTAGCGAGATACGGCATGGACCAGTTGAGGCCTTCGAGGTGACCGGAGCTGGTGTTGACGCGCCATCCGGGAAAATGATCGCCCTTGGCGGGCTGCAGTTTGGGTCCGCCTTTGGCGACAACTAGCGCGTAGCCGCGTACCATCTTCGTCTCGAAGTGCGCCGTCAGATGAAAGCGCTCCACGAGGAGAGTCTGCAGGCGCGGCTGCAATTCGTCGCGCGAGAGTTTGATTCCCTCCTCCGGTTTGGCTTCGATGTCGTAGAAATCGGAGTCGAGCCACGCGGGCTTGCCGGTGAGCTGATTGGGTTCGATATCCCATGCCATCTGAATCAGGAACTGCAGGGAGAGGTCGTGCGCGAAAAATCGGCTTTGGCCGGGATAGTTCCAGTAGCCCTGGCCGGGATCGGGGTTCGGCGTGGGCTTGATGGTGGCCGCTTCGAAAGAGGGCAGCGTTTGCGGCGCCGCGTAGGGAGCGAGCAGGAGCGCCAGAAAGAAAGCGGAACGATGGCGGAAGATCATTGCGGTCATTCTACGACGGGGCCGCGAGCGTTCGTGCTGAGTTGAAAGAGGTGGGTTGAGGTTTGCTCCTACGCCCTCTTCCTGATCGCCTGGCGCAGCGTACTGTCAATCCGCGTCTGCCATCCCGGGCCCGCGGATTTGAAATGATCGATGACATCTGGAGAGAGGCGCAGAGACACAAGCTTCTTCGTTGGGGCCTTCTGAGGGCCGCGCTTGCCGCGGCGCACCACCCTACCGTGACGAATCAGATCGGCCTGCCTAAAGAAAGCGCGAGTGGCCTCGGCGTCGTTCGGATCGTAGGGACCGTCCTCCGGCTCATACGGAATTCGCTCGCCGTCCTTCCAGGCCAGCACACGGTCCCAATCGGTTTTACTCCGCGTCTTCTTCATACTGTTTTCGCGCAATACTTCGTTCTGTTCAGCGCTAATAGAACAGGTACTTGCGCCAGCGGTCGTCGCTGCGGCCGAGCATGCGCATGATCTGGCGGCTGGTGTGCAGCGAGAAGGGGCGCGGCTCGCGCAGCAGGATCATGTCGTCGATTTCGCTGA
>Ga0181533_1006631_pt1 | contig 10434 bp, 17 predicted proteins | sample PEATcosm2014_Bin_45_FD_119772 | JGI IMG/M metagenome (GOLD analysis project Ga0181533, IMG submission 119772) | Peatland microbial communities from MTU Mesocosm Facility, Houghton, MI, USA - PEATcosm2014_Bin11_60_metaG | ecosystem: Environmental > Terrestrial > Soil > Wetlands > Peat | place...
CAGTCGCCTCTTGTAGTGCGGACTCCAGGATCGCACGGATCTCGTGGGCCCGGTCACGGAGGTTCTTCGCGGCCCTGTCGTCGAGCTTCTTGACGAGGTCGGCCGGGAGCTTCGTTGCCACCTGCCGTTCTCCGTGGACGCCCATCGGTTAGCCCCAATATCCTTGAATACTTATAAGTATCCCAGAGGTATCGGGTGCCTCGGGTCCCCCGACCGTGAGCGCAGAGCTTCCCATCGTCCCCGGCGGCTTCACTGTGTCCTCGTGGATCCGCCTTGGCGCTACTCCCAAGCCCTCGGGCGCGAGGAGAACGGCGACACGACGCGGGGGGGGGTCCCGTACGAGACGATGTCCGAGGCTGAGATCACCGCGCTGCCCGTGCGGGACGTCGTCGCCGAGGACTGTCAGTTGTACCTCTGGTGCCCCAACAGCTTCGTGGAGGAGGCCTACCGAATCGCGCGGGCGTGGTCGTTCAAGCCGATCCTCCCCATAACCTGGGTGAAGCGGAGGCCCGGCGGGCCGCTACAAATCGGACTTGGCTACCACTTCCGGGGCGCGTCCGAGCAGCTCCTTTACGCCGTCCGGGGCCATCCCCGGTCGAAGATGACCGGCCCGCACGGAACGACGGGCAAGGCGTGGTCGACGGTGATCGAGGCCCCGCGCCGCGAACACTCGCGGAAGCCAGACGAGGCCTACGTTATGATTGAGGACGTCTCGGAGCCGCCGCGACTAGAGATGTTCGCAAGGCCTCCTCACCGCGCAAACTGGACGGTCTGGGGCGCGCAGGCGGGGGGGCCGGTCCAGAACTCGCTCGACGGGCCGGAGGAGTAGGTGTGGCTCGAGCCCCGACGCGGATCCTCAGCCTCTTCTCGGGCGTCGGCGGTCTCGATCTTGGAATCCGAGCGGCTTTCCCGGGATCTCGCGTCGTCTGCATGGTCGAGAGGGAATCGTACTGCGCCAACCTTCTGGTCGAGAGGATGGAGGAAGGCCTACTGGATCCGGCACCTGTTTTTCTCGGTGACATCAAGACCTTCGATGGTGCCCGATGGGCCGGCCACGTCGACGCCGTCTCCGCCGGGTGGCCCTGCCCCCCTGTCAGCACGGCCGGCCGCCGCAAGGGCAACAAGGACGAGCGGTGGCTCTGGCCCGAGGTCGTCCGAGTTCTGCGCGAGACTGGCGCCGAATGGTTCCTGGGTGAGAACGTCCCCGGGCTTCTCAACTCAAACTCTGGACGGGAGTTCTCCGAAGTTCTCGCCGACCTGGCCGGAATGGGGTTCGATGTCGAGTGGGGCCGTGTATCGGCGGCCGACGTGGGAGCCCCCCACCTCCGGGAGCGGGTCTTCGTCCTGGCCCACCGCGAGGGCGCAGGACGGCTACGAGCGGCGGAACTGGAAGACGATCGTGCGGGTCAACGAGCAGGGGGGCGACCTGACGCTGGCCTCGAAGGCGGGGTACTGGCCGACGCCCCGGGCGAACGAGGGGTCGCAGCAGAACTCGGAGAACCGGGGGATGGCCCTGAGCAAGGCAGCACCGATGTGGAAGACCCCGAGGGCCATGGAAGACGCCCACCACAGTTCGGACCCGGGGTACTCGCAGAGGCTCCGGGAAAAGGCGGGGGGCAAACACGAGATGCTGTCGGACCAGGTGAAGCTCTGGCCGACGCCGTCGGTGACGGAGCCGGGGTTCCCGGCGGACAGGTTCGTGGACCGGGACGGGAACAGGCCGACGCACGCGGCGCAGCGGCTGTTCGACCCGGCGACGGGGACGTACCGCCAGAAGGGGCTGACCCAGGCGGCTCAGATAGCGGGGCTCTGGCCGACGCCGGACACGGGGGAGAGTCCGAGGGGTCACGGCCGGCGCGGGGGGTCCCCGGAGAACTCCCACCAATCCGGGGCGAGCTTGGACCGCTCGGCGGAGAAGTGGCCGACCCCCCAGACGGACAGTTTCCGGTCGAGGGGCGGGGATCGGGTGGACGAGCCCGGTCTGGACCGGATGGCGAAGGCCTTCACGAACGAGGAATCGAAGAACTGGCCGACGCCCCGGACCAAGCAGGGGAAGACGTACCCCCAGCACCAGCGGGACGGTCGGCAGGGGCTGACCCTGGAGGGAGTGGTCGACAGGTGGATGACCCCTCGGTCGCACGAGGTCGGGGACTACCAACAGTTCCCGGACGGGAAGCGGCGGCCGACCCTGACGGGCCAGGCGAGCGACATGTGGGCGACCCAGATAGGACGGGACTGGAAAGACGCGGGGATGGACCCGAAGGCAGAGACGCCGACGAACGCGATTCTCGGGCGACAGGTCCTCCGTACTGGCCTCCCGGTCCCACCGAGCGGGAGGAGTGGGAGCGGGTCCTCGCCCGGTGGCCCGGCCTCGCCCCGGCCACCGTCGAGGCCTCGGCTGAATCCGGCGTTCGTGACCTGGCTGCAAGGGCTGCCGCCAGGATGGGTCGATCCGACAGTACCAGTCGGAACGACATGCTTCGATCCTTGGGCAACGCAGTTGTCCCGGCAAGTGCGGCACTCGCTTTCACAGTCCTCTACGGAAGGCTAATAGGGTCCAACCCCATTAGCGTATGGGATTCATTCCATGCCGATGCCCCAGAAGCCGGTCCCCGCCCGATTCTGCCGCCACTGCGGGAAGCCGCTCGCCCGGAAGCGGATCAACGGTCGCCTCGAAGATCGAAAGGTGTTCCTGTCACGGGTGTACTGTGACCGGGTCTGTATGGCGTTTCACATGCAGAAGCCGATCGTCACGAAAGCGGCGTACCACTGGCGCGCCCGCCGTATGTTGGGCCCAGCGTGCGAGCGATGCGGCGGAACCGACCACCTCCACGCCCACCACCGCAACCACGACGTCACCGACAATCGGAAAGAGAACATCGAGACCATTTGCCGGGACTGCCACACGAAGGAACACATCTCCGACAGGAGACGGGGCGCGAAGGCCGTGAGCGTGGTCCCTCGGAATCTACTGGTACGCGTCCGCGACGTACTTGAGCGTGTCCGAGCGACATCGACCGACCCGGCCCTTAGACGGCTCGCTAACGACGCGATTACAAGTTCTAAGGCGCTCTGGCGGCCGGTTCCTGAAACTGGCATCCAGCGCCTGCCATACGAGTTCCCGCCGGCGCCAGTACGGAGGCACCGGTGACCGACACCCTCACGCCCGAACGGCGGTCGGCCCTGATGTCGAGGATCCAGGGCGGGATCCGCAGGAACTCGCTCGAGCGGGCCGTCCACAACTGGCTCAAGGGCCACCACATCCGGCACCGGATGAACCCGAGGATGCCGGGCTCGCCGGACGCGGTGCTGTCGTCGGCCACGGGGGGCTTCGCGCTGTTCGTCGACGGCTGCTTCTGGCACGCCTGCCCGAGGCACTACCGGCCGCCGAAGAACCCGAGGCCCTCCTGGGGCCACGACCTGCGGGCGGAGGAGCGCGCCAGGTCGCGGCGGCGCAGACTCCTGACGGTACGGTGGCACCGGGTCTGGGAGCACGAGGTGCGGGACGGGTCGTTCGGCCCCAAGATCCTGAGGTGGCTGGAGGAGCCGAGGTGATCGAACTTCCGACCGACCTCAAGCCCCTCATCCTCGAGGGCAACGTACTCGACCTGCTCCGCCAGCTCCCTCCGAACTCGGTCCACACGGTAATCACATCTCCGCCGTTTTGGGGGCTCCGGAAATATTCAGTCTGCGGTTGCTCGGTGAAGCACAACTCGAACAACGCCCTCCGCGAGATGGGCGGCAACGTCACCGACGGGAACGCCGGGCAGATCGACGAGGACGACCCGCGCTGCCGCAAGGACCCCGACCCGAACTGCCTGTGGTGTCAAGGCACGGGAACGATTCCGGGCCAGGAGACGCTCTGGGGCGGCGACCCCGCCTGCGAACATGAATGGACTGCGACCCCGCCGCGCCGGCCCCGGAAGGCCTCGGACGAGGGGAACCTCCCGTCGCACGGGAACTACGACGCCGTCGGGGGGAAGGTCTGCACCAAGTGTCAGGGGTGGTTCGGGGCGCTCGGGCAGGAGCCTCGGCACACACTCTACGTAGAACACATGGTCGAGGTGTTTCGGGCGCTCCGCCCGGCGCTGCGCGAGGACGGGATCGTGTTCATGGAGATCGGCGACACGTTCGTCACGCACCCGGCTGGGCTCGTCGGAATCAAGCGGTGGAGGGCATCGGGCCTGAGTAACCGCGACCACACGGCGAGTGAGCAGGCCGGCCGGATGGACAAGCGCCAACCCGACCTTAAGGAGGGGAATGTGGCGCTGATCCCCCACCGGGTGGCGATCGCCCTCCAGGACGAGGGTTGGATCGTCAAGCAGGACAACGTGTGGTTCCGCCGGAACCCGATGCCCGAGAGCGTCAAGAAGCGGACGACTCGGGCGCACAGCTACGTGTTCGAGATAACGAAGGGGTCGCCCTTCTACGACTACGACGCCGTGCGGCAGCCTCAGACGGGGAACGCCCACCCGCGCGGGCGTGGGAAGCAGCAGAAGCGTGTCGCAGAGTCGGGCTCGGGGGAGCGGCAGAACGAGAGCTACCGGGCGGCGATGATCGACCAGCCCCAGCCGGAGGCGGGGCGGAACCTCCTGTCGGTGTGGGAGATCCCGACACAGGCGTTTCGCGGGCAGCACTATGCGACCTACCCCCTGAGGATTCCCGAGATCTGTATCTCGGCCGCGACGTCGGAGCGGGGGTGCTGCCCCGAGTGCGGGGCGCCGTTCAAGCGGGTGACGACGGTCGGAGAGATGGACCGGGCCTGGCAGAGGGCGTCCGGCGGGGACGCACGCGGGGAGTACGCGGGGCAGGCGGTCAAGGACTATGCCGACACGGGGGCTGAGGACGCATCGGAGGTGAAGCGCCGTATCCTCGCGGGGATGGCGACCCGGGTCACAATCGGATGGCGGCCGACATGCGGGTGTTTTCCAGACCCGTGTGACAGATGCGCCGAACCATGGGCCCACCGGAAGGCGCTCAAGCTCGTTTCGGAACTGAGCGTACGGGCACGGGACAAGAAAAACGGCGTCGCGGACCAGCGTCCAGAGGAGGACCCCGACGAGGACCAGGAGCCCGACGACGGGGAGCCCTATGGCCGCAAGCAGTCCAGGGTGGTTGAGTACGACGTGTCTTGGCCCGGGTGCCGGTGCCGGAAGCTGGTCTCCGCGATAGTTCTCGATCCGTTCGCGGGATCGGGGACGACGCTGGTCGTCGCGCGCCAGAAGTACCGGCGGAGCATAGGTTTCGAGTTGTCGCCGTACTACGTCGACATGATGCGGACGCGCCTCGCGGAGACGTCCGCGACCCTGGCCCCGAGGATGGTCTCGCAGTCGCAACTGTCGGAGTACGCGGCGGAGGAGTCGTGACGCCCGAGCCCCCCGGTGAGGCCAGTTTCTACACCTGCGACCGGCACCCGTGGTTCGGGACGACGAATCCCGACCGCGCCGACGAACACCGGAAGAGGATGGAGTGCGAGTTGGTCGAGAGGCAGGGGAAGATCGAGTGGGAGCCGAAGTGACGGACCCCACGATGGACCTCACGCCGAGGACGGGCGAGTGCTATGTCTGTCACCAGACCCGTCTCCTCTACCCCTCGATCATACGGGTCATCGCCGCCTTCCGGGGGCAATCGGCGGAACACAGCGCAGTCGAGACTTGGTCCTGCGAGGCCTGCGGCAAGGTGGCCCTGGACGAGTGGAGGGAAGCCCCCTTCGACCAAGTCATCGACACGCAAGAGAGGCGAGAACGGAGGTCGTCGTGACCGAGACCGAGGCGGTTCGGTTCTACCGCGCCGTTGGCCCGTATGGCTTCCTCTCGAACCTCCACCGGTGTCGCGTTGAGTTGGACGGCGTGGAGTTCTCCTCGGCGGAACACGCGTACCAGTACGGGAAACCGAAGACCCCTCCGGTAAGGGAGTGGATCCGCGCAGCCCCCCTCCCCAGGCACGCGGCGCTCGCGGGCCACCACCTCTCGACCTACGACGTCGTAGAGGGGTGGAGCGGGCCGACGGATGCGCCGTGGAAGGGGGCGAAGGTCGAGCGCATGGAGCGGGTCGTCGAGGCGAAGTTCCGGCAGAACGCGGACCTCGCGGCGAAGCTGCTGGCAACGGGCCGGACCCAACTGATCGAGGAGAGCCCGGACGGGTTCTGGGGCGAGGGCCGCTGGGCGAATGGTCACAACATGCTGGGCCACATCCTGATGGGGGTCCGGGACAAGCTCCGGGCGGAGGAGCCGTGAAGAGGACGGACACCGGCGCCCTCAAGGCCCGGGTCGCCCGTCACTGGTCGGAGCCCGAATGGTTCACGACGTTCGAGCTCGCCCTCTACGGCGCCGTCGAAACGCCGGACGGGAGGGACCGCACGATCGACGCGCTGGCGATCAACCGCGTCACCTCGCGGGGGAACGAACTCGTCGGTATCGAGGTCAAGTCCGAGCGGTCGGACTGGCTCCGGGAGCTTGCGACCCCGCAGAAGGCCGAGGCGTGGTGCCGCGTAGTCGACCGCTTCGTCGTCGTGGCCGGCAAGGGCGTTGTCAAGGCGGAGGAGCTACCCGTGGGGTGGGGCCTCCTCGTCGAGTCGGGGACGGGCCTCGCGAAGGTGGCCCAGCCCGCGATTGTGAACCCGTGGAGGGAGAACGGCGGCGCGGATCCCGTCCCCCGCGAGTTGTGGGTCCGGATCCTCCGCCGCACCCTGGACCACGAGCACCACGACCCCCAGGTCGCTGCGGCCTACACGCGCGGGCACGAGGCCGGGGTCAAGGAGTCCAGGGAGAGCATCCGAAGCGAACTGTCGAACGCGAAGGGGCAACTCCAGGAACTGCAGGAGGGAGTCGCCGCCTTCTCGAAGGCCACGGGACTGGACCTCCATCGGGAGGTTCGCGGGGAGTGGGCCGGCGAGCGGCTCGGCAAGCTCGTCCGCGCGGCGACCGAACACAAGGACCTGCTCCGGAACGCTGGGAACGATTTGCGGAACTTCAAGCGCCTCACCGACGACCTCGAAAAATCGCTGCGTGCGGCCGGCTGGAAACCCGAGGAGGAACCGTGATGGGGACCAACGGCCTCTGGTTCCCGGTTCCCGACCCCCGGCCCTGCACTTCGAGCGGGGGTCATTGTTTCGTCGCCGTGTCCCAGGTCCAGCCGCTGCCGATCAGCCTCCCCTCCGGGTTCTCGACGACGTCGCGGTACTGGTCGTTCCAGACCGTTTACAGATGCCAGTTCTGCGGGGCGGGAAAGTGACGACGGACCATCCGGAGGGAATCACCATGCGAGAAAAATCGGGGCCGAGAGTGACGAAGGACGAGGGGACGTGCGGGGAATACCCGTAGGGGTCGGTTGGGAACATGGGCGAACTACTCGTTAGAACCCGGTGGGGTTGGGCGTGGGGGCCGTGGAAGAGCCGAGGCGGTGTCTACAACGACCTCCATCACTTGTTCAGGCCCGGGGAGATTCCGAGGAGCCCAGAAATCAACCGCGCCGTCCGCAACCTCTGGCTCGGACGCGGCACGGAATCGGACGCCCGGCTCGCTCGCCGGTACGCCCGCCGTGAGGGATTCAGTCCGTAAGGGAGCCGTTTGGAGCCGGGACCATGAGGGATCCGTTCGACCCCGAGCGATTCTACATCCGTCACACACACTCGGCGGACGGCCGGCTCTGCTACGAGCAGTTCGAGTTCAACGTCCGCGCCCCGAAGGGCGGGCTCGGGAGGCACGCCGACTACACCGTCGTCCACGACGACCTCCTGCGGCGGGGCGGCACGTTCCTCCTCTTCGAGACCGGGCCGGTGTCCTTCGGGGAGGCCCTTGACCGCGTCCGGTGACGCCTGGGTTCGGCATTGTATGTCCTGCGAGCGGTGTTCCCGGTGGCACGGCGCGTGGCCCGACGGGAAGATATGTAACACGGGCGAGAAGCTCGAACGCCAGATGCGGAAGGACGCCGAGCGCGGGTGAGGGAGCCGGTGCGGATCCTCCTCGTCGACGTCGACTCGAAGATCGACAACTACGCCCTCATGCGGGCGTCAAGGTACGGTTAGCCTTTGTACTCCGGAGTCTTGCCCTGTTTGGTGGCCCAGATGTCGACTGAGGAGCCGATAGGCGTTCACGGTGAACAGGGGACAGGACCGGCGGTAGAGGCGTCTGGGCCACCACCCGATTCTTCGGCCCCGGTCCCCCCAAATCTCACGCCGAAACCGAGGCGCGTCAGGGATTTGGAAAAACAGAGAAGGTGGTCTAGGGAATCGCTACGGCGACGCAGACAAGACCCAGTCAGGGGGCCGGTTTACCGAGCGAACCAGCGGCGATGGCGGCATGGACCCGGGAGGGCCAGTGTCAGAGAGTTGACCCGCAGAAGGGCTCAGGAGATGAAGAGAGTCGCGTTGTCGAAGATCGGGCCGCTCAGGTGTGCGTGGTGCGGCTGCGACGACATACGCGCACTCGAGGTGAACCACAAGAACGGGGGGGGCACCAAGGAGTACCGCGAGATAGGCCCCACACTTTACAGAAGGATCATCAACGGGACGAGGGGGGTCGCCGACCTCGAAATCCTGTGTTCCCCCGACAACCGGCTCGAATGGTTGCTCCGGCGCTTTCCGGACTTGAAGGGGCGACTGACTGTCACCTGGGCCGGGGCGGCCGACCCGACCCGCGAGGCCCCGTGAGGAGAAGCAAGGTCCTCGCTCGGGGAACGGAACTGATAGTGTTCCTCGACGCGGTCCAGAAGCGTAGCAGGAAGTGGTTTTCCCGGGAGCGTTACCGGTGGTTCCTGCGGGGGCTAGAGATCGGGAACCCGAACGCGATGTCGGACCTCTGTTCGATTCTGGGCTTCATAGAGGTCTGTGTCCTGGTGGTCGGCGAGGAACCGTGACCCCGACGTGCGGCTTCTGCGGCGCGGAGTTCGCCAAGGTGACGAACGCGGAGGACCACGGGCTCGCCGGGCACCCGTGGATTGAGGACGGGGAGGACGTCATCTACTACGAGGGGATCCTGCCGTCGACGGCGCTGCGGGCCCGGAGGGTCCGGTGAACGGCCGCGCCGACGATCACGGAAACCCGACCGGGCCGGGCGAGTTCTTGATTCCGACCCCGCCGTACCCGCGTCTCCTCGAGGATGGCGCCCTCTGCCGGGAGTGTGCGACACCGTGGCACTTCGACGGGTACGACGGGATCGGGGAGATCTATCACTGTCACGGGTGCCCCCGGTCCATGCGCGTGATCCGAAAAAAGGGACCGAAGGGACCAGTCTACGACATCCAGTACAGTCGGCCGAGGGCAGCATGACAGGATGCTGGGCGCTCCTCTCCGGGGGCAAGGACAGCGTGTGTACGGCGTCAATCCTATCGAAGCAGGGCCGCCTCGCCGGGTGCGTCTTCCTCGACACGAAGATCGCGGCGACCGACACCCGTCCGTTCGTGGAGAGGCTCTGCGGGGACCAGGGCTGGGAGCTGAGGGTCTTCGAGGCCCCCGTGTCGTTTGAAATCCTCGTGGGGCGGTACGGCTTTCCCAGGGGCCCCGTCGGCCACCGCTGGGCCTACGGGGCCCTCAAGGAGCGGCCCCTGCGGGCGGCGGCCACCGCGCTCGCGGTCGAGGGGGAGACCCTCACCTTCGCTTCCGGGGTCCGCGTCGGCGAGTCCGATCGCCGTCGGCTCACGGTGAAGCTCGGGACGGGCCGCTACCGCGACCGCGGGTTCGACATCACGGCCCCGATCGCGGACTGGACGACGCCCGAGGTGTACGCGCACCTCAAGGAGAACGACCTGCCGCTCGCGCCGGCGTACGCGCCGCTCGGGATCTCGGGGGACTGCCTCTGCGGCGCGTTCGCGTCGAAGGACGAGGCGGCCGCGATCCTGCAGACGTACCCGGACGTGGCGGCGCGGATCCGCCGCCTCGAGGAGTCGGTGGCGGGCAGGTTCGCCTTCCCGAGGGACCGCTGGGGGTCGGTGAGGACCAGGGGGGGCTTCCGGGCGCTCTCCGGGCAGCGGACCCTGGAGGGGATCGTGTGCGGGGGCGACTGCGCGAGCGGCGGGGTGTGACGCCGGTTACTCCGGTATACGGCCGTATACAGGGCTAGTTGGGGGCAGCGTCGGGGTGCCCGAGCGTTCGCCTGGGTCGATAGACCTTGGTGACCCCGACGGGCACCTCCTCCATTCGGCGGAGCAGGGGGAGAAGGTCCGGGGCATAGTCTCCTAGCAGCCCAGCGACGGCCCGGCGGCTCCGGTCTCGGCCCGGGGCCTTGTTGTGGAGGTCGCGGAAGGCCAGGTAGAACCGTTCCATGAGCGCCGTCGACTCGGGTCGCCGGTACCTTCCGACCCTCTTCATCAGGCAGGTTCGACGGTAGAGCAGGCCCAGGCGCGCCTCGATGATTCGGCGGGGGAAGTGCAGGAACGGGGAGACCTGCCGGAGGAGAATCTCCGCGCCCTCGGTGGCGACAATCCAGTCGTATCGCG
>Ga0181533_1006640_pt1 | contig 10421 bp, 10 predicted proteins | sample PEATcosm2014_Bin_45_FD_119772 | JGI IMG/M metagenome (GOLD analysis project Ga0181533, IMG submission 119772) | Peatland microbial communities from MTU Mesocosm Facility, Houghton, MI, USA - PEATcosm2014_Bin11_60_metaG | ecosystem: Environmental > Terrestrial > Soil > Wetlands > Peat | place...
GGGGCAGCAAATCCGGGCGCTACAGTATTAGGCGGAGCAACTCGGCTTATGATTCGAATCACTCAGGCTGTGATGGCGGCGGCTACGTTCCTTCTTCTGGCTGGCGCGGGTGTGGCGCAGGAGAAGCGATACGTGGTGATCGACCAGGACGCGGCCGGGCCCGGCGGTACGGACATGATGTCCATCCTGGTGCTGCTGCCCTAATTAATTAGCGAGCTGCATCTCTCCCGGAACTTCTGCGATTGGAGGTATACCTTAGACATGATTAACTCAACGCCTTTCGCAGGGATATCGATTCTTGCGCTTCTGGCGGGCCTGTCTCCGGCCTCAGGCCAGACGCTCGATCAGCTCCAACTCCATCAGGTGCGAGCCGCAGCGGCCGAATACCGCGGGAGCAAGGCGGTCCACATCACGCAAGCACCCGGCGCGCAAGGCGAGGATACTCTCGCTATCGTTAGCGGAACCGAGCTGCAGGATGGCATCATTGAGGTGGACGTCGCCGGCGCACCGGCGCCTGGTGCTTTCGGCGACGCGCGCGGTTTCATCGGCGTGGCATTCCGGGTGCAGCCTGATGCCGCGAGATTCGAGTTGCTTTACCTCCGCCCGACCAACGGGCGCGCGGAAGACCAGCTTCGCCGGAACCACTCAACGCAGTATGTCTCGTTCCCGGACTGGCCCTGGCAGCGCACGCGCCAGGAGACGCCCGGGCTTTACGAATCCTACGTGGATCTCGAACCGGGCGTGTGGACCAAGGTCAAAATCGTTCTGGCTGGCGGCAAGGCCCGGCTCTACGTCCACGGCGCAGAGCAGCCGTGCCTGATAATAAACGGTCTCAAACTGCCCCCGGTGAAGGGCGGCACTGGACTCTGGGCGGGTCCGGGCACAGACGGCTACTTTGCCAATCTGCGCGTATCGCCAACGCAATGAGGAAGCTGGCCCGCAATATCTGTGGGGTACGGAAAGCGCAGGGCGACATCGCCCGGGAGCACGATTCTGCTCGAATTCTCACGATGAGCCGCCGGCCCGCTGCTACACGGATGCGTGTCCCTATGCCTTCGAACGCGCGCGGCGGATCCTCAGGTCCGGAAGAACCTTACGCCGCACCGCGCCATCTGGACGCTGGCGGCTATCTCAGCCGTGGTCGGCTGCCTGGCTGTTGTCCTGGCCTTCGGGGACGCTGGCGCTCCTACCGATGCCGCCATCAAGGCCCTCCCGCACGGCTTGTGGTCGAGCGTCGGCTACACCACGCACGATGCCATGGCCGCTCTGCCCAACTCACTGTTGGCCGTGACTCTGGCTTCCAATTTCGGCACCTTCCTGCTGTACGGCCTGAGCTGCATTATCTGTATCGTCGCCTATCGCCGGCATCCGAATTTCAGGTTCCTGCGGCACATGGCGATCCCGCTCTTCGGCCTGGTCGCGAATCTGGCCTGCATGGGCTTCTACCTGGTCGGTCCGTTCATGGGCTATGGCACGAAAATGGAGCCGCTCATCGCCCTGGGCATGGCCGTGGCTTGGGCGGCATATGGAGGCATCTATTTCGTGCGATCCAGCCGCGCCACCGGTCGACATACGCTCGTCCTGATTCCGCCGGAAACTGCTGAGACCTAGAGACTGACTCAGAACTCCCGAGTGGGACAGACCATCGTCCTTCGTGGTCTGTCAGGCCCGCCCGATGACAGCCGCTCGACAGACGACAAAAAGCGATCGTCTGTCCCACCGGTTTCCGCGGGTTCGATTCCTCGTGACACGGCGCGCGCCACGTGGCCGCCTTCGAATGCCTGCGGCCTCTAAAGGCCAGAGAGCCCCATGCTACTCTGGCCGGTATGCCGGCGAACTTCAAAGCGGAACTGGTGGCCTGTTTCGGCCAACCGGTCGCCGAAAACCCGACTGGCGCCATGCAGGAAGCTGCCTTTCGGGCGCTCGGCCTCAACTGGCGATATCTCACGGTTGAAGTGCCGCCCGAGAAACTCCGCGACGCGATGGTGGGCGTGCGGGCGTTCGGGATGCAGGGCGTCAACCTTACCATCCCTCACAAAGTCTCCGTGATCCAGCACCTCGATCGAATTGCGCCGGACGCCGCGCTGATCGGCGCCGTAAACACCGTGCACCGTGAAGGCGACCATCTAATCGGCGAGAATACCGACGGCAAGGGTTTCCTGCGCGGCGTGCGCACCGACGCCGGCCTCGATCCCAAAGGCAAGCGCGTCGTCGTTCTGGGCGCCGGCGGAGCCGCGCGGGCCATCTTGGCGGAATTGGCGCTGGCCGGGGCCGCGGATCTGCTCGTGGTCAACCGTTCGATCCAGCGGGGTGAGGAAATGGTAGCGGACCTCGCGTCCAAGACGAAAGTGCCAATCCGGTTCCAGCCGTGGCCCGGCACGTATGCGGCGCCGGAGGACGCCGACCTGCTGGTCAACGCCACATCCATCGGCCTATACCCCGACGTGGATTCCATGCCGCCCGTGGATCTTCGTGCCGCGCGTCCGGGCCTGCTCGTCTGCGACGTGGTCTTTAATCCGCCGGAAACGCCCTTCCTCAAAGCGGCCCGGCAGCGCGGTCTGCCCACCCTCGACGGATTGGCCATGCTCGTCTATCAGGGCGCGATCGGATTCGAACTGTGGACCGGCCGGAAGGCCCCGGACGCGGTGATGACCGAGGCGTTGCGCGCGGCGCTGGGCCTTCCTTGATACGCCGCACAGGCGCGGATTGGGTTGGGGGCATGGCCGTCGCGAACTGCTGTCTTGTACTAACATAGCCTCCGTGGACCCAATCCTTCGTCACATCAAGCAGCACCGGGAAGCTCTCATTGCGCTCGTGGGCGCATTGGTAGAGGAGGAGTCGCCTAGCGACGATAGCGCCGCGGTGGGGCGATTCGTAGATCTGCTCGCAGACACGCTGGCGCCCCTCGGGCGCATTCGCAAACACCCCGGCGGCAAGTTCGGCCCACACCTCACCTGTGAAGTGCGTCTGCCCGGCCGCGGGAAGAACGGCCAAGTGCTGGTGCTGGGACACAGCGACACCGTCTGGCCGCTGGGCACCTTCGGTAGCATGCCGTTTCGCCGCGCCCGCGGCCGGCTGTGGGGACCGGGCGTTCTGGATATGAAGGCCGGCATCGCGTTTTTTATCTTCGCCGTCCGCGCGCTGCAAGACCTGGATATTCCCGTGCCTTCGCGCATCCTGCTGCAGCTCAATTCCGATGAAGAGGTGGGCAGCCCAAGCTCTCGCGCCCTCACCGAAACCAACGCCCGCGCCAGCCATGCCGTGCTGGTCCTCGAGCCCGGCACCGGCTTATCCGGTAAACTCAAAACCGCGCGCAAGGGAGTGGGGCTATTCACCGTGACGGCGCATGGCCGGGCCGCGCACGCCGGCGTGGATTTTTCCGCGGGCGCGAGCGCCATCGTGGAACTGGCGCGGCAGATCCAGCGCATCTCGGGCTTCACCGATCTCGAGCGCGGCATCACCGTCAATCCCGGCGTGATTGCGGGTGGAACGCGCTCCAACGTAATTGCCGAAACCGCCCACGCCGAAGTGGACGTGCGCATCCCGCGGCTCCGCGACGCCGCTTCCCTCGAACGGAAATTCCGTAGCCTCCGCGCCTTCGACAAGCGATGCCGCATCGAGATTCGTGGCGGATTGAACCGTCCTCCCATGGAGCGCACGCCGGGTACGCTGCGGCTGTTTCGCCTGGCGCGGAGGCTGGCCTCCGAAATCGGAGTCCCGGTCGAAGAGTCGCACACCGGCGGCGGTTCCGACGGCAACTTCACCGCCGCGCTCGGAGTGGCAACCTTGGACGGTCTGGGCGCGGCGGGCGAGGGCGCGCATGCATCGAACGAAAGCATCCTCATTGCCCCGATCGCCGCACGCACGGCGCTGCTCGCCAAGCTGCTGGCCGCGGTCTGAGTTGCCGGCCAATCGCGGGTAGCAGTTTGGCCCCGTAAATGAGGGTATTGGAAACCACGATAAAGTGGTGTTAAACTCTATTTAGGAGTTGCTAATGGTTAAAAAACTTGTCCTGATCTTTGCCGTTCTGGCGATCGCAGCGGCGGTCGCGGGAACTCTGCCCACCGGGCATTCCAATTACAAGATCACCCTGTTCCGGCCCGCCCTACTCAACGGCACGGAATTCAAAGCGGGCGATTGCGTTCTCACGCTCAACTTCGTGGATTCGAAAGCTACCCTCACACAAGGCAAAACGTCGGTTGTCGCACCGGCCAAGATCGAAAGCGTAGATCAGAAATTCGACGTCACCGCAGTGCGGCTAAACAGCGATGGCGGGAAACAGAACATCGGCGCCATTGAAATCGGCGGCACAAAAACCAGAGTCACGCTGAATCCGTAAAGTCGATCATGAATCCGCCGATGTCCACAAGGGCGGATGAAGGTTGTTTCTGAGTCGTGCGCTCGGGGGCCGGCCAGACCGGTCCTCGGGCTGGGCCTATTCTCTTTTTGTTCCACTCCCCTGGTTCTAACCTCCCGAGCTACTCTCGAAAAAAGCCCGCGATGAGCCAGAGATTGCGGACTTGCCGGTATCCCAAGCTCTCAATCATGGCCGCGGCAAACAGCCTCGCCAGTTCGGTTGGGTCGGCCGCCTCATACTGCGCCAGTTCCCGCAGCACCACGGCCGCCATCGAGACCAAGGCTCCCGATCCCAGCGCGGCCAAGAGCACCAACTCAATCAGCGTGCCGCTGGCATGGCCGGTGACGACGGCCGCAATCAGCAGCAGATAGGCGCCGGTTTCGACCAGCGGCAGGAGGAAGCGCCAACCCACCAATGCAGGCAGAAACCAAGACGTTCCACCCATCCCCTCCGCGCGCACCGCGTGCGCCAGTGCGCGCTGATCGCGGCTGACCGCGTCATGGAGTTCCCGGAAGCTCCGCGGTGAGGGGCCATAGCTAATCGGATTCGGGATCAACGCCACAGTCCTAGGCTTGCCGGCAGCTCGCGGCTGTTTGCGCAGGGCCAGGACAGTGTCGAGCGGATCGCCGCGAAAACCGCCCGCTGCGGCGATGGCATCGGCGCGCACCAGCAAGGCGCTCCCGGGAACGGGAATCAGCAGGTCCCCGCCGGCGGCGGCGGCCATGCGTCCCAGCCAGATGCGGATCTCTTCCAAGCCCCAAAACCAGGCTGCCCAGGAAGCCGCGAGCGGACCGGGGCCGCCTCCACAAACCACCATGGTTCCGGCCGGATCTTCCAACATCGGCCGGATGAGCGTAAGCAACGCATCCTGCGGAAACTCGCTGGCGGGCTCGAAAAGCGCCAGCACGGGCGACAGGGCGGCGTTGGCCGCCGCGTTCCAGGCTTCCGATCGGCGCCCGCCTTCGATTTCCACCACCACCATCCGCACCGGATCGAGCGATTGGTACACGGCGCGAACTTTGGCGGACGGCAGTGTGCCGGCCACGCGCGAGGAAGGCTCGAGACGAAATTCGTCAACCCAGACTTTCCGGTCCGTCTCCGCCAGGTTTTCGAGCGCCAACACGGTTTCCGAACGGCCGAAGTCCAGGCCCAGCAAGCGGCGGACGAAAGCGCGCGCGGCCGGCGAGGCGTCGCGGCAGACGGCCAGCACGGACACCGCGGGAACCAGCGGCGATTTCAGCAAGACGTTGCCGCTCTCGTCGGGATTGCGCCGCCAAAACCGCCGCAATACGAAACAGCCCTTGAGGAGCACGCCGAAACCCGCCACGCCGGCCAGCGTCAGCAGCAACGCCGCCGCGGTCAGGACGGCAGCGGCCCAACCCGCGCCCGCGTCCATCAAAACATCCCTCCGTGCTGCAAATTGGCCAGCGCTTCGGCGGCGGCGGCCGCGGTCGCCGGGTTGTCGTTGGAAGCCAGTTCGCTCAACGCGCTCAATCCCATCGGCGGCAACTCGGCCAGAGCGGCCGCCGCCGCGCGGAGTTGCTCGGATTTTCCCACCCGCAACCCGCGAGCCAGCAGGGCAACGGCGCCTCCGAGCTTCATGCGGGCCGCCGCGCGGGCGGCAGCGGTGAACACCGCCGGATCCGCGTCGCGCAGGGCATCGAAAATGGCCGCTTCGTTGTCGGCGGAAGGCGGAAGCAGCGGCGCCAGGGCCAGAGCGCTCGCCCGGATGCGCGGATCGTCGTGCTCCAGCAGACGGTGCAGGTCTTCGAAGGGCAGGGCGCGTTCCCAGGCGACTAGCAATTCGAGCGCCACCAGGGTGCGTTCCGAATCCTTCCCGTTCAGCGCCAGGGGGATCGTGCTCTCGCAGAGCGCCAGCGCCTGGCGGCGCAATTCCTCGGTGAGACGGATACGCGATAGCAGGTTATTCTCCATGGCCATATCGAAAACCTGCCCAAACTGTTCCGGAATTTCCGAATGCAGCACGGCACGCGCGGCAGCGATGCGCACTTCCCGGTCGGTATCGTTCAGGGCCAACACGGGGATGTCGCCGCTCAGCCGCCGGGCGGGCTCGAACGAAGTCACGAACGCCAAGCCCTTGAAAGCTCTGCGCCGCACCATCGGGTTGCGCGAGCGGCTGTCCTGGATCCAGTCTTGCACCAGGCCCAATTCGATGGCGGCCTCGCACAACCGGTCGCGAGCGGCCCCGGCGACCTTGCCTTCGAATTCCGTCAGCACGCGGCCGACGGCGGGACGGTCGGGCCCCGCCAGCTTGCGGATCGAGTCCACATTGTTGCTGCCCGAGATGTTTTCGATGAGCAGGTCGCGAAGCCGCGGTTCGATCTCCGCGTAGCGCCGTTTCTGTTTCCAGGATTGCCTGGCCCGCACCAACGACAAACCGAAAATCGCCGACAGAAAGAGCGCATAGAGGCCCAGCAGGGCGGAGACAATGCGGAGAGCGGCGGTCATCGCGCAGCGAGACGTTTCAGGCGGGCAACCAGTTCCATCGGGCTGAACGGCTTCACCACATAGTCGTCGGCGCCCAATGAAAAACCCCGAATCACGTCGCTTTCCTGCTGGCGCGCCGTCAACAGCATGACGCGCACCGGAATGGATTCCTTGCGCAACGCCGCCAGCACCTCGTAACCGTCCATCCCCGGCATACTGACGTCCAAAACCGCAATATCGGGCTGCGTGCGGCGGACGCATTCGAGCGCCATCGTGCCGTCCGGCACGGTCTCGATGTCGAAACCGAAATTTTTCAGGGTCGTGCCCACCAGCGCGCGAACCGTAGCGTCGTCGTCGGCGATGACCACGCGCGTGCGCGCGCCGGGCGCCAAGGGAGATAGCGGGACATGGCGCGCGCCGCCGGACGGCTTTACAATCTGCGCCAGGCTCAACCGCACCAGGGCCTCCTCGGGCTGCCAGGAATCCATCAGAAATTCCCGCGCCAATCCCTGCACCTTCGGATCCAGCGCCAAGAGGTGATCGCGGCTCCCCACCAGCACCACCGGCATCTTTTTCCAGAGCGGCGCGTTGGGATCCAGCCAAGCGCAGGTATCCACTTCCGGGGCTACGAAGATCACCGCCAGATCGGCCGACAGCGCGTCTTCGGCCAAGGAATCGTAACCGGCTTCGAAAAATGTGGCCGTTGCATGGGCGCGTTCCAAGGCAATTCCCAAACGCTCCTCTTCGGCGGCGGGCAAGCCAACCGCGGTGACCCGCTTGCCGGCAAGCGCCTGCGAAACGTACTCCGGAATCGGCGTGTCGCGCGCCTCGCGCGGGCTGGAGAAAGCCAGGGCCAGCGCCGTAAGCGCTTCGCGCAACTGGGCGTTGTCCAGCGGCCGGTCGAGGAGAATGGCTTCGGCTTCCCGCGCCAGCCGGCTGATCGCCGTGTAACCCAACAGTCCGCCGGTTCCCACCCATTGGTGCACCAGCTTGGCGGCTTCGTTGGCGCTGAATTGGCCGTCCAGGTCGAGCAAGAGCTGGCGCGACTTGTCGCGCCCCTCGGCCAGAAAGACGCGGCGCAGCGCCTGCAAGTCCGCTTCGGGAATGGCCGCCACTTCGCCGGGCGGCGGCGCGGCAGCGGCCTCGTTACGGCGGCCCAGGTGCTCGCGCAGCCGGGTGCCCAGCGTGCGCGTGTCGATGGGCTTGGTGATGTATCCGTCACAACCCGCATCGATGGCCTTTTGCTCATCGCCCTTCATGGCGAAAGCCGTCAGCGCCACCACCACCAGGTCCTTCAGATTCGGATCCTTGCGGATGCGGCGGGTCAACTCCAGGCCATCCATGCCGGGCAGTTGAATATCGGTAAGCACCAGGTGCGGATGAAAACTCTTCAACAGCTCCAGCGCTTCTTCGGCCGTCGTCGCGGTCATCACCTTGTATCCCTCGTTGACGAGCAGGATACGAGTGAGTTTCAGGTTTACCGGAGTGTCGTCAACAACCAATATCGGCTCGCCGGGCATGTTGAGTTTATTTTAGCCCAGGGCATGGCTGCTGGGAACATTTACTAAGCGGCTGTAGTTACCCCTGCCGAACGATAATGTAAGGGGAAAATTGCAGAAAATATGCTGCCTTTGCCTGGTGTGCTGCGCACGCCAACGGTTCCACCCTGAGCCTCCACAATGTGCCGCGTCAATGCCAGGCCCAGACCGGTGCCCTGGCCGGCCTTCCGGTTGTTGGCAAGCTGCTGAAACTCCTGGAATAGGCGGGCAACTTCGTCGGGAGGAATGCCGATGCCGGTATCTTCCACCTCCAGCAGAAAACAATCGTTGCCATCGAGTTGGATCCGCACGGTCACGATGCCTCCGGCCGGAGTGAATTTCACGGCGTTGGAAAGATAGTTGTACAAAACCTGCTTGAAGCGCGCCGGATCGAGAAACGCGGTCAGCGCCGGAACTACGTCCAGGACCAACTGCTGGCCGCCTTTTTCGGCGAGCGGCCGGATGACGTCGCGGACTTCCTCCACGAGCAGCGGAATTTTCGAGACCTCCGGCCGGAACTCCATCTTGCCGGCCTCCACTTTAGCCAGATCCAAAATGTCGTTAATGAGCTGCAGAAGGTGGCGGGCGCTCACCAGAATATCGCTCAGACACTCCTTGTGATCCTCGGAGACTTCTCCCACCCTGCCGTCGTAAAGAATCTCGGCAAAACCGATGATGGCATTGAGCGGCGTGCGCAACTCGTGGGATACGCCGGCCAGAAACCGGCCCTTGGCGGCTACGGCGTTGCGCGCCGCTTCCAGGGCATGCCCGAGCTGCTCGTTGCGGTTCCGCAGTTCCAGGGCGTACTGCTCCACCTTGCGGGCCGCCATGGCGGCGATGTTCCGCTCGGTGACGTCGGTCAGCGAGCGCAGCACGGCGGTAACCTGGCCATTGTCGTCGCGGATGAAGGTTTCGCGGATTTCCACCCCGATCCGGGTGCCATCCTCCAACAACAGGTCGCAGTTGAAGTTGCCGCCTTCTTCGCCGCTGGCGATGCGTTCGAGCATGGCGGCGCGGAAACTTTCCTGTTGATCGGGAGCCACGAAATCCCACGCCCGATAGCCCAGCAATTGATCGGGAGCGGTCTTAAGCAGGTTGCTCACGGCCTGATTGAAACGGCGGACCACGCCCGTGCGATCGGTCTCCTCGTAAGGGATGGGGGCCTGATCGAAGAAATTGCGGTACCGGCTTTCGCTGTCGCCGATTTTTTTTTCGCGGCTGCGCAAAAGGCTCGAAGCTTCCTCCAGGCGCCGCGCCAAGTCGGCGATTTCATCCGTTCCTTTAGGCAATCCCTCGAGCGCCAAGCCGTGCGCCAGGCGCCGCGCATTTTCTTCGAGACCGCGCATACGCCGCTGCACGCGGCCGGCCAGCAGAAGATGGATAAAGAGACCCCCCAGAGGTCCGGCTACGCCACATGCCACCAAGTCCTGGAACAGGTGCCGGCGCGTCTGCTCTTGGGCGGTCTTGGCGGCAGCGGCAGTTTGCTCCTGGACGCTGGCCAGGGGGGTCAGCCGGGCTTCCAAATCGCCCATTACCCGAACCTGGGCGCCGGCGCCGCCGCCGGCCAGCCGCTGGGCTAGCAAAGCCAGGGCCTGCGTGGTAAGCCGCCGAATCTGAGCGAGATCGGCGGCCTCGGACCCATCGTCCGCCAGAAGAGTCGAGAGATCGCCCAGGGCCCGGCCGGCTGCCGTGCGCGACGCCGCATAGGCGGAGCGATAGGCTTCCAGGTGGGTCGCCGTGTAGGCATCGGCTGCGGTTTCGCCATCCGCCAGCGCTTCGCGCAGGCGCAGCGTAGCCACGCGAACCTCGTAGGCGCGCCCGATCGCCGCTTCCTCGCTCCTGCTGTCCGCGTCGGCCCAGTACACCGAGAACAACATCACAAACAGGGCGGCGATCGGAAACGTCAGGACCGCGACTCCCTGGGCCCGCAGGGAAACGCGAGTCCAGCGGTGCGCATCGCGTTTCTTTGGCGGTTTAGCCATCCACCGACCATTGTAAAATACCGCGCGCGAAAATCGCCCATCCTTTCGTCGCTGGCTATGCTATCTGTAGACAGTAATGGACCGCATCGGGCGATA
>Ga0181533_1006641_pt1 | contig 10421 bp, 10 predicted proteins | sample PEATcosm2014_Bin_45_FD_119772 | JGI IMG/M metagenome (GOLD analysis project Ga0181533, IMG submission 119772) | Peatland microbial communities from MTU Mesocosm Facility, Houghton, MI, USA - PEATcosm2014_Bin11_60_metaG | ecosystem: Environmental > Terrestrial > Soil > Wetlands > Peat | place...
CACGACGCCCGCCTGCAGACTCAGGATTCCTGTGGGGTCGCGACCTTCAAATGGAAGACTTGCGATCTGGTTGGCGTCGAACGCGTGTCCCAGAGTGGCATCCTGCGTATTCACCAGCGGAGCTTCGCCGGTTACTTCTACGGTCTCGCCGATCGAACCGACCTCCATCGTTATGTTGATCGTCGCGGGTGTACCAACGAGCAACTGCATGTTTCTCTGCTCTGCTTTTCTAAAGCCTGCCATCTGAACCGTTAGCTGATAGGTGCCTGGAGGAACTTGAACGAATTCATAGCCTCCTGCCTGACTGGTTTTTGTCGTCCGGGAAAACCCCTGCTCGGGGCTGGAGAGGGTAACCGTAGCTTGTGGAAGAGTCGCTCCGGTCTTATCCAGTATGGTTCCGCGTAGCGATGTGGTCGACGTCTGTGGCCACGCGAGAATCGCAGTGCACACAGTAATAGCCAGCGAGAAAGAGAAAAAGATGCGGTTAAACCGATGCATTAAGCGCCTCGCTTCCACGTAAAGGTGGCTTGTGGCTCCGATCTTGTGGCGCCACGTTAACTCCGAAGCCCTGCACCGCACGCAGCAACCGTTTTTCATATTGGCCCCTTGGAGCTTTAGTCTGGCTTGTAGCCGACGTGGGCCGCACGACGCCACGATAATCCTGAGCCCTCCTACGCAGGTTCATTTTTGGTTCATTTCCTGCAACGGAATGCAGGGTTTCTGACGAAGGAAATACCGGTGCCAGATCAGGGATTGTTCTTGAGCAGATCTGCAGGCCTGTACTGCTTGCCGCCCTTAATGATGAGCTCGATTTTGCTTGCATTTCCAATGTCTACCAATGGGTCCGCATCAACGATCAGCATGTCAGCCAATTTGCCGGACTCAATGGATCCGACCTCTTTGTCTTTGCCAAGTGCTTCCGCCGCGGTCAGCGTTGCGGCCCTGAGCGCTTGCAAGGGGCTTAGCCCCGATTCCACTAATAGCTGCAGCTCATGATGGAGGCCATAGCCCGGAACGAGGGTACCCAATCCCGGTCCGTCCGTCCCTGCAATGATCTTTACGCCCGCACGATTACACATTCCTACAAATTCTTCTCTCTTCTTGAATCCCTCCCGGGCTATCGCCTTGAGCTTGTCCGGAACCTCGAAAAGTGGGCTCTGGTGGGATTCTTCAAACTTAATCCACTCCAGCGGAAGGACCGAGTTGTTCGGATTGTTGTGTTGCGCGACCGGTCCTAAGACAAAGTCACCCTCATCGACCGTCAACGTCGGGTCCAGGTAAACCGCCCTCTCGGCGAGAAGGTGGATGAGCTCCGTAAACTTCGGAGCGGTGAGATCAAACCTTTCCCACAGCAAAGGCTCTCGTTGGCCGAGCGGAAGAAAATCGATCTGATTCGCTACGTCGAGTGGCAGCATTTCCCGGCCGGTGATGCGAATATGCTCCAGGCTCTTCATACCAAGCTCGACTGCCCTGGTCATCGTCATGGAACGCGGGATGTGCCCGGCAACAATCAAGCCGCGTCGCGTCGCGGTTTCGATGATTTTCGCGAGCACAGGTTCAGACAGATTGTTGTACACCTTAATGAAATCTACTCCCTGATCGGCGAGGAAATCGACGGTGCTTTGCGCGCGCTCCGGGCTGTCCACTATGAAGCTGCCATCCGGCCAAACCGGGGGATTGCCGTCCAGGAGGGGGCCGGAAAAGAAGAGCCGTGGGCCAACCGTTTTTCCTGACTCGATCTGCTCGCGAAGAAGGCGTAACAATGAAATATTGCCGCCCGGGGATCGGATTGTGGTCACTCCTTGAGCCAAATACAGGTTGACTGGCACCTCCGGAGAGTTTCCCGCATGAGCGTGCATATCCATCAAACCAGGGATGACCCACTTTTGCGCGGCATCCACAACCAGTTCTTGAGAGGACGAAGACACTGAGACTTCAGAGGAAGTTCCTACTCGTTCGATCTTGTCCCCTCGAATCACAATGACGCTGTTGGGAGTTTCTTTTCCCGTGCGTACATCAACCAAGGTTGCGTGTATGATCGCAACGGTGGTGAGTGCGGGAGTTGAATTGGCAGCGGGCTGAGTTGTGCCTAAGGTTGGCTTCAACAGCACAAAAAGAATCATTAGCAACCTTGGGTTCACGATTCTCCTCCTTCCGATGGCCCCGACAGATTCGCGTTCGACCTCAGTTGCAAAACGTGCGTTTCACTGCACCGCGCCAGAACCTAACCCCAGCGCCATTTCTCTTCTTCACTGCGAACTTCGGTACGATGAGTGCCACGAACCGCTACCAAAATTTGGCTTGCGTCAGTCTCGCTTACAACGCTTGTGTTGGTGCAACCTTCTGAGGGACTCTGCGTCGACCACAGAGGAGTTCCCCAGTGACGGGATGAAGATACAATAGAGACGGGTGTGAAGTACGTTCATTTGTTGTTCATTTTCGAGACAAGCGTGAGGTTTTGATCGGCAAGTCTTCAGCTAACGTGCTCAGCAATTGATGGAAGGCAATTTCATCCTGATTTGCAAATCTTGGAACCTGGGATCCGGGCGCAAAACGTCGAGAGCCGGGTCCACGTTCAAGTAAATCAACCAATTGGAGCGTTCCTCGAAAGCTCGATTCAAAAACCGGAACGCAAGGTCCTTCTCCCCTCGCGCCACGTGAACAATCGCAAATAAGAACGGTGACACATACTTCCGCGTCGACATCTCCCTCAATTGGTCGAGAATCTCCTGGGTTTCTTTCTGGTGACCTGCCACGCCGTAAGCATACGCCAAGAACGCAGGCATTTCTGGATCATCAGGAGACAAACTGTTGGCTCTTTGAAGTGCGGTGATGGCCTCCATCGGTTTGTTGGAGTGGATGTAGGCCAATCCAAGGTCGTGGTACAGGTACGCATTGTCGGGGTCCATTTCGAGCGTGCTTCGGATCTGTTCAATGGCCGAGTCGTATTTGCGTGCGTAGCAAAGCATCCACCCTACTTGTCGGTTGATGCTGACCGACAGTGGATCGAGATCTTGCGCGCGGGTGATGGCCGCTACCGCTTGATTCAGACGCCCCATAGCAAGCTGGTATTCCGCAAACCACTGGTGGGCGGTGGGGTAACTTGGGTTGAGCTCCCAGGCACGATTGAACCACCTCTCCGCTTCCGCCCAGTTCCACTCAAATGCCAGACTGGCAAAGGCCATAGAAGTGGCAGCTTCCACAATGTCGGGGTCAATCTCAAGCGCCTTGTTCGCTGCCGCTTTGGCTTTTGGGAAGACGTCTTTGGGAGCAAACGCACCGTAAAAAGATAAAATGTTGTAGCAGTCTGCGAGCCCGGAATAGGCTAGTGCATAGATTGGATCTTTTTTCAGAGCGCACTCAAAGCTTTCGATCGCTTTCAGAAGACTCTGTACGGTTCGTTTGTTCCAATGGAAACGGCCCTTCAGATAATACTTGTACGCCTCGGCATTGTTCGTATGACGAGCGGCCAGCCGGGCCCTCTCCGCCCCGCTCAACTTCAGGTTTAATGATTGGATCACTCCCTCAGAAATGGCCTCCTGAAGCGCAAATACATCGGCCAGGTTGCAGTCAAATCGATCGGCCCAGAGCGCAGCCCCGTTGTAGGCGCTCGCGAGTTGCAAGGTGACGCGAACTCTGGAACCATAGGCCTGAAACTTGCCCTCAAGGATCAGATCGACTTCCAATTCTCGCCCGATTTCGACCAAGCCCTGGCTAACCTTCATGTACTTCAAGACCGAGCTTGTCGGACAAACGAGCAACTCTTCTACATTGCTCAGCTTCGAGATCAGAGCGTCTGCAAGCCCGATGCCTAAGTATTCTGCTTCGGGTATCCTTTCCTCGCCAAGAAACCTGAACGGAAGAACCGCCAATTGCCGAATAATGAGAGCACCGGCGCGCGTGGGATGCCCGACTTGTACGTCATCGGTTTTGCTCCCTTCCTGAGTAAATTGAACCGGCGCGGCAAACCGGTAACCCCGCCTAGGGACGGTCTCGATGAACTGCAAGTACGGGGTGCCCAAGACCTTACGAAGCAAGAAGATGTTTTGGGCGAGACTCCGCGAGCCGACGTGGGTATCGGGCCAGAGTCTCCTGGTAAGTTCTGACTTGCCCACGATGTGACCATTCTGTTGCACCAGGAACAACAGCGTCTCGAAGACCTTCAGAGGTAGAGACACAAGTCTCTGATTACAAAAGAGCAAACGTTCCCGGACATCAATTCGGAAGGGGCCAAACTCGTAGACCTGCGCAAGCGCGGTGGGGGAAAAGGCCGATTTCTGCGCTGAAGCCATGGACGCTGGCTCTTGAGTTGTCATTATTATGGCACATGACACTTGCCGATATTCCTTGTCGCTGTTTTGGCAGCAATCGCGATTTCGTTTAACTGAAAAAGTGAACTCTAAATGAACACCGTTGCATGACGTTGTGTTATATCGTCAGGGGCGGGTGACCGTCGTTCAAGCGATTCGTAACGCATGTGTGGGGCGAGGTGATTTCGTTTCTCTGCAACGGGACAAGAACGTCGAATGAAAGCGATCGTCTTTCACAGCCACGGCGGTGTTGAAAACCTCAAGTACGAGGAAGTCCCCGCACCGACTCCTGCTGCGGATGAAGTGCTTATTCGGGTCAGGGCTGTTTCGCTGAATGGGTTTGACCCGATGATTCTGAGGGGTACGACCTCGCTCAAGACGCCTTTTCCGATGAGCCCTGGAGGCGACTTCTCGGGAGAAATCGTTGCTTTGGGGTCTTCCGTGGATGGCGGCACCTGGAAGGTCGGTGATCGCGTTTGTCCGTACCCATACATCGAGGGCCGGGGAATGACGGGTGAGACTCTCCCTGGAGCGTGCCGCGAACTGGTGACCATGCCGGTAACCAACCTTTTGCGAATGCCGGAAGGACTCTCGTTTGTCGATGCAGCCGCCCTCCCGATTGCATACGGCACAGCACTGCGCATGATGCAGACGCGTGGAGCGATACGAGCGGGCGAGAAAGTACTGATTCTTGGCGCAACAGGCGGTGTGGGGACCTGTTGTGTTCAGCTGGCCGCCGCCGCCGGGGCCGAGGTAATCGCTTGCGGAAGCGCGGAGTGGAAGCTCAGCCGACTCAAGGAAATCGGAGCCACCCATGTAATCGACACATCCAGGGAAGACATTCTGAAGGCAGTGCGCGAGCGGTTCGGCAAACCAAGCTACATGGGCGGTGGTGGCGTGGACGTAGTTGTGAACTACATCGGTGGAGACACCTGGGTGCCTTCGCTCAAAGTGTTGAGACATCAGGGCCGTCTTCTGGTCTGCGGGGCGACCGCTGGCTATGCACCTGCGGAGGACCTGCGCTACATATGGAGTTTTGAGCTGCAAATCATCGGGTCTGACGGGTGGACCTACGAGGATCAGACCACACTGATGAACATGGTTGTCGAAGGAAAGCTTAAGCCGGTCATACATTCGACGAGACCGCTTTCAGAGACTCCGCAGGCACTGCAGGAGTTGATCGATCGCAGAGTCTTTGGGAAATCCGTTTTGACTGTGTCAGATCGAGGCCCTTTGAATGCTACCAGAGAATCTTGGCTACCTCTTTGATGTCCCACTTCAAATTCAGCCCCTGTCGCCGGTCATTTTGCAAAGCGACGTGGTTCTCACTTTTAAGGACTTGGATGAGCGATGCAACCGGATGGCCAATGCGCTAGTGAACCTTGGGATCGGGCCAGGCGACCGCGTTGCCCTTATGTTCACCAATGATTATCGCTTCATCGAGTCGCTGCTGGGAGCGATGCGCCTGGGTGCAGTCCCGGTACCTCTGAATATTCGGATGGGAGATGAGGCGCTTACGTATGTTGTCGTCGACTCCGAAGCGGTGGTCCTTATCGCCAATTCGGAGATGGCTGCGCGTGCGCGGTCTCTGGTCCCCCAGTTTCCAGGGGTGCGGCACTTCATCGTAGACGGGGAGGCGACAGGCACGTCTCTGAATTATGATCAGATGCTCCAGGCTGCTTCTCCTTTGTTTGCGCGCAGAAAGACGGCATTCGATGAGGTATGTCTTCAGCCATACACGTCCGGTTCGACGGGCAAACCCAAGGGCGTTCTTTTGACGCATGGCGGGCAGATCTGGAATGTAGATTTGCTGTGCAAACTCGAGGCGTTCGATGACAGGGAGCGAGCTTTAGTGGCGGTCCCGCTTTATCACAAGAACGCAATGCTCGGAGCGGTCAAACCCATGTTGCTCTGCGGAGGATCGATGGTCATTTTGCCAGGCTTCGATCCGGTACAGGTCATAAGGTCTATCGCGCGCTACAAAGTGACGTACATGACCGGAGTACCGGCTATGTTTTCCAGGATCCTCTCGCAAAAGGAAGAACTGAGCAGGAACGACGTGAAATCGCTGCGCTACGCAGTGTGCGGCTCCGCGGAGGTTTCGGAAGAGTTGGTGTCTGAATTTCAAAGAACCTTCCCCGAGGCGATCATTGCAGAAAGCTATGGCTTGACGGAAGGTGGGCCCGACCCGATTAGCAATTGCCGCTACGGGCTGATTAAACGCGGGAGTTGCGGAAGGCAGATTCCCGGCTCTGATGTCAAAATCGTCAGCGAGGATGGTATCACCGAATTAGGCCCTAACGAGGTGGGTGAACTTATTACCCGCAATCCTGGGCTGGCCAAGGGTTACTGGAAGCTTCCCGAGGTCACCAAAAAGAAGTTCCGCGACGGGTGGCTCTATACGGGAGACCTCATGCGTCGTGACGAGGACGGTTTCTTCTACTTCGTGGGACGCAAAGATGACATGATCAATGTATCCGGCGAAAATGTCTATCCCAAGGAGATTGTCGATATTCTTCTGCGGCATCCGAATGTCCGGGAGGCCTATGCTGTGCCGATACGTCACCCGATCAAGGGGGCTGTTCCAGTTGCATTCATCGTGCAATCGGGGACCGGAAGCACTTCCGCAGAGGAACTCAAGCAGTTCTTCTTGAAATATGGCGCACCGTATGCCTACCCACGCCGCATCTACTTCCTCGACTCAATGCCACTGGGCGGCACAGGAAAAATAGACCGGGCCCAACTGGAGAAACTCGCGGCGGAATTCGAGGAGAAAGTTCAACATGAACCAGCCTGATCTTTCGGAGTCGCCATATCAACGTTTTCTGGGTTTGGAACTGACTCGATACGAAGAGGGTTTAGTCGAGATTCGTATGCCATTTCGCGAAGAGTTCCTACGCGACGATGGCTCGGACTGGTTGCACGGAGGAATTGTAAGCGCGCTCATTGATATTGCAGGTGATTACGCAGTCTACTCAAAGACCGGGGGAGACGTGCCAACGCTGGATCTTCGGATAGATTATCTGCGACCAACAAAGCGCGGTCGTCTCACGGCAATTGCGCGGACGGTTAAAGTTGGCCGGCGGGTCAGTGTTGCAGACGTAGAAGTCAAGGATGAGCAGGGTCAAGTCGTTGCGATCGGCCGTGGCCTTTACGCTACACCAGCGCAGGAGAAAACAGGATAAGGAAACGGCTGAAAGGAAAAGCGGTGCCCCAATCATCCGATGTGCGCCACAACACACTAACTGATTGAATCAGAGCCAAGGACTGCACTTGCCGCCACCCAAAGAGAATTTCCGCTGGTTTGTCCTGGGCCTGGTGCTGCTCACAACGGCAGCCGGGATTATGATCTTTTCTGCTCCCTTCCCCCTCTTGACTCTTTGGGTGAGAGACCTCGGCATTTCGCGGACACAGGCAGGTGCCTTGACGGGGCTTTGGTATTTGGTTTCTGCCTGCGCATCCTTACCAGCTGGTTGGTTGGCTGACCGAGTCCGCCTTCGTCGCCTGTTCCTTTCACTTTGGGCTCTGATTGTTGCAGGTACGGCCTTGATGGCTGGCGCATCGGGTTTCTGGATGCTGTGCCTGGGACGAGTAATCTCTTCAGCTGGGCTGACCGGTCACCTCGTGGCCGGACCAAAGTTGCTCGCGGTATGGTTTGAGGGCCGAAAAGAGTTTGGCCTTATCATGGGCTTTTACAGCATGAGCATGACTGCAGGAGTGTACGCCAGCCTGTTTGTGCTGGGCAGAATTGGGCAACACTCCGGCTGGCAACGGGCAATGTTGCTGCTGGTTGCACTCGCGACCTTCGGCCTCTTCATGATGCTGTCGGTTCCTTCCGCGTCCCCAGGTTCGAACAAGAGTGGTGCGGCTGTGGCTTCGTTGCCGCCTAGCCACAGGATGGCTGCCTGGATGTTAGCGGTGGTCTTTGCGGGTTACAACGTCTCTACGGAGGCTTATCTGACCTTCACGTCAGATTATCTCGTGCGATGCGGGTATGGTCTCGCGGCAGCATCCGCAATCGTCGGAATATATGCCTGGGTGGCTCTCAGCTTGAAACCCTTCCTTTCCTCTTTTCTTCGAAAAAACAACGCCGCGAGTTACGTGGTCGTAGCGTCATTTCTTTTCATCCTAAGTGTACTGTTGCTGATTACCCGCATCGTTCCACCTGCCGTTTCCTCAAGCTTATTTGGTATTTCCATGGCGATAGGCATGCCCGCCTTTTACGCCTTGCCGCCGCTTATGTTTGGGAATGCGCAGTCCGGATACGTGTATGGCTTGTGCTCGTTCCTGTATGGTCTGGGGTTTGTCGTCCAGCTTCTCGTAGGGCTGGCTGTTGACAAAACTGGAAGCTATACAACTGGCTATGGCCTCATCTGTGCGGTCGCAGGTATCGCCTTGGTTGGAGGGCTATGGCTTCGCCGCGAGAACCACACACAGGCTGTGGCGGTAGAACTCAGGGACCCGGCGTGACTCATGCTTTCGGCATTTTCGGTTCCTTGTTCTTGTGCGGAGGACAACGGTGAGAAGGAAATCCCTTGACCGCTCGGCTCCTGTCTCGCAAGCTTCTATGACAGCTCCTCAACCGGATTCATTGCCTCAAGTCTTCCTGAATCACTTTTATGTGGTCCTGGATTCCCCCACTTACAAGGCAGTCGAAGACGATGCGTTTCTGCGTCAGCATTTCGCGGTTAATGAAAAGCGAACGACGACAAACGCGGATGTGACCTACACTGGTCTCTACTTTTACGGGTTCAATACCTATTTTGAGTTCTTTGACATCGGAAATTCTCCCAAGGATTGCGTCGGAGACTCTGCGATTGCTTTTGGAGTGGACCAACCGGGAAGCATAAAAGTCTTACAGGAAAAGCTTGGCCCGAGTCTCGAACCGAGTTTGAAGTCAGTGACTCGGCTGTACCAGGGCAGGCAGATTCCATGGTTCTTTATGGCGACGTCCCGGAGTCTTCCCTATGAAGGGCGCTTGAGTTGCTGGGTGATGGAATACCACCCCGAGTTCTTGGGCAACTGGAACCCGCAACCGAAGGGACCAAACCGGGGCATCTCGCGTAAGGAAATTCTCCAGCGCTATTCCGAAGTCCTTAATCCGGTAGATGAACCACGCCTGGAAGACGTGGCCGGGTTGACAGTGGCGGCCGATGCGGATGCTGCAAACAGTCTGATCGACTTCTGCCTTCACCTAGGCTACCAAATCGAGAGAAAGCAAAACGAGGATGCCGTCGCCCTACACGGACCCGATTTTATGCTGCTTGTGATTCCGGCGACAGATCGTGTTCGCGGCATAAGAGAGATCAAAATGCGCGCTCGAAATCTGGCGGAACGCGAGAAGGAGCGTCGGGTGGGGCAGTCCGTGCTTAAGTTCGTTGGCCCGTCGGCAACCTGGTCGTTTCGCTGACGTTCTGCGCGAGCGACAGCTGTTGATGGAAACTGGGGAGGCGATCCACACCGTTGCGATGACCGAGCAAAAGGCATTCCATTGGTGGAATCAACGCTGCTCGCTTTTCCAGGTCGTCGCGCAAATTGAACAACAAATGAACGACTGCTCGCTTTAGGAGCTGCTTGCCATCTGTTGGGAAACTGGACAGATCAGTGCGATCCACAATCATAACGACCAGAACTGCTGGATGGCCGTGCCGATGGGTAAGCTCATCGTGCAGAATTATCATATTCTAGATCAAGACCTCGATGCCGGAAGGTGCCGCATTGAAAAGGCTGATGTCATCGAAATGGATCCGACCGATCCTGTGGCCGTGAATCCCAATTCTCCCGTGCGCAAGGTGTTCAACCCTCGTGAATTTGGCAACCGTGCTATCAGCTTCCACATATACTCCCGTCCCTTCAGCAGTTGCACGGTTTTTTCGGAAGATCAGAAAACATGCAGAGATGTTGATCTGGTCTACACTTCCGAGTACGGGATCCGGAAGGACAGAGCGGTTTGTTGAGAGGGCTTTAGTCTGTTTCGGCCTTAGCTAGCTTCTAATTATCTGGTTGCTTCAGCAGGCCCCCATAGGTAGTGTAAAAGGGTGCCCCGACCGGCGTTTCCCAAGACGCTTCGCCAGTTTCAGTCCGACTTTGCCACCGAGGAGGCCTGCCAGA
>Ga0181533_1006644_pt1 | contig 10414 bp, 10 predicted proteins | sample PEATcosm2014_Bin_45_FD_119772 | JGI IMG/M metagenome (GOLD analysis project Ga0181533, IMG submission 119772) | Peatland microbial communities from MTU Mesocosm Facility, Houghton, MI, USA - PEATcosm2014_Bin11_60_metaG | ecosystem: Environmental > Terrestrial > Soil > Wetlands > Peat | place...
GATCCCCACCGATGCAAACAGTCGGTCCGCCTCGAACTCGATCCTGCGCAGCCCGGTGTACTCCTCAGGACGTGCTTGCCGGATGGTAGGTCCCGAGTGCTCCTCGATCACGTTCCGAGTATCACATGAGGCCGGCTACCCTCGAACGTCAGCCCGGTGGCGCATAACGACGCTCGTTGCACAGGAGGCTGCGCACGCTAAATAGGCGCTCGGTGCGGATCGCCCGACAGACAGGGCAGCGCCCGTAGCCTTCGATCTGGCGCGGGGGCGGTTGTCGGCGGGGAGCGTGATTCTGGGCGTCGTTCTGTGCGCGTCTAGTGCGTTCCTACCGCACCCTTGGGCGGTGCGGGCCCGTGTTCATTGGGCTACCTCAGTTCGGTCCGTCATCAGGGGCTGGTCAACAGCCGTTACGACATCTTCGCCTGCGACCGTCACCCAACCGGCGCGCGTAGCTCGTGTGTGCCTTTGGTGCGCCCCACGAGCGGAGCTTCGGTTCTACTTGCAGAAGAGCCTCACGTTCGTATTCTGAGAGCAGAGCACGACGCTGTCGCTGCTCCGGGTCGGTCGCCGAGATGAGCCGACTCATGCACTCAAGCGGCAGTCCCAAGAATGGAGACGACAATGACCGCTACTAATGAAACCGTGACCGCAGGAAAGACAGAAAGCGGCGCCTTCGTGGCGCCGGGACAGCCAGGCAGCGTGGTGGACGTGAAGCCCCGCTACGAGAACTTCATCGGTGGGCGCTGGGTGGCCCCGGTCAGGGGTCAGTACATGAAGGACATCAGCCCGGTCACCGGCCGGCCCTTTACCGAGGTGGCCAAGTCCACGCCCGAAGACGTGGAGCTCGCACTCGACGCCGCCCACGCCGCCAAGGGTGCCTGGGGCGAGGCCTCGCTGGCCGAGCGTGCCGCGGTGCTCAACGCCATCGCCGACGCCATCGAGGCCCACCTGACCATGCTGGCCGTGGCCGAGACCTGGGACAACGGCAAGCCGGTGCGGGAGACGCTGGGGGCGGATATCCCCTTGGCCGTAGACCACTTCCGGTACTTCGCCGGTGCTACTCGGTCGCTCGAGGGCCGCTCCACCGAGATCGACAAGGACACCGTCGCCTACCACTTCCACGAGCCTCTGGGCGTGGTGGGACAGATCATCCCGTTCAACTTCCCGCTCCTCATGGCGGCTTGGAAGATTGCCCCCGCGCTGGCTGCCGGCAACTGCACCGTGGTCAAGCCGGCGTCGCCCACCCCATGGTCGATCCTGAAACTGGCCGAGGTGATCCAGGACATCGTGCCCCTTGGCGTGCTCAACATCGTGACCGGCCCGGGCGGCGAGATAGGTAAGGCCTTGGCCTCCAGTCCGCGCATCGCCAAGATCGGCTTCACCGGTGAGACCACCACGGGACGGCTGATCATGCAGTACGCGGCGGAGAACCTCATCCCCTCCACGGTGGAGCTCGGCGGCAAGTCGCCCAACATCTTCTTCGCCGACGTGATGGACCAGGACGACGAGTTCCTGGACAAGGCCATCGAAGGCCTGGTGCTCTACGCCTTCAACAAGGGCGAGGTGTGCACCTGCCCGTCTCGAGCGCTCATCCAAGAGTCGATCTACGACAAGTTCATGACACGCTGCCTCGACCGCATCCGCAAGATCACTCAGGGCAACCCGCTCGACCCGACCACCATGATGGGCGCCCAGAACTCGGCCCAGCAGCTGGAGAAGATCACCGGCTACGTCGACATCGGCCGCCAGGAGGGCGCCGAGGTGCTGATCGGCGGCGAGCGGACCGACATCGGCGGGGAGTTCAAGGACGGGTACTACTACGAGCCGACCGTGCTGAAGGGCCACAACGACATGCGGGTCTTCCAGGAGGAGATCTTCGGTCCCGTGCTGGCCGTCACGACCTTCACCGACGAGGCGGACGCGGTGCGGATCGCCAACGACACCCTCTACGGTCTCGGCGCCGGCGTGTGGACCCGAAACGGGAACCTCGCTTACCGCATGGGCCGGGCCATAAAGGCCGGACGGGTGTGGACCAACTGCTACCACCTCTACCCCGCCGGGGCGGCCTTCGGTGGCTACAAGATCTCGGGCGTCGGCCGGGAGAATCACCAGATGATGTTGGAGCATTACTCTCAGACCAAGAACCTCCTTGTGAGCTACAGCACCAAGCCTCTCGGGCTCTTCTAGAGGACCTGGGCCAGGTTCCGGGGAATCGGCGATGGACGAGTCAGGCACCGACGAGCAGGGCGTGGTGGCCCGTGTCGTCGCCACACCAGCGGCGCTCGAGGCCATCGCCCAGCTCGTGGTCGAGCGTGGCCCGGTCATGTTCTTCCAGTCCGGCGGGTGCTGCGACGGCAGCCTTCCCATGTGCTTTGCGGACGGCGAGTTCGTGATCGGGAGTCACGACGTCCTTCTGGGCGAGGTCGGGGGTTGCCCCTTCTACATCGATGCCCGGCAGTACCAGGTGTGGAAGCACACCCAGCTCATCTTGGACATAGGCATCGGGGAACCTGAGGGGTTCTCCCTCGCCGCCGGTGAGGATCGGCACTTCCTCATCCGTTCCAAGGTCTTTACCGCGGCCGAGCAGGCCGTGCTGGAAGGCAGCTGACGGGCCATCCGAAAGAGGGGGGTCCGTCGCTCACCCGACCGTGGCCGCTCAGATCACTCACACTCTCGGTCGGTCGGACCGGCCGGCCCCCGAGCAAACTCGGCGCTCAGCGCTGATCGGCCAACCGAGCCCGTAGCCGTTAGGTGCGGCCCCGCCTGGCGACGTGTCTGGTCGTTCGGGACGGCGTTCCGGTCACCGCTGCCCCAGCACAACGCTTGGGCGGATGATCCACGAACTCATGCTTGTACTTCAACTATCTCGCTCTCCGTTCAATGCTGGAGTCTGTGTAGCGGAGAGCTGGATTATGGCCTAGAACAACTACGAGCTGTCTGGAGAAAGAAGCGGTGATGTTGCTCGTCGGTGCCTGGTGATGCAGGTGGCGCAGGTGACGCGCCGCAGATGGGCAACCCTGGCTGTGCTCAGCGTGACGCTGCTCCTGATCAGCTTGGACACCACAATCCTCAACGTGGCCCTCCCGTCGATCGTACGGGGCCTTGGTGCCAGCTCCAGCCAGTTGCAGTGGATCGTGGACGCCTATGCGGTGGTCTTCGCCGGTCTGTTGCTCTCTGTCGGCGCTCTCGGTGACAGGGTCGGGCGGAAGTGGATCTTCCTCGCCGGATTGGTGGTCTTCGCAAGCGGGTCTGCGCTCGCTGCCGAGTCGGCTAGCCCGGATCGCCTGATGTTGGCCCGGGCGGTAATGGGAGTGGGAGCGGCTGACCTGATGCCTTGCACTCTTTCGATTCTGACCAACGTGTTCACCGAGGAGAAGGACCGCGTCCGGGCCATCGGGATCTGGTCCGGAACGACCGGCCTCGGGGTAGCCCTGGGTCCGATCCTGGGAGGCTTGCTGTTGGCTCATTTCTGGTGGGGCTCGGTCTTCTTTATCAATGTTCCTGTGGCCCTCCTCGGGCTCTTGGCTGCGGTCTGGCTGGTGCCCAACTCGCGCAATCCGACACCAAGGCGACCTGATCCAGTGGGTACCGCCCTGTCGATATTCGGACTCGGACTGCTGCTGTGGGGCATCATCGAGGCTCCCGGGCGCGGCTGGACCTCGGCACCGATCATGGCCGCACTGCTGGCCGCTGGCGTGGTGATCACGTCGTTCGTGATCTGGGAATTGCATGTGGACCACCCGATGCTGCCCCTGCGGTTCTTCACCAACCGTCGCTACAGCGCCGCCATCGCTGCCTTGGCGCTCGTGCTGTTCGCCCTGGTGGGAGTCTTCTTCCTCATGACTCAGTACCTGCAGTTCGCCTTGGGCTACAGTCCGCTCGAAGCAGGGTTGCGGATCGCGCCCGTTGCTGTGGTACTCCTCGTCGTCGCACCTCTATCGATGGTGCTGGCGCGACGGATCGGGTCCAAAGCGGTCGTTTCCTCTGGCATGATCTTGATCACAATCGGCCTCGGGATACTTTCGACGACCACTGTGCACGGCACCTATCGCGATTGTGTGATCCCGTTCATTTTGCTCGGCACTGGAGTTGCCCTGGCGCTTGCACCTTGTACCGAGTCGGTTATGGGGTCGCTGCCCATAGAGGAGGCTGGGGTGGGATCGGCCACTAACGACGTGTCGATGCAGGTCGGCGCCGCCCTCGGGGTCGGCGTGCTCGGGACTGCTCTCAACCTGCGCTACCAGCACCTCATGGCGCAGTTGGTGTCCAGCTCGCGCGTTCCAGCGAACATCCAGAAGGTGATCGAGGGCTCACTGGGCGGAGCCCTGGACATCGCCCAACGCGCGCCCACCAAGCTCGGCGACCTGCTCGCGGTGGCTGCTCGCCAGGCGTTCATCTCTGGCATGGACCTCGCATTCATCGTCTCCGCGGTCGCGGTCGGAGTGGCTGCCCTCGTCGTGCTGGTGCTGCTTCCCAACAGGGGGACAGGCCCTACCGATCTTCCAATGAGTTAGGCCAACTGACCCCGTGACAGGACCAAGTCGTCTCTGCCAGGGGTAGCGCCGGGATCGCGATGACGTCAAGGCCGTCCGATATCTCGGTTCCTAAGATGACAGCGTGACTCGCCGCTCCTCAACACTCACAAGGCTCCGTCCCTACAATCTTGCCGCAGGATGCCTCCACCTGGCCCAGGCGGTGGCGATCGTGGTCTTGGCCAACAGCTTCTCGCTTCCCGTCCGGGCCACCTACATGACGGGCCCTCCTGGGCCCAACGTTGGCCACCAAACGGTCACGCTGTTCAACCTCAGCTTTGCCTGGGCGATCGCGGCCTTCTTCGCCCTCTCGGCTCTGGCCCACTTCACCGTGGCCGGTCCCGGCTGGGATTCCTACAAGGTCCAGCTCCTCAAGTGTCGCAACCCCTACCGCTGGCTCGAGTATTCGTTGAGCGCGTCGATCATGATCGTGCTGATCGCCATGCTGGTCGGCATCAACGACATCGCGGCCCTGGTGGCCTTGGTTGGAGTCAACGCCTCCATGATCGGCTTTGGCTGGATGCAGGAGCGTTACGAGACCCCGGGAGGCGGACTCGGTCCGTTCTGGATCGGTTGTATCGCCGGGATCGTCCCGTGGATCGCCATCGCGGTCTACCTGGCCGGACCCGGTGCGAACCAGCACGCCCCAGGATTCGTGTACGGGATCTTCTTCTCACTCTTCGTCTTCTTCAACTGCTTCGCCATCAACCAGCTGCTGCAGTACAAGAAGGTGGGGAGGTGGAGCAACTACCTGGTCGGCGAGAGGGCCTACGTCACCTTGTCCCTCATCGCCAAGAGCCTGCTGGCATGGCAGATCTTCGCCTCGACCCTGGCCTCGAGCGCAGCTCACTGACCATCCAAACCCGAGCGAGACATATCACGACCGGAGCGCGGTGAGGCCATGAGCGTGCGAATCTCGGTCTCAGCACGAATCAACGCATCGAGCAGCGAGACGTGGGCGGCACTGGAGAACATCGAGTCACATGTCCAGTGGATGAAGGATGCCGAGTCGATCCGCTTCACAACGGCAGAGCGCACCGGAACTGGAACCGAGTTCGTTTGCGTCACGAAGGTGGGTCCAGTTCGCCTGACCGACGCGATGTCGATCACAGAGTGGACGCCCTCTGAGGCCATGGGCGTTCACCATCGGGGTGTTGTCAAAGGAAGCGGGCGCTTCACCTTGCGCGCCCTGGCCGGAGATGAGACACATTTCTCCTGGGACGAGCAGTTGACCTTCCCCTGGTGGCTGGGCGGACCGCTAGGGGAGCGGGTGGCACATCCCATCTTGGCCCGCCTCTGGCGCGGCAATGTGGCTCGCCTCAAGGCAATGATCGAGAATCAACGCAAACAAGACTCCAAGATCCGCGACTCAGGCGGTTAGGGCGACCTTTCCTGCCAGCAGCCACTATCGGTGCGACAAAGGAGTACCTGTCTCGCTTAGCCGTTGCACGAGCCCACAGAGCTGCTGCTTGGTGAGACGCGCCCCGGTGTACAGAACGACGCCCTTGTACCAGCGCCGGTCGAAGCGAGCGCCGCGACAGACTCGGCAGGGTCGGCGGTCGCCACAGCCCCAAGGACTGCCAGCCTCGCTGCCAACAGCGGCCCGGATCAGCCCTTACTGAGCCTCATCGCCTCGCGCTCGAGGCGGTCGCACCACGGGCGTAGTCCGCGAATAACTCGACCGTGCCCGGCACGCCTACGCGCCACCTCGCGCCCTCCCCCTACAGCCCAACCGCGCCGGCGGCGTTCTGACGGAACAGGGAGCCTTCGCGGATGTACCGGCGAAGCATCGCCGTGCCCTTGTGGCCCGTCTGCTTGGCGATGACGCGCTCGGGGACCCCGGCAGCAGCAGCCGAGGTCGCAAGACCGGCCCGCAGCGAGTGACCGGCCACCTCGACGGGATCGAGCCCGGCACGGACAGCGTGGCGCTTCGACACCAGCGCCACCGCCTGGCCGCTGAGACGTGTTGCACCGATGTGGCCATGACGGTCCACGGGACGGAAGGCCGCTCCCTCTGCAGGTTGCCGAATGCCCACCTGGTAGCGCAGGGCCGCTTGTCGAGGTAAGGGCTCGGGATTGGTTCGCAGCGGTGGCGGGGCCCTCGACGGCCGCGGGGAGCGTCGCGAGCCCGTCGAGCGACGCGTAGCCTGAAGGAACTGGAGGGCTGTTATTCGTGCGCCGATTGGTGACCTTCGGCTCTGACGCCGAGGTCACGACTGGCGCAGATGAGTTATGAACCGTCGGGGCAAGGGCAAGAAGCACGCCCGAGACCGGGACACGGTTGGGAGGTGGGAGACATGACTGAGAAGCGTGTCTGGACCGTAGAGATCGTCTTCACCGAAGACGACACGACGACGCGAGCCGACGCTCGCCTGCGCGGGGCACCGCACGATCTGCGCGGCTGGGGGCGGGCGCGCCGGAACCCGGTCGACCCGGACGTGCCCGCCATCGGGGAGGAGCTAGCGGCTGCTCGGGCCCTCTCGGAGCTTTCCCACCACCTCTTGCACCAGGCAGCCGACGCTGTCGAAGCATTCGGGGAAAACCTGTCGACCTGACCCGACCGAGGAGCTTCAGAGTCGCTCTGAGGCAGGAGGCCGTGGAGCCTGCCCTAGGGTCGGACCTGACTCGCCTCGGCGAGGGCAACCGCCGCCGTTCTGGTCCCTCAGCACCGCCTCAGTTGACAGAGGATCGTGAGCGCCTAAGAAGTTCTTGAGAGTCAGCCGAAGGAATCGGGACGCACCCCCAGGCCCGGCGGGCGACCGGTCGATCGGCAAAGGAAAGCCGCCGCTTGCCACGGATCGCCGACTCCGGCGCGTCTGGGTCGGCGGTCCACGGTGTCGTTCTGGCGCGCCCCGAGCCGCCGAAGCCCTCAGCGCGGGCTGCCACTAGAGGTGCTGGATGGGTATCGCATCGCGTCGACGGCCAGGTCCCGACTGATCACCCGCCTTGCCACCTCCGAGAGCAAGAGTTTGTGATGGCGGGCATAGCCGCGAAGCAGAGTGAAGGCTTCGTCCACGTCGATTTTCGCTGCCTCGGCGACCACGCCCTTGGCCTGCTCCAGGACGATCCGGGCGTTGAAGGCCGCCTGTAGCTGCTCGGAGACCTCCTCGCGCTGTTGGATGAAGCGCTGGTGGAGGATGCCGATGGTGGCCACGTCGGCCATGGCCTGGGCAACGGCCTCATCGGGCTCGATCAAGCCGTAGGCCCGGTTGGCGAAGAGGTTGAGGGCACCGAGACGTTCGTCACGAAGGCGCATCGGAACCGCGTACACAGAGAGGAAACCGGCGGCCAGGGCCGCTGGGGCAAAGAGCGGCCAGCGCGCCTCAGCCTCGGCCAGCCGGTCCTCGCGTACCGCCTCCCCGCTGCGCCAACAGTCCAGGCAAGGGCCGTCTTGGGACTGAACTTCGATGAGTTCGATGAGATGCATCCGTTCGCTCGAGGAGGCCAGCGGCCGGAGCTGGCCCTCCGAGCCGACCAGCACCACTCCCGCCTCGGCCACCCCGAGAAGTGACACGCATCGCTCGGCCAGCCGATGGAGGAACTCGATTTGGTCGTAGTTCTCGACCAGGGTGTCGGCCAGTTCAACAAAGGTGCGCGACAGGAGATCTTGCCGGGTCACGACATCGTCACCTCCTTCACGTTCGGAACGCTACCGAACAGATTGAATCTTCGTGCAAACCAAAGCTGAACACAACCGGGTATGGCACCGACGGCGCCACTACCGTCACGGGTCGAAACGGAACCTCCGGGCGACGACGTCAGCGGCTACCTCGCACACCGGCCGGCCGACGGCATAGGCCCGCGCCCGAAGCACGGCGATAGCCTCCCCGAGACCGACGCCCAGCTGCACCGCGATCATGCCCATGGCCTGGTAGACGACGGTCCGCTCCGTGGCGAGAGTCTCGATAACCTCGTGCAGGGAGCCGGGGGGCACCTGGGCTTGCAGGCGCAGCGTGATCTCACAGGCCACGTCGGCCATGGCCAGGGCGTCGGCGAGGAAGCCCTCGCCCAGTGGTCCAGGCCGATCGCGATAGAACGTCAGGATCCCAAAATTCGCCGCGCCGATCTGCAAGGGGAGGGCGAACACTGCCGCGACGCCGGCTGCTACCGCCTCGGGGGCGAAGGCCGGCCAGCTGATCGCGGTCGCCAAGTCTGGCGCGAGCACCGGACGCCCATCGCGGTGGGCGTCAATTGTCGGCCCCTCACCGGCGCTGAACTGCAGGTTAACGACAAGTGAGGCCCGTTCGTCAGAAGCGGCGATGTTGCCGGGATCGTGGTCGGTCGGGATCAGCGCCACCGCCGCCCCGCCCATCTCCAGCTTTTCCGCACAGGTGCGGCACAGCCAATCGAGCGACGCGTCTGGGTCTTCGAGCTGTCCCAGCAGACCCACGATCGTGGCCAGCCGGCGGGTCACAGCCGCCCCGGCCCGGCGGGCCTGCCCTTTCCCCGAACGGACCGGAGGCCCTCCGACGTCATCAGGGCGATCCTCGATCCCCACGTGTAGATCCTTCTGTCGGTTCCCGGCTGTCACGTCGCCCGACCACGGAGGACGCCGCACCGAGGTCTGGATCGAGCATCGGTCGTCTAGAACGATACGCCGCGTGCGAAGTCTGAGCCGTGTGAGTGAGAATCCACCAAGACGTTGCGCCTCTCTCGTAGCCTCTAGAGATCCTGACGGGCTCCGCCCCCGCGGGTGGCTCCTCGAGGCTGGGGTGCACCGAGGGAAGCGCCCCCAAGGCGTAAGTATCCCGCGAATCATTCGGTGGGCTTCTTCCCCTTGGACGCGAAACGGCCCGTCGACCCGAAGGCCAGCGGCTCCGCTCGCTGAGAGCTGGCTAGACCATCGGCTCGTCCTCGGCATTCACCAGCGGGTACCTGATCTCCTTGAGGCTCCCGTCACTGTGACGTCCTCCGATCACCATCTCACTGCAGAAGCGTGTGGGTGCGCGAGGCCATCGAGAAGCGGGTGCGCGAAGCTGGGCGCGAATCAAGTAAGGGGGCGGCCATGGAAATCAGGTGCGCCGGCTGTGGTTGTGTCGTCGATCGAGGCGTTCGTGTCGTCCTCTGCGGCGATCCGAAGTGTTGTTGCAAGGAGCTTCCGGTTTCGCGATCGCGGACAAGCGGTGAGCCTCGCATCGTCAATGGCTATTGCGTGGCCATGACCTTCGCGCTCGAGCGGTACCGGTACGGGAACGGCGGCGGCGACTACCCCGATCCCAGGTCCAAGAGGGTCCATGCGGTCAAGGTCACCAATGGCGCGCCAACGACGTCCCACTACCGCGACGACGCCGTGCGATCTGCCGGTGGGGAACAGCTCTTGGGCTCGCGACTTCAAGTCGAACTCGTCCAGCAGGATGCTTGGAAGGACTGGCTGATCCGCGCAGGGAACTGGCCCGAGCTCGCGAAGGAAACGTGCAAGAAGTGCTTAGAAGCGACTACGGGTCTCGTATGGCAAGACGTTCGAGAAAGCGCCTAAGAGGCGACGACGTGCCCGAACGGGATCCCGATCAGCCACCACAGGGATAGCGGGTCTACGAAGCCGCGAGGATGCCGAGGTCCACCTAGTGACGAGTCGTCGATCGAGTTAGAGGATTGGACGGCATTTTGCGGACGACCCGTCAGTCCGGGCCGACGGACTCGCCTTTGGGGTCAAGCGGACGCGTACTGCCGTGAATATGAAGACCTGGCCCGGCCGCAGTAGAAGCCCAGGTCGCAGTTCGTTTCTAAGCTCTGAATCGTCGGCGAGGGCAGAGATACCCACTTAGAGCCTCAGCGGATAGGCGCCATCGCCGGTGACCAGCGGTTTCTCCAGTCGACGAGCTTTGCAGTGAGCAGGCAGGTGACGGCGAGGGAGAGCTGAGCGAGCCGGTGGATCACCTTCC
>Ga0181533_1006645_pt1 | contig 10412 bp, 12 predicted proteins | sample PEATcosm2014_Bin_45_FD_119772 | JGI IMG/M metagenome (GOLD analysis project Ga0181533, IMG submission 119772) | Peatland microbial communities from MTU Mesocosm Facility, Houghton, MI, USA - PEATcosm2014_Bin11_60_metaG | ecosystem: Environmental > Terrestrial > Soil > Wetlands > Peat | place...
GGTCACCGTGAATGGGACGGAAGAAAGAGCGTGTATTTATGGTGGACCTAACCTCTATGACCCGGTAGCACAGGATATTCACGAGCTCGCTCTGGCGGCTGAGGCCGAATGGTGGGCGCAAAATCAGAACCAGCAGACCGACAATACACAACAAGCCGGAGTGAAGGCGCCCCCGAACGGGCCTCCGCCAATCCCGCTGCCCCCGGGCCCCAAAGGTGAGCCGAATGAATGGGTAAAGGTCCCCGGTACCGATAGTGACAAATACGGACCGAAATGGGAGCCCAAGTTCAAACCTGAAGGTCAATCGCCTCCTCGTGCGTGGTGGGATCCGCACGATGGATGGTGGTCACACGAGACGGGGAGGGGAGATCCCCGTGGACACTTTGACAGGTGGGGGAATAAGATCAACTTGGGTGATAAGCCGAGCATAATGGATAGGCTTAGGAAGATCCCCCCGACGCCAATTGCCGAGGCGGGCGCGGTGGCCGTCATTATCTACGTGATCGTCAGCGAGGGTTCCAGATTCGTGTTTCCCCTAAGAAACGCCATCCCTTTGCCGTAGAAACGGACGATTCGGCTGGGTGTTTCCAGTACGGCAACGGTCCGGACTTTACAGAATTTGTCGGGGGACTCATATGAAGGTGATGACAAAGGAAGAAGCGCGGAAATGGTGCTGTCAGGTAAGCCTGAAGCTGGCAAGTGACGACACCCTTCGTTACAAGAATCCGGGAGAGCGCAGATTCTTCATCACTGCCCCGGAAGAACATCGGCTAATCGTTGTTCTCGCCCGGGACATGCTGTCTTTCCGAGGAGATACGAACTTTAGCGGCGGATTGCTTTGGCTCCGGCGCTGGGATATCGGCAGTCCTCAACTTGTCGCACCCGGCTGGAGTATTCTAGAAAACATTCGTCGGGCACACGGTGATTTGCGCTCTCTTGAACTTGCCCCCGCGCAGTCCTTCCGGGAAGATGAGTTCGTAGAACTACATAGCTTCCTGATCCAGGTTGTGGCCTATGGCTGGGTGGCCGACTTCGTTCCATCTGCGGGGGGCTTCTTCCTTCACTTCAAGGATAATCGGCAAATTTGCTGTGCCGCTGCATCCCTAGAAACATTGAAAGAACTGAGGGCAGCATTTAAGCGCTGGAAGCCGACTGACGAAGATCCCCTGGTCGTAAAGCTATTATCCATGCAAAAGGCATGACTGAGTGTCGGGGTGGTGTCGAAAGAGCGGTGCCTACGGCACCGGGAGGGGGTGTGACACGTCACCCCAAGTTGGGCGCTGTAGAGCGCTGGACGGCGCGACCTACACGGTGGATAACGCGGGCAACCGCACGGCGAAGAGCGATCTGTACGCCGGGGTGACCACCAACTACGGCTACGACGCGATTTACGAGTTGCTGAACGCCGCGCAGGGCGGCAGCACCACGGAGAGCTACACTTACGATGCCGTGGGCAACCGCCTCACCAGCTTGGGCAGCGCCACGTGGAGCTACAACACCTCGAACGAGCTGAATTCGCGGCCCGGACTTTCCTACGCCTATGACTACAACGGCAACACGATTGTGAAGACCGATAGTACGGGAAGCACGTCGTACACCTGGGATTACGAGAATCGCATGACCAGCGTCGTGCTGCCTGGCAGTGGCGGCACGGTCAGCTTCAAATACGATCCGTTCGGCAGGAGAATCTACAAATCATCGTCCTCCGGGACGAGCATCTTCGCCTACGATGGCGATAGTCTCGTCGAAGAAACAAACGCCGCAGGTACGGCAGTTGCGCGGTACACGCAGACCGAGAACATCGACGAACCGTTGGCCATGCTCCGTTCGTCTACGACGAGCTACTACCAGGCGGATGGTCTCGGGTCCGTAACGTCCCTTAGCAATGCGGCAGGCGTTCTACCCCAGACCTATAGTTACGACTCGTTCGGTAAACAGTTAAGTTCGACCGGATCCCTGACCAATCCGTTCCAGTACACGGCCCGCGAATTCGACAGCGAAACCAGCCTCTATTACTACCGGGCGCGGTACTACGACACGATTTCTGGAAGATTCATAAGCGAAGATCCGATCGGCTTCAACTCGGGACAAGATAACTTCTATGCGTACGCCGGAAATTCGCCGGTGCGGAATGTTGATCCTTCGGGACTGGCCCACTGCATTGTAAGCCTAAGTGCACTGGGGGCAAATGGAGTTATGATCTGCTACCCAGACAAGCCAGGTAACGAGACACTGGCGTTTCCAGTAAATTCCGGCAATAACGGCGACCCAGAGCATAAGTGCCAAAACAATCCCGCGTGCCCACCAACCGGCCACGGCCCGCTGCCGCTTGGGCCTTACAAATTTGGTGGTCCATCAATCTCGCACAAGAGGCTCGGCGGAATACATCTCATTCCGGTTGGGAAGAATAACCAGTTTGGGGCAGACGGAAGATTTCTAACCCACTCGTGTTTGAGAGCATTGGAGTCACAAACGACGCCATATGCCAACGGTCATTTTTGCACGGAAGGATGCATCGTTTCTACGCCAGAAAACATCAAGGCCCTAAATGACCTTTTGGCCAAGGAGCTAGGGAGCATTCTGAGTGTTAATCCATAGACCAACTCTGCTGGTGTGCTGTGCATTTCTTGCGGCTATGTGTGTCTCATTCTGGCGCAGCGATGGATCAGAACGACTGCCTCAGGAGCATACTGCCAACGCCGTTTACGTGGGTCTCCTGGAAGACGACCGCAGGCAACTTGAGCATCTCGGCCCGAAGGACCCTACCCCCGTCGCCAATCGGACGATTACACCAGCGTTCGAAAAGGACGGAAGTGAATGGAAACCGGTTGCTATTTTGAACCAACGTATCACGTGGACCATCGCGTTTGATGGTAAGAAACTTGGAGAAGTGGAGAGCGAACCGAGTCCGCAAGTGGCTTCGGAGAAGGTCACAGGACCAACTAACATCCATTCAATTTTGACTCCGGCAGCCCAAGTACCGTCTATTGGCAAGCCGCAGGGACGGTTCAACGGGAATTTTGGCAACCCCGTGCGCCGCCCTTTAGTTGTCGTTTCGAGGCCATATTTTTCCGATCCCGACCACTGGACAGCAAAAGAGCCTTCACCGCGAGCGATGGCGGAAGTACGGGCATCGTTCCGCAAGACTCTCCGCCACCTCCGCCAATGCGACGCTTCCGGCGAGGCTCTGAAAGACGACTGGAAGATCCCCGATTCCGAAATTATCGTGTCAAAAAGTTATGGCTCCAGAAAGCGCGAATTCGTCATTGAGACCAAGGTTCTGCACAATAGATGCTTGTTTAACGTTGACGGTGATGATTTCCAGTCACTCGGCGGTAACCAATTATTTTACGTGCCGCTGGATCACCAGGCCGTCTTTCTCGGGCTCCAGTGGGAAATGCTAGACGCAGGAGACTACGACGGGGACGGAAAGTCCGAGGTAATCTTCTACATCGCCGAGGGTAAGGATGTTGATGTCGAGAGGGAAGGGTACGTCCTTTTCTATGACGATTTCCGCCGCAACGCCAGATTTGTCTGGGAGAACCACTGACAGCTTCAAATACGATCCATTTGGACGGCGCATCGAGAAATCTTCCTCCAGTGGTACGAGCATCTACGCCTATGACGGCGAAAATCTGGTAGAAGAAACGAACTCCTCGGGCGGTGGGGTTGCTCGGTACACGCAAACCTTCCAGATCGATGAGCCACTAGCCGAGTTGCGAAGCGGGACCACGAGCTACTATGAAGCGGACGGACTCTGGTCAATTAGTTCGCTGAGCAACGCTGCGGGGGCAATCGCGAACAACTATACGTACGATTCGTTCGGGCGGGTGGCCGACAGGTTGGGGTTAGGAGCAATGGGTGCCGCATCCTTTGCGTTTTCTGCAAAGGGTGTACGGGTTTTGAATTTTCTTTTCTGGGACAAGCCCTTCGAGGCACAGGGCAAGCCAGTAGAACCGGCTGACCCAGAAGTCGTATCCTGATAGCTCGACGGTGAATTACACCTCACATTATTGTTTGCAGGATTTTGGCTTGAAAAAATGTGACTCGCGTCTGACCCAAGCTTGCACTGAGCGAAGCGAACGTGTGACCGATCCCACGGGCGCTTATCAGTTCACGTTCGACAACATGGGGCGGCTGACGGGCACGTCCACGCAGTACGCGTTCCTGACCAGCCGCACGCTGACGACCAGCTACGGGTACGACGCGGCGTCGAACCGCACCAGCTTTACGGACCCGGAGAACGGCTCCAGCAACTACGTCTACGACACGCTGAACCGGCTGCAAACGCTGACGCCGCCAACGGCCTATGGCACGGGCTTGTTCGGGATGGGGTACGATGCGCTGAGCAGCCGCACCAACTTGACGCGGCCGAACGCGGTGAACACGAGCTACGACTACGACACTTTATCGCGGCTGCTGAGCGTAACCCACGCGAAGGGCGGGGCGACGCTGAACGGCGCGGCCTACACGGTGGACAACGCGGGGAATCGCACGGCGAAGAGCGATCTGTACGCCGGGGTGACGACCAACTACGGCTACGACGCGATTTACGAGCTGCTGAACGCGACGCAGGGCGGCAGCACCACGGAGAGCTATACACCTACGATCCCGTGGGCAACCGGCTGACGGCGCTGGGCAGCGCCGCCTGGAGCTACAACACGTCGAACGAGCTGAACTCGCGCCCAGGCGTTTCCTAGCCCTCACATAGTTTCCACCATACTCTCGGATTACCGGGGTCCAACTGCGCTGCATTTTTCAAGAAGCGAACATTTTCCGTGTCGTTGCCTTCCCCAAGCTTCTTCCCAGCATTGCTTATCAGCTATTCCGCTTGCTCACCGGAATACGCAGGACGGTTAGAAGGCCGGGGTGGCCCGAAACAACGCAGTCAATTCCTCCTGCACAGTTGCGGGGAGACACCACGACGTTTTGCGGGCTCTCGAGGGTCGTGACTATTTCTCTAGCGACTTTCTGTTTGGGTGTGTCGCGTTATATGCGCGGATTTCCGAGCGGCAGCGCTTTGCCCCGCCAACGATTTTCTCGCACAACTTAAATTAGGACTTGCGCACGGACGTGACGCTTTCTAAGAAGCAAGCTCAACGCACCATGCGTGCTCAAACCGTTTGTTGAGATTCTTCGCGTTCCAACCAGAATCGGGACGCTTAGAATGACAGGTATATGATCTTAAAGTCCATGGAATTGGGGGCGAGCGGGTCCGGATGAATTTTCCAGGGATCAATCCGAATTACGGAGATTTCTTTAGAATTGATTAATCGCCCGAAATTAATTGGAGAATCTCCCCGTGCAGAAAACGAGCCCTTTCTGCATCCTTTCCCAGCGGAACCTGAAATGTGCGGTCTTTTCAACCAGTTACGAATCCGACTTTCGCACCGTTTACCCGTGCCTCCGAGTAATTAATTTCCTGCGAGAATTTCTGCGGGGGCGAAAAAGCACGATCCCCACTTAGAAGAGCCCAGAATTCAAATCGAACCAAGATGGAAACGGTATTTTCGCCTTGCATTCTGGGCAGGCGTGATCACGCGAGAAACCTTTGAAACCGCAAGAGCACTCAATCTTGAACTCGTAGCGGATGATATGTGTAGCATGCTTTTCCTTCGCTCGTTCCCTTTCGCAAATATTGCGCGAGTGCCGGGGACTTATCCAACCGTAACCCGCCAATGAATCGGCAAGGAAGTTGATCTGCGTCTCTCGTCGTTTCGGAAATTCCGGATCGTGTAGGACCTTTAATATGAGCGGCGCAATTGGCGCGAATTCCCATATATAGGGTCCGCCTTTTTCGAATACCTGGACCACTTCTTCTTCGGTCGTTGCCTTCAGCAATGGCTCGCCTACGGAGTTCCAGTTCTGACTGAAGATCAACCGGTAATTGTAAGCGCGCCCCGCAATCTCTGAAGCCCGGACGCGGGCGGGCCTGCCCCTGCCGTGCTTGCCTGTAATCGTGTCAAGAGCCTTTTCTTGCTTCGGAGCGGATTTTCGGCGCTTTGGCATTTTTGAGGGAAATTCCCGGAAACTAGCTATGAATTCTAGGGGAAATTCCCGACAAACTGCCATGAATTTTGAGGGAAGTTATTCTCAGCGTTTTCTGACTCAGGTTTTGGCCCTCAAGTGCGCCTGAAATCCAGGCTTACGATGGGTTTCGGAGAGGGGCGACGCCAGCCCTTAGAGAATATGGAGGCTGTCAATGGGTCTTCTGGACGGAAAACAGATGTTTCCGTGCCCCGTATGTACGGAAGCGCGCGAGGTCATGCGTTGAAGTATCCTTCGAAATTTTTCGAGGCGGTTCCTGCTCGCCTTGTTGATCTGGTAGTTGCCCTTGATGGGGTGCGGCGCGTTCACGCTCTCGGTGCTTACTACAATCCGAAAATCGAACGCGAACCCGGCGAGGAAGGACCGCGCGAGGTCGGGCATTGTCCGATTTGCGGCAACCTGCTACTCGACTCGCCGGGGTATCACTTCATCTTTGACCTACAGCGTGAAGGTCGGCGCGATGTGAGCGTAGCTCGTGTTGACGCGGCCCGCGCGAAGGTTCTTGCGGGGTCGCCACCGTGACGGAGAAGCCGGAACAATTCGCGGGTGGCGTGCTTCATGATAGTGGGAGCAACGGCGAAGTGTCTGCGGGGTTCGCTGAGAATCAATCCTGCGCGGAAAATGCGAGCCTCCCTTCGCTCTCATCGGTGTTGGCAGTCCCGCTCGGATCGCCGGGAATGCCTTGCCGGGGCAATCTCGGCGCTTCTATTACGCTTAACTGTGCTACGCTCTCGGCACAAGGGCAACGAGCCAGCGGGCCAGAGGTGAAAATGGCTCGCCGACGTTACCAGAAAGGGAGTATTCGCCGCAGAGGAAATCAGTGGACTCTCCGCTGGCGGGAAGATGTCCTTCTCGCTGACGGAACCACGAAGCGGGAGCAGCGAACTACGTTGCTCGGCACGGTCGAGGAATTTCCAACGAAGCGGTTGGCGGATCGGGAAGCTACATCGTTCCTTGCACGCGTCAATCGTCTCGACTATCGGCCAGTGAAGCGAGCGACGTTTGCGGAGTTCGCCGAGAGTTGGAGGAATCAGGTGATCGATCTGCTCAAACCTTCGACAGCCAAAGTCATGGCTTCGCATCTGCGTTTTCATCTTGTCCCGGCCTTCGGTCGGATGAGGTTGGATGAGATGGGACAGGAGCAGGTGCAGGCATTCGTTGGCAAGCTGGCGAAGGGGCGGAGTCGGCACACGATTCTGAATGTTCTCGGTACTCTCGCTTCGATTCTCAAGAGAGCGCGAAAGTGGGGCTACGCTGTGGCAGGATTCCAGCAAAGTGATCTTGTCATTCCGTGCTCGAAGCCGGGCAAGCCGGGCCGGTTTTTCACGGCGGAGCAGGTGCGTTCGATTCTTGCGCTTGCTTCGGAGCCGTGGCGCACAATCTTCGCGCTCGCTGCCATGACGGGACTTAGGCCAGGCGAAGTTCTCGGACTCTCGATTGATGACCTGGACTTCGAGCAGGGGTTGGTTTTTGTGCGGCGCTCGGCTTGGTACAGCCATCTCATCTCGCCGAAGAGTAATCGCAGTGTGGCAACGGTGCCGATGCCTGGGCCGCTGGCCGAAGTGCTGACAAATTATCTTGCGTCATGGCGGCCCAACGAAAAGCGGTTGCTGTTCTCGAATCGCCGGGGCAATCCTTATAGCGAAAATAAAGTCGTTCAGCATCGGCTCTGGCCGATTTTAGACGCGCTTTCGATTCCTCGTTGTGGGATGCACGCATTCCGTCACGGTCTTGGGAGCTTGCTGCATTCGAGCGGCGCGTCTCTCAAGGTCGCTCAAACGCAGTTGCGGCACGCTGACGCGAGTACCACGTCGCGCTATTATCTTCATGTGATCGGTTCAGAACAACGCGACGCAGCGGAGAGAGTGGCGAGGATTTTGTGCCCAGATGTGCCCAAGTCTGAAAGGAAGTCTGTGCATGTCAACTAGTTGCATGGTAGGGGCGGTGGGGATCGAACCCACGACCTTCGGCTTAAAAGGCCGCTGCTCTACCACTGAGCTACGCCCCTAACGTCTTTAATGCACACCGACTTGCAAGACACTCACCGATACGCCGTCTTGGCGCGTGCCACTTGCAGTGACACATGCTCCAAGCAAGGATACCACCGCACGCAGCTTGTCCGGGCCGAGATGTGCGTACCGTCTTGTCATCGCCAAGCTCTTGTGCCCCAACAGATCTGCAATGTCTGCTAGTGCCGTTCCAACTTGTTCCAGCAAATCCCTTCGAGAATACTCTCCCCGTGTTCGCGTCAGATGCTTGGACCGTCATTTGGCGGAAAAAGTTGGAACGGCACTAGCGGAGCCCCCTTCATTCGCAAACGACTTGCGCACGTATGTCACACGCCGCGCCAACGAAAGTCCCTGATCTCCGCTGCCATCACCGCTTCGTCGAACCAATGCCGCCCATTTTCAAGCGGTTCACCCGTCCTGGCCGGCTGGAACACACGCCCTCTGCTCTCGCCCCGGTCATACTCAACCCTAAGGGCGGCCACCGCAGTTTCATTTAGCGGGACGTGTATGGTTTCTTCGTTCTTCGTCCGCGGGATGTTCAACGTCCTACCTTTTTAGTTTACCACGCTCCGCGCCAGTTCCGTATTGGCTGCCCTTGCGCAGCCCCACATTGCTCGCAATGTCGAACTCCGCGAGGTACAAAGGCCATTTAGCCCCGATTATCTTTGGGAGTTTCTTCCCTTCTTCGCTGAGAAACCAAACACGGTTATTGCCCTCGCGGCGATGCGCCACCGAACAAGTGGCATTTGCGGACATCGTGAGGATCAACGGGCAGATTCTGCTTTGCTTGGACTTGCGCTTGGAAGTAGCATCAAGCACGAATGTGCTGATGCCGTTCTCCATCACGCGCCAAGATATTCGCTCCTCAATTCCGCAAACCATATGGAACATCGAGCCCAGACAGAAAACCAGAAGCGTTTATCTGCCGGCCGGAAATCAGTGGTTCGATTTCTGGACGGGAGAGAGCTTCTCCGGTGGCCAGAGCGTCGTCGCGGACGCGCCCATCGAGAAGATCCCGCTCATGGTTAAGTCGGGCTCCATCCTACCAATGGGTCCATTCGTTCAATACGCCACGGAAAAACCCGCTGATCCCATTGAATTGCGAATCTACCCGGGCGCCGACGGGAGCTTCACGCTTTATGAAGACGAAAACGACAACTACAACTACGAAAAGGGCGTCTATTCCACGATTGATTTTCACTGGGATGACGCAAAACACCAGCTCAAGATCGATGCCAGGAAAGGAACTTTCCCGGGGATGTTGCAAGCGCGAACCTTCCATATTGTCATCGTGAGGAAAGGCGTTGGCGCAGGAGTGGAAGTTACGGACAAGACCGACAAAGTGATTTCGTATCAGGGCGAACAACAGATCGTTCCATTGCCCCAGTGAGCCGCCAGCCAGCTGGATTGGATTCCCGCGCTCCCGGCCAGTTCTTACGGATGCTGAAAAACATACCGAGGTGACGCTTAGTATGGAAGAAAAATTTCAAGATCTTCCAAACTGGACCTTCTGGGTCGACGAGATTTCAGTTGGGGTCTACAAGGTCAAAGGGAAGGAGGATGTTTTTGGAGCTAGCTTAGATCTCACTGGCCAGGACCCTCAAGAGCTGCTACGGGAAGCTAGGCGCACTGCGGCGGATATGGATAAGCAGATTCGTCGCAAGCTAAACTGAGCCAGCGTGGACTGGCTTAGAAAAACGCAGTGGGGGCTCGCACAAGATTGTGTGGCTTGGCACATCATCATTGCTGCAATCTCTAGGTCCATTCAGAGTAGCTAATGCCGTTCCAACTTGTTCCAGCAAATCCCTTCGAGAATACTCTCTCCGTGTTCGTGTCAGATGCTCGGACCGTCATTGGGCCCAAATAGTTGGAACGGCGCTAGGTGCGCTTTCGGCGCTTGCGCTTCCATTCGTGTTCGCGCCGCAGCAGCGCCTGGTGTCTCTTGATCTGCGATTCAATGTCGCTGAAGGCATTCTTGCAGCCGGCCAGCACATTTTTGCCGCTGCCGGTGGCGTGTAGTGTGCCTGATGGAAGCGAGAGCGTCAGGGAACAGGACTGTTCATCCGTCCTCTGATTCCTGGTGAATACCCCGTGCAATTGGATGAGATCCGGCTGGTAACTTTTCAGGAGCCTTCCCAACTTGTCCAGACGGCGCATAAGTTCAGTCGCAACAGCTTGCTGCGCATCGACGTGCTTGTAGCTTATCGAAACGTTCATGGTTGCACCCGTAGGAAACAACGCGGAATCTGGCAGGAGCGCGACGCAGTCAAGATTCTGCACCGCATGATGGCCTGAGCATAGCAGGCGGTTTAGCGCCGCGCAATCCTGCCGCGCAACGTGCGCGTTGACAGTTAC
>Ga0181533_1006647_pt1 | contig 10409 bp, 8 predicted proteins | sample PEATcosm2014_Bin_45_FD_119772 | JGI IMG/M metagenome (GOLD analysis project Ga0181533, IMG submission 119772) | Peatland microbial communities from MTU Mesocosm Facility, Houghton, MI, USA - PEATcosm2014_Bin11_60_metaG | ecosystem: Environmental > Terrestrial > Soil > Wetlands > Peat | place...
AATAGAAATTAGAAGATGGAAGAAAGAACATAGAAGAGAGCGGGTTACGCAGAATGCACAGAGGGCGCAGAGTTCGCTGAGAAGAGAAAAGCCAACCACAGAGGTAACAGAGTGGCCGCAGAGGAAGCGGAGACGACTTGAGGGAACATGAGCGCGGGAATTGAGATACGGAAGTGCGAGAGGCTGGAGGAATTTCACCGGTGCGTGGAGATTGAGCGCGAGGTGTGGGGCGAGAGCGATCTGGAGACGGAGCCGTACGTGACGTTTGTGTTGGCGAACCAGACGGGCGGGCATGTGCTGGGAGCGTTCGAGGGCGAGTCGATGGTCGGGTTTACGATGGCGGTGGCGGGCTTGCGGAATGGCCAGGCGTACTTGCATTCGCACATGACGGGAGTGATTGCGTCGCACCGGAATCGCGGGGCGGGGCGGCTGCTGAAGTTGCATCAGAGGGAAGAGGCCCTGGGGCGGGGGCTGCGGCGGATCGAGTGGACGTTTGACCCGCTGGAGACGCGGAACGCGCACTTCAATTTCAACCGGCTGGGAGCAATCGCAAGAAAATTCATTCCGAATTTTTACGGGCTGACGACGAGCCCGCTGCACCGGGGTTTGCCGACGGACCGGCTGCTGGTGGAGTGGGAACTGGAATCCCGGCGGGCGGTGGCGGCGATCGAGGAGTTGGTGCGCGATCCGGTGGAGGCTCCGGCGAAGATTCGCCTGCCGGCGGAGCTGGAAGAGTGGAAGAAGACGAACGATGCGCGACTGGGTGAAGTGCAGGCACGAATGCGCGGGGAATTTTTGGGGTGGTTTGCGAAGGGGTATGCGGTAACGGGGGTGCGTGTTGCGGCGGGTGGGGTGGAGTATTGTTTGGCGCCGTGGAGTGATTTTTGAGGAAAACAAAAAGGGAAGAACTTACACAGAGTTCACAGAGGACGCAGAGATCACAGAGAAGAGAAGCGTTGCTTGGGTTGGGGAAGGCCTCATCCCTCAAAGGGGTGGGCTACAGGTTATGAGGTTCGGAGTGGCAACACGGAGGATACAGAGTTCGCAGAGAAGAGAAAGGCGGCAGAGAAAGGCTTACCACAGAGTTAGCAGAGGAGCCGCAGAGGGAACGGAGAAAGCGGGGTAGAGGTTTTCGCCCCAGAGGACATTGGCAAAGGGACGAGGCGTTGGAGGCGGGATGCGAGTGCGGGAAGTGACACTGCGAGAAATTCGGATGCGGCTGGTGACGCCGTTTGAGACCAGCGTGGACCGCATGACGGAGCGGCGGATTATTTTGCTGGAAGCGGACGTGGACGGCGTGATCGGGTGGGGCGAATGCACGGCGGGGGAGAATCCGTATTTTTCGCCGGAAGATACGGACACGGCGTGGCACATTTTGGAGAATTATTTGTGGCCGATGGTGAAGAGGAAAGAGTTTGCTTCGGCGGCGGAGGTGTGGGAGTTGCTGGGAAGAGTGCGCGGGCACACGATGGCGAAGGCTACGCTGGAGACCGCGATTTGGGATGCCGAGGCGAAGCTGAAGAACGTGCCGCTGTGGAAGCTGCTGGGAGGCGTGCGGGAAGAGATTCCCTGCGGCGTATCGATTGGGCTGAAGGAGACACTGGACGAACTGGTGGAGGCGGTGAAGAAGGAATTGGCGGCGGGGTACCAGCGGGTCAAGATCAAAATCAAGCCGGGGGAGGATTTGCTGCCGGTGCAGCGGCTGCGGCAGGAGTTTCCGCGGATCAAGCTGATGGTGGACGCGAATTCGGCTTACCGGAAGACGGATTGGCCGCTGCTGAAAGAGTTGGATGGATTTTACCTGATGATGATCGAGCAGCCGCTGGGCTGGGACGATCTGTATGGGCACGTGGAGGTGCAGAAGAGTTTGCAGACGCCGATTTGCCTTGATGAGTGCATACACACATATGAGCAGGCGGAGGAGGCGATTGCGCTGGGGGCATGCAAGATCATCAACATCAAGCTGGGCCGCGTGGGAGGATTTCACGAAGCGCGGCGGATACAGGATTTGTGCGCGCAGAACGGCGTGCCGGTGTGGTGCGGCGGGATGCTGGAATCGGGGATTGGACGGGCGCACAATATCGCGATGTCCACGATGGAGAATTTTTCGCTGCCGGGCGATGTGAGCGCGAGCAAACGATATTGGGTGGAGGATGTGATCGAGCCGGAGGTGGAGGTGACGGCACAGGGGACGATTCGAGTGCCGGGTGGGGCGGGGATCGGGTTTGCGGTGAGGAGAGATCGGATCGAGGCGATTACGGTTAGGAAGGAAAGGCTGCGCTAGGCGGAAGAAAGAGAGAAGCTTACACAGAGAGCACAGAGGACGCAGAGTTCACAGAGAAGAGAAGAGTAGAGAAGAGGAACCCAAGACCCAGGCACACACGCCGTGCCTGGGCACCCGGCGGTGGGGCAGTCTTCAGTTATCAGTTTTCAGTGGTAAGTAAAGAGAGAGATGAAGATAACGCAAGGGCATTTGGAAGAAGGTTATCAGCGATCAGATATCAGCGATCAGGAAAAAAGAAAAAGATAACGCACCCCTCGCGCAAATCGCTCGGGGCAAGGAGGCGCTGAGAACGCAGAGGTTCGCGGAGAAGAGCAGAGCAGAGAAGAGCAGAGCAGAGCAGAGAAGAGCAGAGCAGAGAAGAGGGACGATAACACAGAGGTCACGGAGATAGGAACACAGAGGGCACAGAGAAGAAGAGGAACCCAAGACCCAGGCACACACGCCGTGCCTGGGGCACCCGGCGTTTCGACAGAGGAACAGGTGTGACGCAGGGCACTCCCCAGTGGCGCTAATGTGGCGCATAATTTGTTGTTATGACACACACACTCGAAGAACTCATTCCTGATTACATCCAAGGCCTCCCGGCCTACGTTCCCGGCAAACCCGTTGAAGAAGTAGAGCAGGACCTGAAAATCCACGCGGTGAAGCTGGCGTCGAACGAGAATCCGCTGGGCCCTTCGCCGAAAGCGATGGCAGCGGCACGGCAGGCGCTGGGCGAGGCGAACTGGTATCCCGATGGAGGGAGCAAGCGTCTGCGCGAGGTGCTGGCGGCACGGTATGGCGTGCGCGCGGAAGAGATTTTTGTGGGGCTGGGGTCGAGCGAGATTATTGATTTGGCGTCGCGGGTGCTGCTGCGGCCGGGGTTGACGGGGATCACGAGCGAAGGATCGTTCGCACTGTTTGCGATTGCCATCCGGGCGAGCGGCGGGAAGCTGGTGCAGACGCCGATGCGGAATTATACGTTCGATCTGGACGCTATGGCAGCAGCGGTGACACCGGAGACGCGCGTCATCTATATTGCGAATCCGAACAATCCGACGGGGACGGCGTTTGGCGCGGCGGAGTTCGACGTATTCATGAAGAAGGTGCCCGGGGATGTGCTGGTGGTGTTGGATGAAGCGTACACGGAATACGCGGAGCGCCGGGACTTGCCGAAGGCGATGGAGATTTTCAAGGAGTACAACAACCTGCTGACGCTGAAAACGTTTTCGAAGGTGTATGGGCTGGCGGGGTTGCGGATCGGGTACGGAATTGGGCACCCCACGCTGGTGGCGGAGATGAACAAGTTGCGTACGCCGTTTAACGTAACGAGCGTGGGACAGGCGGCGGCATTGGCGGCGCTGGACGATCTGGAGCATGTGCGGCGGTCGGTGGAGATGAATCACACGGAGCGGACGCGGCTGTTCGGGGAATTGCAGCGGGTGGGATTGCAGCCGGTGGCAAGCGAGACGAATTTTCTGTTTGTGCCGTTGGCCAGGATAAACGCGAAGGGGATGTGCGACGAATTGCTGCAAGAGGGCGTGATCGTGCGGCCGCTGGCTTGGATGGGTTTTCCGGAAGCGATGCGGATTTCGGTGGGGAACCCGGAGGAGAATGCCAAGCTGCTGGCGGCGATGGCGAAGGTGATGGCGCGTCGAAAGCCGGTGGCGGCGCCTGTGTCCTAAAACTTGGGTGAGGCATCCAAGAGTCCATGAAAATTCATTTGCCGGATGGGAGGAAGGCTTCGAGCGATCCCGTGGCGGAAGTTTTGCGCGCGTCGAAGACGATTGCGGTGGTGGGATTGTCGGCGAACCCTGCGCGGCCTAGCCATGAGGTGGCGGAATATTTGCAGCGCGTGGGGTACCGGATTATTCCGGTGAATCCGAAGGAGAAGGAAGTGCTGGGAGAGAGGGCTTACGCGCGGTTGGAGGACGTGCCGGAGAAGGTGGACATTGTAGATGTTTTTCGACGGGCGGAAGAGGTGGGGGCGGTGGTGGAAAGCGCGATCGGGATTGGGGCGAAAGTGGTGTGGATGCAGTTGGGGGTGGAGGATGGGGTGGCGGCAGAGAAGGCGCGTGGGCGTGGGTTGATTGTGATTGAGGATGCATGTTTGTTGGTGGAGGATCGGAGGAGGAGAGGCAGTGGTCAGTTTTAGGTTATAAGTTCTTGGTTGGAAGAAAGAGGTCGAGTGGCGCGGCTTGGGTCGCGCCGTTTTTAGTTTTCCGTGGTCAGTGTTCAGTTTTAAGTAAAGAAAGAGATGAGGAGAACGCGAAGGCGCTGACAGGAAGGTTATCAGCGATCAGGAAGCGAGAGAAAGCAAGAAAAAACTATAACGCCCCGACGGGGTCCGGGTAAACGCCGAGCACAGAGTTCACAGAGAAGAGAAGAAAGGGAAGATAAGAAAGAGAAGAGAAGAAAGGGAAGCGAAGAGGGATTCATCGCACAAAAAAAGTGCGATGGAAAACCGTACCTCGACTGCGCAGCCCGACGCGGCAAAAGGTGGCGCGAAAGAAAAAATCGGGCCGCTTCGTTCGGGATGACGTGACCGGAGATGGGCGCAGTGTAGAAGAGCTAGATTACGCAGAGGATGCAGAGTTCACGGAGGGAAGCGGAACCCAAGACCCAGGCACACACGCCGTGCCTGGGGCACCCGGCGGCGTTGCACAGTGTGGGGAAAGGCCTCACTCCTGAAGGGGTGAGCTACAGCCGTCAGAAGGGGAAGACTTGGAGGTCGCGGCGGCCGGGGAGGACGATGGCGAGGAAGCGTCCGTCGCGGGAGAGGCCGAATTCACGGATGGTGATGCCGTGGAGAAGGATGCGCGGGGTGGGCTCGGCGATGGGGATGGGTTGTCGCGCGGCGTAGGCAACAAGGGGAGGAATGGGGAATTCCGCGAGGTCGGCGGATTTTTTTTCGAGAGTGCGCTTGAGATAGATGCGAGATTCATCGGCGGACCACTGGAGAACGCCAAGGCCGATGCGGAGGCGAGCGACTCTGTTGGGAGCGGTGAGGTCGCGAACTTCGAGGACTTCCTTGTCGAGATAGTAGGCGACTTTGGTGCCGGAGGGCGAGAGGGAGAGGCCGCCGGCGAAGGAATCAAGGGTGGCGATCTCGGCGGTGTCTTGCGAGGAGAGTTCGAGACGCTGGAGGCGCGCGGGACCGTCGAGGTTGCGGTTGCGCTCGACGGCGACGGCGGAATTGCTGCCGGAGATGCGCGCGGCTGCGAGGAAGGTGCGGCCTTCAAAGGCTTTTCCGGCGGGGCCGGAGGAGACATTGAGATAGCGCAAGGAGAAGAGCTCGCGGGGGGCGACCTCTTCGGTGAAGTAGACGAGGGTGGCGTTATCGCGGAGCCAGAGGGGATTTTCGGCGTTCATGACGAGGGGTTCCTTGCCGCCGGGACGCAGTTCGTGGCCGGAGTCGTCGAGGAGCAGAAGAGCGCGGGCCTCGTCGGCAGGGCCGCCGTCGGGATTCGCCGTGATGGTGTAGAGCTGCACGGCGAGGATGTGGCCGTTGGGGGACCAGGAGAAGGATTCGACGAGATAGGTGAAAGGCTTGTCGCCAAGAGTGAATTTTTCGCCCGTGAAGAGGCGGCGGCGATGGCCGCTGGTGCCGAGGAGAAAGATGTCGTCGCGCTGCAGGTCGTATTTTTTTGCTTTGTAGATGCGGCGGACGGAGAAGGCAATGCGGCCATCGGGGGCGTAGGCGAAGGAGGTGACATCGTCGTCGATGTTGACGAGGGGCTTGTCGAGGTTTTGGGCGCGAGCGGCGGGGAGGGGCGCGAAGAAAAAGAACGTCAGCGCGGCGAGGAGGAAAAAGGGGCTCAGACGTTGCCGAGATGGGGTGGAGCAATGCGCGACCCCGACAAGGACGGAGCGTCCCAGTCTGAAGCTTCTAGTGTAACGGTAGTGGCGGAATATTTCGACTGGAGCGAATTTCATTGATTTTGGTCAGCCTTTTTCGGTGGCGCGAGATTTCAGTTTGCGAATCTCGTCAAGACGCAGACGCAATCTTTGTTCGAAGCCCTGGTCTGTAGGTTGGTAGTAGGAGCGGCCGGAAAGGTTGTCCGGGAGACAGGTCATGTCGGTGACCTTGTCGTCGAAATTGTGAGCGTATTTGTAGCCTTCGCCATAGCCGATATTTTTCATGAGACCGGTGACGGGGTTGCGCAGGTGGAGCGGAACGGGATCGGCTTCGGTTTTGTGGACATCTTCGAGGACCTGGCCGTAGGCGGTGTAGACGGCGTTGGATTTGGGAGCGAGGGAAAGATAGACGACGGCTTGCGCGAGGGCGAGATGGCCTTCGGGAGCGCCGAGAAAATCGAAGGCGTCGCGCGCGGCGAGAGTGAGGGCGAGGGCACCGGGTTCGGCGAGGCCGATATCTTCACTGGCCATGCGGACGATGCGGCGGGCGAGGTAGAGACAGTCTTCGCCGCTTTCGATCATGCGGATGAGCCAATAGAGAGCGGCGTCGGGATCGGAATTGCGCACGGATTTGTGGAGCGCGGAGATGAGGTTGTAGTGCTCCTCGCCCGCTTTGTCGTAGCGCAGGAGTTTGCGCTGGAGGACGTCTTCGAGGAGTCCGCGGGTGATGCGGCGGACGGCGGGCGCATCGCTGGTGGCGCCGCGATCGGCGGGCTTGGCGCTGAGGGCGCAGAGTTCGAGGGTGTTGTAGGCGGTGCGGGCGTCGCCATTGGCATAGGAGGCGATGCGGAAGAGAACGTCGTCGGTGGCATCGAGATGAGTGTTGGCAAGGCCGCGTTCGGGATCAGCGAGGGCGCGGTGAAGGAGATCGACGATTTGCGGGGTGGTGAGGGCTTCGAGGACGTAAACCTTGGTACGGGAGAGGAGCGGGGAGATGACCTCGAAGGAAGGGTTTTCGGTGGTGGCGCCGATAAAGAGAATGTGGCCAGCTTCCACGTGTGGGAGGAAGGCGTCCTGCTGAGCCTTGTTGAAGCGGTGAACTTCATCCACGAAGACAATGGTGCGCTGGGAGGTGTGGGATTTGCGCTCGGCCTGGGCCATGACCTCTTTGATTTCCTTGATGCCGGTGAGGACGGCGCTGAACGAGATGAACTCGCTGCGGGTGAGGCGGGCGATAACGCGGGCGAGAGTGGTTTTGCCGCAACCCGGGGGGCCCCAGAAGAGCATGGAGCTGAGATTGTCGGATTCGATCTGCAGGCGGAGAGGTTTGCCGGGGCCGAGGAGTTTTTCCTGACCGATGAATTCGTCGAGAGTGCGAGGGCGCATCCGTTCGGCGAGAGGTTGCAGGGCGGCGGGGATGTCTTGGAGGGCGGGATCGTTGAACGGGGAGAAGAGACTCATGGAGGTAGTGTAGCGCAGTTGAATGACAAAGTAGCGCGTAGGGGCGTGGGGCTAAGGGTTATTAGCGATCAGATATCAGCGATCAGGAGGCGTGGATCGAGGACCGAAATTGGAAATGCGAAATTCGAAAAGCGAACTTGGAGCCAAGACGCGGTGATGGCGCCGCGATCCCTCCGCTCCGCAACGGCAGAAGGCGCCGTTGCTCCGGTCGGGATGACAGGGTAAAGAAAAACCCGGCGCGCCAAACTGCGGGGTGAAAGAAAAAGTCGGGCCGCTCCGGCCGGGATGACAAGACCGGAAAAGGCGAGACCGGAAAAGGCAAGACCGGTTCCACAGCCTGGGGTCCGCCGCGGGTATCGTAACGTAAAAGTACTGCCGCGAATATTATTGGTGCCCCCGGCGAATCGGGGAGTATCATCTCACGCATGAGGACAGCCAATGAAAACTTTGCGAGTCCTTGTAGCGTTGATGACCAACGACAATGATTACCAGATTGAACAGGGCAATGCCGCTGGCCAGGCCGCCAGCAAGCTGGGTGTCGAAGCGAAGATTGTTTATGCGGAGAACGACGCCGTCAATCAAAGCACACAAATTCTGAAAGCAATTCAGGCCGCCCCCGAAGAGCGCCCTGATGCCGTAGTGTTTGAACCCGTTGGCGGCACGGCGTTGCCGCAGGTCGCCCGTGCGGCTGCCACCGCCGGCGTGGGCTGGGTGGTCATGAATGCGGAGGCCAACTACATCACGGAGCTCCGGCAGACCAGCAAAGCTCCCGTTTTCATGTTGAGTTCCGATCATCTTGAGACCGGGCGCATCCAGGGGCGCCAGTTTGCGGCGCTTCTCCCCGGCGGTGGAACGGTGTTGCACATTCAGGGACCTTCGGAGAATTTGGCGGCCAAAGAACGCTTGCTGGGAATGATGGAGGTGAAGCCAGCCAACATTCATCTCACGACGCTGAAAGGGCAATGGACGGAGGATAGTGCGCAGCGCGCGGTTCGATCCTGGCTGAAGCTTTCCACTTCACAGAAAGCGCAGATTAATCTGATTGGCTCGCAGAATGACGCCATGGCCATCGGGGCGCGCAAGGTGTTCCAGGAGATTCCCGACGAGGCGGAGCGAGATCGCTGGTTGAATCTCCCCTTCACCGGGTGCGATGGCCTTCCGAAGACGGGGCAGTCCTGGGTGCGCAGCGGCCTACTGACGGCGACGATTTACTTGCCGCCGCTGGCGGGGCAAGCCATCGAATTGCTGGTTGGAGCATACCAACACGGGAAAATTCCACCGGCGCGCGTGCTCGTGCCGCCGGTGTCGATACCGCCGGTCGAAACGCTGCGTCCGACCAAGACCTGATCTACCAAAGAATTGTGCACGATGCGTCAGTCAAGATCTTTTGGGGCGCCCCGACCAGGTCGGAGTAAACGCCGGTCGCAGAGTTCGCAGAGAGAAGAACAGAGTGAAAGAGTGAAAGAGTGAAAGAGTGAAAGAGTGAAAGAGTGAAAGAGTGAAAGAGTGAAAGAGTGAAAGAGTGAAAGAGTGGTTCCTCAGAGGGGAGAGGAGCCGGAGCGGTTGGGGAAGGGCGCACCCCTGAAGGGGTGAGCTACAGGCGGCTATTGGCGGAGTGGCAATTCCACGGGCCGGACAAAAGATTTCTTGTGGCTGTTATGCCAGACGTATTTACAGGAAGCGCTCTCGGACGGTTCCTGCCAAGTCGAACCATCGTCGAAGAGCACACGCGTCAGGACAAAGGCACCGCCGCCGCCGTGGTAGAAATCGAGGTAGGCGCGGTCCCAGTAGAGTGTTTTTGCAGCGTCCAACTTGATTGGCTTGTTCCAACCGAAGTCGCGGATGGGCAGGGCGTCGTTAAAGTCCCAGTGGAGCCACTTCCAGTTTTCGGTAGCGTCCGCAAGAGCCGCATTGAAATTCAGGCCGACGATAATCTTGCCACTGACATTTTTGATGCGCACATTTACGCCGGAAGGATTGAAGCGCAGGAACTGCACCGGGCAAGATGGAGGCGATGAGAGAGTAGAGACCGTGCTCTGTGCCTGGAGGAGCGGCGAAGACAGAAGAGCGGCCAGGAGAAAGAGGGAGAAGTGACTTCGAATGGCATGGTTGATTTTTGGCATGCGGGGGTTGTGAGTTTGTAGTTGAGAATGAAGCATGGGAGAGACCCTCCAAAAATGGGACGCGCGCTGGACACGGCGGGTTACAAGGAAAGTGAGAAACTAGTCAGTAAGAATGAACAGGTAGAAGAAAAGGCTTACACAGAGATCGCAGAGTTCACAGAGAAGAGGAACGCAAGACCCAGGCACAGACTCCGTGCCTGGGGCACCCGGTCAAGTGAGAGTTAGTGGAGAACTGAATTTTGGTGGTGGGTTGAAACCGTAAAAGCGGCGGCGAGCCGCCGCACTCCAAAGTGGCGGATATGAGAAGCGGCCGCTAGGATTTTTGGCGCTGGCGGAAGGCCTCGTAGAAGAGGACGGCGGCAGCGGCGGCGGCGTTGAGGCTTTCGACGTGCGTAGCCATGGGGATGTGGATGCGGGCATCCGCGGAGTGGACGATGTCTTCGGGGAGGCCGGCCCCTTCGTTGCCGACGAGGAGAGCGATGGGCTGGCACCAGTCCACTTGCCAGGGGGAGAACGAAGCGGCGGCTTCTTCGTGGACGCAGGAGGCGAGGGAGTGGATGCCGTTGAGTTTGAGCTGCGTGAGAAGAATCGCGAGAGACATTCCGGCGACGATCGGGAGATGCAGCGCGGCGCCCGCGGAGGCGCGGAGGGATTTGGGAGAGTAGGGGCTGGCGGTGCCGCTTTGACCGGTGGGGGAAGTGACG
>Ga0181533_1006660_pt1 | contig 10391 bp, 13 predicted proteins | sample PEATcosm2014_Bin_45_FD_119772 | JGI IMG/M metagenome (GOLD analysis project Ga0181533, IMG submission 119772) | Peatland microbial communities from MTU Mesocosm Facility, Houghton, MI, USA - PEATcosm2014_Bin11_60_metaG | ecosystem: Environmental > Terrestrial > Soil > Wetlands > Peat | place...
GCTCATTCTCAACACATTTGGCTAAACGGGAGGCTTCATTTTTGGGTGCGCCGCTGGTTCTTGTCAATTGTGAGCAAAAGTGAACATCTTCGGCAATCACGATTCTGACAGAATTCTGGGGTGTGCAGCCCACTTTGGGAGAAGTCCCCGGATGGCACCAACCACGTCGGTCAAGAACAATCACGATTTCGACCCAAAGAAGTTCCTTGCCACCATCGGCGAGGGTAGGGAAGTTGTGGCGTTTCCCAAGAAGCAATCAATCTTTACGCAAGGGGACACGGCTGACGCAGTTTTTTATATCCAGGAAGGCAAGGTTAGACTAACTGTTGTATCCAAGATTGGCAAAGAAGCAACCCTGGGCATATTGAGCGAGGGAGATTTTTTCGGAGAGGGTTGCTTGGTCGGAAAGCTTGTGCGCATGAAGTCTGCAACCGCAATGACGGACTGCACACTTCTGCGTGTTGACAAGAAGGCAATGATGCTAGCGCTTCACCGGGAGCATACGTTCTCGGATCTGTTCGTAGCGTATCTGCTGGCACGAAACATTCGATACGAAGAAGATCTGGTCGACCAACTTTTCAATTCCAGCGAAAAGCGACTGGCTCGGATTCTGCTTTTGCTTGCTCATTTTGGTAAGGAAGGTGTGCCCGAGACTGTAATCCCCAAGATCAGTCAGGAGACGCTTGGGGAGATGGTGGGCACCACCCGGTCGCGGGTCAGTTGTTTCATGAACAAGTTCAGGAAGTTAGGCTTCATCAACTATGACGCCGGGAATGGGCTGCAAGTTCACAGTTCGCTTCTGAATGTCGTCCTTCACGACTAGCTTCGGACTCAAGCGGCTTTGAGCATTTCGCTCATGGACGCGATGCACTCCACGACTGGGTGAAGAAGCCCTCGGCAGCACACTATCTGGTCGGCATGATCATGCTCTTCCAGCGCCAGCGGTGGTGATGGTCCTGCTGGAAAGTCACTAGACAGCTGTAGATGATCTGGGTTGGCGTGCATTGCAAGACGCGGGTGGGAGTTTTCGTACCCTTCGTTTGGTAAGGGCTCGGGTCTCCTTGGACAGACTGTTGCAGGTTGGTCCATTGCAGGCCCCCATTGGCGTCTAACCCATTGAAAACCTCCGACGGTGACACATTCTGCGCGCGAATGAAATTGAAGCTGGGCATCATCAAGGTCGTCAGCGTGGCCGCGTCCTTCTGCGTCACGGCAGATTTGAACTTGGCAAAGAACGCGGTGAAGTCCTGCTGCGAATTCTGGCCGATAAGCACTTCAGGCCTCAGCAACAACAGTCCGACCAAACAAAAGGCAAAGCAGTCATACGTCATTTCTCGTGCCCCTTCAGACCTCGACAAACGATTCCCCATCTGGGATAAGACCTACCTCACCTCCTGTCCCAAGACGACAGTTGATGCAATGTAACCAGGCCTCACTCAAAAGCCGGTCAATAGGCGAAATTGACTGCGATATCTACATAGGCTGTCGGCGATCTAGCGATCTGTCCGCCCCGCGCTCACCCCCGGCCGTCTGGATGCGTCTATCGCCATCCTCGCGGCTACAGCATCCCGCCGGTCTTTACCGACAGAATATTCAGCGCCATCTCTAATTTCGTAATAGCCGCGCCGAGTTCTGGATGCTTGCCGATCTTCTCCTGCAGGGCCTTCAGAATCTGGTGAGCATTTGAAATATGCACTGCTGCCTGCGCTGAGTCTTGCTCGGGATTGCGTTCGCTCGGTGTTTCCATGGCCACCCGCTCTCCTCTACCTATCAATTCTATAATGGGCAATCAAGCGGCTTTGAGCATCACACTCTTCGTCGCGATGCACTCCATCAGGTCGTTCCAGGATTTGACGAATGATTCGGCCCCCTCGTCCAGGAGTTGGGTGGTCAAAGCGTCGATGTCAATGCCGGCCTTGGCGAACTTGGCCAGCACCTCTTCGGCATGTACGGACAAAGTCTCTGCAATATCCCCGTGATCGGCGAAAGCTTTCAACGTGGCTTCAGGCATCGTGTTCACAGTGAAGGGTGCGGCTAGTCCCCTGACGTAAAGGATGTCGGAGGCCTTAGGGTTCTTGGTTCCAGTGCTGGCCCATAGGAGGCGTTGCACACGGGCTCCCGCGTTCAAGGTACGCTTCCAGCGCGGCGAGTCGAGCAAACGGCAGTAGCTTTCATAAGCCTGCCCGGCTATCGCGATGCCGAGTTGGTCGCGTAGCGCATGGGGCGCTTTTTTCTCTACCGCGACATCCCATCGGCTGACGAACAACGAAGCTACGGATCCGACATCGGGATTCAGCCCGGCGGCAATGCGCCGCTCGACGCCGCGAAGATATGCCTCCGCCGCCGCGACATACTGCGCGCGAGAGAACAGAAGTGTAACGTTAATCGGCACGCCCGCGAAGATCGCCTCTTCGATCGCGGGGAGACCTTCCTTGGTACTTGGAATCTTGATGAAGAGATTGGGTCGTCCTGCGCGAGCGTGGAGGGCTTTAGCTGCGGCGAGGGTGCCCGAGGTGTCGTGCGCCAGCAGAGGCGAGACCTCCAATGAAACCCAACCGTCTACACCATTCGTCAGGTCATGGATCGGCCGAAACAGATCGGCGGCCTGCCTGAGGTCCTCGATCGCCAGCTCGAAAAACAGAGCCTCGCCCGACTTGCCTTCCTTCAATTTCTCGCGGATGGCGTCGTCGTAATCGTGACTGTTCTTGATGGCGTGATCGAAGATTGTGGGGTTCGAGGTGAGCCCCGTGACCGAGAATTCCTGAATGTACCGGCGGAGCGTGCCGCTGGTCAGCAGTCTGCGGGTGATGTTGTCGAGCCAAAGGCTCTGACCCATTTCGTGCAGTTTTTGAGTCGCTTTCATTATTCCTCTCCTAGGCTGAGCGGTGCGGCGTTGGGGTGGGCAGCTGTGATCGGCGCGGTCAAAAAACGCGGCCGCAGCAGGCTCATCATCCGGATGCCCCCTTAGGTCTGGGGTTGTGCCAAGAGCCGCCTGAAGCAATGATCGAGTCAGACTCTTTCGGTCCCCAGCTGTGGCGCTTGTAGGGGCGAGCCCGGTGGTGAGTCTTAACGACTGGATCGACCACCGCCCAGGCGGCCTCAACCGCGTCCTCACGGGTAAATAGCGCTCCATCGCCAATCATGGCGTCGCCCAAAAGCCGCTCGTAAGGCGATTCCTCCCCGTCCTGTTCTTCGAACAGGTAGAGCTCCCGCTGGTCGCCGACAAACTCCTTCCCTGCGAGCTTGACGCGAGCGGCGAGGGCGATGGCCGAACTGGGGGAGAGCCGGAAGCGCAAGTAGTTGGCTGGGCCGGTCGTCGGCGCTGAGTCGGCGAAAAGCCTCTGCGGCGGCGGCTTCAGCTCCACCAGAACCTCGGTCGCCGTGTCTGCCAGGTATTTGCCGGAGCGCAGGTACCACGGCACTCCCGCCCAGCGCCATGAGTCGATGAAAAGTCGCAGGGCGCAGAAGGTCTCGACGTCGGAGTTCTTCGCCACGTCAGGCTCCTCCCGGTAGCCAGCGTACTGCCCGCGCACCAAGTCGTCGGGCGTCAGAGGGCGCATGGCTTGAAAGACCTTGGCTTTCTCGTTGTGCACGGCTCCAAAGTCCCTACCGGACGGCGGTTCCATGGCAAGCAGCGCGACGATTTGGAAGAGGTGGTTCTCGATCACATCGCGCAGACAGCCGGCAGTTTCGTAAAACGCGCCGCGCTCCCCGACGCCGAAATCCTCGGATAGGGTTATCTGGACACTGGCCAAGTAGTTGCGATTCCAGATGGGCTCCAGGAAAGAATTGGCGAAGCGGAAATAGAGGATATTCATGATCGCCTCCTTCCCGAGAAAGTGGTCGATGCGGAAGATCGAATCTTCCGGGAACACCGAGTGCGCGACGCGGTTAAGCTCCCGCGCGGAGGCCAGGTCACGTCCGAACGGCTTTTCGACAATGACGCGCGCATGCTCGGCCAGGTTCGCGGCTCCGAGTCCTTTAATCACTGTCTCGAAGAGTGAGGGCGGGATAGCGAGGTAGTGTGCCGGGCGTCGAGCGCTACCCAGCTCCTTTCTTATCGCCGTGAACGTGCCCGGGTCTTTGTAATCCCCACTCACGTACTTGAACACGGACAGAAGATGGTCGAGGGCCCGCTGGTTATCGATCCCGCCCGATCGCCTTATGCTGTCAGTCACGCGTTTGTGCAGACGCGCTAGACTCCACTTCGGGAAAGCGACGCCGATTACCGGGACCTTGAGGGTACCTCGTTTCGCCATCGCATAGAGTGCCGGGAAGATCATCTTGTGGGCGAGATCGCCGGTCACACCGAAGAGCACCAGCGCGTCGGAACGGGAGGCCGTCATCAGGCGCGTCCGTTCTTGGCTGCGGTCTTTTGTTCATGGCCTCCGAACTGTACTGATCGGAGTCGTGAATCTTCTCGCATAGACCAATACATCTCGAATGGTCCTTTCACGCCCCAACCCACTGGTTCTCCAGGGCGTGCACTTTATCCACTCGGCGTTGGTGTCGTAGAGCAGCGCTGAAGTGAGCGGTCAGAAAGGTCTCGATCAGTTCCCAGGCGAGCGCAGACCCGATCACTTTTCCGCCCAGACAGAAGACATTCATGTCGTCATCTTCGACGCCCTGATGAGCGGAGAAAACATCATGGATGAGCCCGGCACGCACGCCCGCAACTTTGTTCGCTGCGATGGACGCACCCACGCCGCTGCCACATAGCGCCACTCCGCGTTCAACCTCCCCCGCGGCCACGGCCTTGGCCATAGGGATGATGAAGTCGGGGTAGTCATCTGCGGGGTTCAATTGGTGTGCGCCGAAGTCCACGACCTCGTACCCAGAGCCACGGAGCAACTCCGCCAACTGCCCTTTTAGTGCGAACCCTCCATGGTCCGCGGCAATTCCCACGGGCATCATGGTTTCTCCTTGACGGCGAAGCAAGTTATGCGCCCGCTTGCAGACATTTTCCACAGTCAAACCGAGCGAGGAATCCGCTTGTGACTCCCAAAGTTAGCTGGTCTTGAAATAATGGGCGACCTTGTGGCCTGCTTCTTCCGAGTAGTACACGATTGCGTGGGCGGACTTTTTCGCTGTGTCCTCTGTTTCTTTCCCCGCATCTTCGGTTGCATGCTCGGTTAACCGGTAGGTCTCCTCGGTTCCATCGGCAATTTTGATCGTCATCGTCCGGGCGGCGCGGTCAAACTTGGTAATGGTGCCCTCGCTCGTCTTCAGTCCATCCTTGCCGATCTGATCGATCTCCTCAGCGGTCTCGTCTGCGCCCTGTTTTGTATAGTGCACAACGACCTGGGACCCTTCCTGAAGATCGCGTGCGGCCTCCTCAGCTCCCTTGTGGGTCTCCTTCCCGCCATGCACCACGGTTCGTTCCACGAGATGCATTGTGTGTTCGGTTCCGTCATAGGCCTTTACCATCACGGTTTTCGCGGCACGATCAACTTTTGTGACAAGGCCTTCGACCGAGGCGGTCTTTTCTGTTGCACTGAGGATGCCAGCAAAACAAAAAAGGGAAATGCCAACAACAGCAACTGTTAAGACGCGACGGGATGTTCCTGAATTCATGATTGGCGCTCCTTCATTTTGTGGCGTAAGCCGGAATTTCCGATTTAGATCCAATATGGCATTGTCGGCACGATTCCGCGAAAATACACATCAATGGTCCCCAGGAATATGACAGCGCTCTAATAGAAAAACTGTTCCCTATTGCACAGGTGTCGGTGGGGAATCCGCGCTCGTTCCTGATGGCTCACCTGACAAAGGCCTGTATGTCTGCATTGTTCGCTTCAGGCTGGCTCACAGAGAGCCTCCCCCGGGCGTGGCGTCGTCTTGGGCATGGCCGCGCCGCCGATTGGCGCCGCGAGTCCTTTCAGCCAGACAGCTCGACGCTATGAATCGCCATCGGGCACTCCTCAGAAATTTGCGTGTAGGTGTTCAAAATGGTACAGACTCCTCTTTCTTGCCGTTACACCATGAACACGGAGATGCCCCTTAGCCGCTCATCGATCTCTCTTTGACGGCGCCGGTGATTTCCCGGAGGGCCTCCATGTCAAATCTGGCTCAGAACCAATTGCAGCCTAATCATAGGGGCTGAAAGCTGACATGTGAACGCCGCGGAGGAGGAGCGATACAGTTTGAATGGCGACACGGGAAATGACCGATCATAGAATGGCGGTGGCCATGGCAGGCACCTGACTGGCGGAAACGCAGCTCTAATGACAACTCATTTGAATACGACGGCCCCTGCAGAACGAAAGCCACGCTCGTTCGGAATTGGAAAGTTTCTCTTTGTAATCGTCTTAGCAGTGATCTTTTTTCTGCTTGCCCAAAGCATGGTGCATCATCGCTTCTTTAGAGGCGGCTGGGTCAACCGGAACGACACCCTCCGACCATAGCAAACCCCTGAAAAAGGGCTTGGTTGCGGCTCCGAATCCCCCAAAGCAGCGTGGGAAGAAGGCTGAGGCGCAAGTTGGCAAGGTTCAGTTTAGCCACTCCGAAGTCGGCGACCTTGGCGTGCCCGTCTTCAGTGATCAGGATATTCGCGGGCTTCAGGTCACGGTGAACCACGCCTTGCCCGTGCGCGCAATCCAGCGCTTCCGCCAGTTCGAGCATTAACTGGAGTGCTGTCTCCAGCGGTAACTTGTGGTCGTCCCGCGCCAACAGCTTGTCGAGGGACTGCCCTGCCACAAATTCCATCACGATATAAGGAGCGCGCGTCTCTGGTTCCTCACCCACATCGAAGATGGTTACGATTCCAGGATGCGACAGGCGGCCCGCAGCTTCAGCTGCCCGGAAGAAACGCTCGCGATACTCCAGCTCCTCCTCCGGCGGTTGGCCTGCCAACGAAATGGTCTTTACCGCGACGAGGCGGTTGATCTTGGGAGCGCGCGCCTTATAGACCACACCCATGGCTCCCCGTCCTAGCTCGGCCAGGATCTCGTAGCGACCAAAGCGTTCGCTCCTGCGATCATCCATAGGTATACGTCTGAGCTTTAAGAGTTCTGTTTTGACCTCATCAGCCTGACGCCGCTTCCGTCTTGTCATCCGACGCGGTAGTAACGAGCACGCCGATCACATTCTCATTCAGCACGGTTAAGATTTTCTGCGCCTGTTCTGTCGTGATTCCGTTCAGCAGCTCGAATCCAACCTTGACACCTCGAAGGGCGGGAATGACGTCATGGTGGGGATGAACTTCGAGTACGATCGGTCCACCTTGGTGGCCAAGGCCGAAACCAACTCCTGCTCTTTCAACTTTAGTTGTTGCCATGTGTGGCACCTCACGTGAGTACATAACTTTCAGCGCACATTCTCCCTGTCCGCGATAGGGCTTGCGGCGTCTATCTTTACTTTATTGTCGACTCGCAGGGCCAAGCGTTCCAAGTTACCGACGTGTTCGATCCCTTCCAGTTGGACACACCATTAATGGGCCTGCCATGTGTGAGCTTGCCCCTCCATGAGTGTGAAACCGAGTTGTGAAATTCCCGAAAAGTGATCCAAAGTGGACAGATTTGGCAGCGCATCCGTGGAAGCCTTGCAGATGACACGAGGCCCTTCAATCCACGCAGCCCGCAGCAGCAAGGTAGGACCGGGCAATCGAAGGATGATCTGGCAAGGTGGTTCAAAATGCACACAATTCGTTTACTGCTGTTCGCAGTTCTGATACTGGCCATACCGGCCGCCTCGTTCGCGCAGTTCGGCGTGTCCATCACGATCGCTCCGCCCGCGCTACCCGTGTACGAGCAACCCATGGTCCCCGCCGCTGGTTATCTGTGGACGCCTGGCTACTGGGCTTATGGTGATGAAGGCTACTTCTGGGTGCCAGGTACATGGGTCGAGCCGCCCACCGTTGGCTTGCTCTGGACCCCTGGCTATTGGGGTTGGGGCGGCAACGCCTTCGCTTGGAATGAAGGCTACTGGGGTGCGCAGGTCGGCTTCTACGGTGGCGTCAACTACGGCTTCGGCTATGGTGGTGTCGGCTATGAAGGAGGATATTGGAACAACAATGCCTTCTACTATAACCGCTCGGTGAATAACGTGAACGTCACGAACATCACCAATGTTTACAATAAAACCGTAACCAACGAAACCACGGTGAACCATGTCAGCTATAACGGTGGCGAGGGTGGGATTACCGCTCACCCGACCGCAGCGGAAGAGACTGCGGCACACGAGCAACACACGCCGCCAACGGCGATGCAAACCCAGCATGTGCACGCTGCCAGTACCAACCACGCACTCTTGGCGTCCGTGAACCAGGGGCGGCCGGCAATCGCTGCAACGGCGAAGCCTGGCGAGTTTAGCGGTCAAGGGGTGGCAGCGGCCAAGCAGGCGGGAGCACCTTACAAAGCTCCTGCCACCGAGAATAAGGCTGCCGAGAGCAAGGCTGCCGAGAGTAAGGCGAGCGAGAATAAGGCCGCCGAGAGCAAGGCAGCCGAGAGTAAAGCGACTGAGAATAAGGCTGCCGAGAGCAAGGCAGCCGAGAGTAAAGCGACTGAGAATAAGGCTGCCGAGAGCAAGGCAGCCGAGAGTAAAGCGAGCGAGAATAAGGCCGCCGAGAGCAAGGCTGCTGAGAATAAAGCGAGCGAGAATAAGGCCGCCGAGAGCAAGGCTGCTGAGAATAAAGCGAGCGAGAATAAGGCCGCCGAGAGCAAGGCTGCTGAGAGTAAAGCGACTGAGAATAAGGCCGCTGAGAGCAAGGCTGCCGAGAGTAAAGCGAGCGAGAATAAGGCCGCCGAGAGCAGGGCTGCTGAGAATAAAGCGACTGAGAATAAGGCCGCTGAGAGTAAAGCTGCCGAGAGTAAAGCGAGCGAGAATAAGGCCGCCGAGAACAAGGCGACTGAGAGCAAGGCCGCCGCGAACAAAGCGACTGCACCTCGCGCGAATGAGAATAAGGCAGCAAAGCCGAAGGCGGCTAGTCCGGCCGCCGAGTCTAAAACGCCGACCACAGCTCATGCGCGGCCTGCTCCAAAGCCGGCACCTGCGGCTCATGCGCAACCTGCTTCTAAGCCGGCAACTGTAGCCCACGCGCAGCCTGCTCCTAAGCCGACACCTGCGGCTCATGCGCAACCTGCTTCTAAGCCGGCAACTGCAGCCCATGCGCAGCCTGCCCCGCATCCAGCGAAAGAGGCGCCCAAAACTGAAGAGGCCCCTCGGAAGTAGCAAAAAGACTGCGAGGTATTGCGTCAGTCGGTTCGAGGTGTAAGAGAGGAGATTAACTTTTGTATCTGCGCGGGTCCAATCCTCGGGCCCGCGCCATTTTGTTCTGGTTGTACGCAGTGATTCGAAGTGATGTTCACGCTGTGGAGGTGCCAATCCACTACTGTCGTCGCCCCGCATCTTCCACGGGAGAAATTGATCCGCATCTCACCATTTCTTTTTCACTGAGCAGTTTTGACCATTACGCAACCGGCGGAACGCCTATAAGCAAAGCTGACTGGCAAGGAAAAAGGAGCCAAGTATGCTTGGAACAATATTGATCGTAATTCTGCTTTTAGCGCTTTTCGGTGCCCTGCCGCGGTGGGGATATAGCCGGCAGTGGGGTTATGCCCCGACCGGCGGCTTGGGACTGGTTCTTGTCGTCGTCGTCGTTCTGCTGGTTCTAGGTCGTATTTGAACCATGCGTCACGCGGCAATGTTGTGAGGCTCCATAGCTAAGCGTTGGCGCCTGCTTTCCGTCCGTTGCCATTTGGGGCAGGGCTTGCAAAGAGCGCGGTTTGAGCAATTTTGAACGGTTTCCTGAGCCGCAGTGTTGAAAATTGCTTTGAAGGTGAACCATGCCCGCGGCGGTTTCTCCGGCACTCCAAAGCGCAGTCGTCCTTTGCATCGACGATAACGAGGACGTGCTGGAATGCGAGAAATCGTTCCTCGAAAGCTTCGGCTATACCAGCCATCACTTCATCATCATTTGAGATTCCATCTCGAATTCTTGAAAGGAGAAACATGAAAAAGCTTAGATTGTCAGTAGTCATGGTCGCGCTGCTCGCTGTCGGGATCCTGGCCGGATGCTCGCAGACTGCCACGAAGTCACCTGATGTTGCCGACAGTATTCGCAAATCGCTCGATCAAGCAGGCTTCAAAGACGTTACCGTCAGTCAGGATCGCGATAAGGGCATCGTGACTCTCGGGGGACAGGTCGCCAGCGAGAACGACAAGTCACAAGCGGAATCGCTTGCAAAGTCTCTGGCGGGCACCCAGGTTGTCGCAGATCAAATTGCCGTGATTCCCGTCGGCGCAGAAAAAGAAGCAAGGGCCGTGAACTCCGATCTGGACCAAGGCATCGAGAAGAATCTGGACGCGGCGCTGATCCAGAACAAGTTGCATAAGAGCGTGAAATACGAAGTGAAGAACGGCGTAGTCACGCTAACCGGAGAAGTGAACTCGGA
>Ga0181533_1006668_pt1 | contig 10382 bp, 2 predicted proteins | sample PEATcosm2014_Bin_45_FD_119772 | JGI IMG/M metagenome (GOLD analysis project Ga0181533, IMG submission 119772) | Peatland microbial communities from MTU Mesocosm Facility, Houghton, MI, USA - PEATcosm2014_Bin11_60_metaG | ecosystem: Environmental > Terrestrial > Soil > Wetlands > Peat | place...
TGCGATACCGGCAGCCGGTAAAAGGTCCAGGTCTCCTCAATGTTCGTTTCCACCCAGGCGCAGAGCTTGGGATATTTGGCCGCCCATTTCTCCAGCCAGGCTTGCAAATCCCGCCGCGCCTCTTCCACGTTGCGCCGCTCATACATCCAGCGCAGTTCCTGCAAACAGTCGTCGTCCGCCTGCCGCGGCAGGTAATCCAGCGTGTTCCGCAGAAAATGCACGTAGCACCGTTGCCACCACACCCCCGGCAACGTCTCCCCAATGGCCCCTTTGAGTCCCGGATGATCGTCGCTGACCACAAAGAGCGTCCCCCTCAAGCCCCGCTCTTTCAACTGCATGAGAAACTCCCGCCAACTGCCCTGGCTCTCCCGGTTGGCATATTCCACCGCCAAAACCTGCCGCCGCCCTTCCCAGTCGATCCCCAGAGCGATCAAGATCGCCCGGCTCACAATCACCCCGCCTTCCCGCACCCGCTCATACCTCGCGTCCATCACCAGATACGGAAAGGCTTCCGTCAGCCGCCGCCGGCTGAACTGCTCCAACTGTTCGTCCAACCGCGCCGTGATCCCGCTGATGCTCGACGCGCTGAACTCATGCCCGCACAACTCCTGGGTAATCGCCGCCACCTTGCGGGTCGAAACCCCCTGCACATACATCTGCGCCAGCGCCGCCACCAGCGCCTTCTCGCTCCGCTGATAGTGCTCGAACACCTGCGTGCTGAAATGCCCCGCCCGATCCTGCGGCACCCGCAGCAGGATCGTTCCCACCCTGGTAATCAATCGCCGCCGGTAATACCCGCTCCGGTAGCCCGCCCGCTCGGCGCTCCGCTCATATTTGCCCGCCTGCAAACATTCCTCCATCTCCAACTCCAGGATCGCCTGCACCGCCTCCTGCACCACCGGCGCCAGAAAATCCTTCTGCTCCATCAAAACAGTCTTCATCTCCGCCACATCCAGGGTTACTTTCTTCACGTCCGTCACTTTGCTCTTTGGGGTCATGGTTCTGCCTTTCTTTTAACTGGGTTATTCAACACACCCCAGTGGCTACCATGACCCTCTTCTTTTTGCAGAACTTTTGACACACTACCAAAATAAACCATGAAGCCGAAACGGTAGCAACAAACAAATGATACACAACCCGCGAGTGCAATGGGCAAAATACATTTAGATTTTCACAAGAAATGGAGAGCCAGAGGATTGGGTTTCCTTCATAATCTCCCACTACAGGAAAGGGTGCAAGGTCTTGTAAATCAGATGTATTGGCGTGGGGAAATGAGCGCGGCAGCCGGAATTAAAGATGAGATCAAACTTTCAGGCCAGTCGGTTCCATAAGGGTGAACTTTCGATGGTCGGGCAATGTTCGCGCCCGGAGAGGGCGGTTTCAGCGGCATTTCAATTTCTAGAAATGCTTCGATTCACCGGAAAAGTTTCGCACACAACCGCCGCCATTACAAGATCGCGGCTATGGGGAGCAAGGCGGCAAAGCTGACCGGTACAAGTCCTGGCGTCCCAATAATGAAAACCAGCCTTTTCCTCAATATGGCGATTGTGGCCTTATTGTTGGTAAGAGTCGCGAACGGCGTTTATGCGGCGGCACCGGACTTGGTGGTGACGAATGTGGCCGTGTTGAGTCCGGCGGTTTCGGGCCAAAATTTCACATTGGCCTACACGGTGGCCAATGAGGGCACCGGGCCCTCGGACGGCTGTTGGTATGACCGGCTTTATCTTTGCACTAATACCACGTTGAGCAGCGGCATTTATTGGTGGCAGTGGAATCCCTGCGGGCCGGTTGCGGCTGGTGGCACTTACGGTTACACCAACACGGAGACGCTGCCATCACTGCAAGCGGGCACCTACTATTGGATCGCAATAACTGACACCGGCGACAGCATACCGGGCGAGAATTATGCCAACAACACGAATGCTCCGGTCGCGTTCACGGTGACGGCGCCGGACTTGGTGGTGACGAATGTGGCGGTGTTGACTCCGGCAGTGTCGGGCCAAGCAGTGTCAGTGAGTTGGGTTGTGCTCAACCAAGGGAATGGTCCCGTCGACAATGATGTGTATTGGGACGACCGGCTTTACCTTTGCACCAATAGGACGTTGGACAGTTCCATTACCTACTGGTATTGGAGCGAGTCTGGGCCACTGGCGGCTGGTGCCAGCTACACCAACATCACCGGGCCCGGCCATATCGTTTTACCATCACTACAGCAGGGCACTTATTATTGGATCGCGGTGGCGGACGCCGGCGACAGCATTCCCGGAGACAATTACGACAACAACACGAATGCTGCGGTGGCGTTCGTGGTGACGGCGCCGGACTTGGTGGTGACGAATGTGATAGTCTTGAGTCCGGCGGTGTCAGGGCAATTCTTCACACTGACTTACTCTGTGGCTAATCAGGGCACTGGGCCGGCGGACGGGTGTTGGTATGACACACTTTATCTCTGCACTAATACAACGCTGAGCAGCGCAATTTCTTCGTGGGAGCGGAATCCATGCGGGCCGGTCCCGGTTGGTGGGACTTACGCTTACACCAACACCGCGATATTACCAGCCCTGCAACAAGGCACTTACTATTTGATAGCGGTAACTGACACCAAGGACAGCGTGCCTGGCGAGAATTACAATAACAATACGAATGCGCCGGTGGCGTTCACGGTGACTGCACCACCTCAAAATGTTACCATAATTGATAACTTTCAAAATGATAGTGGCCTTAATATTGCGTTATGGACGACGCAATCGAGTCTCCTAAACGCGATTGCTGGATATGGTGAAGGTGGATTTTTTGGCAATGCGTTCGTTACTCCAGTTCTCAGTTTTGGCCCAAATGGAATGCAGATGTCGGGAGCAAACGCGAACCTTGAATTTACGGGCATTCAATCATTGGCCGCCATCTCGCCTCCATTCACACTGAATACAACGGTTACAGGCACAATTGCGAATGCAAATCCGTTTGAACTTTTCTTGAGCAACAGCAACTGGAGCCAAGGATTGGCGTTATTCGGAAACATAAATAGCGAAAATTGCGGTTATTATGGAATTTGGGTGCAAGGCGTAGATGATTACTTGCTCTATGGAAGCCCAGAGATCGATCAACCCTACACAATTCAAGTGTCTTGGGCAACGACGGGAGATTTAACAGTTTCTCTTATTAGTAGCGGGGCTACGCTTGCCACAAATAGCTACTACGTCGGTAGGGGACCGTTTTATGTAATTCTTGGTCAGGGTGAGGGAACAGATCTGTGCTCGTCCGGCACGACGAATGTGGCCGTTTGGGAATATGTCAACGTCACCTCCGGCGGCAGCAACGCCCCCGTTTCGCCTCCAACCGTGACGACCACGTCCGCCACCAAGGTCAGTACCAACTCAGCATGGTTGAACGGCACCATAAATCCAAACGGCACCGCGACATATGCCTGGTTCCAATGGGGCACCAACACGGAATACGGAAGCATCCTCCCCTCCACGCCCTGGTCAGTGGGAGACGGAACAGTTGCTTCCAACCTATCCGAATGCCTCGCCTCCCTCAGTCCAAACACAACATACCATTATCAAATGGTGGCTTACAATAGCAACGGGACAAACTATGGCGGGGACATATTGTTCACCACCAGCACAGGCTCAACCAGCACCCAACAGATCGTCAGTGCAACCAACTCTACTGTAGTGGCCACGCCAGCGAGTGTTCAAGCGGACGGCAGAAGCCCAGTAACTGTGATCGTTACATTACTTGATAAAGGCGGAGCACCAGTCTCAGGCAAGCAAGTATCAGTGGAAGTCGAGGCGTTTAACCCCCAAGGACACCTTATCCAAGCACCAACAGTAACACAATCAACCAACTCAACCGACACCAACGGCAGTGTAACTGCTACAATCACGTCAACCAATCTCGGCGTGCTCATAATCTGGGCTACTGATGACACAGATTCAATCATGGTGCCGGAAGGCAGCTTAGACCCCTCCGTGACATTTACCCAGGTGCTCGTGATGGCAAATCCGGCCCTTACGAACGCCATTGCGACCTTGTATCAAGATACGGCTAATTATCTGGATGGGACTGTCCAAGGATTTAGCCCTGCCGTCACCAGTCTTCCCATTTCTGTTGTTCCAATATACTGGCTTGCGCCAAGCGAGGGCCACATCGGCGATTATTTCCAAACTCAAGCTACGGCCGCGGGGGCAGAAATGGTGGTCGACGGCATACTCGGGGTTGTCGGAGCTGCTGGTGACATCAACGAGTACATCAACCCTGATGAAGCAGCGGTTAATGACCTTATGGAGAAAGTTCTCGATGCTGAGATTCAACAGTTGGATAACCTGGATGTCAATCTGGGAATACAGGTCTTCTTCGGTTCACTTGCGACGAATAGTGAAGGCTGTACCTATCAGGCAGAAGGGATAATGACTGGTGGCGAAACTAATCAGCTGGCGCTGCAACGGCAAGCATGTGACCTCTTATTGGGAGTCCCCCAATCAAGTGCCAATGTGTGGAGCATCTGGACAAATGACTTGCAATCGCGGTTGAATGCGAACCACGTTTTAATGGGAATGGCGGCCCAGCAGGATTCCTATCTCCTCGTTATCTCCAACGCATGGAATGTCACACACACGTCCGCGCAGTCGATCGAGGAGGGGGCATGCGAAGCGGTTGCAGTAGGATTGGCTCAAGTAATTCCATTTGTAAATGTTGGGGTTGATTTGTTGCTTCTTGGATATTCTGAATACCACGACTATCAGGCATACTCGGGGGCTACAAACGACTATGGACTCGCGCTGCGCGGTATATGGTCCTGTTCGGCCTGGAGCGACGAGATATATTCAAATACGGCTTCTGGATTTTTCGAAATCCAAAATGGAGTTACTCCCGATACAGTTACAGGCGAAATACAAGGTGGATATACGACTCAACTCGGCTATGAGACCCAAGTTACCACTTCATGGATGACCAGTTCAACAATTGACGCGACAGTTAATGTTTTCACAGTAACAAATGTTTACTCTATGGTCTATGTTCAGAATATGGGTACGAATCCAGCCAATTTGGAAATTGTTGCTCTGTATTCTTATTCGAACGGCATTTTCAGCGCTCTCCCTGCAACGTCTATCGCACAAACAGGGAGCTTGGATGGTGGACAATCCTCTTGGGTCGAGCTGGAATATTTTGACGGAAACAGTGGAGTTTTTCCTAATACTGGAGATCCAATTCAGGTCTATGCTTTAGGTATTAATAGCACGGGGACATTTTATTTGGGTTCAACCAATTTTGCCGCTTCATCATTTCAAGAGGAGACTCAATTGGAGGCAGAAGGGCGTGGAATTGTGTGTCGGAGCCCAGGACCCTCAGCTGTTGGCCAGGGATCGACTAGTGAGAATGCCGTCATGGAAAATCCGATAAGGTGCCAAGTCAGCCAAAATTCAAGCAACCAGACGTATGAAGCGCGCATTTGGGTGGAGAATCCTTTTGTTTTGCCTCTGATGGCCAAAATTACACAACCACTGCCTGCTGGAGTTGCAGTTCTAGCCACCGATGGGACCATGGGGAATTCTTCAATTGTCTGGACAAATGAAATTTCACCTACCAACATGATTGAACACAGATTTACTTTTAGTGTTCCGTTAATTCCCGGCGTTCAGACAAATCTTTCTCCTGCAACGGTAGTATTTGCCGATATTAATTCGAATACACTGTCGATCGAGTCGGTTGCGCCTAGTTTGAAGGGGATATTTCCGGTTCAAGTGAGTTTCTCTGTTCCCTTGGGCGAAGCGGGGGTGGACTCGGCGATGCACCTTACCGTGAGGAATTTAACCAGCACGAGACAGACCGGCTCGATTATGATTTCATTGACGAACATTAGCGGTAAAAGGGCTTTCAGCGCAACGAGGTCGTTTGTTTTGGGTAGTTTGGGAGAGAGCAATTGTGTTGTAAATTTGCCGGGCACATTGCCAGCGGGGTCTTACAACGTTGCTGGTTCTTTGAACATTAACCGTGGTACAGGGAGCGTTTTTAAGGCAGTTTACAAGGTTGCTCCGGCCAAGCCGGTCGTTACGGTTTCCTCGCCTGCTTCTGGCACACGGTGGAGCAATGAAGTGTTTGCAGCTTGTGGTACGGCGAAGGGCAAGGGGACAATTGCTTCCGTATGGTGCAGTCTAAACAGCAACGCGTGGGAATTGGCGACCGGCACTACCAATTGGGCGGTCGGCCTCACATTAACGACAGCAGGGACAAAGACCTTTTCCGTTTACGCTGTGGACATGAACGGCAACAAATCCTCAACCAACAAGGTTTCCTTAGTTTACATACCAAGCGCTATCTTGGAGCTCGTAACAAATGGTTATGGCACGGTCACGCCTAATGACGGCGGCAAATGGCTGGAGATCGGCAAGAAGTACACCCTCAAAGCCGCCCCGTTGGCCAACGATGTCTATATTTTCTCCAACTGGGTCGCCAGCGGCAGCACAAACTTCGTCTCCAACGACCCAGTCCTCACGTTCACCATGCAGTCCAACCTGATGTTGACAGCCAATTTCGTTCCCAATCCATTCCTCCCGGTGAAAGGAACGTTCAGCGGGCTGTTTTTGGACCCCACCAATTTGACGGAGGCGAGTTCGGGATTTCTCACCCTGAACCTCACTTCCAAAGGGGCCTTCACGGGGAAGATCACGCTGCCCGGCGGCCCGTATAGTTTCGCGTCGAATTTTGACGCGGGCGGGCAAGTCCAGTTCACGATCCCCAAGGCCAAGCCGGAGCCGTTGACGGTGAATCTGCAACTGGACATCAGCGCTCCGACGAACGAGCAAATCACCGGGACGATTTCCAACACGCTTTGGACGGCGGGGTTGACGGCCGACCGGGCAGTTTTCAGCGCCAATACCAACAAGGCAACGAACTACGAGGGGCAGTACACTCTGGCCATACCGGGGAATACCAATGGCGTCGGCAATCCTGGCGGGTATGGTTGGGCGACGCTTTCAATAAGCTCCGCCGGTGCCATCAGCATGAACGGGAGTCTGGCGGATGGGACAGCGATCAGTCAGTCGTCTGTGAGCGTGTCGAAGGATGGGCGCTGGCCGCTTTACGCGGCTTACAAGAGTCCTCCGACAACCAATGTGGGTTCGGTGTTCGGCTGGATGAACTTCAGCAACCTGCCCGCCTCGACGCTGGGCGGGACGATGTATTGGTTCCGACCGGAGGGGAAGACCCCCGCGGCCTATCAGAGCGGCTTCACCAACACGGGGTCTGTCATCGGCTCGCGGTTTAGCTTGGCAAACGGCGCGGCGCTCATTCTCACCAACGGTCAGGCGATATTGGAAGGTGGGACGCTGTCTTCGAACTTGACCAACGACGTGAGCATGACTTCCAAGAACGTGCTGGATGTGACGACGGTTTCAAATTCGCTGAGCCTGAAATTGAGCACCAGCGGCACAAGCGCGGGGAAGATCACCGGGAGTTTCGCGTATCCTGGGAGCGGGAAGACGGCGGACACGACGATCAGCGGGGTGGTGCTGCAGGAACAAAACGAGGCGGTGGGATATTTCCTGAGGACCAACCAGAGCGGGACATTCCTGTTGCAGGAACCCGCCAGCCAGGTATCCGAGGGCATGGCGCTCCTCCCCGCCGGTTCGTTCACAATGGGGGACAACTTGGATGGCGAGACCGATGCCATCCCGACAAATATATATGTGTCGGCGTTTTACATGGACACGAATTTGGTGAGCTACAGTCAGTGGCAGACGGTCTATGCTTATGCCACAAACCACGGATCTGGTTTTGACGATGCCGGTTCTGTCAAGACGGCGAATAATCCGGTGCAGACGCTGGATTGGTATGACATGGTGAAGTGGAGCAATGCGCGGTCGCAGCAGGCGGGATTGACTCCGGTATATTACACGGATGCGGGGTTGACTCAGGTGTATGCGAATGGGGATACGGATGCGGTCTATCCGAATTGGGTGGCCAGCGGGCATCGCTTGCCGACGGAAGCGGAGTGGGAGAAGGCGGCGCGGGGCGGGTTGAGCGGGCTGCGGTTTCCCTGGGGCAACACGATTTCCGAGAGCCAGGCCAACTACTACGGAGATATCGCCGACTACAGCTACGATTTTGGGCCGAACGGCTACAACGCAGTTGGGGAGATCGGAGGGTCCCCTTACACGAGTCCGGTGGGATCATTTGCGCCGAACGGATATGGCCTTTACGACATGGCTGGGAATGTATGGGAGTGGTGTTGGGATTGGTATGGGACGCCGCATGGTCAACCAACAACTACTAATCCAACCGGACCGGCATCTGGGAGCTTCCGTGTTTTGCGCGGCGGCGGTTGGAGCGGCCTCGCCTGCGTCGCGCGGTGCGCCAGTCGCAGCTACAGCATCTACCCGAGCTACGGCAGCATCTACGTTGGGTTCCGTTGTGTGAGGGGGCTTTAATCTTTAAATCTTTATGAAATTGGAGGAATTTATATGACACAGAAAACTGGTTTGTTGGCGCAGAAACTCATGCTGCTGGCTTTGGTCTTGTCAGCCGGCGTCACCCTGGCCCACGCGCAGGGCAAGCCGATTGCGCAACTGGTCAAGACGGGCGGCAAGTTCACGATGATGGTGGACGGCAAGCCGTTCATCATCCTGGGCGGCCAGGTGGTCAACGACAGCGGCTTCCCGGACCGGATGGAGCGCGCCTGGCCCAAGCTCAAGGCGATGAACGCGAACACGGTGGAGTATCCAGTCTATTGGAACGAAATCGAGCGCGAAGAGGGCAAGTTCGATTTCCGCGATTTTGACCAGATTCTCCACCGGGCGCGCGCCCAGGACCTCCGCGTGGTCCTGCTCTGGTTCGGCACCTGGAAAAATGGAGCGATGGATTGGGCGCCGAACTGGGTGAAGTCCGATCTCACGCGCTTCCCCCGCGTCGTGGATTCGGGCGGCAAACCGATTCGTGTGCTTTCCCCGCACTTCAGGACCACTTTGGAGGCGGACAAGAAGGCTTATGTGGCGATGATGACCCACCTTCGCCAGGTTGACGAGGCGGACCGCACGGTGATTCTGATGCAGGTGGAGAACGAACCCGGCCTGCTGGGCAGCATCCGCGACTACTCCGCGGAGGCGACCAAGCTGTTCAACGGCCCGGCGCCCGCCGCGCTGGTTGCGGCGCTGAAGAAGAAGCCGGGGACCTGGACGGAGGTCTTTGGCAGCCGTCTGGCGGAAGAGTCATTCACCGCCTACTACGTTTCCTCCTACATTGACGAAATCGCCAAGGCCGGCAAGCAAGTCTATCCGCTGGCCACTTACGACAACGCCTGGGAAGGGGGCGAAGACACGGCCGACGCGTTTGACTCGTTCGACCGCGCCGGGGAGAGTTACCCCAGCGGCGGGCCGGTCTCGCACATGCTGGACCTCTGGAAGGCGAGCGCGCCGGACATTGATATCCTTTCGGCGGACACGTCGGTGCAGCCGTTGGTCAACTTTCGGATGATCAACGGGCGCTACGTGCGTCCCGACAACCCCTACTGGAGCCCCGAGGCGGGCCGGACGATGTCGGGCGCGCGGGCGTTCTTCTACGCGCTGGCGGAGTATTCGGCGCTGGGCTTCGGCGCCTATGGAGTGGATGGCGGCGCCGGTCCCGAGTTGACGGCCACATACGTGGATTTGGGGGCGGATTACCGCATGGTCAATGCCGCCATGCCCGCCATCCTTGAGTTGCAAGCATCGGGAAAGCTCAAGGCCGCCATCGCGGACGATGTGATCCGTGGAAAAAACCTGATCTACGACCGCTACCACCTGCTGGTTCGTTTCCTGCCCGCGGCCAATTCGTTTACGCAACCGCCCACGCCCGCTCCGACCGCGCAATCGCCGGTGTTCGTTACGCCGCCGCAATTGCCCACGCCCGCCGCGCGCGTGCTGGTGGGCGAGTTGGGGCCGGACGAGTTTCTGATCATGGGCTTCGACGCGGCGGTGGATATACGCCCGACGGTCGGTTCCGGCTTCACCGCGGCCCAATTCCTTGAGGTGCAGGAAGGGGTCTATGAAAACGGGGTGTGGAAAAGCACCAACATCGGCCGGACTTACCAGGGATCCTACTCGCCGCCCAGCGTCTCTCTGTCGGCGCAAGGCTCCATCTTCCGGGTGAAGCTGATGCGCTACTGAGGCGGCGGCGGATCGCCGGCCACGCAGCGAAGATGCTCTCGGAGTCAAGAGTTGAGCGGCAGCGCGTATAAACCCGGCGCGGCCAGCCGCAACCAAATGAATTGAACCACGGATTTCACGTAAGCGGTAAAGCGGAGTCCCCCTTGACACGGCGATGGGGACGACGAGACGAGGGGATAGGCGGCGGCGGCGGTTATCTCAAGCGGCCAGCCTTACTTGTTGTTGACGGGCCTTCTTCCA
>Ga0181533_1006669_pt1 | contig 10382 bp, 9 predicted proteins | sample PEATcosm2014_Bin_45_FD_119772 | JGI IMG/M metagenome (GOLD analysis project Ga0181533, IMG submission 119772) | Peatland microbial communities from MTU Mesocosm Facility, Houghton, MI, USA - PEATcosm2014_Bin11_60_metaG | ecosystem: Environmental > Terrestrial > Soil > Wetlands > Peat | place...
GAGAACTGCGACTTGGACAAATACAAAGACATTATTAAAACGCCTGCTGGCGTTCCATTGGAAAATATGAGCTTCGAAGATTTAAACGCGCCGTCCAAAGTCTGGATTCGTCGTTATTTCATTGCTTTATGTAAAGAAACGTTAGGTAGGGTTCGTGGAACATTCGGTGGTAAAGTTCCGATTGGCAAAGCTGAATTAACAATGGATTTTCAAACCCTCTTAACGGAAGCGATAAATGAAATAGCAATTATGAAAAAGGAATTGGAAGAAAGATTAATGCGTCTTTCACCGTTGGAAATTAGTAAACGTATGGCGGAAGAAGCGGAAAATCTGAACAGGGCATTAAAGACAAGACCTTTTACGCATCCTATCAGATACATTTAATAAACTAAAATACAAGATTGAAATGTTAACATTACGAAGAGATTTAACCCGCCCGTTGACGTGGGATGAGCTCGACCATAATTTGGAAGTGCTTGAAATAGACCACTGGGAATTAAGGGGTTATGAAGAAAGAGAAAAATGTATTGTTGTGGACGGTAGTTATACTACTATTTACAACTGCGTGCTTACTCACCTTGTCGACGTATATGCGCCAGCCAACGTATTCAACACGTATTATGACGCAACTCTTTTATGGGAGCCTATTTCTTCTACTTATAACGGACAACCAAGTAACACGGATATCTATGTTACAGGTATGACTTACAATGGCACAGGATACACTGGAAATACGTTAACAATTCATCAGACTCTTAATTATCCAGACGTTAGCGTGTTTATTCCGTCATACGCTTTATACGACCATTATGTACAAAGTTTCTATCTTACAGGTACAACATTAACAATTCATCAAACAGGCAGTTTAACTGATTTAACTGTTGATTTACAGCCAATCATTAATATTGCCACGGGTGTTACGCACACGGACTATTATGTGACGGGCGCCACGCTTACTGGCGCATATCATTTACAATTAAAACGCAATGATAATATCACAATTGACGTAAATTTAGACCCGCTTCGTGATGGCAATTACTATACTACAGGCGCGACGTTATCTGGCTCTATTGCTACGTTCCGAAAAAATTTCGGGTCAAGCTATACACTTGATTTATCAGCGTTGGTGGTAACAGGCGCGACTTCTGGGTTTTCAGGATATAGCGGATATTCTGGGATTATGGGCAGCAACGGCACAAGCGGTTATTCTGGATATTCTGGACGTTCTGGTTATAGCGGATATAGTGGATATGGTATGTCAGGTTATAGTGGATATTCAGGGCAAGCCAGCGCAGCGTCGTCTGGATATTCTGGCTATTCTGGCGGAATTGGCGGCACAGGATGGTCTGGTTATAGTGGATTCAGTGGAAAATCTGGATATAGTGGTTATAGCGGAAAATCTGGCGTTGGCGTATCTGGTTACAGTGGATTTTCGGGAGTACAAGGGTTATACGGCGCTTCATCGTTGATTTTAAATGGTGATGGATCGTGTACCACAGATTGGAATTATGATGACATATATGACCCGCCGTATTATTGGAGTTCAAATAGTGCTGCAACAACCGTTTTAACGGCAGTCAGCGGATTTACTGATAATGCTTGGCAGGCAGTAGTTGCGGCGGATTATACGTTACCGTGTGGTATGGGCGAAACTTCTTATTTATTATTGGCAGGCGTTAACTACAAATTAACATTTGAATACGAAAGCAGTTCACAGTTAGACGTAACGGACGGTGCTGTTATTTATGCATCATATGCGGCGAGCCCAAGTACAATATCTGGCGTAACTTTAAACTTTAAAGCGCAAGAAAATGGATATCTATTTTTTGGCGCGGCAACAGGTAGAACATTAACACCGTTAACAGATTGGTGGATTATTGACAAAGTAGACTTACACTGTGGCAATTGTACAGGTGGTACAGGCAGCGGACTTATCATCAATAATAACGGCGACGAACGAGTACTAACGGCAAATGGAAGTACAACATCAATTGACGCCGAAGAATGTTTAACCTTTTCACCAGGGGATTTGAATGCCAAAGCAAATCAGCCGAATTTATTTCAAATGGAAAGTTACCATACGGGTGATACACCAACCACTTTGGGCGTAATAAGCGGTAATACCCAAAGATTTATTCGTGGTCGCGGTACATCTGGCGCAATTCAAGCGGTGTTAGACGGCGACATAGTATTTCAACAGGCGTTTTATGGCGCATACGGCACGGGTTCAAGTTTACCTATGCCAACAGTCCCAATTTCCAGAGTTATTGTAATGGCAACAAGTGGGTATAACACAGTAAATCCGTTATTAGCTAATGAATACAGAATTCAAACAAGCATAGGCACCCCTATTACAGCAACGCCAACAGATAGATTTATTATTCAAACAGACGGTCGCGTTAATGTGCCGTGGGGCTTTATGGCTGGTAACAATGTTACTTTTTATGGCGTTCAATTTGTAACAGGAAATACCAGTATGAGCTCAGAATTTGCTTATATTGCAAATGTTGGCACTTCGCCAATTGCTTTATTTTTACCTGCGGCTAATAGCTGTGGCGGTCAAATATTTTATGTTGCAACAAACACTGTAGGCGCTGGTGGTTCTCTTCTTCTCACACCAAACCTTGGTGATACTATTGCGTGGGCAGTTGGTATTCGAACAATAACCTTGGCGCATAAATATATTTTAATGCAAAGTGACGGTATAAGTAACTGGCTTCCGTTAAGTATGGGATTGTAATGAGATATACGCAGAAATATGTTAATCTTTTGTTGGACACATCAGAGTATTATGACTTTGAATTAGTTGCCGACAATACGCCAATTTGGGGTGATTATCTGTCAAATGATGATTTGGTTATTGATATTAATATTTGTTCTGGGCTTACGTCCAGCATTCGCTGGACTGGCGCCACAATCAACACGTTTGATTTAGAGTATATCACCACAACAGGGTTGGATAATTTTTTTATTGATGTTCCAGGTGCTTATAGCGGCGGCACAGTCAATACTGGAATTACAGCACATATTTATGCAACAGACCATTTTGAGTTTCATCCTGTATCTGGATGGACAACAACTTTGAGTTATGAAATTTTGCCCGACGGTTCTTGCTTATCAAAATTAAACGGCGGGTTCTATCAGGGATTTTTTAAATTGTTTGGTTACCCGTATGAACTTATACCGCCCCGAATGAAAAAGGGGTGGACAGTTGATATGATTATTAAATTCCCAGAAGGTAAAACAGGAACAGGAACCACGCTAAATGATTTATTTCCAACTAATCAAGGTTTCATATTCTATTTTGGCACCAGGGCGGAAGATAAATATTGGAACGGGTTTACCACGGGCACGCCAAGCGAAACTTCCGTGTTATTTAACTGGTCAGGACTTACCATTACAGACCCGCGGTATGTGACGTATTATTATTCACCGAACGCTGGTGACGTGGGCGCAAGCGACATTTACTATTATCATCCACGTTTAACCGCAGGTATTAGTGATTTCTTGGAATATGAATCATATAAAGATTACGGTGTCGGTTACGGTGAAATTCCGCCACCAGATTATTTATTTTATCAGGCGACAGGCGCTGGCGCACCGTCACTGAACGGGTTTACTTATGGTTACGCATATGGCGGCGGCGCAAGCAAAACACAAACAGAGCCGTCACTTAACCCGTTAACGCCATCTGAAAACGCAGGTAATGTCTATGGTGGTTTTACCCAAGGTTTCTCTTATGGCGATGGTATTATTACACCAAACACTTTTCTGGGTTACAGTCCGTTATACACGTTCGGCAATCAATTTGTGACGACAGGGCACACAACGGGCTCCACCTCTGGGACGACTATTTACACGCCATATGAAGGGTATTATCATTACACTAATCATAAGCCATACGCTGAAAGATATTTTGACAATAACACAGTACCGTTGTTTGTTATGCACCCGTTCAGAAATATTGTGGATAACGCATTTGGTGTTAGAATACGCCCAGACGGGCATATTGGGTACAGGGCTTTATACGTAGGGAATATATGCCAGACGGGTACGACAATAAATGTTAGTGGTTACACAACTGCTACCACAACAACCTTGTACAAAATTGAAGAAGGTTATTCACCTTCGCCAATATGGAAAGCCAACAACAATGGATTTATCAACCTTGTCATTGTGTTTGAACGTTATATGGAGTTGCAGGACTGTGAGCTTTTATATAACAAATACCGATTTGGCACACTTACCTTTTACGTGAACGGTCGTCCAGTGTATAAGCAGGAAAATTTTGAAGAAATTATTCCACACGTATTGGACAGACAAAAAGAATTGCAAATAGGGGTGCCATTTAATATTTCGTGGGGCGGTGGTACACAAGGGCTATTGGAATCAGTCACATATGGCGGTATTGATTTAGCCGATCGCGACTTGATGTTGCAAAAATTATACGCAGGAACTTGGACAGGCGAGCTGGCTACGTTTAAAATGTACATACGCCCATTAGGTGTAGATCAAATCATTAATAATTTCGAAGTCCGTAAAAATCAATATCAAATGCTGGGCGATTTTGGCGGCAGGTATATATTTATTACAAAAGGCTAAAGCTATGGGAAAATACACAACACTTGATGAAGAAGTAAAACACTTCAAAAAAATGGCGCTCATCACAGAAGATGCAGTAAAAACAAAACCGCCGTGTGGCTGCAATAAGCCAGAAGATGGGAAAGAAATTGTCACATCAGAGCATCCAAGTTTCATTTCAAAAAAATTGCAAGAAACTGTAGGCGCAAATTCCACAAAAGCACGTGTAGAACAATTTGTCGCTAAAATTGATAAAGCCAGATTTTTTCGCAGAATTGGCGGCGTAACCCAGATACCGACTGAAAATGGCGTTATTTATTCTCCAATTGAAGGCGATAGTATGATATATTTTATCGTCGGTGAAGAAATTGACAGAAATCCAGAATTCAGCGAATGGTATGATAAATTTCCGCAAAGTAAAAAAGACGAAATTAATGAGGTCATTATTAACGAACTGGCTCAAGCTTTTAAATTAGAATGGTAATATGAACTTTTTTATACGAAAAAATAGCACGCTTCCAATTCTTAAAATGCGGCTGGTTAAAGACGGTCGCAATGACTTCCATAAATTTTGGGGGATGATGGAAAACTGCGCCATTACCTTTTCTATGCAATATGAAACAAACGGTGTTTACAAAATTGCAAATAAAGCGGGCACGTTAATTAGAAAATTCCCAATTCCTGGGGATATAACGTACGAATATTACATTGCTTATGAATTTGAACCAGAAGATACAAATGAAGTTGGCGTGTTCACAGGTGAATTTAACATCATATTTTTTGATACCAACCAGAACAATTTGGAAATCGGTAACCTGAAAGTTCCTATTCAAGAAGAATTATACATCCACGTAATTGATAGTTTTACAGTAGCTACCGCTACCTAATACTCACCTTTTCATTGTTTTTTATTTCGACTTATTTGGTTTTTCCAAAAACTATGCCTATATTTGCAGTCAAATTTCTTGTATGAGTGAATATAAAATCTCAATGGAAGAAGTTGAACACTTCTTAAATGGTAGGGATGATGAGAAATATATAGTTGCCATAGAATACGACTATAAGAATAACATCATCTACAAGATTAAGCACGACCCAGTAGCTGGTAAGATTATTGAACAAGACTTATCTTTTCAGCCGTTTTGCTGGATGCGTAATATGCACGACTTTGTAGATATCTTTTATCACTACCAAAGCGATCCCGCTCATATTACCCGACAAGAAATTAAATCCCGCGTAGAAGCCGCTAAAAAAAAGCACGGCATCACCATTGAACCATTGGCTGATTATGGGCACCCGCGGTTAATCAATGGGTTCAAATACATTGTAAAGTCCAGCAAAGGCTTGAATCATTTATCAGAATTTTTTAATTACGGCGGAGTTAATTTCCACGATAAGAATAATTTCCTGATGTTGCCAGTACTCGAACAATACTTACTGCAAAAAGGCAAACGGCTCTTCAAAGGTATGGAAGATTATAACGACGTTCATCGTATGACCTTTGACTTGGAAACACAAGATTTAACGCCAGAAATAGATAAAATATATGCCATCGGTGTTTACGACAACCGCGGCTACAAAAAATTATTGAAGGCGCCCACTAAAGACCCTACGGCACAGGAAGAAATTGATTTAATTATGGATTTATTTGCGCTGATAGACGTAATTCGCCCTGCGGTTATTATTACTTACAACGGCGCTGATTTTGACTGGCATTTTATACAAGTGCGGTGTGATAAACTTGGCATTGATTTTTTTAACATAGTACAAACGCTCTCTCCTGTGAATAAAGTAACAGTAAAAAAATCTGGTGTGAAGATTGGCAGTGAAATTGAAGATTTTCAACAATATCATCTTTGGGGATATCATAACATTGATACCCTGCACGCAACTAAAAGGGCGCAGGCTATTGATAGTGATATGAAGAATACGAAATTAAAGTACGTATGTAAATACACCAAAATCGCTAAAAAGAACCGTGTTTATATTGACGGCACGCATATCTACAAATATTGGACAGACCCAGACCCTTATTACTTCAACGATAAAGACGGCAGATATTTGAAACACAAGCCGACCATTTTACACCAGAAATTTATTTCTCGCGTCGACGTACAATCAAATCTTGATAAGATTTATTTGTTTGGCGATAATGACGAGCGCAGAGGTGAAGGCGGGCAAGCAAAAGAAATGCGCGGGGAACCTAACGCCATCGGCATTCGTACTAAAAAATTACCGCTATATACTCCCGAAGCATATTACACCGATGATGAATTGAAAGAAAACATTAAGAAAATCAACGCGGATATTAATAAAGTTCGCGAAGCAATGCTGCTTGGTAAAACCGTTGTACTGCCAGAAGATGGTATAGGCACTGGAATGGCTAATCTAAAAGAAAAAGCGCCTAAAACTTTTGCTCACGTGCAAGGTGTTATAAAATATCTGGAAGATTATGCCAATGGTTTTGTACAGGTTACAGGGTCATATATTGTTGAAAGATATTTGGAAGATGACCTTTGGGAAACAATGGAAATTGATAATGTATATAACCAAACCGCATTTCTACTTGTCAAATTGATTCCAACCACGTTCGAGAAATCTGTGGTAATGGGGCAGTCTGTAGGTTGGAAGCTGCTTATGATGGAATGGTCGTATTACAAAGGTATAGCTATTCCGCTTCGTGACATTAAACGCGATTTTGTTGGCGGATTATCGCGTAACTTTATGATTGGATTTATCAAATGGATTATCAAGCTCGACTATAAATCCCTTTACCCGTCTGAACAATTAGTATTTGATATTTTCCCAGAAGTAGACGTGACAGGCGTTATGAAGTCGTTTATGAAATATTTCCACTCTCAACGTTTTGCCGCTAAAGATTTGGAAAGTAAATATAAGAAATCCGACCCGCAGCTTTCAGCTAAATACAAAAGAAAGCAAATGCCGTTGAAAATTTTTATTAATTCAGGGTTTGGCTCCATAAGCTCGCCTGAACAATTACAATGGGCTGAAATAAACGTAGGCGAGCATATTACCTGCAACGCCCGACAGTTTTTACGGTTGGTTATGCGTTTCTTTGTTGACCGCGGATATACACCACTAATGAATGATACTGACGGTATTAACTTTTCCCGCCCAGAGAGCGCGTTATCTACCGTATACATAGGTAAAGGGTTGCATCCGAACGTTGAGCTCGGTAAAGAATACAAAGGCGTCAACGCACACGTAGCCGAATTCAATGACACTTACCTTTATGGCGAAATGGAATTGGCTCTGGATGGTGAATGGGCATCTGAACTTAACGCTTCTCGTAAAAATTACATTGTAATGGATGCCAGCGGAAAAATTAAGCTTACAGGCAACTCATTGAAATCACGAATAATGCCCACTTATATTGAAGAGTTCTTTGAAAAAGCACTCCCAGTACTTATGAAAGGCGACGGTTTTGGATTTGTACAAATGTATAATGAGCATTTCAATAAAATTTATAACAAACAAATACCATTAGTTAATATCGCAAACAAAGCCAAGGTTAAATGCAGTATCGAAGAATACCAGAAACGTGGCAGTGATAAAAATGGTCGTCAATTACCCAAGCAAGCTCATATGGAATTACTTATAGCAAATCATATCATACCAAACATTGGCGACATTATCTATTACGTAAACGACGGCACTGCCGTTTCACACGGCGATGTAACTGAAAAATTCAAACGCAACGAAAAAGGTAAGCTAATAAAAGACGAAAACGGTAAAAAAATACCTGACGGAATTTATGCTTACTTGGTACCGACCGACACCATTGAAAATAATCCAGAATTACTGGGAAATTACAACGTGCCTAAATTCATTGATGCTTTCAATAAGAAGCTGGAACCATTGATGGTTGCGTTTCATCCAGATGTCCGCTCAAAAATTTTGGTCGATAAACCCGAAGATAGAACATTGTTCACAAATAGTGAACTTGAACTGGTATGTAATATGCCAGATAAACCAGAAGATTTGGATGATTTGGATGAATTCTTTACCCCAGAACGTGGCGAACATATTTTCTGGGAACGATATAATTATAACCCAGATATTTGGCATTTTGATGACACCAAACAAAATTTTAAATTCTATGTCCCAGGATACGAAAAATAATCCAGAACAACAACCGCTTGTATTTGTCAAGATAAAAGGCAACAAAGTGGTCGAACTAAAGAAAGATGAATATATCTGGCACGCCCAGTATGAATCAATTCTTAAAATAACTGTGGCGTTTGTGGCTGTTGAATCCGCAACAACGGACGAAGATAAGAAGCATTTCGAAAAAGCTATAAAAATTTATCTAACGAAAAAGGGTTTTAATGTAACCAGCGCCGTTTATCACGATGACGCATCAACATTAAAACAATATTTAACAATGAAATAACAGTAAAAATGAATTATAATAAACAAATAACGCAAATATTATGAATAATAAAATTAAAGTCTGGACGTTTAAATTAACCGTTCAGGAAACTAAAACATCTGCCAAAATACGTATTCAATTTTACGTGCCACGTAAGTGGAAATGGCGACATAAAGGACGCATTTACAAGACGATTGAAAACGCCTGCACTGGGCTTGGTTATCAAAATTTAGTGGACATTCAATCGTGGGAAAATAGAATCCAGCCCCCTGCCGTTGATATCAACGGCAAATCGGTCATATTGAATGAGGATGAAATATCTAACTACATTCAGTATTGGAAAAAATACCTATCAGAAATAGGAATAACGATTACCCAAAACATAAAAGACGATGGAAAGATTAGAAGTATACCAGTTAATTGATGGCGAACGCGCCTATCAAAACAACCTTTCTGCTGTCCGTAATTGGACGGAAGAAGAGCGCAACCCAGCCCAAAGCGTGGGCGACTTTATAACGCTGCTCAACGTGTACGTACAACGTGCACAGGTAGCTTATGCTGATAATCCTGGCAACACAGCGGCGTTGAATGTTATCAGAAAGATTGCAGCCATTGCTGTGATGTGTATGGAAGAACACGGTGCGCCCCCGCGATTGGCGCAAGGTATAGAATTACCATAAGTAATCTAATTTTCTGAAATAAAAGAAAAAGCCCTGCGGGGCTTTTTTTGTTGATATGTGAATATTTATAGGAAATACTGGTTATGGAAAAACAAGTGGTTAAAGAATTTATAGACACCGACGGCACGATGATTAACTCAAAAATGCCGCCTAATGTCAATCGAATGGCGACATCAAAGCAAACAACCGACCAGCACGTTGCTTCTGCAAGGCAGGGTATGGTTTGGATGAACTATCGTCGTTTCTATGGAGAAGAGGACGCCACTTTGCCTTTCGAAAAAGAAGCCGACAAATGGGAAAAGAACCCAGAAGCTTTCTTTAAATTCTTAAAATCTAAAGGTAAAGAAAAAGAATTCAACCAATACTTTGTCAAGAAAACCGAAAAGATGGACGTAAAAAAGAAATTGGACGAAGGCGCCCGCGACAAAATGCAGGAATTGGTTGAAGATTTGGTTGCCAAAAGGCGTGAAGAAGACCTTGTAAAAAAAAACGATGAGGACAAACCCACAATCGACCAGATAAAAGAACGCGAACCTGCGTTGATGAAAAAAATCACAGCCATTGCTGAATCCATTAAATCTGTGTTTGCAGAAAACGAACGCGATGTAATAATTTCATATATTGAACAAATCGTTAATTCATAATGGTTGACCAGTTTGAAAATAGCGCCGTACCATTCAATGATGAGTTGGCACAGCAAATTAAAACCCAGATTCAAAGCCAGTTGA
>Ga0181533_1006671_pt1 | contig 10380 bp, 10 predicted proteins | sample PEATcosm2014_Bin_45_FD_119772 | JGI IMG/M metagenome (GOLD analysis project Ga0181533, IMG submission 119772) | Peatland microbial communities from MTU Mesocosm Facility, Houghton, MI, USA - PEATcosm2014_Bin11_60_metaG | ecosystem: Environmental > Terrestrial > Soil > Wetlands > Peat | place...
AACGGAGGAGGGTATTTTACTTATTTTATATGAACATTTTAGGATCTATGTTGGTTTAGAAGGAAAAATTGTGGGTAATGGTTAGTCGCCCTGAGTGATTTTCAATTTCGCATGTGAAATTGAAAATTGTATCGAAGCGGTTACTTACTACGTCGTTCGTTGATGTAATTTACTACGTCATTAATAGTGTGAAATGTTTCAGCTTTGTCATCGGGAATTTCAAGACCAAATTGTTCTTCACACTTCATGATAATTTGTACCATATCGAGTGAATCAACGCCCAAATCTTGAAATGGCACATCTACCTTGACCATACTCGGTTCAATTTTGAGCTCTTTCACAATCAAATCTACTATTTTATGTAAAGTATCATTTCGATCATATGAAGCCATATTAGCGATTCTCCGTTTCGTTGTTTATGATAGGTTCGTTTTGTGATACCATTATTTTAAGTTTTTCAATATCTTCTGGTTTATTTATTGCAATACATTGCTTATCCGGAAACTGTTCCTTAATTAAAGCGAGCATCAATGATCCCGGCCCCACTTCAACAATCACATCAACCGTTTCAACCATGTGCTCAATAACGCGCGTCATTAATACCGGCGCACTCATAAAGCGTAAAATATGATCTTTTACCGCTTGCGCCTCAGTAATAGGCACTACATCGTTACTCGTATAGAGTGGAAAAGATAAATCTTTAAAATCAACCTTTTCAAGGTATGGCTTTAATTGGCTTCCTACAGAATCCATAAATGATGAATGCAGTCCACGTTCAACGCCGACTTCATCGCTCTTGCACTCGCGCCCCGATATAATGCATTCACGGATTTCATTCACTGCATCCTCATGTCCCGTAACAATATTTTGGAACGGTGTTTCATAAATGCCAATGCGTGCATAGGCATTGCGCGTTGTCGCTTCACGCACCAGCACTTCAATCTCTTCCGTAGGACATCCTGTTAGTCGAACTTCGCTAAATTTTTTCGGACTCGCCTCCAACATTTCTTGATAAAACAATGCATACTTACTCAATAAATAAAGACCATCTGGTAAACTTAATCCATTAGCCGCAAAGAGCGCTGCATAGACTCCCGTATCATATCCCGCTACAAAATCCGGCGTAATACCGGCCTCTTTCATCGTGGCATAAATACCATTACTCACTAAAAAGAGTGAAAGATATGCATTATTCATGTGCGCAAGTTCTACATCTGATGATGCAAAACACAATTTTACAAAATTGATTGGGAGGCAATTTGCCGCTTCCTCAAAATATTCCTGCATAATGCGTGATTCATCATAAAATTCCTTCCCCATTCCCACAGATTGACTTCCATATCCCGGAAAAAGCATGCCAATTTTCATATGTTTGTTCCCCCATTAGGTATTTATGATTTATATGCGCTCAGTCGATCAAGCCTTTGTACTGTTTCTTGCTGACCTACCAAAGCTGCCATATCAAAAGCTCCTGGTCCTGCAGTCTTCCCTATTAATGCTAACCGGAGTGGTTGAGCAAGTGCAACCAATTTAAGATCATGCTGCTTACTTAATGTTTTAACCTCTTGAGAAAGTCCATCCTTAGACCAAATCGTCATCAATGCGCATGCATCGCGTAAAGTTTTAATATTCTTTTTTTGCTCGGGCGACACACACCAGGCGCTATATTCTTCATCGGTATATTCGAATGGTCCATTATGCAGTAAACGCACCTCTTGCATGAGCTCGCGTACCGTTGCAACACGATCTTTATACAAGGCAATCGCATCGCAAATCATCGCTTTGTCCCACCCTTCACACAACGATGCAAATGCTGCATCAATGTGCTCATGAATATAGGAAAGTAATGATTCTGGTGTGCGTTCACGAATATACACACTATTAATCCAATCAAGTTTTGTTTGATCGAAAATAGAACCCTTTTTACCCACTGCTTCAAGCGTGAATAATGAAATGAGTTCTTCTCGTGTAAATACCTCTTGATCGCCATGCGCCCAACCAAGACGAACCAAATAGTTCAATAATGCATCCGGCAAATAACCATTTAAGCGATATTCTAGTACCGATGTTGCGGCATCCCGTTTACTTAAACGATTACCTTCAGGCCCTAAAATTAAGGGTAAATGAGCAAATTGCGGCACCGGAAATCCACATGCCTCGTATAAGAAAATTTGTTTTGGTGTGTTTGAAATGTGATCTTCGCCACGAATAACGTGCGAAATTTTCATATAATGATCATCGACAACGACCACGAAATTATACATCGGGCTTCCATCACTGCGCGCGATAATAAAATCATCAAACTGATCCATATCAAACGTCACCGTTCCTCGAATCAGATCATTAAATGAAATGGTGGTGCGGTCTTGCGGTAATGCAAAACGAATCGCGAACGGTTTTCCTGCATCATCAGGACTCGGTACGCGATTACGGCACCTGCCATCATATTTTACAGCAGTATAGGGATCTTCAGGCTCAACGCCATGCCGCGTGGTAACTTCCGCCTGCGTACAATAGCAATAATATGCCCTTTTATTTTTTAATAACTGCTCAATAATTTTCTTGTGTTCAGCGATACGCTGAGATTGGATAACGATTGGTTCGTCTGATTGGATATTGCACCATGCAAATGATGCAAGAATAGAATCGGTATACTCAGGCTTTGAGCGTTCAAGATCAGTATCTTCTATTCTGATCAAAAAGCTTCCGCCAGTATGGCGCGCATATAACCAATTAAATAAGGCGGCCCGCAAACCGCCAATGTGTAAATGCCCTGTAGGAGATGGTGCAAAACGCACACGAATAGATGGTTTATTCATGAAAACCCCCAAAAAAAAATTTATTACGCTAAAAGCTTAAGACGTTCTGTCACTAATGATATCCATGGCGAATTGTATTCTGGTGAACCCGGAAGACTCATCAATGTTTGCCATGCTTCTTTTGCCTGAGAAGCATCATTGTTATGCCAATGGTAGAGTCCAAGATAGTACAAAGCCTCATCTCGTTGCTCATTATTGGTGTCAGCGGCAAGTTTTTCTAATGCCAACAATCCTGCAGCGCGTACTGCATTATCTGTTGCATCCATTTGCATTAATGCATGCTTTGTTGCGTACACATGATATAACGGAGATCGTGGAGAAAGCGCATGAACCATTTCATTCATGATCGTAATTGCTTCATCCATTTTGTTTTGTTTGATCAGAGCATCTGCTTGATATGATAAGAAGTAAGGAGCTAATGAAGAGCCTGAATAACGTTCATGGCCGAGTTTGCATGCCATTTCAACAGACGGCCATAATGTTGCCATCTCTCCGGCACCAGCTGCCTTTTCATACAGCTCCATACATGCAGCCAATTCCTTTTGAGCATTTTTTTCTCTATTTCCCGCATAGAGCTGGTATCCCCAATAAGATACTGCTAGTGCAGCAGTGATCATTGCCCCAATGCTCAATAGGCGCATAATGCGGCGAGTCTTCGGGGAAGGGCTAATATCAAAAAATGCTAATATGTGTTCATCAAGGTTTTTTAATGCGTTAAGTGCCATTTTTTAGTCTCCTGGCTAGCGATAGTAATTGCTTCAATGAGCTGATTAGTTATAGGAAAAAAATAGCACAAATCTTAAAAAAGATAAAGATCCGAAAGTGGAGCCAACCTATTTACAGGTATAATGACTAATCATTCAAAACAATAAGGGCCGAATGATCGACCCTTATTGTTTTAGTAAATTCTTAATCCTGCTTAATTAATCTTGAGCAAGCGCTTCCACTCCTGCAGGGAACGCGGCATGCAACGCCTCTTTCCAATTGAGTGACGCACCCTGATAATTTTCGAGTAATTGCGTCATAGGATTTTGCGGCTCGCCTTCATGTGCATCAACAGCAAGATCTGCATCAACAGCAAGCATTCTTGCAGAATAGTGATAATCACTTTTATTCTCAAAGAATCCTGGTGCATCCGGCGATGCCCCTGCATCTAAAAGCATTGTTGCACATCCCATACGATTAAATTCAACTGCGTAATGAAGCGGCGTACGATATTCATAATGCTCCCATACATGCACATTCGCATTATACTGTAAAAGCAATGCAACCGCTTTTAAATTACCTTCTTTTACCGCGACATGCAAAGGAGTTTCCATATCCTCATTTCTCACTTCAGTAGAAGCACCTAATTCCAGCAACGCTTTAATACGCCTATACTTCCTGGTAGACACCGCCACATGCAATAGCATGTCCCCGCTATGATCTCGCGCACTATTAATAAAATTGAGATTGCTTTCAATCTCATATTTTGCTTCTTCCAAAGGACCAGTAAGCACTTTTTTATAAAAATTATGCACTTTTTGCAGATTCACAGAATGTGCAGACAATGGATGTAATAATGTAATAGCTACTAATAATTTTTTCATATATATCTCACTTGTATAATAGTAATAATATATTATAGTATAGCTTCTAATTCATGTTTTTACAACAAACCATACTACACTTCTCTATTATAGCCAATTTTTCCCTCATTATTTCATTCTATGAGCCCTTGCTCAGCTTGCATTAATAAGGCCGCTACCACTTTGTGCCCTGCTGCATTCGCAAGCTCTCGCAATGTATATTTCTTTCCACTCTTTGGCGCTGTTTTAGTTACTTTCACATTTGCCCCAGCGAGTATCAAAGCGCGAACAATCTCCTCACTGCCCATCATAACTGCCTTAAAAAGCGGCGTTTCTTCGGCATTATTGCGTGCCTCTAGTAACTCACTCTTCTTTTCCACAAGAAGCTGAACGATCTCAACACTGCCTTCTGATGCAGCTATATGTAATGCAGTATTTTTTTCTTCGTCGCATGCATCAATAGCTTGAGGATATTTGGCGAGAGTCTGGGAAACAATTCTGTAATTCTTACTACCTATGTGCCCATAAAATTCTTCTACATCAAAACTTTTTTGCATCGCATATACAGACATGGCACATGATAATGCCATAACCAGAAGAGTACCTTTCATAATACCTCCCTATGAAAGAATCGGAATACTAACTACCCGCTGATTACTCTACTGTATACGCTGTATCGATTTCATAGTATTGGAAGGAATTATGCATTTTTCTAGCATAAGACGGGCAACCTCTTCATTAAAAGAAGGAATGAAATTATCACGCACCGTGGCATGCGCAAGATGAATGGCACTTTCAATAGCCTGAACGCCGGAACATCCATGCGCAACAATAAGCGGATGCTTAAGACCAAGCAATAATGAACCGCCTTTGCGCTGCGCATAATTCCTTTTATGCTGAAGACGTGAAAACAAGCTTGAACCAAGAGCGAAAAACATGCGATGTATCACTGAACGCGTCTGCTCTTGCTTAAGCCAATGCCCAATTGCTATCGCAGTTCCCTGCATCGTTTTGATCAAAATATTTCCCGAAAATCCGTCGCACACCAAAACATCCGCACGACCATCGAAAACATCACGCGATTCAAGGTTACCCACAAATCGCAGTCCCGATGCGGCAAGAAGATCATATGTTTTTTTAATGAGAGCAGAGCCTTTATAGGCTTCAGCACCGTTAGAAAGTAAGGCGATGCGTGGATTAGCAATACCTTTTACCTTTTTAACGTAGACATGCCCCAAGTAGGCAAATTGCTCAAGGTGCTCGGGTTTACAATCGATATTTGCCCCAAGATCGATGCAAAAAAGTTGCGAGCCATTGGTATGAGGCAAGAAATTACCAATTGCAGGACGGACGATTCCATCAATCCGACCTAAAATAAGTGTGCCTGCCACAAGTGCCGCGCCAGAGTTTCCTGCAGATACCACTGCAGATGCTTCTCCGTGGATGATCGCTTCCATGGCACGCACCAGGGAAGAATCTTTTTTACGCAAAACGCTACGGGTCGGCTCTTCACCCATCCCGATGACTTCTGAACAATGAATAATGGTGATTGGCAGATTTTGCCAGGTTGGTTCTATACGATCCAGCAATGCAAGAATTTGCATCTGATCGCCATACAAACCGATTTTGATTCCTTTTTTGGCTGCATTGATAGCTCCGTGTACCGTAACATCGGGAGCATAATCGCCACCCATGGCATCTAGAGCTATCATGCGTATCCTTTATTTACAACAGCTTACTCTGCTGTAGCATCTGTTTTTGGTTCTTGTTGCGCAGTTTTTTGACGTGCTGCTCGCATTTCACGTGTTTGTCCGCGCTTAACCGCTCGATCAAGCTTAGTAGTCATTACCTTGACACCCTTATAGTGACCGCAGTTCATACATGCTGCATGGGTCATAAGTGGTTCTTGGCAATTTGCGCAGATGGTAAAGGCTTTAACCTGTATACCTTTATTTGCAAATCTCGAATCTCGACGCGCCCGGGAGCGCTTCCGTTTTGGTACTGGCATAATACATCCTAAGAATGTTGCTATAAACTATGTAATATTTTGATAGGGACTCTACAAATAATATAGAAAAATGAGGAAAATATCAAATTACCCATATACTTTTTTTAATTCCACGTATTACATCTTGTAGCTATGAATCTGCTTACGCCTAGACTAAAGGGCCACAAACATCCCTGCGCTATTCTGCTCAATCAGCCCATCCAACTGCATATTAAAGAGAATTTCATTTAAACCTACCAGATTGAGCCCCGTCTCCATGAGTAGTTCATCGACCGTTGCCCCATTTTTGCAGATCAGGCTGATCTTGCCCTCAACCGTATCCGGAACAGCAGGCTCCTGCCGCGCCGCCCGTTGCTCCTTCGCTGCGCTCGCCTCAGAATACTCCGTCTTTGCTCGCGCATCCTGAGCTGTTACCAAGGGCCGGCTATGCCGGACTTCGCCTGAAAACAGACTAGTCTGCTGCATTTCAGCAGGAATCCCCGCCTTTTTAACCTGAGGATCAAATTCTGACACAATATCCTGAACACTCATCACTAACTTTGCCCCTTCCTGAATCAGCGCATTGCATCCCTCAGCCAGTTCATCATCGATCATACCAGGTACAGCAAATACTTCTCGGCCCTGCTCAAGCGCAAAAAGAGCGGTAATCCGCGCACCACTTTTACGTGCTGCCTGAATGACCACACATCCCTGACTCATCCCTGCGATAATACGATTTCTCGCTGGAAAGTTCCCCGGCAATGCATCCTGCGTCAACGGAAAGCTACTCACTATCGCGCCACCGGCTTCAATAATGCGCTCAAACAGGCGAATATTGGTGCGGGGATACCAACGGAGCAGCCCCGATCCTAAAATCGCTACCGTGTGCCCTTTTGCTTGCAATGCCGCCTCATGCGCCATACTATCGGCGCCCAATGCCCCACCACTCACAATACACCATCCCTGCTGCGCAAGGGGCGTCACGAGCGTGCGAATAGTCGTTTCTCCATAGCGATTCGCTTTACGCGACCCTACAAACGCAATACTGGGAATTTCTTCAGATGGCAATGAACCCTGCCAATAAAGAACTGAGGGAGGCGCATAAATGGTTCGCAGGCTGGATGGATAGGTGCCATCTAAAGGCGTCGCCCAGGAAATGTTATGCTTTTCAATACGCGCATATTCTTGATCAAAGAGCGATCTATCGGCAAGCCCTGCAACTATTTTTGCTGCATAGCTCGGCGCGATCTGATATCGCTCTACGATGTCGCGCGCTGAACTGGTATATAAATCGGAAAGATCGTGATGCTCATTGATGCGTGCACATAACTGTGCAATCGTTGATGGCCCAATGCCTTCGATGAGTGATAGGTGTAAAATTATTTTTTTGTTGGTCATGTTTTTCTTAATAAAAATTTATATCGATTGTCATTCTATCCCCGACCCATTCGATACATTTCGCTCCTGACGGATCGAAACACTCAGGGCGAACGGGGAATAAACTTGTGTCCCGTAAATAGTATGAATTTTTATATATAAATTAATGTTACCTAAAAAAGACACATCTCCGCTCGCCCTGAGTGATTTTTATTTTCGCTTCCGAAAATAAAAATTGTATCGAATGGGTAAGGAGTAAGATTGTCTCCAAAACCAAAAGGGACATCCGCATTAAGCGGACGCCCCTTTTTTTCTTTTTTTATGTATTTATAATCAGTTAAAATTCTTCGAGCATCGAATCCTTGTCTTCACGTTGATTATTTCCCGATGTCTGTTACACCATAAATGTTTGTAGTGAAATATAAGTCAAATGGTTCTAGGTTTTCGACTGTTATCTTTTCCACATGCTCACACCCAATGGTAAGAGCAGTTGGTGATACTAATGTCTTAGATTGATTATCTCCAGATATTTTGAATATGGAGTATTCAATCTTTAGTTTGCTTATTTTTTTGCGATCATCTAACAATGCTTTTAGCACCGTTACCTTTGCGCTGTAGCAAGCATCAGCTTGGTCTTGTTGATTAGTTGATGCAGGATTTCTTGCAACTACACTGTATTCATTATGATCTGGGGCATCATCTATTCCAGAAGAAGTGTCTACACATGTCGAATTTCCCTCGGCATCAATGGCATAAAGCCTATCTGCTCCAAAAAAACTAGATTTTAAATCAGATGTATGCTTGCGCTCTAAGAAAAACCGAGTCCATGTTTTCCATTTTGCAGGTTGCGCTTCATCCATTGCTTTCAATGCGCCAGGCATGAGAAGCGAAAGACTCAGAGCAAGACCGTTTTTCAAACTTAACAATTTCATCCAATTCCTTTCTAAAATTATTGTTTAGAACTCATCGAGCATCGAACCTTTGTCTTCGGACGCTGCCGATTCTTGCGCGACGATATCATCAAGTGCTGAATCCACATGTTCTTCAAATGCTGCAAATTCATCGGAAGCTGCACCAAAAGATTGGATTTCATCAGCTGTAGCAAGTCTGCTCGGGCTATCCGATGTAGCCTCGGCAAAGTCGGAACCTTCAGAAGAGTCCATCTTAAGAATATCACTCACCGATTGTTCTGTTTTTAATTTGACTGCACCTGCAATGTGGCCTTCTCCGCCACCTGAACCATTTTGTTCATCATGCTCTTCTTCTTCAAAAGCAACGACTGAAACGAGCTTCTGACCATCATCAAGTCTGATCAAGCGAACGCCTTTTGCTTGGCGTCCCATCGTGCGAATTTCAGTTGGTGCAAGGCGAATAATTTTACCCGCTTTATCAATTAAGAGTACGTTTGATTTATCAGTTACAAGCGTAAGACCAATCACTTGACCATTACGTCCATCCGTTGGAATGGTTCTCACACCAACACCACCGCGGTGAGCTACTCGGAAATCTTCAGGTTTCACACGCTTGCCATAACCATTTTCAGTTGCAAAGAGAATGTCACCTTCTTCAGTCAATACTTCCATGCCAACGACATGATCACCCTTCTTTAAGCGAATACCAATCACGCCGGCTGCTTGGCGACCCATAACACGCACCTCTTGCTCATTAAAGCGAATGCCTTGCCCTTTTGCAGTTGCAAGTACAACCGTATCAGTGCCTGAACTCATTGCGCAATATGCCAATTCATCACCTTCGTTCAGCGTTAATGCACGAATACCAGTAGTTCGAATTTTTGCAAACACTGCAGCTTCAGTTCGTTTGGTAATGCCTTGTTTGGTAACCATGACAAAGAATTTACCTGCAATATCTCGCATGCAAAGCAATCTAACCACGCATTCACCTTCTTGCAGCGGCAACAAGTTAATAATTGCACGTCCTTTAGCGATTCGCGAAGCTTCAGGCACTTCAAATACTTGCATGCTGTATACGCGTCCAAAGTTAGTGAAGAAGAGTAATTCATCATGATTTTTTGCAACATAAAGATCTTGAATAATATCATCTGATCCTTCAAGCGTTGCCATGCCCATCTTACCCTTACCACCACGATGCTGCACGCCATACGTTTCTAACGTAACACGCTTGACGTAGCCTTTCATGGTCAATGTTACGACAACATCTTCATCAGGAATAAGATCCGCATCAGTTAAAATGTCGATTGCACCTTCAATACGCGTTCTACGCGGATTGGTGTAATCTGTTTTTAACTGTTGCAATTCAGTAATAATTTCTTGTTTTAAAACTTCTTCATTTTCAAGAATTGAATTGAGATACGCAATAGTCTTTTTCAGCTCTTCCATCTCGGTATGAATTTTTTCTTGTTCAAGACCGGTCAAGCGTTGCAAGCGCATTTCAAGAATTGCTTTTCCTTGCTCAGCAGAAAGTAAGAATCGCTTATTAAGTTCTGTAATTGCTTCTTCTGCAGAAGGCGATTTTTTGATGAGGGCAATCACTTCATCAATATTAGTTAGCGCAATAATGAAACCTGCGAGAATATGTTCACGCGCTTGCGCCTTTTTAAGATCATATTTAGTACGTTTATAAACCACATCACGACGGTGATACAAGAACT
>Ga0181533_1006672_pt1 | contig 10380 bp, 15 predicted proteins | sample PEATcosm2014_Bin_45_FD_119772 | JGI IMG/M metagenome (GOLD analysis project Ga0181533, IMG submission 119772) | Peatland microbial communities from MTU Mesocosm Facility, Houghton, MI, USA - PEATcosm2014_Bin11_60_metaG | ecosystem: Environmental > Terrestrial > Soil > Wetlands > Peat | place...
AGGGCGCCTGTCTGTTCCAAATTGACCAGCGCGCGGTTCAATGTTGACCACCTTCCCGAAGATGCCCCGCGGCATGGCCGCCTGGGATGGGAAAGCGAAAATGGAGGTTAGGGGACGGCGAGGAATTGTTCCGTCTTGGCGATTACGCAATTACCGTTAGGTAGGAAAGTGGTAGCGCCGGCCTTTAGAGCCTGCCCCATTCGCTGCGCTCAGGGCAAGCTCTGAACGAGGCGAGGCCGAGGCATCCCTGACTAATCGTGCAGGATTACGCTCAAGAGGCCACTGTTGACTGTCAACCCGCCGTTGCCCGCGTAATCGATAAAGCCCATCGTCCGGAACTTGTTCATGAAATGACTGACCCGCGACCGGGTGGTGCCCACCATCTGGGCCAGGTGTTCCTGATTGATTCCGGGATGGACAGCTTCGGTTCTGCTCTCCTTGCCAAAATGCGCCAGCAACAAGAGAATCCGGGCCAGGCGCTTCTCGCTGGAGTTGAAAAGCTGGTCGACCAGATCCTCTTCAAATCGAATGTTGCGGGTTAGCAGGTGCGTGATGAACAATTCCGAGATTTCGTGCTGCTCGTGGAGCAGACGCACCATCAGCGTCTTCTCGATCCGGAAAAGAGTGCAATCCGTCACCGCGACAGCCGTGGCGATGCGCAACGGCTGGCCGGCAAGGCAACCCTCACCGAAAAACTCGTGGGCGTCCAGAATAGTGACGATCGCTTCCTTGCCTTGTTGGGATGTCACCGCGAGTTTCACCTTGCCATGTTGGAGAAACCACACGGAATCCGCAGGGTCTCCCTGCACGAAGATCGTGCGGTTCGCGCCGTATTCGAGTACGGTTTTCCCGCGCGTGAGTCCGGCGAGGAATACTGCCCAATCGACAGGCTGCGTCTTCCCGTTGGCTGGAGCAAGTGTAGGCTTGCCTTTGCCATTGGCCCTGACAACCTTAGGCGGGCTCTTCTGTGGCGTCATAACCACCCTTCCCTTCTCCTTGCGGAAGGCGACTCCGTGGATAGCAGGATGGAAACTGCACGCAAACATATCAACTCGGATTTCCGATCCTGACCCCTAGTGATCCACAGGCTGACATGCTAGCTTTCGGAGAAGGCTCTGTCTGTAGGCTGCCGAACACTGGCTGGGAATATTAAAGGATCACATCGATTGTTGTCTTTCCGGCAGTATTCAAGCGTCCGGCTTGAAAGCGTTTCCTTGACGCAGGGGCCCTTCGCCAAACCTGTCCTCCCGAATAGCTCCATAACACTCGCAGGCGCACATTTCCAGCTTCGCGCGGCTCAGAATCTGCACTTCCCCGCGGGTCCACTTGATAACCCCCTTTTTCTGCAACATTCCGGCTGCCAAGCTTACCGTGGGCCGGTCCGTCCCTAGCATCGTGGCAAGGAAATCTTGGGTAATGACGATCGTCGGGGAATCCACCCTGTCCTGAGTGATGAGTAGCCAGCGCGCGAAGCGCTGGTCGATATTGTGAAGTCGATTGCACGCGGCGGTTTGAGCCATTTGCATCCAGTGAGTTACTGCATACCGAGTCAGAATCTGTAGAAGTTGTGGACTTGACCGCAAGACTTTTTGCAAGGCGTCGACTCTCACCCTGAACCCATCTCCGGCGATTTGTACGACCTCACGCACTTGGCTCTTCCTCATGCCCACCACCGCCGGTATCCCTGCAAACCCTTCCTTTCCCACTTCACCTACTTCCACCGTCCTTCCGTCTTCCGTCTCGATGACCAGAGACACCATTCCTGCATTCGGAAAACACACAAACTCCAGTGGATCGTTCGGTTCGTAAAGGCTAAGTTGGTGAGGCATGCTGAGGAATTCCAGGTGAGGACGGATGGCGCGGTATTCTTTGTCGGAAACCGACAGAAGGACCCGGTTGCTTACCGGGTTCCCGGTAGGATTTGTTCGTTCGCCTGCCTGCGCTGTTTGAAAGTCTTTTTTGGCCACAATAGTCCTTTGCTATGCCGGATTTGTTTGCCCGAAACGGTTCAGGCTTTCTTGGGACTGCCCAAATTACGAGCCGCCACATCTGCGGGGGGCTGGCTCCTTTTTGCAACCGAAGCCGGGAGATAGTCGTGCGCTTCACCCCCAGAGCCTGACGGGCAGCTCGCGGCGCACCCTTTATACCCCAGGGTGTTTCACGCGTCAGTTTGATACCAAACACACGTTAGGTCAAGAGTGCACAGTCATGTGTGCATAATGGAGCAGACACGCGTCTTCGCCGCCTCTATTATGATGTTTTGGGGAAGAGTAAGAAGAGCTTCCTCAAGAAGGTAAACATGGGAAACATAAGGAAACCTAGGAACGAATCTAACAAAGCGCTACTCGCCCGCATCACAAAAGAAATGGCACAGCCCCGCATCGCCAAGTCCGCGAGAAGGGGGGGTGAGCCCGACAAGACTCGCAGTGGCGTGGTCATAACCGTTAGTCGCCCCAGCTACTTCCTCGAAAGCTCGCGTTTAAAACGCCCTTCGACCTCTTCACGACTCAGCTTAGTTTCTGCTTTGTTCAACAGGATCGAATAAACGACTTCGTTACCTTCGATCTGAGCGGTAATAAACGTGGCGTCCAGCAGTTCGTCGTGACTGAATTTCACCTTTCTGCCGTCTGCAAATGTTCTAATCCACTCGTCGTTTAGCATTTTCGTTACCCCGCGAACTTCAAATGTAGGAGACGCCTCTTTAAACCGAGGCTTCCCCTCTGCCTGAGCAATTTTGACCACATAGCCGTGCACTTTTGAACTGACGAGCCACTCACCTTGCCGTATAAAGGCAGTCGCAGGTTGATCATAAATTACCGGAGCGGGCGACCTGCTATATCTATCCAAACGCAGGAGTGAACCGTCATGCCGATCGGAGCAAAATCCTCCATTACTGATTGGGGCCACGCCAAACGGCCGGATTTTTCGATTCCCGTGCCAGGAGCAAAACACCACGAATCAGCGGCGCAACACTATGAAGAGGCGGCTCGCCACCACCGAAAGGCAGCCGAACTTTGCCTGTCCGGTCACTGCGAGAAGGCCAGCCATCACGCCCACCTGGCGTACGCGCACCACCTGCGGGCGGAGGAGCATGCAGTGGAAGCCGCCAAGGCTCACTTGAAGAATCATCTCGACAAATCCCGCTGAAACCGCATTAAGAGTTCTCAAAGGAAAAGGGAGAAAACCGATGAAATCGAGCACGAAAGATCAGGTCAAAGGCAAGCTGCATGAAATAAAAGGCAAAGTCAAGGAGAAAGCGGGACAGGTCACGAACAATCCCAACCTTGCGGCCGAAGGCCAAAACGAAAAAATCGCAGGCGTCGTCCAAAAGAAAATCGGCCAGATTGAAAAGGTGTTTGAGAAGTAAACGGACTGGCCTCTCGCCCGTGCCCGTTGCTTCGCTTGGGGGAACTGTTAAGAGCGAGAGTGCCGGTTTACTGCCAGTCCCGTAACCGCATGGTTGGGTGCCTTGCGGAAGCGTTGAAATCAACATAAGCACGGTGTGGGCCAAATACCCTCGCAACCTAATTCAGGCGGTCACCGAACTGGCTACCGCCGACGGAGGCGCCGTGAACAAGACACTTGGGTTGATTCTGATTGCGCTTGGTTTGCTCGGTCTTGCTTGGGGAGGTTTTACGTACACGACCAGGGAAAAGGTCGTTGACATCGGACCGATCCACGCGACTCGGGACATAACGCACAATGTGCCTTTGCCACCCATCGCCGGCGCCGTGGCGCTCCTGGGCGGCATTGTGCTCCTGGTAGCGAGTAGGAAGAAGTGACTTCCGCCCCGCCGGCCGCGAGCTGTTCTTCAACGGAAAAGGAAGATTCACCATGTTGATCCTCATTCTCATTTGGTTGTTGGCTTTGGGTGCCGGTGGGGCGTATTACGGCCATCACCGTTGGGGTTTCAGTGGCGGCGCTGGCATCGGGATCGGCACCATCTTACTGATTCTCCTCGCCGTCAACGTGTTGGGCGTTTACCACTGAGGAGCTCGGATTGACCCTCGAGCATCTTCACATGAAGATTCACCAGATTATGCACTGGCTTTTGGTAATCGCGAGCGTCGCAGCCCTGCCCGTGCTGGCCAAGGCGCAATCCCTGCTCGATTCTCGAAATTCCTCCGGCACTATTGCAAGCACCACGCCGGCGCAACCGGGGCTGACTTACACGCGTCCGAACCAGAAGACGAAGATCTACCACTACCTCTTCGACGCGTACGGCCCGTATCCCCTCGTCAGTTCCGCAATCACGGCGGGCATTGGCCAAGCCATTAATTCACCTCCGGAGTGGAGGCAAGGGGCAGAGCGTTACGGCAAGCGATTGGGGTCCGACTTTGGCATCGCCGCCGTAGGCACCACCACGCGTTATGCGCTGTCCGAAGCCTTCAAAGAAGATGCGTTGTACTACCGCTGTGAGTGCAAAGGCGTGTTGCCGCGGCTGGGCCACGCCGTGATTTCGACCTTGACCGCGCGCCGCGGCGAAGACGGCCACCGCGTCTTCTCTGTCCCTGCGCTCGTCGCACCGTATGCGGGCACGATGACGGCCGTCTATGCTTGGTACCCCCGCCGTCACGGTGCCAACGATGCGCTCCGGATAGGTAGCTACAACATGCTGGAATATGTGGTCGCGAACATCTCCCTGGAGTTCCTCTCGAGCGCACCCCACTCCCTGCGCAATCGCCTGCATTTAAATAATGGGCACGGAGCGCCCAATCCGGGTTGGGAAACATCATCGACTGGAGCGTTATACAAGTGACCGGGAAGAGTTCCACGATTTCTAAACGCCGCGGCGCAGGGAAGGTCCGCGCGCCGGGACAATGGTGGGAACCTGGACGCTGGTGGCTGATCATCGGAGCGTCACTCATCGTCATCGCCTCCATCGTGGTAATCGTGCTGGCCTGCAAATGGCCCTACACGCAACCGGCTGTCACCAAAGCGCTGCAGGACCGATCCTCCCGGACCGTCCAAATCCGCAGCTTCCGCAAAACCTTCTTTCCACCGGGGTGTGTGGCGGAAGGGGTCAGTTTCTTGCACCGGCAGCGCAAGGATCTGCCCCCGTTGATCACGGTACAGACGCTGATCATTCGAGGAAGCTACAATGGCCTTTTACGGATTCACCCGCGCCTGGATGAGGTCGAGGTGAAGGGGTTGCACGTGTTAATACCGCCGCCGGGTCCGAGCGGCCAACCGTCGAGTGTGATGCCGTTGACGACCAGCACCACGGGCGCTTCGATCACGATTGGCGAGATCAAAACGGATGGGGCGCTGTTGGAGTTTATGCCCCGGCAGCCGGGCCAGGAACCGTTCAAGTTGCAGATTCATCGGTTGACCTTGGACGAGGTCGGTGAGGGCGGGGTCATCCCCTACCATGCCGCGTTGTTGAATACCGAGCCGCCAGGGGAAATCCGGTCGGAGGGTAAGATCGGCCCCTGGAATGAGAATGACCCCGGCAGTACTCCGGTGACGGGTTCCTACACTTATGAGCATGCGAACCTGGCGGTGTTCGAGGGTATCTCCGGCACCCTATCGTCCCAAGGCAAGTTTAGCGGCACCATCGGCCATATCGATACGAGTGGCGAAATCGACGTGCCCGACTTTCGCGTATCCGGAAGCAGCCACACCGTTCACCTGAATTCGAATTTCCAGGCGGTTGTGGATGGAACGAATGGAGACACGGAAATTCAAAACGTGGACGCGCACTTTCAGCGAACCACGGTGACGTCGAAGGGTAGCGTAGCCGGGCACGCCGGCCAGCCCGGGAAAATAGTTCGGCTGGAGATGGCCGTGAATTCAGGCCGCATTGAGGATTTGTTGTTCCTCTTTACGGAAGAGAAACACCCGTCGTTGACCGGCAGTATCAACCTGCGCGCGACCGTACAAGTGCCGCCGGGGCCTCCGGGATTCTTGCGGAAGCTGGATCTTGCCGGCAGTTGCGGCATTGGCAGCGAACGCTTCACCAACCCAGCCGTCCAGAAGCCGGTAAATGCCTTAACCCAGAGTGCGGGTGGCGAGGACAAGAAGCAGCAAGCCGAAGACCCGGAAACGGTGCTCTCGCAGTTGAGCGGGCAGGTCTCGGTGAAAAATGGTGTCGCAACTCTGTCCAACGTCTCCTTCAGCGCTCCCGGCACGCGCGCGCAGATTCAGGGCACGTACAACCTGTTGGACCAAAAAGTTGATCTCCATGGAACTCTGTACACCAACGGAAAGCTTGACGAGACCACAGCGGGATTCAAAGCACTGGTATTGAAAGCCGTCGGTCCGCTCCTGAAACAGAAGTCCGTTACGGTGGTCCCCTTCGCCATTACCGGCACATCTTCCCACCCTTCTTTCGCGTTGGATTTCACTGCAAAGCGCCGGCAATCCGCTCTCCCCGCGCCCAGCCCTTGAGCCAGCACAATTCCTGCGAAACACCACACCTCCGACTTAGAGCAACGGGAAGGTCACGTTGCGTGCGTCTTGACCACAGGGTGACCGGATTCTAGACGCTTTCTTAGCATTATCGCCGCGGTCATCACGATGACCACTGCGGCGGTACCCGCTAGCAACCACCCCCAGTGTTGCCCGAGATGTCGCAGACCGACAACGAAGCGGCGGCCGTAGTGGGAGGCAATTGCGGCGAGAGCTCCATAACGCACTGCTCGGCTCAAAGCCACGACAACGATGAATGACCGGAGAGGGTAGTCCAGCGCGCCAGCTATGGCGAAAAACGCGCTCGTAGGGAAGGGCAAAGGTAAAACGGTAGAAACCACCAGAGCGCCCATACCCCATCGCTTGAAGTACTTCAGCAGCCTGGCGACCTTGCGCTCTCCAAACTTGTGGTTGAGATAGTCCAAACCGGCCTTACGTGCCATTCGGAAGGTCAAGTAGGCGCCGATGATAGACCCTGCCGTGGCGGCTCCGGCGTAGTAGTACCACGGTTCGCGCTGCCGCGCCGCGAGTATGGCGGTGAGAATGTCCAGGCCGCCAAATGTTGGGAAGGGGGAGCTGTCGACGATCGCGAGAAGGAACAGCCCGAGTCCGCCTAAGTGCCGCACGAGCGCCGCGATCGCTTGCGGGTGTCGTGCTGCTGGTTTTACAAAGTCCATGAGCGTTGCAAGAAGCCGCACAGTTACACTGCGTATGGAGTTCGGCCCAAACCTGGGCACACGGCTAAGGGCTTCGTCGCTAGATAGCCCGCACGTCAACAGATTCGCAGGAACTGTTGTGGCCGGAAGCCGGAAGGGGAAACAAAAGTGAGACCATGGCGACCGGTGTCATCACCCGGGCTCGCAATCGAAGCGCATCATGGCATCGCGTTTTGCCGGGATCTCCATTTTGGCTTGCCGGGTCACTGATAGTTCTCCCCCTACCCCTGCTGACGGCCGGCAAATCGCCGGCCGTTACGGGAAACGCCGTCAGGGGGATTATACAACTTCGAATGCTTTTCAGGTATATACGTCGGGCTTCCTTAACCGTGCAGGCGCAATCCGCCGAGCAGGTATAGGGCTACCAGGATAATCAGGACCACGCCGACGATCCCGACGCCTCCACCCGAACCCCATCTTCGGTATCCGTAATAGCCGCCGCCCCCGCCGAACAGGAGCAGCAGAACGACAATGAGTAAAATCAATCCCATGGGAATCTCCCCTCAGCTAGTAAAATGCTTCCACCAGAATTTCCGGTATCATGATGGATCCCTATGGCGGGTTGCTTTTACACCCGACAGAATCCCCAGGCCCAATAGTACGATCGCACCCACGACAATCCAGTGTGCCGGGACGTGCAGCAAATGGGCGCCGTAGATCAACCCGCCAATCACGATCACGTATCCCGCGGCGTAAATTCCAAACGACATGGCATCTCCTTCTTGACCCAACAGAGGCGTAAGGCTGTGCGGCCCAGCGCGCGTCCCCGGCTCTTACTGCGTGGGCGTGGAGGTGGCCTTCTGATTCTTAACTTGCAGTTCGTTCACCACCTGTAGCACGTTGGGAACGGTTGACGCCACTTGCTCAACCTGTGCGCGCTTGGCTTGAGAACTGACCTCGCCGGTCAACGTTACAACGCCACTCTTGACATCGTATGTAACACCCTTGTGGAGCTTGTTCTGGATCAGAGCAGCATCCAGGTTTTTCTCGATACCCGCGTCCAGATCCGAGTTTACGGCCTTTGCCGCACTTTCGCCGCCGGGAGGAATCACAGCAATCTGGTTCGATACAACCTGCCCAGTGGCGATTGACGTTGCAATGGATTCAGCTTGCGCCTTGTCAGCGTCTGCCGCGACATTTCCGCTCAGGGTCACCACACCCTTGTCGCGGTCCTGGGTTACGGAGACAGCTTTGAGGCCGGCTTGATCGAGCGATTTGCGAATGCTGTCAGAAACATCAGGCGACAGCTTGGATGTTCTTGAGCAGCCCACCAAGCTCCCTACTGCGAGCAGCATGAGCATGGTTAAGCAGAGTTTAAGCGTTTTCATGTTTTTCCTTTCATCAGCGTTTTCCACGCTGGAGTAATGGCGGCATATACCCAACACCGCTGCGTTTTTCCCTGGCACGTCTGCGCTCTCCCTCCCGGTTCCGCGGCGTGCCCTCAACGGAGCGCCCGGTGACTTGCGCCTCCCAACAGATCCGCGAGGCACTCTTCTTTTACCCTTGGCTTGATTCCGTGTCAGTTCATTACCGCTCACGTGCTTGGTCACATTAGCTCACTCAGTTTTCGGGGGAGCGCCTACCGAGTGGGATGGGTAGAAACTGCTGACGGCGGAAGCTCGTTGTCGTGAGGAAACCTCGCCCCCTGTTGGGCGTGAAGAATCGGTGCCGGACACTCTGCTCCCACATTGGGTGAGAAAGCCAAATGGCCGGTAAGACCATGAGCCGTCCTGGAAGAATTGTCGATCACGTCGCGCTGGTGTTGGTTTAAGCAGTCGCCGGGCGAAATCAGCAGCAGGTGAAATGAATCGAGTATCAGACGCGTCCTGACAGCGTAGCGTCCCTGAGTGGACCGTGAAATGCGGGAGATTTGACCAGAACGGCTATTTTAACCTCTTGCGTTTTCAGTCGCATCCAATCTTTGGAAACTACGGGGTTGCCACACCTATAGATCGAGGTCAGCGGAAGCTGTTTCCCCTCAATCAGAAATCTTGTGCGCGCGGACGATAAACCTCTTGGGGGCGGGACCGACAAAATAGAACGGGTAACAGGTTACCAAAGTTAGGAAGTCGTCCGCCGTAGCGCCCAGCACCTGCGTGTCCTTGGGCTCGACCACTTGGGTCGAGTCCACGCGATAGCGGTAGGATCCGTGGAGCGTCGTCAAAGTGATTTCATCGTCCTTGTGAATATTGCGCAGTCCGCGAAAGAACGTGTCCCGGTGCCCCGCCAGCGCCACGTTGCCTTGCTGACCTGGCTGCGGCGTGCCGGGAATATGCCCGACCGCGTGTCGCAAAGTTCTTCCATCAACGCCTTCCATGATCATCGCCGCAAGGCCGATGGAACTGATCTCGATTCGCCCCAGCGGTGAGCCCGCCAGGCCATCGATGCCAAAACTCTCAGCGCGCGCACGGTCCACTTCCGCCTGGGCGGGAAGACCAGGCGAAGCAGGCGGTGGAATGGCTCGGGTAGACGTCTGCGCGTCCTTCAAGGCGCGCTCGAATCGCCAGGTTTGATAGGCCTGAAAGAGCCACCGGTCGAGCAGCACGGTGGCGCAGTAACTCAGTGCCAGGACGCCCACGACGAGAAAGAAGAATTGGGCCCCACGGAGAAACAAGGCCCCTCGCATCGGCTGTCGTTTGATTTTGAACATCATGGCCGGTTGCTCGGGCTGCCGGCAGTGGGGGCTAGGGGTTGAGGTTTCGAGGGTGCGTAATAACCGGCACGGGTGCGGACGGACAAGCGTCCATGACCCGACGCCGTCGCCTTCACTTGGATGACCCGATAGGCCCCGTCTTGCTTTCGGTTCAGGGGCGCATAAGCGAGGGTGTACTGTTCACGAATATCATGAGCGATTCTTTCGCAAATCGGGACAACGTCCGGGATGGTCTGCGGAAAGAAAGCCTCGCCTCCCGTGGCCTTGGAAAGCTGCCGGAGCGCGCTGGGGTTCTGGTCGGGATCTTCGTCCGTATAAATACCAATGGTATAAATGATGGCGTCGGATTTCCCCGCCAGGGCCAGGATCGGGCTCAACTTGTATTGGCTGGCATTATCGCCCCCATCGCTCACCACGATCAGCACTTTCTTGTCCCGATTACCCTTCTTCAGGTGCTCCAGCGCAGCCGCCAGAGCATCGTAGAGCGCCGTCTCGCCGGTGGTCTTAAATTTCGACAGGGCCCCCAACAATTGTGTCGTTTGGTCCGTGAAAGGCGTGTCGGCGGGCAGGCCGAACGTTACATGCTCGTTGAAATTGACC
>Ga0181533_1006674_pt1 | contig 10380 bp, 8 predicted proteins | sample PEATcosm2014_Bin_45_FD_119772 | JGI IMG/M metagenome (GOLD analysis project Ga0181533, IMG submission 119772) | Peatland microbial communities from MTU Mesocosm Facility, Houghton, MI, USA - PEATcosm2014_Bin11_60_metaG | ecosystem: Environmental > Terrestrial > Soil > Wetlands > Peat | place...
GGCGGGCGCGACGTATCACGCGTGTTTCGGGGAGATTGCGGCAGCCTTGCCGCGGGCCTGGGCCGAGGGGCCGAGCTGGACCGGCTCGCAGAAGGAATGGCGCTCGAAGCTGATTGAGGGGATCGCCATCTGGCACTCGGTTTTCGAAGAACTGGGGGCGGATTGAAGCGGAGCTGGAGCGGCGCTATCCGGGGCTGCACCTGGCGGGGCGCAACGGCATGCACAAGTACAACAACCAGGACCACGCCATGACGACCGCCATGCTGACGGCGAGGAACATCGGGGCGGGGCAAAGACTCTACGATGTGTGGAAAGTGAACCAGGACGCGGAATATTACGAGAGCGGCCCTACCGGCGATGCGATGTCGACGAGCGGCCTGCGGATGGTGCCCACCAGAGAACGCAAGGGAAAAGACGCTCCCTAAACCGGAGCGGGAAGCAAAACGAGAGCGTCCTTTTCGACGCGGAGACGCGGAGACGCAGAGAAAACCACAGAGAAGAAAACCGGAAGAACTGAGTTAAAACCTAAGAACGCGGAGGAAGCGGAGAATCGTGAAAAAACGAGGGCAGAGGAGAGTTGGGTGGGCAATTTCAGAATGAGGCGCGGAGACTGAGGTTTGCTAACCGGGATTTCTCACGACTGTCTGGGTGCGATGACGTGGCGCAGGCACCCCTGCCCGCCGGGGTGCCCCCTGGGCCGGGCACTCATGCCGACGCGTTGGCTACGACACTTTGTCACGACCGGGAAAGCGTGTCGAGATGCCCGGCACGGGTCCGCAAACCGGAAGTCTCGACACGGCAGGCACGAGTGCCCGCGCCACATCGGGCGGTGGGGTGTGAGATATGCGGGCTAAACTCAATACGGTTCACTTAAGGGTGGCATCCCGACACTTCCCGGATGGCCGTTTGGGGTCGTTGACCTGCCAAAAGTCCGGTATGGGGACGACACTGCCGAATGACGCGCCAGTTTCCCGTAACGCCGTCTTTCACCCGCTATCGGCAACGAACCAGAACGCAACCGGAAAGTTCCACTGGAAACGCCTTCCGGCCCACGTCGATTCAGTGCCACTTGGGTGGTTTTCGGAAGTTGCTTTTCGGTACAGCGCCGGAAAGTGCAGGACCGGCGCGGCGGCGACGGCGGCGGCGGCGGCGAACCGGGCGCGTGGAGCCGAAGGCTGAACGGCCGTCCGAGCGGCACCGTCAAAGGCGACAAAAAGAGCGCCGGTCAAGAAAGCAGCGGTGAAGAAGACAACTGGTAGTACGGTCACGGATTCTTCTTCAATGCCTTCAGCCGACCGAGCAATGCCGAATACTGGTAAACCGCCTTCAGGACTTCTTTCGTGAATTCGATTGCGACTTCGACCTCTTCCTGATCCACCTTGGCGTATTCTATCGATTCGATGTGCGCCGCATCATTGCCCAACAAACGAAGGTCGTCCAAGCCGGTGAGTAGATCGGCTGGAAGCACCACCGTGGCTCCAAGCGCCCTGATGCGTCCCTTCAAATCGGAACCCTTGGCACCACGATCAGCGCACAATTCTTCGAGGGTCTTCCGAACCATAATTGCCGCCGCAACGAAACACCGCTTGGCATGACAGGTAATCGCCTCTTCAAGCGCCGACACGACCGAAATCGGAATGCTGGTGGTATCAAAATCGATCCGCTCTGCCGGATGAGAAACAGCAATCTGGCTTTTCTGGCTGTCGTAGACGAAAAATACGTGCGTTTCGCATTGCGGATTTGGACAGACTCGTTGACCGAGGATCAGGGCCGGTTTGCCCTGGAACATCAAACTCAAATCCGGCAAGCCGTTTTGACGAGCCTGACCAGTGGGAAATATCGGATCGAATGTACCTATCTGCTTACACGCTGGACAACGCAGCGAAACCACCGTCGATGAATGCTGGAACGTTAGTTGCATGTCCTTTAACTTGTAGGTCATCAGAGCTTCCCCGAATGAATCTTGCCCATTACTGTTAAACGGCGACTCCTGCTCCCGCTACCTTCGCCACCGCCGCCGCAATCGCCTTGGACACATCTTCCGGCTTCCGGCATATGGCATACAGCCACTTCCCATAGGAGCCGTCCGCATTGACCGCTGCCACCCACCTTTCGGCGGCGTCCCGCTTCACTTCCGTAAGCGGATCGAAACCTTTGGTCTCCAGTATCAGATGCGCTTCTGGTGCCGTCTTTAGCCGAATGATGAAATCCGGGATGTAATCGTGCATCTGGCCGTTGTGCAGATAAGGAACCGAAAAGCCAAGACCGGCATTTTTCACGAACGCCGCCGTAGCCGGATGCGTGTCAATGTAGTACGCCGCAGACTGTTCCCATTTCTTCGTGTCCGGGACCATGTAATTCAAATGCGAGTGGACCACTTCACGGGGTTCCTTGCTAGTCCAGAAATCCACGTCAGCGGTGGAACCCGGCCCACGGTTCGCTTCGTACCGTGGAATTTCGGGCGCTTCACCTTGCGACGTATCCGGGCGGATTGCCTCTACCAGTCGCTCAATCACCCATCCGTAGTACGGCGACAGGAATACGTCAAGTCTGTCTGCTGGCGGCACAGGGTCAACGTATTCCCGCAAGTAGCGGTCAACGATCTTCACCATTTGGGGAAACAAAACGTGCGTGGGAGCCTCACACTTTGGCTGCGCTTTGTAGTCTCTGGTGAGAGCCGCTGCCATGTCAAAAACAAGCTCCTGAAGCCGCCGCCCCTTCCGATACGGATTGAGTGTGATATTCTCGATTGCTCCTGGACCCGTCAACGAGAACCGGCCTTCGTTGTTCGGCAATCCACCCTTCATATCAACTTCCGGTGGGATCGTTCCGGGCACCAATCGCAGAATCGGCAACACCGTCCAGTCCACCGTCACCCTGTTTCGTATCGCTCTGGTGTAGCCCTCCACACGTGGATATCGAATCTCGAACTGCGACTTCGACGGCACGGCGTAAACGTGGTGCCGCTTCTCCTTTTTCGGTGCGGAACCCTTTGGATCTGCCTTATACGGGATCACTTCAAACGGCACGCCAAACACTTTTGCGACTTCCTCAGAAAATTTTCCATCTTCCGTCAATTCGTAGCTTCTCCTGCGAAGGCCACGGCCCACCACTTGTTCGCAGAGAAGTTGCGACATGAACGGGCGCAACCCGACGATGTGGGTCACCGTGTTGCAGTCCCATCCTTCCGTGAGCATCCCGACACTGACGATACAGCGGATGTCCCGGCCCGGTGGATCAAGAGGCTTCTCCAATTTTTGCGCCAGTTCTTCAAATCCATCGGGGTAGATCGGCCTTCCCTGCAAATCGGTAGGCCAGGACAAGCGCCCCACGGTGTCCAGCGTGAAACGCATCCACCTGGATTCGTCGGACTTGGCTTCACCCGTATCCGTCTCATGCACAACTTTCGAGTCAACCCGAATGGTGGCGATGCGCCCGTTCGTGTTCAAAAAACCGGCGACGTTGGCGGGTGGAATCCCGGTAGGCTGCTTGCTCTCACCAAGCCATTCGTACAGCACTTTTGCAATCTTCGTGTTCTTGCAGACAATGATGAAGACTGGTGGCCGTGGATCCTCTTTGCTCTCTTCCCATTCCTTGCGTAGTAGCTCCCACAGCCCTGCCAGCATTGCAATTGGCGTGTGGGCATACTTCATGATGGCTTCCGGCTTTGGGTTTGCTCTGGTGCCGCCACGTTCAGCGGCGGTGAGTTGCGGCAGAATCCAGTGCCAGATGTTGAAGTAGCCCGGTATCGGTGCGCCCGTCGTATCTCGAACGGCAAGTTGTGGAATCTTCACGAGGCCGGATTCGATGGCTTCCACCAGACCGAAATCGCTCACCACCCAAGGAAATGGCCTATTGGCGTCCTGTCCTACACGCCCTAAAAAGAACGGTGTTGCGGAAAGATCCAGGCAGAAGTTGATGCCCCGCATTTTGTGAATGCGGTCCAACCCCTCAACCCAAACCGTTGCCTCTTTGTAAAAATAATCTTCGTCTTCGTCTTCATCCTCATCCTTGCCGTTCTCGCTCTTAATCCGGTAGGCGTGATGCGATTCGTCGTTCATCACCAAGATATTCTGTTTGCCGCCGATGTCCTGCCCAAGAATCCGCTTGATCCAGGCAGTGTCGCTCTCCACGTATCGCTCCGAATCCAATGTGACCTCGACAAGGTTGCCAGCGGGGCCAAATTTCTCTTTCAATACGGCAGCACCTTTCATCTTCCGTATTGCCAAGCCTTCAACCGTGATGTACTTCTTGTCCCTGGCTGTTGTGGTCTTCAGTGCGATCTTGAAGGTTTCCCTCGAGCGAAGTGCCACGCCAGTTTTTATAACCTTTGCAGACACGCCACCCGTCTGCGGCGTTTGAAGCTCGAAAGCGTGCCAGTTCGTCACGAGCACTTTGCCTTGCCGCAGCGATGGCATCAACTGTGGAGGAACAAGATCGCGCTTCCGGTAAACGCTGGCCTCTCCTGCTTCGGGGTAGAGTTCTGACAACCGGGAACGGATCGTCACGTTGGGGCAAACTACGAACACCACATCGGAGTACCGTGCATCATTCCGGCTGGCGACCTTGTTCAATATGCTCCAGGCGGCGATCATGCCCATCACGGTTGTCTTGCCACCGCCCGTCGCCATCTTACAGGCGTACCGGATAAATGCCTTGATGCCTTCCGACCCTTGCTGTGTGCTTGGATCGTCCAAGGGTACGGCGATTCCCTGCCGGAAGTCTGACCTGGATTCGATCATGAAGATGATCGTTTCTGCGGCTTCCAGTTGGGCAAAGAACAGCCGGGCCTGTCGCCCGTCACGTCGCCAGTATTCCAGCAATTCTAGCGATGTACGGGACGCACCGGGATAGCCTTGATCCCGCCACGCCCTCACTCGCTCCCGGATCAGGTTCACCAGCACCATCTCATACGCGCTTGGCGGATCGTTCGATTTCTGAATTGTGCCGTCAGACGTGTCCCATTCATCCTTCTGGTTCTGTGGCGGGAACACAATGGACTTGCGCCGCCCGTCCCGCCGCTTCGGTTCTTCGCCCTCCCGGATGTACCAATACAGCTTCGGTTCCTCGAATGGCTTGTTGAGAATTGGAGTGGGTACTTCGATGGCGCTCATGATATCCGCTCCTATCTCTTGGCCGTGCCCTTGACGGCATCGGACAACGCCTTCACCACCAACAACTCGTTGCCCCGATCATCCACCACCTTGACGGCGATCTGCTTATGCTCTCCCGGCTCGAATTGTTCGCTTATCGTTCCCGCAAGATGATCCCACACGGAATCTTCATAGATGCCCTTCAGGGCACGCTTGAGGCTATCCCATGCGGCAGTCCTTGGGAAAAACGCTTGCGAGACGTGAAAGCAAAGCCCGTTGTAATCAGTGTCCAGGAACCATGCCGGAACCTTGTCCTGTTCGGCGGCATCTTCGCCCCGGTAGTGCTTCGCTTGCATCGTGACCGGATCGAAAACATCCAAGCCGAGAAGTTCAACTTTGTACACATCGGAGCCTTCAACCTTGTCCCTGTGCAACTTCACGTCGGGCAAGCCGCACACGCTAAAAATTTCACTGCTCCGCATGGTTTTCAGCAGATCGCTCATCGTCAGATCAGTTGTGGCCTGGACGTAGGTTGCCGGGATTCCCACCACGTCGTTGCAGTTCTGGACGAACATCCTTGCCTTGGCTTCGATTGCAAAGCCGATCACGAACAGGTGTGCGTAGGCTTTCAGGTTTGCTTCTCTCGCAGCATCGTACACCAGCCGTTCCGTTATCGCCCCATTCTCCGGGCCGAAAACAAACGCAACATTACGCTCATCGCCATTGACGGCAACGCCTTCGGCAGATAGCGTGAGGGACTTTGCCGGTGGACGAATGTTCTTCAGTGTGAGCGTTCTGTTGTCGCCGGTGTGGAGAATCGGGCTTTTCCGCAGAATCTCCAGCATCCGCTCAATAAAGGTGGATTCGCCGCCTTCGCCACTTTCCGCTTGCGACGTGGCCCGTGGTTCAGAGGTATCGGACGCAGCCGGAATGGTAGATTCGACGCAGAATGGTCCAGTTACTCTGGTGACACCGCTGGTTTGCTCCGGGCGGTCAACGAGCACTTCTTCGTCCGGTGGCTCGTTGTGTGCGATGCTCCTCAATGTGATGTGGGGAACGATGCCGCCAACTTCTTCACCTTTGTTGTTTTGCTTCCGCTGATAAACGAAGCCGCCAGCAGGACCACGCTTCTCATCCTTGAGTTCGTGATATGGATAGGTTGCCGTTAACACACGCTGCCGTGCAAGCGCCAATGGAACCCGGCTCACATCGGTGGTAATCCATCTTCGGCCCCACAGTTCAGCGACATATGCAGTTGTGCCGCTCCCACACGTGGGATCAAATACGAGATCACCAGGATCGGTGGTCATCATGAGGCATCTTTGAACTACTTTAGGGCTTGTCTCGACAGCGTACTGCTTCTTTCTTGCGAAACCGCTAATGGCCGTGTCGTTCCAAACATTGTCCATCAGGTAGACCGGAAAATCGTCAACGTAACGCTTATAGCGAAGCGTGTTTCCAACCAACATCAATCGGTTCGCTTTGGCAAGCCTCTCCACACCGCCGCTCTTCACTCCAGGCTTCCAGTGCGTGTTCGGTGGGCAAGTGAATGAACGATCTCGCCACGTGAAGGTACGGTCTTCCGGGTCTGATGGAGAACCTTGTGAATACAGCGTATCGTGCGCCAATATGCGCCATCCTTCAGGTACAGGTATCGTACCCTCCAATTCTTCATCAGTCATAGAGCGTGGGTCCGCTGAAAAGTCGCCGGGTTCGATCAATGTGTACTGCCCCGACGCTTCGCTTCCGCCCCGCTTGGGAGTTGTCGGATTGTGGAATCGGGTCCGTGCGGCACCCTTATCCTTGGCATACCAAAGAAGGAAATCCGTGCTTGTTGAAAGCAGTGCTGTGCTTTGACCGCCCGTCGTTCTAAAGGCGACCAGTCCGCAGAAATTATCCGCAGAGAATACTTCGTCCATCAACTCCCGCACGTGATGAATGTTCTCATCGCTGATCTGAACGAAGATGCTTCCACTTTGGGACAGCAACTCTCTCGAAAGTGTGAGCCGATCTCGCATGTACGTGAGGTACGAATGAAGCCCAAGCTCCCACGTGTCCCGATACGCCTGAACCATCTCAGGTTCTCTGGTCATGTCTTCGTCATCACCGTGCGAGACATCACGCTTGCGGACGAATGGCTGAAAATTCGACCCGAATTTGACGCCGTATGGCGGGTCCATGTAGATCATTTGGACCTTGCCGCCCATGCCTTCGTACTGAAGGAGGGAGTTCATCACCACGAGCGAATCGCCAAGGATCATGCGGTTCACCCACTTGTCCCGATGCTCGTAGGCTTTCAAAATTTGATCGGTGATCGAGTGGCCGGGATCGCCAAACAGATCGAACATGTCAATCTGCTTGTCACGCTTGTGCCCTTTCAGTGTTTCCAGAATCGCCTTCGTGGACAGGCGTTCATGAACAAACATCGGCAGTGTGGGCACGTCAAACGATAGGCGTTCGGCTTTCCCGGCCCAATTCAGAAATGGCTTCGAGATCCGCTTCAGTTTGTCGGCAGCGGCCTTCATTGTGCGGATGCTCTTGTCCGCAGCATCCAGCGCCTCGCCCATTGCCCCGACAAAAAGGTCGCCCTTCGACCCGGTGATTTGCTGGCGCAAGTCTTCGGGTAGATCGACGCCGGGAGTGTCCAGAATTTGTTTGAGAAGCGCCTCGCCTTGCTCTCTGGCGTAGTTCTGGCCGTCGTATTCCAAGGTCGGCGAGAGCGACGAATCGTAGCTGTATTTCTTCGGCTCCTTTTTCTTTTTGAACTGCGCTTGCGTCCCGACATCCGGGCGCATCAGGCTGTCCGCTTCGGGGTGGCGGTAGCTCCTCGCCTTGCCGCCGTTTGCTGCCACCGTCGCCGCTGCCGCTCTTGGCCTTCTGCCTCTTGTTGCCATCGGACGATTCTCCAGTTTTGAAACCCGAATAGCCGTTATAACAGAAGCAGAGGCAGGAAGCAGTATGGCGACGAACGATGAAGAAGATGGCGGTCTCGAAGAGGCACTGATAGACGAAGAAGAGATCACGTACCCGATCTTCCAGGAGATCCCTGACGGAATCAGCGAAGACTGGACGCACGGCGTACTGATTGGCGGAATGGCAACCGAAACTTCCGACATCGCCGTTGCCGAAGGATATTGGTGGGCCGCTGAAAAGCTCATCGAACCGGCGCTGCGGAGCCGGGAACCGTGGCTGTATGCGTATCCCATCCTCTTTCTGGTTCGCCATTCGCTCGAACTCTATTTGAAGGCAATCGTTCAGCCGAAGAAGTTGGATCACGATTTGCGTCCGCTGATTGACAAACTGGACCGGATTCTCGAACGAAGGTTCCATCAGAAGATCCCGCCCGAACTCAGGACCGATCTTGAAATGCTGGCGACTATTGACCCCAACGGGATGAGTTCTCGCTACACCACCGTCAAATCGAAGAACGGCGTTTCGTGGGCCTTCGTGCCTGGAGAATTTTTTGTGCCCCTTGAAAATCTTCGCCGCCGAATGGCGATGATCTTTGAAGGACTACAGAACGTAGACAGACGGCTGCGCGGATTGCCGGTCTCGCGGCGATGATGCCGTCCGATGCGTTCGGCGGCGGCGAGAATCGGGAAGAGCGGAAGAGGCGGATAGGGCCGCTGGAAGGGGCCAGTGACGGCGGGGTGCGTGGCTCCACCGGGCCGCTACGGATGGAACTGGTGGCCTCCGGTGGGGCTTGGTGGGCGTTCCGCGGCGGAATCCCTTGTCCACGCCGGTTCGATTAAGCGCCGATTTGCCAGGTAATTGCCGCCAAAGCCACCCGGAATGATGACCGAAGTACGTTCGGCGCGTTGCAGTCCCCCCAACCAATGACCTCTCATTGTCGGGAGCGACGTTTAGGGTTACCGGAAACTGGCATCCGCGGACTTCCCGAGGTTCAGTCGGCCGTAAAACGCCCGTTGCTCACATGTGGCAACTGATTGATAAATTCCGCCTGACGCCGCAGCCCCCACCGCTCCCGTAGGCAACCCCAAGCCTGCTGTGATAGGCCTCCTCTCCAGCCTTCCCGTGGCCCCTGATTTTCGATCACGTCCGACCTCACAGAATTTTCCATGCCCCCTCAATAACTTACGGCCTTCGCCCCCGTCCCGGCAAAGTTCGCCTGCTACAGTAGTTGTCAAAAGGGCAGTCCCTTCCGGGCTGCCCTCTGCTTTTTCTAACGGAGGTCTCCAGACCTGCCAGGAAAGGCCCTTTTATGCGCACTCAGAAGCAGATCGCCCCCTCCCGTGAGAACGGAGGCAAGTCCCACGGCGCCGCCACCGCCGAAGGTAAGGCTCGCATCGTCAACGCCAACCTCCAAACCGGCATCTTCGCTGAAACCCAAGTCCTCATCTGGGAATTCCAGGAAGAGCTCCAGGAACTTAAGGACGAATACTACGCCCGCCACCCGCCCGCTTCCCCCGAGGCGCGTTGCCTCCTCGACCAAATCGTCATGTGCGAATGGCACCTTCGCCGCTTCGACTGGGTCGAGGGTTCCCTGTGGGATGAGCTCTCCACTGCCAGCCCGCAAAACTCCGACGGGTGCGCCTATGCCCTCCAGCAAGGCGACCAGACGTTCTCCCGGCTCCAGCACCGCATCAACTCCACCCGCCGCGCCTTCCACACCGCGCTGAAAGAGCTGGAACGCCTCGAAGCCCGCGACCAGGATGTCGTCTTGGTCAGCCCCGACCCGGTCTCGCCCGTAACCCAAACGCCGGAAACCCAGTTACAAATCCTTGGGAGTCTCCGTAAAAATGACCCGGGCCACCCCGCCCCCGGCGAAACGACCCCGGCGCCAGTCCAGGAACACAGGTCCATCGGCGAATCCGTTTTCGGTATCAGCGGGCCGGCAACTGCAGTTGGCAGCACTCAAGGCCCTAAATGAACAGCATTGCGGTTAGGCCTTTCACAGCCGCGCGCGGCCAGAACGTTGCGGGCGCCTGTAAAGGAAACCGGGATCACGACCGATAAGGAGGTCAGTGTGGTGTGTCGCTGGTACCCGGGAGTGGTTCGGATCAGCGGCGCACTCCGCCAGAGAGGGTACCACGCGATGACTTTCTTGCTCTTCCTGATTTCGCTGGCTGTTCTGGAATACATCGTCCGGCGCCCCGGGGTGGCCGCCAAAACAGGCTGGCAACCCCTTGCCAAACAGCGGGCTGAAGACCGGCTGGCGGCTTCGGCGCCGGCCCTTACCCCGGGGTTGCTCGCGCTCGGCCAGGCTCTCGATCAGCGTGGACGGGGGCAAACGCCTGGTACTACGGCAAAGACCCCGGAAGTACCC
>Ga0181533_1006676_pt1 | contig 10375 bp, 9 predicted proteins | sample PEATcosm2014_Bin_45_FD_119772 | JGI IMG/M metagenome (GOLD analysis project Ga0181533, IMG submission 119772) | Peatland microbial communities from MTU Mesocosm Facility, Houghton, MI, USA - PEATcosm2014_Bin11_60_metaG | ecosystem: Environmental > Terrestrial > Soil > Wetlands > Peat | place...
ATGCGCGACGACCATATCAGGGTCTTCCCCACCCCCGCCGGAAGCACCGGGATGTGCAGCCGGTGTAACCACGGCTTCCGCCGACAGGGAGAGAGTCTTGGCTGGTGGCCGAATGTTCTTCAAAGTCACAGTCTTGCCCCCGCCCAGGTGAATGACCGGGGACTGGCGCAGGACCTCCAACATCCGGTCCATGAAGGAAGCGTCTTCCCTGCCAACTGAATCGTCTCCCGCTTCCTCATCCTCCCAATCCACCGGGCTGGGTATAGTAGCCTCTACGCAAAAGGGGCCGGTGACCCTGGTGATGTTTTTTATCACCTCGGGTCGGTCTACCAGGACCTCTTCTTCCGGCGGCCCATTATTGGCGATGGCCTTAAGGGTAATATGGGGTACAATGCCCCCCACCTCTTCACCTTTCTTGTTCAACTTACGGTTATAAACGAAGCCACTTGCCGGTCCCCTTTTTTCGTCTTTCAGCTCGTAATATGGGAATGTTGCGGTGAGCATGCGCTGGCGTGCCAGGGCCATGGGCACCCGGCTCACATCAGCAGTGATCCAACGTCTCCCCCACTGTTCAGCTATATAGGCTGTGGTCCCACCCCCGCAGGTAGAATCAAGAACAAGATCCCCAGGTTCAGTGGTCATCAGAATGCAGCGTTGAATAACTTTTTGGGCAGTTTGCACTACATAGAGTTGTTCAGAAACTAAAGTACCGAATGCCGTATCAGTCCAAAGATTATTAACCGTAAGCAAAGGATTATCCTTAAGGTATAGCTTGTACGCCAATGTTGTACCTTCCTCGATTATATACCCTAATTCGGCAAGTTTTGGGAGATCCGTCTCCGGGTCTACTGTCCATTGACGATTTTTCCCAGGATGGTATATTTTTCCCCTAAATTTAAAGGGAACTGTTCTGGTTGGGCTGTAGTGTTGAGAATTTAATGGGCCTTTTCTAAATGGCTTCCATCCATCAAGGATAAGAGATGGATTTGCAATTTCGTCTTTAGTCATTTGTCGATAGCTAGTCCCATCAGGAGAATCAAGTAAAGTGTATTTCTCACCCCCTAAACCTCCAGGTACCTTGAATTGATATAGCTGGTTGTATTTGGTCCTAGTATGATCCTTGCTATAGTGAAGAAGATAATCACATATTGTTGCCAGTTCTTGATCTGTTTGTCCTCCGGTTTTTTTGAAAGCAATGAGGCTCTTAAAATTGGTTGATCCAAATACCTCGTCCATCACTTCTCTGACATGATGGAGGTTCTCGTCACTGATCTGAAGAAAGATACTACCTGAGGAAGTCAGCAACTCTCGGCAGAGATGTAATCTATCCTTCAAATAGGTGAGATAGCTGTGAAGCCCCAATTCCCATGTATCTCTGTAGGCTTTTACCATCTCAGGCTCCCGAGTCATGTGGTCGTCTTCATTATGGGAAACTTCTGGTTTGCGCACGAACGGCTGGAAATTGGAGCCAAACTTGACCCCGTAGGGCGGGTCCATATAGATCATCTGCACCTGCCCGGCCAGACCCTCATAGTGCAGCAGAGAGTTCATTACCACCAGGGAATCTCCCAGGATGAGCCGGTTGACCCATTGATCCCGGTATTCATACGCCTTAAGAACTTGGTCAATCACCGGTCGGTGCGGGTCCCCAAAAAGTTCCAGTTGGCGCTCCTGAGGCTTGCGGTGTCCTTTTAGGGTTTCGACTATGGCCTTGGTTGAGAGCCGTTCATGGACAAAGAGGGGGAGGGTGGGAACCTCAAAGGAAAGGCGTTCAGCTTTCCCAGCCCAGTTTAACAAGGGTTGGCAGAGCCGTCTAAGCTGATCCACGGCATCCTGAAGGCCCCGCGCCGTCGCCACTACCTGACCGTCTTCCCGGCGCATCTCCTTAGGCTTGTCAAAGACGTGAGGGGCCTGTAGCGCCGACGCTTCCTCAATCACGCCAATGAGCCATTCCCCTAACCCACGGGCAGGGTTCTGGCCGTCCCAATCCAAGGCCGGGGATAGCGATGAATCATACCGATACTTCTGCGGTTGCTTTTTTTTCTTAAATTGCGGTTGCGTCCCAACTTCGGGCCTGAGAGGACTATCCGCCTCTGGGTGTTGATAAGATGCCGCCTTGGGTGTTGCCGCCTTTGCCGTTAGCCGTCCACGTCTGGCCATGACTTCAGTTCCCCCTTATATTGTCGATGGGCAAACTTTCCCTTGAGGCTTGGTGCGTCGCGTTTCATACAACATCAGTTCCAACCTATTGTCAATAATAGGATTCCAAACGAAATCATCTAACCATTATTAGGAGAGACTAAATGTGTGTAGGTTCAAAGGGAGCGCGGATTGTGTTGATAAGAGATTTTTTGAGAAGATATAATCTTGGAGGACAGCTTGCCCAATCCGATCAACCACCCTACACCAGTTAATGTCTGAAGGGGAGAAAGAATAAAAAGTTACCTTATAACACGCGCCTGGTCAGGTTGCTGGTAGTGAGTGATTTTCGATTTTAGTGTCGCCAAAGAATTTTAGGCTTGACAATCTATATTGGGACCTTCATATTTTAGACTGAAAAAAGAAGGGCCGCAATGGCGGATTATGCACGGTTACTTTTTGCACGGAAGAGCAGGTGTTGACCGTCTGTGACCGTCAACATGCACCTTCTTGCCGTCCACTTCGCGCGTGTACGGTTTCACTGGCACAATCTTTTTACCCTCTTGTGTCTTCATCGGACACTCCTTTCTAGGCGGGTTTCCCCGCCCGTTGCCAACGGGTAAGTCCGCTAGAAAGGTTGGGGCCATTGCAGCCCGTATTTGCTTTTACATCTTCATGATTAATCTGTCAATTTCGGGCAGTGTTCTGATTTGGGTTCCCGAGTGGAAGGGAGAGCTTAACGATTTTCAAAGGATGTCGCGGAAATTTTCTGGACGGACTTAAGCGGACAGTGCTAAATCCCTTAGCATGCCGATCTTCGCAAAAACCCGCACAACAATATCAGCATTCAAAACGGCCGCCCAGAATTTTGAATGGCCCGGGCTTGTGGGCATCTTCGCCTTTCTCTCTTTGGGTTTCATGTCGCTGACACAGGGGCATCCGTGTATGGCAGGTGTTTTTCTACTTATCGGAATCGTGTTTGTACTTCTTGCGTGTTATAATTCATATAAACACAAATCCACCGAATTGATTGATAGATATGAAGACAGGTTTTTTGTCAAAATGAAGCAGGAAAGAAAGTTTGCTGCTCAATATTTATTAGGACAAATAGAAAGTAATGCTCATCTCAAAGCTGTTCTGGATTTCTTTCAAGCACCTATAGCCGAGAAAGTTGTAACAGGACAACTTGATAAAGAACAAGTATTTAGTTATTTCCGACACTGGATAATCTTATACTGGAGAGCAGGTCAAAAAGATATTGAAACCTATCGAGTACATGATAGTGGGACATGGGATTTACTGCAAACTCTTTACGACACTATGGTTGACATGCAAAGAAAAAAGTTGGGGGCAAAATACGCCGATTGGAGCAGAGAACATCTCAGAGAGGCGTTGGTAGATGAAGCAAATTTAATTTATTAAGTCTCCTGACTCACCCCACCCCACAGGAGGCAGTTATCACAATAACCGGGTAGTTGTCACAAAAGCCCCATGGAACTTAGCTTTTCCATTGCTCGATCTAAGAGTACATAGGCCTGCATTTCGGCATAGGACAACCTGCGTCGAAGCCGGTCAAAAGTCTTCTGGTGCATGCCCTTGGGTTTCCGCCACCATTTTTCCCCAAGGCGCTCGCACAACTTATCTCTTCTCCGGCAAACTTTGTCGAGTACGGTGTTTTTGTTCTGGCTTGAGTAACTGAGATGATAACAATGCCTGCATGGAAAATAGCTTCCCCCTAAAAACAGAACGCCCACACGTCTGCCGCAGCCGGGACACAAGAACCAGGGACGCTCACCTCCATAGTTGCAACTGGTCCAGGCCAAGGGAACACGCTCCTTCACATCCTGAGATCCCCCATAGCCAGTGTAATGGTAAACCAGATCGAGACTGGTTGTCTCGACTTCTATTCGGATTTCCCCCCATGGGCGGTCATTACGCTTCCAGGTAATAGTACCAGAGCAGCCGAAATTCAGCGCATTTTTTCGATGGAGAATAAGCACCTCGAGCCGTCTGCATTCCTCGATAGTCGTTTTCTTGTCCCGCCTGGACCACATTCCCGAACCTATTCCGCCCATCCGTTCTCCTTCTCAGATTTTGCCTAATGATTTCGGCAAAAACAAAAATGCAGCTTCCAAAATCGGGTAAGATGCTTTCCAAAAAACTCTTGTGTGCGAGGGAGCCTGAGTTTTCTGCCAGGTTTTGCGACATCTGAGCGCGCGTGCGCGAGGGAGACCGGAATTTAGCGAGTCCATGAAAACGAAGGGGAGCCAGAGAAAACTTGAGTTTGGAACGGGGTTAGCGGGGGAAGATGATGAATTGTTAGCGGCGGCGTGAAAGTGTAGCAAAAATGGCGGTTTAAAAATGTTTGGATGCATAAGCATGAGGGCCGCCGGCTTCAAGGAGTATTATAGATACCGGCGGCAGTGGGATCAGGATTCAATCTCTGCCTTCATGCGATAACTCTTGCCCTCGATGACAATCGTTTCCGCATGGTTGAGTAGACCTGTTTTGAGCGGTTGGTTGCTGTGGATCGGCACCGACAGGCGGACGATGCTCCCTTCTTTTCCATAGATATGATGACTTCCTTGAGTCCGTAGCAGCCGCCAACCATTCCGTTCGAGCACTCTCGCCAGTTCTCTTCCCGAAAGGTTCTTCATACGGCGATTTCTAAGATCCTCGTTTTAGTATCCTTCGGATCAAAGGGCTTCATATCTACCGACAGGCAGCCCTCAACGGCTTCGTAAATATTCTTGAGGAGTTCCTCGAATGATTCGCCTTGGGTGGCACAGCCGGGTATGGATGGCACTTCTGCCCAAAATCCACCTTCCTCCGCTTCATGGACGATGACTTTAAGTTTCATGGTCGTTCCTTCCGATCCCAACCTTATTTCCAATGTCATTTTTACCGAGTTTATCGAGAAGCTTGACAGCCCTGCTATGAAATCTAACCCTCATCTCATCCCTTCACCCAATCGGTCATATCGGTGAAGTCATTCTCTCCGTAATCCGATGGAGAACCGAATTTGGTGTGGATCACATCCAGTTCCTTTCAGGATCGTATCTTACACCGATTCTAGCTCACTTCCATCTCATTTCCAGCCGATTCATGAAGCGAGAGGGAATGTCACGAAATAATCTACCTGAGAACCGGTTTCTTCCGTCCTCAGATTTCTTCGAATGGCTTCCATCATTTGCTCGTTCAACTTTGCTTCTACTGCATAGGTTAATCGGATGTGGCGGTCAGTGGATCTCGATAGCCTCTCGTGTCCATTTTCCCATCGAGATACCGTCACTCGATCCACTCCGAGTAACTGTGAAAACTCATTTATTTTTAAATGGAGGTTTTTTCGAAGAAATCTGGCCTCAGCCCCGTTCAGATTAGTGGGTTTAAGTAGGATGCTCTCACCGATTAATCCCATCAGTTCTGTTGAATGAGGAATAGAAACGATCTTCTCGCCACAATCACCACACATTCCAATTTCCACATTGGTCAGGTGAACGTTATCCAATCCACTCTCAAGAAAGTGGTGATGGGCTCTCGTGAAAGCAAAGCGATCACTTCCGCATGCTGGGCATTTCTCAGGATGATCCAAAACTGGCTCCTTAACGAGATCCTGAAAACTGAACCGCCTTTCGACCATTCTGATTCGGCAGTGTTCAGTTGTCCGAACATCACCGAATCGCACGATTTCCCGAATGCGTCTGGTCGCTTCAGAGGGTGTAAATTGCTCAGCCAAAATAATAATTCCCGTGAGGTCGAATAGTCAAGAGAAATGTAACATTTTGTTACTTAATCAATTCAGTGCGGCATTATAGCACCGTTCAGACTCCATTGACCACTTTCCCCAAACTTTCCCCATATAGAGGAATTCTTACCGAATTTCGCTGAATTTTAACGGACTCAAAACAGCCAGAAAGAGAGACTATGTTATTGTAAATGTTGAATTTCACTGGGTTTACCGGGTCAAGCAGCAAAGCTCAAAATCGGCTTCGAAGCCAGTCTCCCGCTCCAACTTTCCGCGAACCCCAGTACCTCATGCTAGCGGTTTTCTAAAAATGGTAAGTCTTCAGGATGGATGAGCCCCCAAATCCTTGTCTGGTGGATGGAAACATACGTTCAAACCTCAAAGGAATTTGAAAGGGCCGGCAAGTGCAAACCAAGGTCCAGTCGCTTTGCTGATTCTCAGTGTACTACTTCCGGTTTTGTGGCCGCAAAAGTAAAGGACGGATACGAAAATGGCCTTTCGGTTCTTGAGGCTTGTGAAAGCTGGTATTCCTGTGCCTGCCTGTCCAATGTTCAAGGTACTGCACAAATCACAGGTCACAAATGAATTTTTGTTGAAAAAATAATTCAGCATCCCATAATACTGCATACGGAGAGGTCGTCCGTCGCATCCCGAGTGGGGCGGGACCGTGGTGGCCATGATGGTGCCAGCCAAGGACGCCGGCCTCAGCGAAGAATCGCTCGAGGGGCACCTGGCGGCCCTCCAGGCCAAATGCAAGATACCCCGTGAGTTCAAACTGGTGGAAGCGTTGTCCCGCACTCCCACGGGCAAAGTCATGAATTACAAGCTGCGCGAGGAAATGAGATGTTCGACTTTCTGCTGAGCAAGGAACAGATCAAGCTGCGCGACGAGGTGCGCGAGTTGGTCAAGTGGGTCCCCCGCCAGATGATCCTGGATATGGACCAGGACAAACTCCAGTTCCCCAAGGAGTTCCTGGCCGAGGCAGGCCGCCGCAACCTGCTGGGTTGCCGCTATCCCCAACAGTGGGGCGGGCGGGCCATGGACTGGGTTAGCACCTGCATGGTCATGGAGGAGGTGGGCGCACTGGGCTACATCTTCGCCTGCGTCTTCGGCGTGGGCGCGGAGCTGGTCTGCGACGCCATCGTCCTGCACGGTACTAACGAGCAGAAGGAGCGTTACGTCAAGCCACTCCTGGCCGGCAAGATCTTCGCCGCCGAGTGCCTGACCGAGCCCCGGGGTGGCAGCGACTTTTTCGGCACCACCACCCAGGCCGTGGCCGACGGGGATGACTATCTCCTGACCGGCCAGAAGCGTTTCATCGTGGGCGCCGAGGGCGCTGACTACTTCCTGGTCTACGCCCGCACAGACCCCCAGGCCAAACCCCACCAGGGGCTGACATGCTTCGCCGTGGACAAGGGCCCGGGTGTCACCGTGGAATACCTCTACGGCCTTATGGGCTGCCGGGGCGGAGGGGCCGGGCGCGTTGTCTTCCGCGAGGCCCGGGTATCCAAGGCCAACATCGTGGGCCGCTTGAACGGCGCACTGGATGTCTTCAACACCATGATGGTCCCCGAGCGCCTGGGTACCGCGGCCATGACCATCGGCGCGGCGCGCCCAGCCCTGGAGGTGGCTACCGGCTACACCACCCGGCGCAAGGCCTTCGGCCAGCCCATCAACCAGTTCCAAGGCGTCAGCTTCCAGGTGGCCCAGGCAGCAACCCTCCTGGACGCCAGCCGGGCCATGGTCTATGCCACGGCCAGGGCGGCGGACGCGGGCGTCCCAATGAACCGCCTGCGCCGGCTGGTGAGCCAGACCAAGAAGTTCGTTACCGAGTCCTGCCAGCAGGCCACCCGCCACGCCATGCAGGTGATGGGCGGCATAGGCTATACCAACGTCTTCCCAGTGGAGCGCATCGTGCGCGACCTGCAACTGGCCAGCATCTGGACCGGCACCAACGAGGTCATGAGCATGATAACCGCCCACGAGTGGTACGGCGAATACGCCCAGCTCAAGGCCACCTGCGCCCGCCGCGACCACGAGATGGACGCCCAGTGCGCCACCGACAAGGAGGAAAAGGTCTACGAGTAAGTGGGGTGATGGAAAAGAGACCTTATGCCTTTGTAATTGACTGAGCACTCAGTCCCCAAAAACACCCTCCCATTGACCGAAACACCTTTCGCCGCTATTCTTTATCCCACTGGAGTTAATTTTCTTCTCTTGACCAAGGGAGAGTGCAATGAAGATTGTCTGCTTACTGGGAAGTCCACGGGAAAAGGGAAATAGTGCCGCCATCGCAAATAGATTCTGTGTCACCGCCGAAAGGCTGGGTGCAAAAGTGCAGACTTTCGTTTTGAACAAGCTCGAATATCGTGGCTGTCAGGGGTGTATGGCGTGCAAGACCAAACTCGATAGATGCATACTTGAAGACGATTTGACCGAAGTTCTGGAGGCGGTTCGAGAAACCGATGTTCTCGTGCTGGCAACTCCTATCTACTACTGGGACGTAACGAGCCAGTTGAAGGCTTTCCTGGACCGGACTTTCTCGTATCTGGTGCCTGATTTCCTGACCAACCCGAACAGGTCCCGCCTTGCATCCGGGAAGAAACTGATTTTCATTCAGGTTCAGGGAAACCCCGATGAGAGCATGTTTACCGATGTCTTTCCAAAATTTGACTACTTCTTCAAAGGCTACGGGTTTAGTGAGACGCATCTCATTCGAACATGTGGGGTTCGGGAGCAGGGGGAAGTTGAAGCGCATGAAGAGGTGATGACGCTGGCCGAAACAACGGCTGAAAAGATATGCAATGAGCCTTGAGATAATAGAGAAATTTCCTGAGCATTCGATTCCCGAAAATGAACTGTATTTTACTGCGTCCCTTAGCAGCGGGCCTGGAGGCAGGAACGTCAACAACGTCAGCTCGCGAGTGACGTCGTGGTTTGACGTGGTGGGCGCGCCCAGCCTCTCTCCGGACAAGAAGGAACTTATATTGCGCCGGCTTGGGGGCCGCATAGGCAAGGACGGGTTCTTGCAGGTTATATCGCAGCAAACCCTCAGCCAGGCAGCTAATCGGCAATTGGCGACAGATCGCTTCGTCGAGCTGCTGAGGGATGCAGTAAAGCCGGTTCCAATAAGCAAGATGTGGTAAACTCGCCAGGCTTTTCGATTCGAACCTCAGCACTCACATAACGAACCGCGCTACTATGCTCCAGGCCAGACCGACAGGGGACGGAAGCGGTTTGTAGTGTTCACGATCCGGGACAGTCAAATCCGTGTAATCTCAGCCCGAAATATGAGTCGGGCGGAGAGAAGGATATACGATGAAAAAGCAAATTCCGAAATTCGAGAGTGAAGATCAGGAGCGGGATTTTTGGTCAAACCGGGACTCATCTGAGTATATCGACTGGGGAAAGGCAAAGCGGTTGCCATTTTCCAACTTGAAGCCATCCACCAGGACGATCTCCGTCAGGCTTCCCGAATCCATGCTCGATGATTTGAAGTTGCTGGCAAACAAAAAAGACATCCCGTACCAGTCGTTGCTGAAAGTCTTCCTGGCAGAACGCATCAAACAAGAATTCCGCTCTGAAAAAGGCTAATCCTTCCCCAGTGGACCGCGCTACGGAATGCCGCTTGCCATAGTTCTCGGCTGAGTGCCCTCTATGCTTTAGCGCGGCCCCATGGGCGAGTTAAATTACTTAGAGCGTGATCAATAGTGACGCCCCGGAAAAGACGGCCAGATAACCCCAAGCCTGCCAATATTGAGCAGTCCCCGCTGGAAGAAAAAGCAGGAGACCCATCGCGATAGCGAGAAAGACAAGCCCGAGGCACGCTTTCGTATTTAGATTTTTTGTCCATGTCCGAAAATGGCCGGTATTTTCTTTTCCCATAGATATAATTAAACATTCGGGAAAGGAAATGAGCATGACGATAACAAGAGCACCCGGACTATCTTTGGATGACAGAGCCTGCTATGCCGCCATGCAGGCCCACGATGTCCGCTTTGACGGTCGTTTTTTTTGTGGAGTTTCTTCTACCGGCATATATTGCCGCCCCATTTGTCGGGTGAAACTTCCTAAGGAGGGAAACTGCACTTTTTTTGTCAGTGCGGCGGCGGCAGAGGCGGCCGGTTACAGGCCCTGCCTTAGATGCCGTCCGGAACTGGCGCCAGGTTTGGCCCCGGTTGATTCGGTTCATCGGCTCGCGCGAAGCGCTGCCTTGATTATGGAAGAAGATTGCCTGACCTCCCGCAAAATTTCGGAAATGGCAGCTATGCTAAGAATCACGGACCGACATCTGCGCCGCGTCTTTTTTGCTGAATACGGCGTCTCGCCTGTACAATATCTTCAGACCCAGCGGTTGCTGTTGGCTAAAAGCCTACTTACCGACACGCAGCTTACAGTGACCGATGTTGCGCTGGCCTCTGGTTTCGGCAGCATTCGCCGGTTTAACGATCTGTTCAAAAATCATTACCAACTCACCCCGAATGCACTCAG
>Ga0181533_1006680_pt1 | contig 10369 bp, 6 predicted proteins | sample PEATcosm2014_Bin_45_FD_119772 | JGI IMG/M metagenome (GOLD analysis project Ga0181533, IMG submission 119772) | Peatland microbial communities from MTU Mesocosm Facility, Houghton, MI, USA - PEATcosm2014_Bin11_60_metaG | ecosystem: Environmental > Terrestrial > Soil > Wetlands > Peat | place...
CCTTGCCATGTCCATTTTTTATTTTCAAAGACTACTCAGGTACGCGTTCGCCGGAAGACCCCTGAAACAGCCGAAACAAATCCGTCCACCGCTTTTTCAGCCTGTGATTTGGTAAGTCCACCTTCACTTGCGATTTTTGCAACCAATTCAGCTTTCGTCATTTTCTTTCCTCCTCAAAGTTGGATAATGAAAACCGTTTCCTCCTAAGACCTCTTAACAATTCCGTGTTCCACCCCTAAGCTTAAGCACACTTTGACTCACGCCTGGTAGTCGCATGCTCCAATGTCGCTGTCCATCTTTGTGGTTTGGGGTCGGGCCAAGGTAATAACTCGGTTTCTATGGGCAAATGTTAAAAACACTTGCTTTATTAGTGCTTAGAAGCCAATTTTATGGCCATAAAACAGACTTTTAAGCCTCAAAAAGGCATGTTTTTGGAAACTTTATCTTTATATATCAGACTATTAGCTTGGTCCGACCCCTTTGCGCCCTACAATTTCCTCGAATAGCTCCACCTTTCGCCTCCTTTTCAACCGTACCTCCATTCCAGCCAATACCTGGCAAAATGAAAGTACAAGGTTTTGGTTTCAAGGTGGGCCAAATCAGAGTATCGAAGTGGGCCAATTTAGAGTATCGAAATCAGCTTGTTTATGGAAACTTTATGTTTATATATCAGGCTATTATCTTGGTCCGACCCAATGCGACCAGTGGGGGCAGCAGACTCAATCCGCTAAACTATCCTGTAAGGAATGCGTGAATAATCAATGATAATCTTACCAGCTTGTTCGGCGGGAAGATACGCATTAATGCAATCACGAATAAACCGCTCTGCAACCCTTTCATCTGCCGATGGTCCTATCACAATTTCTTCTAATGGAAATGATTTTATATCATGCCAGTCAAATTCTATATACCCAATCAACGTATAGGAGCGTCTTCTAAATGTTACTTTCGGTTTTAATGATTCTTCAGATTTGTGTATAAATCTCCACTCTTGTTCATTCTTATACGCTTCATGTTTGAAACATAGTGATATAGCTATACAATAAACAACCATTAGAACCGTTATATTTCTGCCATTATTTGATGTATAAATTCCTTGGCATATCATATCATTTATTATCATATAATATTGATTAAATAATTGTGTATAACTCTTTTCAAGCTTGTCATCATCATATATAATGCACGTCGTAAGGTTCATTTTTATAGATTCACTGAAAATGCGTTTAATGTCATTATAGTTAAATCCTATGGCATAGCCACGCCCATTATCAGCGTAAGCCCTCCATTGCCCAAGATCATTCTTTTTACTACTAAAACAACATATAGAGGGTGGATCAATATGTGCCTCTATGTTATTCAAAAACCCCTCAACATCTGTCTTTATTTTGTCTGGAATCTGATCCATCTTCTTAAAAATCATGACAGCTTGGCTTAACCCGTGTTTAAGCTCTGAAGGATCATTGAGTTTAAATATATCAGTAAGCCATAATTTGCCTGTTTTTATTATTCCTTCTAATCCATTATCATCAGTATAATGGTAAATAATCGGTGGTGGTGCTTCTGATGTTGCTAAAGTATTAAGCAATTCTTCACACCAGCTTATAAACTGGTTAAATGCTGGAGGAAACGTTTGCACTGTATCATTGTCCATAATACATTACCTTTGTATGAAGCGTTTATCCGCCCGTAAGTTGTCCAGTTTCGTCCTCCCTTTTTTCCAGACCAGCAGCAGAATCTGCATCCGCTGGAAAAGTGGCGTCGAAATGTTGAGGACATATAAACCGAGGTGATTCCAATGAGCAAATATGATGTGATAAAAGGCAAGGCAATAATCGATGGAATCAATATCTCAATTGAGAACTTGCGCTTCAATTCACCATCCCCTCTCTGCTAACAGGCGCTAATTACCTGAAAACCATACTGGTGGCTCTTTGGGCTTCATGATGTCTTTCCTCTCCGACTTTCGAAAGACGATCCGACCCGTGTTGTCCATCTGACCAATGATGTTGTTTTCTAACTTGCCAGAATGGAACTCAGCGATCTGCAATTTCTTTGATTCGGCTTCATACACCCGTTCTTGGTAAAGATCCCGATCAATTTTTCGGCAGTCCCGCCATGATCCAGTTTGTGATTCCCCAGCCGACCAAGCTTGGTGGTTTAAATCTGCTTGTACGTGCCTGTAGGTAGAGCCACCTGAAATCGCCTCTTTTGTGAGTGTCCATTCAAACTTGGGCAACTTGTTCTTTAATGCTGCGCCACTTGCCGCAGTAACGTTTTTGATCCATTTTCCCGATCCATTGAGTGACCGCCACTCCGTGCCAACTTTATCCGTTAAGCTCTGAAACTCCAGCAACTTGGCACTGGCCTGAGGGGTTGTGATGTTGAAGTTGCGTGGTTCGAGATTTATTCCCCCGCCTATTTCAGTGATCGTGAGGGATTCGATACCACCAAGCGAGTTGTATTTACTCACTGCCAGATTGTACCTGTCCCTGATCGACTCGTACTGGCTCACAAGATCATTATACTGATCAACCAAAGCATTGTGAGCACTGACGCTCTCAGCAGAACTGATCGTACGCTCAATTTGCACGATCTTGGATTTGAGCTTCTTCAGAGTAGCCTCATCTGATTCTATGTTGCCCTCAAGCATCTTCGCCGCCGATGGTTTCCGAACATCCAAAGCATGAGCAGAGTACCTTGCCAAATCTTCAAGGTCTTTTTCTGTATTGATGATGTCTCTCACGCTGTGGTTCCTATTAGCGTTAAATAGCTGAGATGCTTCGGATTCATAGGATTTGGAGTTCTCTTCATCCATTCCTTTTTTCATGCAGAGGAATTTAGCAAAATTGGCGGAATTTCCAAAATGTTCGGATACTTTTTTATCGAGCACAGGGCTAAGATAAACGACAGAGGCGTTTTTGATCACATAATCAGTATTGATGCCCTCAGATTTTGCGTAGGAAACCACGCAAGCTGAAACCAGTTGCGTCTTTTCCCTTGGGGTGACAAGTGGGGGCAGTTCCACTGAAAGAAGGGCATCCAAATCAAGCCAGCCGGGAGTCGCTTTGTAAAGCCAGCTACAGATGCCCATCAATCGTGCGACCGTGGTAAGTTCCTTTAGTTCAGGAAACGCATTGGCATATTGGGAATAGTTCAGGTTCAAATGATCGATGTTCCTTCGGATGCTCGGAGAAAGCGTGGCACTCTTTTTTCTCTCAAATTCTTCTGGAGAGGCAAAATCATCTTTGCTCCTCTCTGCATCTGCCATGAATTGGGGATTTGTGATCAGGGCATACTGGTAACTGAGATCGGATTCAAGTCCGATGGAGTCAGGATAAAACCAGAACCTTGTACCCACCCATTTCCCGTGGGAGATGAAGCTCGAATCCAGCAAATCCTGTTCAGTAACAGACATGAAAGAGGGTACATTCTGTCTCGTGTACTTTCTAAGATCGGTAAAGGAATTTGGATCAATACCGCTCGTTACCGTCTTGAAACGTTTGTCAGCTTCTAGGACAACAGAGCCAATGCGGGTATCTTCAAGGAAGCCGCCAAAGTTAACGGTTACCTTGGTGGGATCAGTATGAAAATCTAAACTGATGAAAGCCTCATTGTCTCCAGCATGAAAGACCGCTCTGTAGGCAACGGCAAAATCAGAAAGGGAGATGTTTGCCCCAGCCAGAGTTTGTTTCGCCCCCTGCTTGCCATACAGGATCAGACCTTTCGAGCGGTCTAGCTGTGCGCCTTGGATTTCGGGAGCTTCATTGAAAAAAGCTGCAAGCCCTGCAAGGTCGAGAGGGACTCCCCTCGGTGGGAAGGAGGAAGCCGAAATCGAGTATGGATTGAAATTCAGCCGCAACTCTGAAGAGGCGTAGTCATTACTGTATGCGTACACATCCACGTTGAGCGGCGAACCGTCTGAGGGAGTCAGAGCATTTAGGCAATGCCTGATCACGGAGTAGTTGGTCTGATACGATTTTTCTGGATCATCTCCCAGCAGGAAGACCCGTGCATGGTTTTTATTGTCCGCTGTGACATGGATTCTACCACCACGAAGGATCGCAACCCATGCTGGTTGGGCTGAGCCAAGCGGATAAGCATCAATTACACTGTTGTGCGGGAGTCGGTCAGATCCTGAAATCATCTCGAATGAGTGCTGAAGCAGGAATGAGTACTGATCAATGAAAGGCTGTATAGCACCCTTGAGGTGAGAATCGCCCAATGCCGACTTGAGGTTTTGACCAGTACGGATGATAGCCTGTGGATCGAGGAGATCGGCGTAGCTGATAGTTATCCATTTCGGTTGCGCCTTTGGAGGTGTCGGTTGCGTCTTTGGCTGAGTTGGAATTGATCCCCTATAGCTCATATAGACCAGCAAACCGATTACAGAGAGCAGTACGAGAATGGCAGAAAATGATTTCCGAAGGGGATTTTTCTTTATTGGCTCGAAATCAGCGGTGATGATCCCTTTGGCATGATGCCAATGGAACTGATTCTCACAAGTTGGACACCTGACGCTCAGCAGCCCCTGACCAGAAGGTACACGCAGCTTCTGCTGACATTTCGGACACACCACGAGTTCGTGCTGCTCCACTCTCCCCTCCCACACTCAACGGCACGGCTAAGCATCTTTGGGTTGAGGAATCAACTGACATATTCAGTAGCAGAGTGTACGAAAAAATTCAAGAAATGCGATAAATAGTTGTGAGGGCTACTCGATATCGGGAATTGTTCTTTGCGACATGTTATTCAGCGCCTTCAATTCCGCGGATGTTATCTAAATGTTATCCAAAACCCTCTCAGGAAGCAAAAAAGGGACTCAGCCCGAAGACTGAATCCCTAATCACTTCGGTTAGTTGCCGAAGCGGGGACTCGAACCCCGACAGCCGTACGGCCACTAGACCCTGAACCTAGCGCGTCTACCAGTTCCGCCACTTCGGCAAATTGCTTGAAAAAACAACGACAATATTGTATTTTAAAAGTCTTTGCCTGTCAAGGCGTCTCAAATACTTTCCGGAAGGTGTCTCAACAGCATGCAGGTGTTTCTCGGAATCGAATCCGTCCAGCGCAAACTCAAAAACCCGGCAATCACAATCGGCAACTTCGATGGGGTCCATAAGGGACACCAGGCGCTTTTCCAAAGAGTAAAACAATTGGCGGAAGAGCTCAACGGCGAATCGGCCGTGGTTACATTCGACCCGCATCCCCTCGAAGTGCTTTTCCCCGAAAAGGCCCCTTCATTCATTACCTCTCACCGGCGCAAACTCGATCTTATCGCAAACTGCGGGATCGACGCCACAATAGTGATCCCCTTCGATCACAAGTTCTCAGAGATGTCTGCCCGCGAATTCGTGGAGGTCCTTCTCGTTGAAAAGATCGGCGTCAGGGCGATTGTTGTCGGCCATGATTACCGGTTTGGGCACGGCCGCGAGGGCGATATCGCCTTTCTCAAGCAGTTGGGCGCGCAATACGGCTTCAAGGTCGAAACCGTCACCGGAGTCAGGGTCGATGATACCGTCGTGAGCAGCACGACCATCCGGCAGCTGATTGTAAGCGGGAATATCAAACTGGCCAACAAGCTGCTGGGACGGTCCTTCGAGGTAAGCGGCACAGTAATCCCCGGCCGAAAGAGAGGGGTCAATCTCGGCTTTCCGACCGCCAATATTCGAATGCCTGCCCTTACGTCGCCCCGAACAGGCGTCTATGCGGTCGAGGCCGAAGTGGACGGCAAAACATACGGAGGCGCGGCCAATCTTGGATACAATCCAACCTTCGGGGATACCGACCTGTCCCTCGAGGCGCATCTTTTCGACTTCAGCCAGGATATTTACGGAAAGCCCATCACCATCAGGTTCATAGACCGGCTTCGCGATGAGCTGCGTTTTTCCGGCCCTGACGAACTCGCCGCGCAGATCGGAAAGGATGTGGCTGCCGCGAAGAAGATCCTGGCCGGCCAGGCAAGCCTCTAAAAGCATTCACCACAGAGCCACAGAGGACACAGAGCAGACTTTGGCCGCAACCAAACAGAAAAATGATCCGCAGATGTCACAGATTTGCGCAGATAAAATAAAGAATTAAGAGAAAACCTTAACAAAATTTCAAGAAACTCGAACTTAGTCGCACAGAGGTGAACTTAAATAATATAACAGAGCAGATTATCGGGACCGCCATCGAACCAATTCATGAAGCACAACTACTGATACCAAGTTGCGTTCAAGAACGTGCTAGAAGCGAGCATACTAAAGTAGTGGGCGCTTGGAAGTGCGGACGGGCACAAGGCCCTATGCTACATCAACTTGAACGCAACTTGGTATGACCTGCCTAAAACCGGGAGGCTCAAATAGGTAATCTCGACGCTTCGCGAGACGTGCCGGCATTAAAGGACGGTGTACGTCGGAGAATTCTATGACCTCTTCTCCACTCCGTGTTCTCTTCCTGTCCGGACCATGTCCCGTCTCTGTGGTGAACGGGTCTGTGCCGTTCGGTCCGTTCAGCAATTCACCCGTTCACCAATTTCCACGCTCTGCGCGACGGCCCTGTCCATGAAACCGGCGACATGATCCTGCATCGCCAGAATGAGCGGTTCGAGGGTGCGCGGATTTATGGCCGATATGCCTATTCCCCCGTGTTTTCTCACTTTGCGCTCGACAAAGTCGGCAGGGGCCAGGTCAGTTTTATTGAAAACCGTTACGGTCGGCTTTGTGTGCAGTTCCAGCTTTCTCAAGGTCCTTTCCACCGCGGCCATCTGTTCTTCAAACTGCCCGTTGCTTATATCGATTACATGAAGCAGCAGGTCGGCGTCCAGCAATTCCTCCAAGGTGGCCGAAAAAGATTCCATCAGGTCTTTTGGCAAATCCCTTATGAATCCGACAGTGTCGGTTATTATGACCTCGAAATCTCTTGGGAACCGAAGCCTGCGGCTGATCGGGTCCAGCGTGGCAAACAGCTTGTCTTCGACGAAAACCGAACTGTGGGTCAAAGAATTGAGCAGAGTGGATTTACCTGCGTTCGTGTATCCCACAATTGAAATAGTGGGCATTTCTTTTCTGATCCTCTTCGTCCGCCGTAGATTTCTTCTCATTCGGAGACTGCGCAGGTCCTCTTCCAGTTGGGTTATGCGGTTTTTGGTACGGCGCCGGTTGATCTCCAGGGTCGTTTCTCCCGGCCCCCTGGTCCCAATGCCGCCGGTCAGCCTGGACAGGGCGTCATCCTTTACCCCCAGTCTTGGGAGCAGGTACTTCAGTTGCGCCATCTCCACCTGAATCTTGCCTTCCCTGCTCTGTGCCCGTTGAGCAAAGATATCCAGGATGAGCTGGGTCCTGTCCACTACCCGCAACTCCGTCGTATCGGTTATCGCACGCACCTGTGAGGGGTTTAGTTCCTGGTCGAATATGAGTAAATCCACCCCGCACTGAAGCGCTCTCAACACAATTTCGCTCAACTTGCCCTTGCCAATGAAGTACTTCGGATTTTTTTCGCGCTGTTTCTGGATAACCGTATCGGCAGCGACAATTCCTCCCGTGCGGGCAAGTTCGACCAGTTCATCCATTGACTGTTTGGCGCTTTCCCTGTCAGAATCGGTTACGCTGACCAGAATAGCCCGGTCTTCTCCATGGGCCGTAGCGGGGATGGCCAGCCGATTGCGTTCGAGTTCGTCTTCAAGAGAGCGGACAAGGGCCTGAAAATCGAGGTCAGGGTCATAGCACGGCATCGGCGCCAGCACCTCCCAGCCTCTTAAACCGTCTGCAGTCCCGGGCAGTATGTGTGCAACTTCGAGCTGAGTTGCCCCGCCGTGCCGGTCCACATAAACCGCCCCAACACAATCGAACCGCAGAAACACCAGGTCCATAAGGTCGTCCTGCGAAAGCGGTTCCGAGTTCAAATGAGTATGCACCAGGCGAAGCCCGCGAAGACGCCGCCTTCCGCCGCGGCTCTTGGGCAGGTCAGGTATGTAGAGAGAGCGGGGGTCTCCAACGAGCACCGTTTCGACGCCGCCGTCGCGGCCTATGAGCAATCCTATCTGACGTCCTGATTCAAAAGAGATGTGTGCCAGGTCACGGGAGAGTTCGGGTGAAATCACCTGGTATGCGGGGACTTTTCGCCGGCCAAGCCCCTCCAGGCGCCGACGAACACCGGGCTTAAGTCCGGTTGCACTTAATCCAATAATTTTCGTATGATTCCTCCTCCTTATCAAATCACCCGCTGATCGATAAGCCGCAACGCCTTCCCTTCGCTTTTCGGCAGGCTGTTGGGTTGGACCAGTTCCACCTTCGGGGTAACAAGCAATTCGCTCTTCAAATCGTGGGCTATTCTTTTTCGAACGTGCTCCAACTCGCGCATGTCTTCAACGAATACCGAGTCGGTCACCTCGACCCGAACGACCATATCATCTACGTTATTCTCACGCTCGAGGACGATCACGTAATTATTTCCGACCTCAGGGATGTTCATCAAGACCTGCTCAACCTGTATGGGGAAAACATTTACTCCCTTTATGATAAACATGTCGTCCGTGCGGCCCTGAATGCGGTCGATCCGTTTGTGAACACGGCCGCAGCCGCACTCGCCCGGCAATATCCGCGTGAGGTCCCTGGTCCTGTATCGCAAAATGGGCATAGCTTCCCGTCTAAGAGTTGTCATTACAAGCTCGCCGTACTGTCCATCCGGCACGGGCCCCAGCGAATTGGGATCGATAATTTCGACAAGGTATGCATCCTCCCAGACGTGCAGCCCATTTTGGCAAGGACACTCGAAGGCGACGCCGGGCCCGTTCATCTCCGAGAGACCATAACTATTATAGACTTTTATGGCATAAAAGTCCTCAAACCGCCTCCTGACCTCTTGCGAATAAGGTTCGGCCCCGACAAAGGCAATCCTGAGCGAAAGCTCTTTTTGCGGATCGACCTTCATTTCTTTTATGACATCCATGAGGAGGAGCAAAAAACTGGGGATGATATGGATGACGTTGGTCGAAAAATCGCGCATTAACTGAATCTGGCGCTTGCTGTTGCCTGCGCCGGAGGGAATAGTCAGCATGCCGAGGCGCTCAGCCCCGTACTGAAAACCGAGGCCGCCTGTAAAAAGGCCGTACCCGCTCAGGTTCTGAAAAGTATCCCCTGGGCGCGCTCCCGCCATGTACATGCAGCGGGCAAGCAAATCAGCCCAGAGTTCGATGTCCGCTTTGGTGTAAAAAACGGCTATGGCCTGGCCGGTTGTCCCGGACGAGACATGCATCCTGACAAGCCGCTCCTTCGGTTCGCACAGAAACCCGTAAGGGTAGCTCTCTCTAAGGTCCTGCTTTACCGTAAAAGGGATGCGGCCAACGTCGTCAAGGCTGGATACCGACCCCGGATCAAAACCGATCTTTTTGAACTTTTCGTTGTAGAACATGGAGCGGCCGGCACGCACCAGACTCGATTTAAGCAGGCTGAGCTGAAGTTTCTCGATGCCGGCCCTGGTTAGAGTTTCAGCGGGTTTATCCCAGTATTGGGTGTTATCTGCCATGCTCTCAGTTTGAACCCTCTTTATCATCAAAGAACGCCCACAAGGGGCTAAACTACATTACACAAATCGATCTTCAAGCTGTGTCATACACTGACGGCCAGGTTTTCGAAACGCGTATATGTGCTTATGTACGCCAGTTTGACAGTTTCACCGGAAGGGCCGTTTCTCTGCTTTCCAATTATGATTTCAGCAACCCCCGGTTCTTTGCAGCCATGCTTGGCGTAAATTTCATCACGATAGATGAAAGCGATTACGTCCGCATCCTGCTCTATGGCGCCGCTTTCACGAAGATCGCTCAGAAGGGGTCTTTTGTCAGTGCGCTCCTCGACTTTTCGGTTCAACTGAGCGATAGCGATCACCGGGATATCCAATTCTTTTGCCAACCCTTTGAGCGAGCGGGATATCTCCGATATTTCCTGCTCTCTGCGTTCCGCGCTCTCCCGGCCTCTCATAAGCTGCAGGTAATCGACGATGACAAGCCCAAGCCCCTGGTCCGACATGATTCTGCGTGCTTTAGCCCTCAGTTCCAGGGGAGAAATGCCAGGGGTGTCGTCTATATAAATCGGCACATCCATGAAAGTCCCGGCAGCCTGGAGGAGCTTGCCGCATTCCTGCCTGCTCAGAAAGCCGGAACGGATCTTGTGGGAATCCACCCTGGCCTCCGAGCACAGGAGCCGCATCGCAAGCTGCTCCTTGCTCATCTCCAGTGAAAAGAAGCCCACCGGGACCCCGCTCTCCTTCGCAGCATTTCTGGCGATGCACAAACCGAGTGCGGTTTTCCCCATACTCGGCCTGGCGGCGATTATGATAAGATCGGATTTTTGAAACCCTGCGGTCAGCTTATCAAGGTCCTTGTAGCCGC
>Ga0181533_1006690_pt1 | contig 10358 bp, 8 predicted proteins | sample PEATcosm2014_Bin_45_FD_119772 | JGI IMG/M metagenome (GOLD analysis project Ga0181533, IMG submission 119772) | Peatland microbial communities from MTU Mesocosm Facility, Houghton, MI, USA - PEATcosm2014_Bin11_60_metaG | ecosystem: Environmental > Terrestrial > Soil > Wetlands > Peat | place...
ATTCTTGCCCATGCGGAAACGGCTGGGTGAGGCAGCCCGCCTCATCGACCCTCGCCCTCGCTCCCCGCCAAGAGCCATTCGATCGATTTCCCATACAGCCTGGCAATCCTGAACAGGATCGTGGCGCCGGGCTCCTTCAGCCCGAGGTCGCAGGACTTCAAAGGTCCGAACAGCGCACTCACATCCCTCATCCCCGGATCAAGCCACAGGTCGTAGCCAACCTTCCGAATTTGAGGGTGCGGGAACGCGGAGCTGGCTACTTTCTCTTCGATTTTGAGGTAATCAAAGATGGTTACCTTGCTGCTTTTTTACATGTATCTAATGGCTCAGTGAATAAGCTATCGATTTCCACCTTTTCGCCATTGCTCTGAGACAATCGAACGAATAACTTCTAATCCAGCAGTCCGCCCAGCGCCCTTTGTCCTCGTTTGAGGACAATCCCTTGCACTGGAGTTCCAATGAGCCATGCCTCCCGTACGGCGGATATCGAAGAACTGGTTGATGAACTGATAGCACTCTACCTGGCTCAGGCTGCCGATCTCCGCGAATATGCCCAGGCAGCGGTGGCAGGTGAGGGAACTGTACATCTGGAACGCACCCTTCGCCACCGGGAAGTTCAGCGGGCCGACCTTTACTGCCCGTTTGAGCAGGCGGCCTTCCCGGTATCCCCAGCGCTAGACCTCGCTGACCAAACTTGAAGTGGAGAGCCGGGGGATTTTCGGGAGGGTGGAAAACTTCGGGGGCAGGTTTCGGTGAACTGCTGGCTTCGGTGAGGCGCAATGTACTCCCCGCTATACCCGAACGCCACAGAATTGGAGCAGAATTTGCTGCCGAGTCGCGGTTCAGAACGGAGGAACTTCTCTTGAAACGCCATTTATGTACACCCAGGGCCGCAACTTGCGCGGTGAGCATGGCCTGCGCAGACAACCTGAGTGATTCGCGGAGGACCATGTGACCCTTCTGACGTGGAACCACGCCTGCACCGTCGGCGTAAAAGCCATGGACGATCAGCACGGCATCCTGATGGATACGCTGAACGAACTTCGTCTGGCGATGGTGCGCGGTTGCGGCCGCGAACAGGTAAGCGAGCTGCTGGACCAACTGATCGAGTTCACGCGCATGCACTTCTGGAGCGAAGAACAACTGATGGAGCAGACCGGCTTTCTCGGCCTGGCCGCGCACCGCGCCGAGCACCACCGCTTGCTGGCGCAGATCCTCCACTCGGCCCACAGGCTGCAACACGGCGAGGCCGTGCACACGAGCGATTTTCTCTGCTTCCTGCACGACTGGTTCCTCGACCACGTCGAGGGCCTGGACCAGCAATATGGCCCGTGGCTGAATAAGCACGGCGTGTACTAGGGCCAACAGGGGATCAACATTGAACCCTAAAGAGCAACTGACCACTTGCCGAAAACCCACTCAGAACCACCTCCGAGGAACAAGCCAGACGTTTATGACCTGGGGGAGACCGCTCTCAACGGTGAGGGCCACCGCAAATAGGCCTACACTGGAGGCGAGGCGTGTACTATGGCTCCCGGATCGGCCTGTGCTTGCTTTCGCTTTTATGCGGAATTGAACGATCATCTGCCACTCGGCCAGCAGTTTGGGTTGGTGGAGAAACAGTTCTTCGTGCCTGCTTCCGTGAAGGACATGATCGAGGCTATCGGCGTTCCGCATGCGGAGGTGGATCTGATCCTGGTGAACGGCGAGTCGTCAGACTTCACCCGCCTGATTCGAAACGGTGATCGCGTGGCGGTCTATCCGGTGTTCGAATCGATCGACATCACGCCGGTGTTGCGTCTCCGGCCGCAACCGCTGCGGGAGACCAAGTTCGTGCTCGATGTCCATCTGGGCAGGCTGGCGGGTTATCTGCGTATGCTTGGGTTCGACACGTTGTATTCAAATCGCATCAGCGACCTGGAACTGGTGCGGATTTCCTGCCAGGAAAAGCGCATTCTGCTCACACGAGACCGAGGTGTGCTGAAACACTCCGCCGTAACCCATGGATACTGGCTGCGCGAGACCGACAGCCGCCGACAGGCCGCGGAGATCGTGAGACGATTCGATCTGGCCCGGTCACTTCGCCCGCTCACCCGCTGCATGGTTTGCAACGAGCCCTTCCGCGCCGTCTCGAAAGCCGATGTTCGTGGCCGGGTTCCGCCAGGAACTTTCGAATGGTGCGATGAATTCCGGGAGTGCGCGGGCTGCCGGCGGGTGTACTGGGACGGCTCGCACTGCCGGCGGATGCGGCGCTGGATCGAACAACTGGCTGCTACCCCGCAGGCGCCATAACTCGGGCCTGAAGGCGCAGGCCCCACCTTCTTACGGTAGTCCCTGACCTGTTTTCAGGAGCGAAACCAAATCACAAGGGCGGTGAGACCGCTGACCAATATTGGGAACCATACCTGCGCCACCCATGGCACGGGTATCAAGAACAGCACGTCGGAGTCGATCAAGGAGCTGGGCCAGCCAATCGTAAGACGAAGCCAGACATAATAAAAGATGTCCCAGAAGGCGAAGGTCCATAGAAACGCAACGACCTTTTCCTTCGTGCTTTGCGCGGTAAGCAAAGCGATGCCGCCAAGCATGATCATTGTTGCCGCTTCTCTGAAACACTCGATTCTGTATAAGCTCTCCGGGAAGGCGGCGAGTGTTTCAGCATGCGGGCCAGGCAATAATCCGGTGGCCGCTCTCAGATATACCACCACAGCCGCTTCCACAAACCCAAATGCTATACCAATGATCGCGGCTACCAGAAGTCGCTTCTTACCAATACGAATCTTATGCTCCCTAGATAAAAGATAGGGGACGGTGGGAATTAGAATGAGGAAGTTAACCCACCAGGGCGTGGCGAATAGAACAAAGCCGGACATAACCTAAGTCTACGACAATACCCGGGAATGGGAGCTTGACGGATCGTCCTTGTCAGCTTGCGTCCGGCTGCCTGCACATGTCGCTCAGACAGGACGAGATCGATCCTGGGCAGTGATGGGCATCACTGAACCCTGGTTCTTTTTAAGCAGAATGTTGATGTCAGTTTTCCAAAGGCAGCCGCGGAGTCCTTCCTCTGCGACGTCCTGCTGCCGTGCCGGGGTGGGGCTTGGCTCCGATGCCTCCCTTGTTGCTGCGGAAATGGAAATGTAGCAGGCGGCATGCTGAAGAACCGACCGGAAGTCTGGAGAAGCTTATGGTTACGGCCTCCGAATTGCGGGAAGGGGTGGCGCTCCGGCTTGGCCAGGAGATCTACAGAGTCCTCGAAGTTGAGGCCAAGGCCGGCGCCGCCAAAATGGGAGGCACAGTACGTGCCAAGCTCTCGAATGTGCGCACCGGGCGCCTATGGGATCAGCACTTTCGGCCCCTGGAGAGATTGGAAGACGTGGAGCTGGAGAAACGCAAACTGGAGTTTCTTTACAGCGATGGCGACAACTGCATTTTTCAGAGACTGGACTCCTTTGAACAGGTTGAGTTTCCTGCGGCCAGCCTTGGTTTGGCGGAAAAGTTTCTGCAGCCGGGAGTCGAAGTTCCCGCAGAGTTTTTTGAGGGAGAACCGATCAGCGTAGTTTTGCCCGACACTGTAGAAGCTCGCGTGATGAGCACCGCGCCTCCCGCGCGTTCACAGCAGGATTCGGGCCGAAAGGAAGCCACGCTCGAGAATGGCCTGGTCTTGCAGGTTCCCCTGTTCGTTGCTCCAGGCGAGCTTGTTAGTGTCGACCTCAGGACTGGACGCTACGTCGAACGGGTTCGGACGCAGCACAAGAAAGGTGTATAGAGAAGTCCTGAAACGGAGGAGAGACCATGATCGATCTGCTGACGGTGCCCATGGAAATGCCGGATGAAGCCAACATCATCATCGGCCAGTCCCACTTCATCAAGACGGTGGAGGATATCTACGAAGCAGTCGTGACGACAGCGCCGCACGCCAGGTTTGGCTTGGCCTTCAACGAGAGTTCCGGCGCGTGTCTGATTCGCTCCGACGGAAACGATCAGGTTCTCCGCGAGACAGCGATCCGGAACGCCAAGGCTCTGGCTGCGGGTCATGTATTTGTCTTGATGATTCAAAACGCCTATCCCATCAATTTGCTGAATGCCCTTCGCAATGTTCCGGAGGTGTGTTCCATCTTCTGTGCAACGGCCAACAGGGTCGAGGTCGTACTGGCGCACAGCGAGCAGGGGCAAGGCGTGCTTGGCGTCATCGATGGAAGCTCTCCCAAAGGGATTGAGGGAGAAGCGGATGTGGCCTGGCGGCACGATCTGCTGCGCAAGATCGGCTACAAGCGATAGTCAGGCGAGAACCGGAACGGGCCTGACTGCTTGGCGCTGCTTGCGACCAGGAATTGGCGAATGCGCGTGATCGGAATCATCACGCTCATCTCAACTCGCAGAAGAACGCGACCGGACAAGGAGGTAGTTATGGCACTCACGAGCTTGAGGGAATATCTCGATGCGCACAACGTCGCGTACGTTGTCATCTCCCACTCGCCCGCTTACACGGCACAAGGTATTGCCGGGCTGGCGCACATTCCAGGAAAGGAACTGGCGAAGACTGTGATCGTCAGGCTGGACGGTAAGCTGGTGATGGCGGTCCTCCCTGCAAAATTCCACGTAGACCTGGAGTTGCTCAGGAAGACGGCGAATGCGAAGTCCGTCGCGCTAGCCGCCGAAGACGAGTTCAAGGATCGGTTTCCTCAGTGCGAAACCGGTGCCATGCCGCCCTTTGGGAATCTCTTCGGACTCGATGTCTTTGCCGATGACAGCTTGGAGAAGGACAAGGAAATTGCTTTCAATGCAGGGACGCACCGGGAACTGATTCGCATGGCCTGGGAGGATTTCAAGAAGCTGGCCGAACCCAAGGTAATGAGGTTAGCCGCGGGGCGTCCCGCTGCAACAGCGTAGATCACAGGATTGTCACGCCGAACGCAAGCCGTACCATCCAGCTGGAGGCTGGCCACGGCAGTGACCTGACGCTGACACAGCCACTGCCCCGGTACGTTCGCGCCCCCGGCGCTCACTACTTCCACACCGGGCACACCCTGCCAAGTTCCAGCGTGACCTTAATGTGGACCTGGGGGGAGCGGGCCCGCGGAGTACGCACTCTGGCTGTGAAGCCGGGTCGGGCCGCTGGTGCGGAGCGGCGTGCACATCGATGCCTTGCAGCGGCGCGGTCCCAATAAGCACCGGCCTCTGACCCGAAAGTATCATTGACCGCATTAGGAGATTACTTTAGGTTACTTAGGCGTGCATGTTTTGGGTACCATTGCCGGCAGTACGAACAGCGAGAACCGGCTGGGGCTGCCTTGAAGTATCGAATGGCTGCTATTTCCCGGTTTAAGGACGACTGATGATTTCCCCTCTGACAATCGTCGCAATAGCAATTGTGGCATTCGCCGATCCTCCGGGCGATTGCGGTAAGGGGATCGAAGCTTGATGACTTTCTGCAACCAAAGTGGACTTTCTTTGCAGTCTGTTGGGCCATTTGCTTTCCCTTCTCTGCTGTATCTCGTGATCCTTGGTTTTGTTCTCTGGCGGAGTCTTGGTCAATATGGACCCCGCCGAGGGTTTGCCATCGCTGTAACAGCCCATCTTAGGAGAGACAAATGATAGGCCTCGCCCAAAGCAAGCCGTCTTCGTGGCAAGTCGCCAAGGCAGCGGAAGGAATCGCCGCCGCGCAATTCGCGAGATGCGGGTTCGATGTGTCAGTTCAGCATGGAGCTGACAAACCCGGATACGAGCTGGTTGTGGCCAAAGCGGACAATCTTCTGAAAGTCTCTGTCAAGGGCAGTCAAGACGGGTTCTGGAATCTTGCCCAGTCCTATATGAAGAGGGCTACAGAACTGAGTGGCAAAGAAGCTGACTACCACGGTGCTATTGATTTGTGGCTGGACCAGCATGGTCCACGGACAGTCTGCTGCTTTGTTCAGTTCCAGGGAGTGGCGATCGATCAGTTGCCACGTATCTACCTGGCATCTCCAGAGGAAATCGCCCAGAGATTGCGGGAAACCGCAAAGGGGCGGGGCAACTCGGTTCTCTACGAGGAACACGAGTGGACATCCACCGGCGACGGAGTCGGAATCATTGAAAAGCTACTGTCGGGCTGGTGTTTTTCGCATGAGCGGATTCAAGAACTGCTTGCGAGCCAGGGGGCCGCTTCGGTCCGAAGGCCACCACTTCCAAGAGTGGATTCATCTACTCTGATAGCCTGGATGGCTTGTCCCACACAGGAATGTGCATGACGACGCCGTAAGCCCCGGTTTCGGGACCCCGCCCAGCTCGCCGGGTTCGCTCATGCAGACTTTTGCCCCGTCTTCGCCTACGCTGATCCTGTCGTGGGATTCGTAATGCAAGACCGGAAAAAGTTCGTTGTCACCTGCAAACGATCTCGCCGGGATGTCCCCGCCGGAGTAAAAGAGTTCGCCTTCGGCATCCAGCTCCCAATGCCGGGCCGGGCACTCGTACGGGGAATTGAGGATTGGGTGCTCAAAGAAAGGGTTTTTCATGACTGGTGGCCCGGATTATAGGTTCGCGGTTACCGAGAGTGAGTAATGCTGGTGCGTCTCGTCAAGATAACGCCGATCCTACCGGAAATCAGGCGCCCGCAAGGGGAGCCTGAATCCCGGACTCTGGCCGGTCGGGTCGATGACTGGCGCGGTGTTCCGAAGGTCTAGCACCGTGACTGCATGATTTGAAAATGTCGATCAGAACAGAATGGGTGCCCCAGGTCTTCCGCCGTGGCGGACCGCGGCAAAGAGACCTGGGAAGTACAAATTCACGTGGTCGTAGTAGTAGTAGTGGTCTTCCCCGTTCTTTTTCAACCTTGGCCGCCAGCATTTGCACCAGCCACACAACTGTCGATCCTCGTCTTTGGCCGGGATAACCCTGGAGGCGCGTGTCGAGGTCCGCTTCCGGAGCGGGCTGGCCTTCCGAATTGCCGGCGAAGAATTGTTTGGATACTGCAACATCGACGGTGTATAACTCTTGGTAACGCCGGCTGCGGTTTGCGGGCATCAAAAAGCCTCGATGGCGCTTTTCGCTCCGGGCTGCAAGCGGTGGATCAGGCGTTTTATTCCCGGCGGCGGCGCGAAGAGATGAGTCTTTGCGCCGAAATAGCAGTTGACCCTCCCCCTAATTTGGTTACCCTGGCTTCCTTGCTGGTTGCTTTGGTTTCCCCAGCCGTTCGTCACCAAGCGAGGTTTGCATGAAGCCGTTTGCCCTGTGCGTCCCAAGCAGGTTCTGGTCAATGTGGAAGGGTATTTTTGTGCTGGCCGCTCTGGCCGTGTTTGCTTCTCTGCCTGCACTGGCGCAGTCTCAAGCGCCCAGGCGCGTCACGCGGGAGATCGACGGAACCAGGCTCACAACGCTCGTGGGCCACATTCACCCGGCTGCCAACGCCAGCAACGACCGCGGCCCAGTGGACGACAGCGAGCACGCAGGCCACATCATGCTGTTGCTGTCACGCACCAAAGAACAACAACAGGATCTGGACGCGCTTGTGGATCAACTGCACAACGTCCACTCGGAGAACTACCACAAGTGGTTGACGCCGGCGGAGTTTGGGCGGCGCTTCGGACCCGCTGACGCGGATGTGACGGCCGTTGCGGAATGGCTGAAGAGCGAGGGCTTCACCGTCGAGGAGATTCCTCCGTCGAAGACGCACATCACCTTCACCGGCACCGTGGGCCAGTTGCGGCAGGCCTTTCACGTGGAAATTCACCACCTGAGCGTCAACGGCGAAGCCCACCAGTCCACGATGAACGAGCCCCAGGTGCCTTCGGCTCTGGCGCCGGTGATCGGCGGACTGCACAAGTTGAATGACTTTGAGCCGAAGCCGATGTACAAGAGGACGGGTACGTTCAAAACGGACCTCAAAACGGGTAAGGTCCGGCCGGTTGAAGGAACAGTTGCCGCAGCGTCTGTCACACAATTCACCGACGACAACGGCAATTACCAGGTGGGGCCTCAGGACTTCTACACCATCTATAACGAGAATCCCCTGCTCACCGCCGGTGTCACCGGCGCGGGCGTTACCATTGCGGTGATCGAAGAGACCGAGGTCAACCCTGCAGACGTCGGCAGCTTTCGCTCGCAGTTTGGCCTGCCAGCGTATCCGGGTACTCCAAACGCGACCCAGGGCGGGGTCAACTACATCTATGGCGCCCCGGGCGGCGTCGGTGGCGATGCGGCGTGTACGGCTCCGTTAACCGTCGCGCAGGGCGACGCCAGCGGCGATGAAGGCGAAGCCGATATCGATCTTCAGTGGGCCGGCACAGTCGCGCCCAATGCCACAATCGACTTTGTGGCTTGCGGCCCTGAGCTATCAGTCAGCCCCTCGAATTTCGGCAGCTCGGGGGTAGATTATGCCGCGCAGCATATTGTCAACTACCTGTCCGGCACGGTGACCGCGGCCAGCCTGAGCTACGGCTGGTGCGAGTCGGCGCTGGGGACCTCCGGCACCACCGGGACGGGCTACTACAACAACCAGTGGGAGCAGTTCGCGGCCGAAGGCATCACGGCCAGCGTTTCCGCGGGAGACAGCGGCACCACAGCCTGCGATAACGGCAGTTATTACGTAACCGTTGACCCGTCGGTGAACGGAATGGGAAGCTCGGCCTATAACGTCTCGGCCGGCGGCACGGACCTCGGCGACTACTATATCAGCGAAGGTTACACGACCAGCCCAGCCAGCACATGGTGGGGCGCCAACACTTCTTCCTATGGCTCTGCCAAGTCCTACATCCCCGAAATCACCTGGGGCGGCGCTTGCTCCAACTCCCTTTTCTCATCCTATCTTGATGCGCTCGGCGATGGGGCGGTTTATGGAACCACCCCCGAGGCGCTCTGCAACAATTCAACCCTCCAAGGCGATGGGTATCTGTCGGCGGGGGGCGGGAGCGGCGGGGTCAGCACAGTTACCGCGGCTCCCACCTGGCAGAGCGTCTACGGCGTCGGACTGTACTCGGGCTCGACAACCCAGCGGACTCTACCCGATATTGCCCTTTTTGCCGCCAACGGCTTCTGGGGTCACCTCCTGCCATTCTGTGAATCGGACGTGGCGCCTTGCACCGCCGACCCGAACACCGATCAGGGCGCCGGAGGCACGTCCTTTGTCGCTCCGCAAATTGCGGGGCTGATGGCGTTGATAAACCAGAAGACCGGCGCCCGCCAGGGCCAGGCCGACTACACGCTCTATAACCTCGGAGCGCTGGAGTACGGAACGCCGAGTTCGCCCAACACCAGCAATCTGTCCACATGCTCGGGCTCGGCACAGGGCGCCAATGTCGGGGCTACCTGCATCTTTCGCGACATTGCCGCGGATACGCCCAGCCTGCAGGGCGGCACCATCGCCAGCGAGATTGTTCAGCCTTGCGTATACGGCGCCATCACTGACTGCTACATCGCCAACTCAAGCGATACTTACGGCCTTTCAACGATTCCCGGCCCCGCTTCTTCCACGCTGGCCTACTATGCCGGCGCGGGCTATGACATGACCACGGGCCTGGGCAGCGTGAACATCGCCAACCTGGTCAACAACTGGAAAACAGTGAGCCCAGGGTTTGCCAGCACCACGGCGTTGAGCGCGAGCGCCGCGACCATCAGCTCCTCCGGCAGCGTGACACTGACGGCAACCGTCACGGCCACCGGTCGCGGCGGCGCGGTTGCTCCCGCCGGCATGGTCGGGTTCTACGAGGGCTCGACCTCGGGAACGCTGTTGGGAACTGGAAGCATCTCCTCTAGCTGTACGGGCAGCGGCGCCAGCACGGCCTGCGACGGCATTGCAACCCTCATCGTGGCCGGCACAGCACTTAACCTCGGCAGCAACAGCATCGTTGCCTACTTCGAGGGCGACGGCGCCAACGACAGCCCCTCGACCTCCGCGGCTGTCTCGGTCACGGTGAACTCGGCACCCCCCGCGCTCACCTCTCCCACGCCGGGCAGCACGTTTACCGGCTCCAGCGTGGCCTTCACTTGGTCGGCCGGCACCGGTGTCACAGATTACCAACTGTGGCTGGGCACCACCGGAGTGGGCTCGCACAACCTCTATGAATCGGGTGCAACGAAGGCTACCACTGTGACCGTAAGCGGTCTGCCCACCTACGGGGTAACCGTGTACGCCCGGCTGTGGTGGGAAATCAGCGGAGTCTGGCAGGCTGCCGACTACACCTACACCGAATCGGGCACACCGGTGCCTCCGGTGCTCACCACTCCCGCGCCGGGCAGTGTTCTGTCCGGTTCCAGCGTGACCTTCACGTGGACGGCCGGGGGCGGGCCCGCAGCCTACCAACTGTGGCTGGGCACCACCGGAGTGGGCTCGCAAAACCTGTATGACTCGGGCTCAACGACGGCTACTACAGAGACCGTGAGCG
>Ga0181533_1006695_pt1 | contig 10351 bp, 7 predicted proteins | sample PEATcosm2014_Bin_45_FD_119772 | JGI IMG/M metagenome (GOLD analysis project Ga0181533, IMG submission 119772) | Peatland microbial communities from MTU Mesocosm Facility, Houghton, MI, USA - PEATcosm2014_Bin11_60_metaG | ecosystem: Environmental > Terrestrial > Soil > Wetlands > Peat | place...
AGCGTCCTTCCTGTGACCTACGAACTCGATCTTGTTCAAGCGTTCGACTTGGAACACTTTATAGACGATCCTATAAGACCCCGCGACTCTGAGACGAAAACGGTCCGCCGAGCCCTTCAGCTTTTTGGATCCTTCAGGAAAAGGGTCGGTTGCAAGCTCGGCGAGGATTCGTAGCACAAGCGATCGAACATCAGCCGGGAGTCTGCCGACGTCTTTCTCAACCGAACTCCGATACCTAATCTGCCAATCCATGCTTGAATTTCTTGAGCAGCTTCTCTAAAGGATAGGTAGGCTCATCGCTTCGGGCATCACAAATCAGGTTGAGAGCTTCGTCTTCGCTGAGGGGATTCTTCCTATACGGCGTTCTGGCGCGGTCGAGAACCGCCGCCACGCCGGGCACAGTTGCAATAGCGCGGGGCTGGGGAAAAGGGTGGAGGTGCTCGTCGACTGCGGCGACTGGGTTCTTTAGCCGTTTGACCTTCTTCATTACACGTACGCCGCGCTGCTTTCTCATGCTTTCATTCTACTCCTCTCGGGTGGAAACTGCCGAGACCCTTTGTCGTCCAAAAAGCGACCTCCTCCGGATGGCGGTCAGGCGCCACGGTGAGAATTCTTGCGAGAAGCCACTACGGTTGTCCTTGGCCGACATTGAACAGGGTCCACGGGCCGGCCTTCATATCGCGCAGCAGCGGCGCTTCCCAGGCGAACTCGGGATGCGCTTTAAGGAAGGGTGCAGCGAAAAAGTCTTTGCCGCAGGGGTGGCCCATGCGCGCGTAAAAGCTCATGGCTCCAGCCATCTTGCCGTCCATAACTTTTCCCTGCACCGCGCCACCAGGATAGTAAGGCGCCCATTCCCAAACCGCTAGACCACGCGGGGAAAGATCGCCGTGTCCGCAGAGGGAACGCTCGTCGGGGTCCACTTTCTTCTGGTAAGAATCGTAATGATCGGCCATGAACTTCTCCGCCCTCTTCACGTCGATCTTGCCCTTCGATTCCTTTATCAACTGCTCCCAACGGATGCGGCGGGCGTTGGGGGAAGTCTCGAGGTTGTTGATATCAAACGTGGTGTCTTTAGCCAGCACTTCCGGATCGCGGGCAAAGTTTGAGCCCACGAAATAGCCATCCTTGCTGCGCCAGACTTGATGCGCCTTCAGACCCAGCTCGAATTGGGCGATTTCACCGGTCTTGTTATCGCCCAGCAACCAATCGTTGGCGTATCCGCCGTTATTGCCGTCCAGCATGATGCGCACATAGTCGTCAATTGAAGTCGCATATTGGAGCGCCTTGCGGGAGCGCATGAACTCCGGCTTGCCATTGGATTCCCACCCCACGAATTGCGTAATGGTCGTCTCCGTCACCATGAGGCCGCTGGAGTTCACGCCGAAATCGTCGTCACTGGTAATCACGCCGGGGAAGCCGTCCATCAGAATGCGATGCCCCTGCCCAGGAGCGATGTCGAAAATGATTCGCCAGCGTTCGCCATCCAGGTAGCCCGTCCAATTATTGTGCGCGATCACGATCTTGTGGTCGCGGGTGTAACTGCCGGTGGCGACGAACGCGCTACAGTTGCCGGGGCTGACCAGGTGTGGCGCGCTGGCCAGTTTGTGCTGCGAGTTATACCAGGGCACGTAGTAGCCAGGCAGTTCCTCGAAGGCGTTCAGCGCCACTACGTCGTCGATGTCCATCGAGACTCCGTGCGCCTTCAGGCCTTCGGTGATTCCTGTGAGTTCCTCTTGGTATTCCTGATCGATCTTCGGCCAAAGCATCTCGTGCGCGGCCTTGCGGAAGAAATCCCAATCCTTCTTGGTGAGGTGCGTGTCCAGGAGCTTTACCGCTTCAAAGGCGTCCGCGATTTCAGAGGCCAGCAAGTAACCGTGCTGGAAACCGATCTGGCCGGGCGTTCCCTCCAGGTGAACATAAATCCAGCCGCCATTTTCAAAGCGGTAGGCAGATTTCAGTCGAGGATCAGCAGGCTTGCCCGCCGCCCGCTCGCCGGGGTTGTCACCCCCGCGTAAGCGGGGGTCCATGTCAGTCCACATTAGGGCTGGATTCCCGCTTTCGCGGGAATGACCGGCATCGATCGAGCCCAAAACCAGAAACAGGAAGGCAAGAAGAAATCCCATTCGACGTGCAGTTACGCGCGTTTGCATCGCCACCTCAGTCAATAAATTCAACAATCGTTCAGAATAGCCCCCGCAGCAGTGTAGCCACTCTGGACAGCGCTTTCAATGGTGGCGGGCAAGCCTGTAGCAGTCCAATCGCCCGCCAGATATAGGCCGCGTACTGGCGTTCGGGCCGGCGGGCGTACCTGCTCAGCTTCCCAGGTGGGCGAGAAGGTAGCGAAGCGCTCCTTGATAATCAGCGAATGATGCAACTCGGCCTTCCGGGCTTCCGGAAAAAGGTCGCCAAGCTCGAGCAAAGCCGTTGCCAACAACTCTTCCTTGCTGCGTCCGATGTGCCGGTGAGCGCCGCTCAGGACGAGCGAAACATAATTCTCGCCCAAGCCGAGGATCTTGCCTTTGTTGAACAGCCACTGAATGGTAGTGCCGCGCAACCCGACAAAATCAAGCTCGGTGAGGGCACGGTCAAACCAAAGGTTGATGGAAATGATCGGCGCAGGCCGAAGGGAAATAACTGGGGCGAAGAAAGGCTCCAAGCGGATCAGTTCGCCGGGCAACAAGCCCGCAAGCTGAAAAGAGGGCACGGCGCTCAACACGATTTCCGCCTCAATTTCCTCGCCACTGGAAAGGCGAACCCCCCGGCACCGCCCCTCGGAGACCAGCAGACCGGCAACGCTCCGGCCGCTCTCAACTTGCCCGCCCCTTGCACGTATGTAGGCTGTGGCAGCGTCCACATACACATCACTCAACCCAACAGCGGGAATCGCGAGGCACGAGTCCTCCGGCGAGGTGAAGAGCGCCAACCGCAATACATGTTCAAATAGCGCCGCGCTGGCAACTGTCGGATCTTCATTGAGCGCCGCAATACAGAGCAAGTCCCAAAAATTGCGCTGCAAGCGCTCGGATTGGCCAAGCCTGGTGAGCCACTCGCGCACGCTCAGCTTTTCCGAGCCATGGTGCATCGCCTTCGCCCACTGGAGCAATCCTCCCAGGCGCAAAACTTCCAGTTTCTCCTTGAAGGCGAAGCTCCCAGAGCGGAGCACGCCGAGCAGGACATGCCAGGGCGAGGGTAAGCCGGGACATTGAAACACTGTCAGCCGCCCGTTTCGTTCGAGGAAATGGACGGTCAAGTGCTGTTGAAACCGGACACGGCCCAGAGTTCCGATAGTCGAAAGGAAGCGAATCGTCGCATGGTAGCAACCCATGAAGATGTGCTGGCCGTTATCCACCACGGAGCCCGTTGCAGGATCAAGAAAGGACCGAGCCCGCCCCCCCAGGTGAGGCTTCTGCTCGAGCAAGCGCACACCACGACCGTGTTCCGCCAGTGCGACACCCGCCGCAAGACCCGAAAAACCGCCGCCGATGATCAAGACTTCGTTCAAGAAATAGGATTCAGAATTCAGGATTCGGGATTCAGGAACCCAAAGCTTAATTCTAACTGAATTCGCAATGTGTGTGGGGAAGCGGGGACCCCGGCGAGAATCAAATGGCAACGCGCGCCGGTGCTGTCATGCTGAGCGCAGCGAAGCATCTCTACCGTTCGTCGGTACTTCCCGCAACGAAAAACATCTGCACGGATGCTTCGCTCCGCTCAGCAGATAGGCTTACGATCACCCATGAATACCAAGCCTGAATCCTGAATCCTGTACTTAAAACATGAACTTAATTGCCAATTGGATTCCGCGTGGAGCGCCTCCCCCGATGAAAGGATTGCCTTCTCCCACGTCGCCCGTGGCCGTTGTGGGCAGGAAGCCCTCGCACGCCCCGTTGTTCGGATTGATTCCATGGGTGTCGCAGGCGGCAAAGAAAGTCGGCAAGAACGGATTCGTAAAATTTGGGTGATTGACGATGTTGAAGAAATCGGCGCGGAATTGTACCTTCAGCCGTTCGCTGATCGCCGTGTCCTTATAGAGAGCAAGGTCCCACTGCTTGAATCCAGGGCCGAAGAGGGAATTGCGCCCTTCGTTGCCGTCGTGGTAGCCTCCCGTGCAAGTGTCTTGCGCGGCCGACCAGGTACAAGGAACCTGGAAGGCGGAGAGGTTAATGACGTCATCAGGGATTTTGGTTCCCGCGTAGGGATTGCCAATCACGTCGGGACGGGGGAAGTACTCGCCGGTGCCGTCCCAGTTGCCGCTGTAAAAGAAGTTCAACTGGAAGGGCTGTCCGGTTTGCAAGGTCAGGACGCTATCAATCGCCCATCCACCGCCGAGTTTGGACCAGGCTCCGGCGCCCTTGGGCGACGGGAACTTGTAATCGGCCATCCAAGTAAAACGATGGCGCACATCGAAGTTCGAGTTGCCGCGTTCCAGGTCCGTGCGGTAGCTGTCATTAGGCTGCGCGGCATTGGGCTCAAAGTCGAGGCCGTCGCTGGCATTGTCAATCGAATGGGAGTAGTTGTAATTGACGGTGGATTCGAAACCGTGGAGATTGCGAATCCGAAGCTGCGCCTGGAGCGAGTTGTAATTCGAATTTGCCGAGGTTTCCAGGTAGTTGATGTAGCCATATTGCGGGTAAGGAAGATCAGTCGTTACCCGCGACAGGGTCTGGTTGATATCGCGGTAACGGAAGAGATGGTGGCCTTCTGAGCCTACGTAGCTCACCTGTAAAACGATATTCTTGCCCTCCTGCTGCTGGATATTGAAATTGTAGTTCAACATGCGGGGTGTGCGGAGGTTCCGGTCCACGGCGAACAGGTTCGACGAGCCGAAGTTGCTAAAAATCGGCTGTCCGGCCACGATCTGAGTCACGGGTGTCGTGCTTGTGAGAATCGGCTTGGGTCCGATGTCGTTATAGGCAGCGCCAGGAGTGGCTGCGTCGTAGGGCACTTGGCCGAGAAAGAAGTCCTGCGAGAACAAGTCATAAAACAAGCCAACGCCAGTGCGAATTACGGTGGTCCCTTTGCCCGTGAGGTCGTAAGCTACGCTGGCGCGCGGCGCGAAATTGCGGTGGTCCGGCCGGTAAAGACTTGACAGCCCGTTCGTGCCCACCTGGCTCAGTACCCCGCTGGCCGGGTCGAAGTTTGAAAAAAGGCTGTTCTGTTCCCCAATCACTCCGAAGTCGTCCCAGCGCAGTCCGTAATCGAGCGTAAACTTTCGAGTGACGCGGAAGCTGTCCTGGGCGTAGAAAGCATTCGAGTTCTGGTAAGTGTTGCGATTAGTATCGCCTTCGAGAATGGTGCCGCTACTGGGCATGCCCTCCAGGAAGGTCGTCAAGCTGGCGAACGACAGAATTCCTCGGAAGCTCTCATCAAAGAACTGGCTCACCGTGGTGCGGCGGAACTCGTAGCCGAACTTCACCGCGTGCTTGTTGAATTTCCAGGAGAAGTTGTCAATGAACTGCCAATTCACGTCGGTGCGGCCGCGGGGATCGGAATAGGTTGCTCCGATGGAGGTGAAGCCCCCCCGATGTTGATGGTGGGCAAACCGCCGTCCTGGGCGTCGGCTCCCGTCACCAGCCCGATAGAGGCAGGGTTGAAGGTGTGGTCCTCGGGAATGAAGGTTTCGTAGAAGCGGTTATAGCCGAAGCGCACTTCATTGACCTTGGTGGCCGAAACCGTCGTGAGATAGGAGACGGACAAAAGATTGACATTGGTAGGCGTAACGGTATTGTAACCGGGCAGGTCACCGGTGCCGCCCAGCCCCAGGGGAAAGCTCTGGATGCTGGTGCCGTAATAGTAGCGGGCAGTCAGCAAGTTCCTCTCATTCAGGTTATAGTCGGCCTTGGCGATGACGCTGTTCACGCTGTTGAAGAATGTGGTTGTGGCTGAAACGTTGGGGCCGGAGGCGCAGGAATCAGGCGTGGAGGAATTGGCGGCCGGCCATAGATTCCGCTGCAGCAGTGCGGCGATCACGGGATTGACGGTGATGCCCTGCTCCGCCTGGGCAATATTATTGGCCGAAGGAACGCAAGCCGTGCTGCTCAAACCGCCGTCCTCGCGCTGGCCTTCGTAGTCACCGAAGAAGAAGGCTTTGTCTTTAACAATAGGCCCGCCCAGCGAGCCGCCGAACTGGTTGTTGTGGAAAGCGGCCTTGGGGACAGGCGCCGGGTCAAAGAAGTTCCGAGCATCGAGCGCGTCATTACGGAAATAGTCCGCTGCCGTCCCGTGAATCTGGTTGGTCCCGGACTTCGTCACGATATTGATCACCGCCCCGGCGTTCCGGCCGTATTCGGGAGCGAAATTGGAGAGCACGGCGAGTTCGGCCACCGCGTCCACCGGGAGGATCGTCGAGGGTGTTCCAAAGACTCCCGCCTGGTTGATGGCTGGATCGTTGCGGTAGCCGTCGTTCATGTCGGTGCCGTCGAGGAGAAAGTTGTTGGAACGTCCCCGCGCGCCGTTCACGGAGAACTCCCCGAAGGAGCCTGGAGAATCCGTGATCTGATCGGGACCGCCGGTCACGCCGGGGTTCAGGTAGATCAGCTTGGTGTAATCCCGACCGTTAACCGGCAGGTTCTCCAACTGGGAAGACTCGATAGTGCCGCCCAGCGTGTCCTCGGTGGTAGTTACCATCGGCACTTCCGCTCTGACCTCCATGCTCTGCACCTGTCTGGCGGGGCTCAGAGTGATATCCACGCGCCGTTCGGCAGCCACATCCACATGAATGTCCTTCTGGTTGACGGGCGTAAATCCCTGGACGGTGACGCTGACGGTGTAATTGCCAATGGGCAACTCGGGAATTGAGAAGTTTCCGGACACATCGGTGGTGGTGGATCGCGAAACGCCGGTGGCCTGATTCATGGCGACCACCGGGGCGCCGGGCACGGCAGCGCCGCTCTGGTCGAGCACTGTGCCAACCAACGAGCCGCGGAAACTCTGGGCGCGAAGAGACACGGGTGCGATCAAGCTGATCAGTGCCAAGGTGAGGAACGTAAGGAAAAGTGATCCAAGCCTGGTCCAGGACCCCCTCTTACCGGAAACGTTCATTAGATTCTCCTTCTGCTGGGCGCTGCTCGGCGCCTCCCTTCAGCAATTTGTACACTTTCGGTGCCACCGGTGAGAGTGGACCACCGGATGTTTCGAATCAAAAGGGCAAGGTCCTGGGATGTCAATCAATGACCCCGAGCCGTGATCGAAGCGCGCTTCACGCCCGCAGGCTGACCGAGAGCGATTGGCCGGGCACGATGCGAACTTCCCGCTCAAACACCACGAGGCGCAGTTTCCCTTCTTCGCGTAAGCTTGCAGCCAGGGCTTCTTGGCCGAGGAGGGCAGAGACTTTCTTCCGCGCCCCCTTGCCATTCCCTCCCAAAGCCAGGCTCGCCACGGTCATTGAGCCTTCCAGTGTCGCGACTTCGACCGCATGACTTGCGGTGCTTATGGTTTGAGAGAATTTTCCCCATCCACCGGGGACCGACCAGAAGCAACTGAAGTTCTGAGCGCGCACCCGCGGCGTAAGCGTCAGCTTGCGGTCAACCCCGGAGTAGTGAAAGCCGCTCAGAACCACAATCAGCGCCCAGGTGGACATGGCGCGCGCGTAGTGATGACCACACTCGGGCTCGTTCCAGGGGTTGCGGCGCTCCCCATCAAAGCGAAGGCGAGCACTTTCAGCCACCGTCAGTCCCTCCGTCAGCATGCCTTCGTAGACCAGGTGCGCGGCGAATTGGTATTCGAACCCATCCATGACCTCCGAAAAATAGGGGAAGGGAATTTCGGGGCGCCGCCCGTGAGGATAGGACGCGATCACCACCGCGGCATCGTCGTTTAGTGCGAAGGTGCGCTGCACCGCTTCGTGCTCGCTCATGTCCGGCAGGTAATTGTACCGGAAGATGGATTTCAGGGCCTGTTTCACGTGTTGCTCGTCCAACAAGTAGCCCAGTCCCAAGACATGCGCCATGTATTGGCCGACCAATTGGTCCACGAGGCACGCCTCGCCCATTTGGTAATCCGGCTTGTCGGGATTGGCTGCGCCCATACCCACCATCACTCCCTCAAACACCTCTTCCTTCGGCCGGCCCTCGATCTTCTGGATGTAATACTCGCCGTTAAATAGGTTAGCGTCGATCCATTTGCTGCCATTCTCGAAGAGCCGCCGGTATTCCCCCGCCGAATCCTGGTCGCCGAGGGCGCGCGACATTTCCTCCCCCGCCCGCAATGCCCCCAGATACCACACGCCACAGAGAGGATTGGGGCCGTAGAACTCGACATCGTAGGTGTTGTGCTGGACGCCCTCCGCCACGCCGTCCCGATTGGCGTCCCAGCCACCTTTGATCCAGGCGAATTCGAGTGCTCGTTTGGCGTTGGGCCACAGGCCCCGCAACCATTCCGTGTCACCGGAAAGCTGCCAGTCGCGGTAAAGCTTCATCAGGCAGCCCATTTGGCCGTCTGCGGCCGCCTTATCCCAGATCTTTTTTCCATCCGGCAGGTAGGAGCGAAAACCCATCAGGCCGTCTTCGCGGGTGTTGCGCAGGAATTCGGATTCGCGGACGGAATGCGCGAGCGAAGGGAAGACGAAGGCCGTCGCCTGCTCGTAGTTCCAGACATGAGTACATGTCCCGTGGCAGCATCCCGATTGATTGTTGCACCCCTCGAAGCCGTGGAATTCACCGTCCGCGGTGCGGAAAGCAGTGTTAGTGCGCAAGGTCGAGAGGTTGCTGAGCGCTGCCTCCAGCGCTGCGGGGGGCAAGGTAGAAGATTCCACTGCTGCGGCGAAGCGGCGGCTGCGCTCCTCCAGCGAAGGAAGTTGCTGCGCCACCTGCCGAGCCACTTCCCAGGCGTCGGTGAACCGCTGGCAATAATAGTTCCCCACCATCGCCGTCTTCTGCTCTTTTTCAGGCGCAGGCCATCCGCAACGATCCGGCGTGCGGTTGGGGAAATGCCAGGCGAGGAGAAAGGTCACGGCGGCTTCGCCGCCCGCAGGCAGCGATTGCGTGACGGCAATCGAACCCACCGGGCTCACCGCGGGCGAGTCGCTGGTGAGAGCGCCATCGTCCGTGAAGTCGTCCCAAAAGGTCAACGGCCCATCCCACCACTGCGTCCGTTTCCACCCGCGCAGGTACGAAACACTTGCTTCCGGCGCTCCGAGCACACCCAGGAACATCGAGCCTTTCAACGGATCCGTCGAGGGCAAGAAAGGATTATCCATGAACAAGCCGGACACACCTTCGGCCTGGCGAAAATTGGCTTGTCTTCCTTCTTTTCCCACAGGGTTTTGAAGGCTGAAGGCGATACCGACCTTCACCGCCGCAGGGGCCGGATTCTTGAGGTGGTAACGAAGCACGGCGATGGGCAAACCGGACGCTTCAACGTCCAAGGGAACAAGAGGATTGAACGCTTCCAGGCTGACGAGGATGGGCAGCTTCTCGTCCTCGAATTCGAGGCGCGCAAAGGGATAGGCGCCGGTGAACTCGGCGGAAGCAAGACGCGGCAGGCCTGGCACGTTGTTCGCCCCCAACCCGCTCGGCCCTTCGTAGGGCGGTTCAATCCGTGCCTCCAAGACCCGAGCCACCGGCATCTTTCCTTCCGCCTGTGCCCAGATGGCCGGGAAACAGTAGTCCGGCGTATTCCCCTTGTCCGGCCGGTTGAAGATCTCCCAATCGCGCAACTGTCCCCGGCCACCCAGCGAAAGCGTGCCCGCGCCGATTCCACCCAGCGGGAAGGCAATCATCTTCAGACTTCGGCCGCTGAAGGTGCGTGGAAAGGTGATGCGACTGCCCGCACTGGCCGCACTGGCCGACCCCGAAGCTGGCTTTTCTGCGGCCGCAGCCTTGCGTGCAGATTCGCGCGGCTCCGCCCCTGCCAACCCTTGAACGCTGCCGGCCAACGCTCCGCCAGCCGCCATTTTCTTCAGAAATTCCCGCCTCTCCAGCCTCCCCTTCTTCTTTTTCGTGGCCACAATTCCCTCCTCTATACCAATTCAGGTTGCATCCCTCGCACGTGCTTTTGAAAGGGGTTGTTATAGGCCAATGGGTGAGGAAAAGCAACAGGTGAATGCGATTCCGCTCTGCCCTACGCGGGTGAGCAGCTTTCGAGCAGGCCCTGGATGGCGGCGGCAATGCCGTCCTTCGAATCAAAAACCGCCGAGCCGGCCACCAGCACGTTGGCGCCAGCCTCCACCACCAAGCGCGCGGTCTGGTTGTTGATGCCGCCGTCTACTTCGACTTCGCAATCGAGACCGCGTTCCTGGATGGCGTTGCGCACTTGACGGATTTTGCTGAGCATTTCGGGAATAAAATCTTGGCCACCGAATCCCGGGTTGACCGTCATGACCAAAACCATTTGCATGCTCCCCAGGACTTCG
>Ga0181533_1006698_pt1 | contig 10350 bp, 9 predicted proteins | sample PEATcosm2014_Bin_45_FD_119772 | JGI IMG/M metagenome (GOLD analysis project Ga0181533, IMG submission 119772) | Peatland microbial communities from MTU Mesocosm Facility, Houghton, MI, USA - PEATcosm2014_Bin11_60_metaG | ecosystem: Environmental > Terrestrial > Soil > Wetlands > Peat | place...
ACGATGAACGCGCGCCTGTTTCACTGAAGCGGCAGGTTTCGTCCAGAAGCCGCCCGCGAGGTCGAATTGGTCCCACGTCGCTTTTAGCACTTCAGACCGGCGAGCGCCGGTTAGCATGAGGAGTCGCACGGCATTTGCAGCGGGCCGATTTGGCCATGTCTCCAGCGTCTCCATCAACCGCTCGAATTCCTCTGGCAGCAAATAGCGGTTGCGAAGATGCTCAGGGTTCTTGTCGATACCCTTTGCTGGATTCTCGGCGACGATCTCCCACTTGATCGCGAGCGAGAAAATCTTTGAGAGCAGGGCGACAACGCGGTTCGCGCGGTACGGTGCGCGGGCAGAAATATCCCGGTGCAACGAGTCGATGTCGGCGTAGCGAACCGCTGCCGCTTTCATGTTGCCGAGACGGGGGATCACAATTGTGCGGATGATCGCCATGTCATCGCGCTGCGACGATTCTCTTTTCTTGGGGAGGTGACGCTCGGCGTATAGCTCACAGAGCTGATTGACGGTCAGGGAAGCCCGCTCCTCGCGGCGATGAGCCAACGGGTCTTGCCCTAGATCGATCCTCCGCTTCAAGTCCTCCGCGTGTTTTCGCGCCGCCGTGGCGGACCATTCGGGATAGCCGCCGATGGTGAAGCGGCGTTCGTGTCCGCCGATGCGATAGTTGAGGACGAAAGCCTTCGCGTCAGCCGCCGTCACACGAACGCCGAAGCCCTTTAGGTCGCTGTCGTAAACGATTTTGTTGCCCCTTGCAGGGCGGGGGAGCTTCTTGACCAGCGTCTCTGTTATGCGTTCGGCCATGTCCGACGTGTCCGCACTGTGTCCGCGCACGAATGTGTGTTAGATGAACACAAGTGGCCTCGCGTGTCCAGGTATGGCGAGAACATGACAGCATTAAATCAATAGGATAGCCCGTAACGGTCGGAAATCGTTGGGTGCTCCGGAGCTAGCGGTCCACTTCCTCTTAATCAGCGGGTCCAAGGTTCGAGTCCTTGTGCGCCCACCATCGAAATCAATGACTTAGAGCGCGCCATCGGCCGATAAGACGGGAAGCGCCCAGTTCCGGTAAGCGCCTGGCAAGCAGAAATCGGAAATCGTGCAGCCATCCCATCGCTGACGCCGGCCGGAGGCACGAGGAGGCCACCGGTCCGGCCGGTTGCGCCTCTACTGCGCCAATCACGCTGCGCGGCCTATAGGGCCGGCGAGCACGGGCTTGACAACGCCGACGAACGATGCGCGACACCGCGAGAGCGCGCGCCCGCGGAGGCGAACAAAGAATCCTTTTTCCCCTGGACAGGGGGCGAGGGGGAATTGAACGTCGCGAGCGGGCGCCTTTGATCCACCCCCATTGAAATGGTCCGCCCCGAAGTATGTGTTTGGGCGTGCCGCAGGACTACGCGCAAGCCCACATGCGGTTCAACTTGGCGGCGTCGCGCGCGGAATATGCTGCAACCCGTGACACGGCGGCCAAGGACCGCGATGAATTGGCCGCTAAGATGACGCCCGATCAGATCGCCGAGGCGCAGCGGATGGCCCGCGAATGGGTTCCGAAGTGAGATGCAACCGTCACGTTGATTGGACGGCGCGCCGGGTTGGACCTGTCGTTGGCTTTCAGCGAAGCGCTTCAGCCGCATCGAAGGCGATGCCCATATGACCACTGTCCACCCAAATTCGACGCGCGCGATGCTTTGTGTCTGCAGCTGTGCCGCCGTGGATCAGCAGCTCAAACTCCGATGGAACAATGGACAAGTCGTCCGCATCTAATCGTGCGCCTAAGAGCGAGATGTTGCGCACTACAGCATCAAGCGAACTGGTGTTGCCATTAAGAAACAATCGCGCACTTAGATAGCACTTTCGCCGCTCGGCAGCGCGTCGTTCGTAGTCGTCCATGTCACACTCCTACGTGTGAACCCAATCGCTAAAGCATAAGCGTAGAACGCAAGGTCAACAACTATTATCGTGCGGCTTGGTGAATTCCCGACATCGATCGTCGATCAGGCGCTCTCTTCGGCTGGCGTCGCCCTGAGCTTTTCCGCCACCCAGTCCATGACCTTGAGGAAGCTCCCCGCCAGCGGCCGCGCAACGAAGCTTGCAGCACGGCCAACGACAAGCCCTCGCGCTGCACGTCGAGAGGGATCGTGGCCACCCACCATGCGCCGCATCCGTTCTCGCTGTCGGACGCGAACATGGATTTGCGCCGGTGCTACGCGAGCAACCTCGGCGATCTCATTGATCGGGGGCAGCCGGATCTCTGGATTCACGGTCACGTCCACAGCCCCGCCGATTATCGGCCCGGGAAGACGCGCATCGTCTGCAACCCGCGCGGTCACATCGAGGAGTCTTCGTCTCGGACGTTTGACCCCTCCCTTGTGATTCAGGTGCAGCCATGAATGCCATTCAGAAAATGCTCAGTTCGCCGATCCAAAGTGGGTCGGCGAACTGAGCGCCGTCAGACGATCTCCGTAATGCTTCTTGGATTAGTTGATCAAACGTCTGGCGAACCATCGACTTCAATGACGAGCGCGCGTTCGCGCGAATATCTTTCAACGCTCTTCGCGAGCTGCCGCGAATATCGCGCGCCAGGTGGTAGGGGTTCTCGTTCATCCCTGAATGGCGTCCGCGCCATCGGTCTTGAATACGTCGCTATGTTTCGGAGCGAACCCTCACATAGGACCCCGGCGCGTCCTCAATGACCGACAGGCCCTCGCCGGGCGTGCGGGCAGCAACTTGACCGCTTGAGAACGACGTCACCCACTCGTTCCAGTGGGGCCACCACGAGCTCTGTCGCGCGGTCGCAGTCGTGAACCATTCGTCGGCGGTCGCGGGATTCGACGAATTCGTCCAGTGGCCGTATTTCGAGCCGGGCGCGCTAATCACCCCGGCCATGTGACCGGATGCGGACAGCACAAACTCAACCGGGCCTCCATAGAGTTGCGTCGCCCGATAAGCTGATTTCCAGGGTGCGATATGATCTTCCTTCGTACCCAGAATAAATGTCGGCGTCGTAATTTTCCGCAGATCGATCGGCGTCCCATCGAGCGTTATGCCTCCGGGCTTGGCCAGATTGTTCTCCTGATACATGTTGCGCAGATAGAACGAATGCATGGCTGCAGGCATGCGCGTCGCATCTGAATTCCAGTACAGGAGATCAAATGGAACCGGCTCCTTGCCGAGGAGATAATTGCCCACGACGAACGACCAGATGAGGTCGTTTGCGCGCAGCATGTTGAACGAGGTCGCCATGTCCTGCGCCTCAAGGTAGCCCCTCTCGTTCATGCGCGCTTCGAGCGCCGCTAGTTGCTCGGTGTCGATGAATACCGACATGTCGCCGGACGCCGTGAAATCGACGAGCGTGACGAAATAGGTCGCGCTCTTCACGCGATCATCGCCTTTCGCTGCTAGATAAGCGAGCGTCGAAGCGAGCAGCGTTCCGCCAAGACAATATCCGACGCAATTCACCGCGTGCTCGCCAGTGGCCTTCTTGACCGCCGCCATCGCCGCGACCGCCCCCTCGAGCATATAGTTCTCGAAGCTCTTGTCCCGCAGGCGCGCGTCCGGATTGATCCAGGAGATGACGAAGACCGTGTGCCCTTGTTCGACGCACCAGCGGATAAACGAATTCTTCGGCTGGAGATCGAGAACGTAGAATTTGTTGATCCATGGTGGAATGATCAACAGCGGCGTCTTACGCACTTGCTCCGTCGTTGGCGTGTACTGGATGAGCTGAATCATCTCGTTCTGGAAGACGACCTTGCCCGGCGTCGTCGCTATATTTTCGCCGAGCCGGAATGCATCCATATCCGTCATAGTAACGCTGAGGCGGCCCTTGCCTCGCTGCAGATCGTTGAGCAAATTCGTTAGGCCGCTCAGCAGGTTCTCGCCGCCAGTCTCAATCGTCTTCGACAGCACTTCCGGGTTGGTCGCCACGAAATTTGACGGCGCCAACGCATCGACGAATTGCTTCGTATAGAATTCGACCTTTCTGGATGTCTCCTCATCAAGGCCCTTTGCGCCGCGGACGGCAGAGAGGATTGCGCGGGCGGACAGAAGATAACTGTCGCGGATATAGCTAAATATAGCGTTTTCGGTCCATTCAGGGTATTTGAAGCGTTTGTCCGGCGCGCCGACCGGCGGCGCCTCGCCGCCAAACAGATGGCGCAACGTCCGCGCCCACAGACTGACGCTCTGTTCCCAAAATTCGATCTGCGCGCGCGCGACCGGTGTCGGATCGGCCATGAGCTTGGTCGTCAGTTCCAAAAACGCCTGACCGATCTGGGCCGGGTCACCCATACCGATGTTGGCGACATCTGGCCGGTTGATGAGGAATTCCTGTACGGCAGCCTGGCTCTTGGTCGCCAACGCCTGAAATCGCTCTGCCAGAACAGCCGGATCCAAAGACGCGGCCGGATTGCTGTCCCTAATCATGGCAGGCACTCCCTTTCTCGTTCTTCATATGCGCTGCCGGCGATCCATATGCAGCCTTCCCGCTACGCCTTGCCAGGTTCGACTCTGACACGTTAACCGGTAGTGCCCGGAGCTATGCTGGAAACTGGGTTACGGGGTTAAAAAGGCGGCGTAACGGGGTTGGTGATCAAGCCCCCGAACCTCCAAGAAGGAGCGTTACGCCATGAACGAGAATAGAGTTATTGCCCTGCGACAGAAAGGGGCAATCGATGATCCTCTGACCGAAATCCTTCGTGTCGGCGCGCGTTTCCAATTGCGCTGCGGGCGCTCAGAGACGTTTCGGTTGTTCGCCATGCGCCGTTAGCGCTCTGTGTGAACCTTTGACCTCCGTCGGTCCACACGTTCGGACCACGACTTTTCTTCAACGACGACGATCTCGCTGCGCCGGACGCCGATTGCTGCCGCGAGCAGCTTCAAAACGGTCGACGACAACTTCGCTTTCGGGCGCGCGAGCGGCGGCGTCGACTCCGACCCGAACGCAGTCGGGTTCGATGCACAGGCGCGCGCTGGAGGAATGCCCGACGGCGTCAGCCCGCAGGCGCGGTTCCGGCGGCGGCTATTCATGCACCGTACCGAAGGACAGGCCGCGCACGAGATATTTCTGCAGCACGAAGGCCAGGATCACGACTGGCAGCGCCCCTAGAGTTGCAATGGCCGCGATGTCACCCCACAGCACGTTGTGGCCTTCCATCAGGACCGGGAGAATGAATGGCAGGGTGGTCACGTTGGCGCGGGTGAGGATGAGGGCGAAGAAGAACTCGTTCCAGGAGAAGATGAAGGCCAGCAAACCGACCGCGAGCATCGCCGGGCGCGCCAAGGGCACGGCAATCTGCCAGAAGGCGCGCCAGCGCGTGGCGCCATTCACAAGGGCCGATTCCTCCATATCCCGCGAGATGTCCTCAAAGAAGCTCTTCAGGACCCAGCTGATGAAGGGGAGGTTGAACACCGTGTATTGCAGGATCAGAGCCGTATAGCTGTCCAGCAGCCCCAGCGACGACCAGAAAAGATACATCGGAATGGCGACGGCGACCGGCGGCATGAAGAGGATGCTGAGCACGGTGAAGGACAGGTTCTCTCCGCCGGTGTTGAATCGCCCAAGGGCATAGGCGGCAGGAACGCCCAACAGCAACGAGAGCAGGGTCGAGAGGGACGCCACAATCAAGCTGTCGCCCAATCCCTTCGCCCCCCCCCAGGTGACGAGCGCGTCGGTGAAATTGGCCCAATGCAGCTCGGAAGGGATCAGGATCGGCGGCGTCGTGAGCCATTCGTCGGGCGGCTTCACCGCTGTGATGAGCATCCACAGCACGGGCGACAGGAAGACGACGAGAGCCAGCGCCACGGCGGCGTAGGTCAGCAGATCGTAAAACGTCAAGCCTTGGCGCTTCATCTCTGCCTACTCCTTCGCCATGGCGGCGCTGGCGCGTCGTGTCAGCCGTATCAGCAGCTTCGCCAGAACCGCCACCGCGATCAGCTGCAGGATAGACAGGGCGGCCGCATAGCCCATGTCGAAGTAGCGAAAGCCCTGGACGTAAGTGTAGAAGGCCAAATTCTCCGTCGCGATGCCCGGCCCGCCGGCGGTCAGCACGTAGATAACGTCGAAGAGCTTGAAGGCCATCAAAACGCGCAAGATGATGGCGATGCCGATCACTGGCCTGAGCAGCGGCAGATAGATCCGCCAGACGAGCTGCCAACCGGTCGAGCCGTCGATGCGCGCGGCGTCGACGACGGTGCTTGGCAGAGAACGCAAGCCCGCGAATAGCAGCAGCGTCATGAACGGCGTCCACTGCCAGAAGTCGACGAACACCAGGCATGGCAGGGCGAGCGTGGGATCCGCCGTCCATGTCGGCTGGGGCAGATGCAAGAGCCCAAGCAGATAGTTGATCGGACCGAACTGGTAGTTAAAGAGCTGGACCCATTGGAATCCGGCAACCGAGGTCGAAATGATCGTCGGGACCAGAAGAAGCGTGACCAGCAGATCCTGATGGCGGCGCAGCCGCTGCAGAAGAACGGCGAGGCCGAAACCCACAGGGAACTGCAACAACACGACCCCGGCGATAAACCAGGCCGTGACGCCGAGGCTGCTCCAGAACAAGTCGTCCGAGAATATCTTTTCGAAGTTCCGGAGCCCGATGAACCGATGCGGGACCGGGATCAGGACCTGGTAGCTCTGAAAGGCGACCGTGACCGCATAAATCAAGGGGAAGATACTGTTGGCGGCGAGCATCGCCAAACAAGGGGCAATCATCCACCAGCCGAAGCGGCGGCCTGTGTCGCCGCGGCGCCGGGGCCGGGTTGCCGGAATGGAGATGCTTGCGCTCGTCATGGCCGGAAGGAGACGGACGACGCCAACCCCTTGGCAGCGACGCCGTCCACTCCATCACCCCCTATGCAGCGACGTCAATAGCTGACGCCGACGTCCTTGAACGACTTGACCCACGCCGCGTAGGCCGCCTTTTGCCGATCGGGATCCTCCGCTTCCGTGATGCTGGCCCACTCGTGCGCGGTCGCGTTGAGGGCATCCTGTGGCTTCAGGGTCCCCGCCAACGCCTGACTGACATAGAGATCCAGGATGTCCAGGTAACGCGGCGCGCCAGGAATTGCGAGCTCGGGATAGCCGGCCTTCAGGCCCTCCCGAATCGCGTCGACATAGGACTTGGCCGAGGTCGCGTTGAGCGCCGGCCCGCCCGTATGGTTCTTCATCGCCGCTTCGGGCGTGAGGGACGACCACCGGTATGGATCTTGACCGCAATTTGAATCGTAAACGTAGGTCACCATCACTTCCGGAAGCTGCATGTAAGCGGCAACCCGATAGGCATCCTTCGGATTCTTTGCAAAAGCCGAAACCGCCATCACACGGCTGTAGGGGAGGTAGGTGCGGACAGGGCACGCGGCGTATCCGCCCTTGCCAACCACCTTGCTCATTTCCGGGTTTTCCACCTTGAGGGCGAGGTCGTTCCATTGCACGACCATGGCCGTGGAACCATTGAGAAAGACCTCGTTCAGGGCCGGGTAGTCGATTTGCAGGATGTTTGGTACTGCGTAGTCCTTCATCTTGACCAGCATTTCCAACGCCTTAACGCCAGCGTCGCCGTTGATGCCGGGCTTCATGTCGTCGGAGAACCAGCGCCCGCCCAGGCCGGCGAAGATGTTGGCGAACCAAGCGTAGCAGAAGCCGCGGGCGGCATAGAACGCTGTGCCGTAGAGGTTCGGCGGCCGGGTGAAGAACTCGGCGATCTGCATGAATTGGTCCCAGTTCGTCGCCGGCGCCAGGTCCCAGCCATACTTGGCCTTGAAGTTCTTCTGCTCCGTCGGATCGTTGAAGAGATCCGTACGATAGGTAACCTGCAGCATATCGCCGTCATACATCAGCGCATAGGTCTTGCCGTTGCGCTTGATGACCGGATCTTTATAGACGGGGATGTAGTCGTCGAGCTTGGGATCGAGCAGAGCGAAATAGGGATCGAGTTCCTGCAGGAATCCGAGGGCCACGAAGTCCCCGAGGAAATATGGGGGGAAGACCAGCAGGTCGTAGGCGGAGGAGCGAGCCGTCAGCTCCGACACCAGCTTCTCGTACTGGCCGACGAAGGGCAGGCCGATCATATTCTCGCCGACGCCGAACTTGCTCCTGACGGCGTCCGCGTTCCAGTGGAAAGGATTCTCGTTCTGGCCAGCGTCGCACTCGATGTTGACGGTGACGGCGGCCCAGGCTTCGTCGGAGAAAAGGCCGCCGGCGAGGAGAGGCGCGCCGGTCAGCCCAAGGCCGAGACCCGCGCCGCCGCGCAGCAGCATACGTCGGCTGAGGCCATACGAGCCTACCGCCGGTTCGCGACTGTTGTCACTCGATTTGTCGGTCATTTTCCTTCTCCCTGCTTTGTTGTGACTGCGTCACACCAATGCCTGTTGCGCTCGGCTCAACTGGCCGCGCGAGCGATCCGCTCGCGTCAGCGCCGGGAACTCCGAGCCTCGCGCCGCTCTCCCGGTCGAAAATGTGGATCTGATTCGACGGCACGCTCACCCAAACCGCCGCGTTTGGCGCCAGAGTCGTCCGCGCCTCCGTCGAAAGCTGAATCGCCTCGGCGCCAAGGCGGAGCTGGCAGATAAGGCGGTCGCCCTGGAAATGCACCGTCTCCACCGTAGCGGACAGGGCTCCTTCCTGCGCCGAGCGGTGGACTTCCACCTCCTCTGGCCGGAAGCCGAGCACCACCGGCCTTGCCTCGGCCGGCAAAGCCTTCGCCGTTTCGGCCGGCAGCGGAAACTGGAACCCTCGTCCTCCCAGTGCCGCGGCGTTCCGCCCGGGGTACTGGCAGGAAAGCAGGTTCATGCGAAGGTTGCCCATGAAACCAGCGACGAACACATTGGCCGGTTTCTGATAGAGCTCCTCAGGCGTCCCGCTTTGCTGCAGCGCCCCTTGGCCGAGCACGGCAATGCGGTCCGCCACGGCCAGCGCGTCCATCTGATCATGGGTCACCATGATCATGGTGGCCCCCAGCTGGCGCTGCAGGCGGCGCACTTCGGTCCTGACCGTCTCCCGCAGGCTGGCGTCCAGATTGCTGATCGGCTCGTCGAGCAAGTAGAGACTTGGCTTCTGGACGATGGCGCGGCCGATCGCCACCCGCTGCTGCTCACCGCCGCTGATCTGCTGGATGTTCCGATCCAGCAGCTTCTCGATGCCGAGCAGCCGGGCGACTTCGACGACCCGGCGACTGGCTTCTTCGCCCGGAACGTGGCGAACGCTAAGCGGGTAAGCGAGATTGTTGCGGACCGTGAGATGGGGGTAGAGGGCGTAGCCCTGGAACATCATGCCAATCTGGCGGTCGCGGGGCGAGAGCGCAGAGATCTCGCGCTCGCCGACCCAGATTTCACCGTCGTCGAGCACCTCCAGCCCGGCGATGATCCGCATCAGGGTTGTCTTGCCGCTCCCCGAAGGACCCAGCAGACAAAGCAGCTCGCCGTCGGCGACCTCAAGATTGAATTTCCTAAACAGCTCGGCGCGGCCGAATCGCTTGCTGATGTTGCGCAAACTGACCTTGGCCACGGCGACCTCGTCCTCCCACTCGGCAGCTATGAAATTAGGGCTTACCGCCTCATACGTTGACCCGTCTTAAATGGTGATTGCAATTCCCAACGCCAGCCCGTCGCTCGGTCGCCGTCGCCAACTCATCGCCCCTTCGCGCGACTCTCGGCGCTACGACAATCCACGACCGCGTCTCTCGGCTCTTACCCACTGCCGAAGCGGACCGACAAACTGTGGAATTTAATAAGCAGGCTTCCCGGCGCGGGCCTTGATGCAGGTCAAGTTGCGGCCTCGTCGGCGTGGCAGCCTATGAATCGCGAAGAGTTTGAGTGACGCTGGGGAGGATGGACCATGCTAAAGACTCTGACTAAATTGCACACGCCCGAGCTGCTTCACGCCCTTGCTTCGATGGGGCATGGCGACGAACTCGCTCTCGTCGACTGCCACTTCCCCGCGGTGTCCAACGCACGTCGTCTAGTGCGCCTGGACGGGGCCGATCTGCCCGATGTGCTGTCGGCCTGCCTTCAGCTGATGCCGCTCGACACCTTCGTGAAGGACCCAGCATTGCGTATGGAAGTCGCCGATGCGCCGGAGGAGATGCCTGAGGTGCAGAAGATCTGCCAACAGGCGATCGACAAGTGGGAAGGTCGGCATGTGCCCTTTGTCGGGATCGAACGGCAAGCTTTCTACGAGCGATCGCGCCAGGCTTTTGCTATCGTCGCCACCGGCGAGCAGCGCACCTACGGTTGCATCATCATCAAGAAGGGCGTGGTCAAGCTCAGCTGAGGAGAAAAAGCCATGGCCGGACGGCCGATCACCGTCATGGGCGTATTCGTAGCGGATCTCGCCTTCCGCACGCCCAAGCTTCC
>Ga0181533_1006700_pt1 | contig 10347 bp, 7 predicted proteins | sample PEATcosm2014_Bin_45_FD_119772 | JGI IMG/M metagenome (GOLD analysis project Ga0181533, IMG submission 119772) | Peatland microbial communities from MTU Mesocosm Facility, Houghton, MI, USA - PEATcosm2014_Bin11_60_metaG | ecosystem: Environmental > Terrestrial > Soil > Wetlands > Peat | place...
GAGTTAAGAGAAGAGTACGTGGACGCCTTAGGGCAGTACGGGCCCAATTTTCCCAAAGTCAAAAGACTCAAAGACCAATTGAACGAAGTCCAGTCCATCATGGAGCGCGAGCGCAAGCGTGTGGAAGCGCGAATCCGCAACGACTACATGGCGGCCCTGGGCCGGGAAAAGCTTTTGTCCGCCGCGGTGGCCAATGAGAAGGCGGAGGTGGGAAAGCTCAATCAACTCTTGATCCAGCACAACATGTTGAAACGCGAATTTGAGACCAACCAGCAGCTCTATGAGACCCTGCTCCAGCACCTGAAAGACGCCACCGTGTCAGCGGGTTTGAGAGCGACCAACATCCATCTGGTCGATCCGGCGTTAGTCCCCCTGGGTCCGGTGCGGCCAAATATAATGTATGACATTTCCGTGGGTTTGCTGGCGGGACTGGCCCTTGGGGTTACGCTCGCCTTCGTCCAGGAGAGTCTGGATACTTCCATCAAGAGCGCCGAGGAACTGGAACGGCTCGTGGCCGCGCCAGCCCTGGCCGTGATCCCGCTGGCGCGCTCCTCCTGGCTGAGTAGGCGCCGGGACGGGGGCCGGCCAAAGAATGGGTCGGTGGAATCGATCGTTTTGAAGCACCCCAGCTCAACCCTGGCAGAGTCTTACCGCACCCTGCGCACTTCGATTCTGCTCTCGACTGCTCCGCGCCCTCCCCAGGCTTTGCTGGTGACCAGCGCTCAGCCGCGCGAGGGCAAGACTTCCACCTCGCTCAACCTGGCCATGGGGCTTGCCCAGCGCGGCGTGCCCGTGGTGATCGTTGACGCCGACCTGCGCCGGCCGGGGATCTCGAGGGCGCTGGCCCTCTCGGAGAATGGCTCGGGGCTCAGCAGTCTTCTTTCCGGCGGGCACAGTCTGGATGAAGTCCTGCGCCAATTTGAAGCCGTACCTAACCTCTGGGTGCTTCCATCCGGCCCTGAGGCGCCCAACCCTGCGGACTTGTTCGCCTCACCCACCATGGAAAATCTCATGCATGAGTTACGCGGGCGCTTCGATTACGTGGTGCTGGACACTGCCCCTTTGCTGCTGGTGACGGACGCGACGATTCTCTCCAGGCTTGTCGACGGAGTGGTGCTGGTGGTGGAAAGCGGAGTCACGGCGCGTCGCGCCCTGGTTCGCGCCCACAGGATTCTGGAAAGCGCCGGAGGAAGAATTCTGGGCACGGTCCTGAATAAGTGGGATGCGCGGGACGAGGGCTACTACAGCGGCTATGGCTCATACTATTACGCTTACGACCGTTCTTATTATAGGGGCAAAGATGGCTCCTGAATCCTGAATCCTGTCTTACCGGAATGAATTCCCCGGACTTCCTGCGCCTAGCGGGCATGACGAAGTCAGCACGCCGCTCCCGGCGGATCTTATTTCCGGCCGTGGGGTACCTGCTCAGCTTTGCCTTACGCCTGCCAGCCCTCCTATTTGCCCCTCGAGGCTTCCTCTACAACGTCGACGAACTGGCGATGACGCTGCGATCCCTTGACAGGTTTCTTGGTGTGCCAGCAGTCGCCCTCGCCTGGCCAGGAAGTACCTTAACCCTTTTGTCTCTACCGGCATTTCTCGCCGATTTCTTGGTCGCCTCGCACCTCCCGAGGAATTTCACACAAAGCTTAAGCCTTTTCGCCGGGTATTTATCGCACGCCTATGCTGATCCCCGTCACAGTGTTCTCTTGATGAGATGGACTGTCGCTTTGGTCAGTAGTCTATGCCCTCTGCTAGCTTATTACATCGGAGTGAAACTGAGTAAATCGCGTTTCATGGGGCTCGCATGTGCACTCTTGGTATCGTTCCAGCCTACTTTCTACCAGCAATCTGTGATGGCCACGGGAGACGCTGTGAGTATCACGCTAGGGTTTGCGGCAATCCTTTGTTTGCTGCGTCAAACCGACCTTCACTCAGCCACTCTGGCTGGATTCCTCTTTTCGGGCGCCTTGGCGGCAAAAATTACCGTGGCGAGCTTGATTCTACTGCCCTTGCTCTTGATCCTCGTTGATGGCTCTCTTGACTCTCTTCGGGAACGGGGCGCCTCATTATTACGTTTTTGCGGCAGCCTCATGGTCGGGTTCATGCTGTGGTGTCCATATGTCTGGACCGATCCTATGCGGCTCGCCAAGTCAGTGTTGGGCAACGCCACGAAACCCGGGTCGGCGCCGAGTCTAAATGCTTTCCTCGCATTGTGGAGCGACGCAATGGGAATGACGTTCTCGGTCCTGACCTTGCTTGCCCTAGCGGGGGGAATATGCCTGATCCTCTTCCGGCAGCACACCCGACTGGTGGCTGCTTCATTTGCAGCCCAGATCGCGATCCTGACACCCCTATTTTTTCACGCCACCACAGCGTATCCGAGGTATTTCCTCCCTATCTTGCCGTGCGTGCTGATTCTGCTTGCCGCGGGGTTCCGTATTTTCGATTCGGAGCGCACTCGCGTTGGTCGATGGCGTTTACCTGCCTTGGCACTTATGCTGCTTGCTGGGTTGACGATGTGCGGCGAAACGTGCGCGCGGGAGTTATCCCTGCGAGGGCCAGACGAATTAGCTTCCGCTGTCAACGTGATTGAAAGTCTCCCGAAGACGACGACTTTATTCCTGCCAGAGGAGGCAGTTTCCACTTTCCGCGTTCCGTTTTCGCAGCAAGCCCGCCAGGAGATGCTCGAACATGCCCGCCGAGTTCTTGAAAGCGAAGATCGCGTCATCAACTTTGCGGAAGTACGTGGCATTCCCCCTGCAGCAGCAGAGGTGTTTCTTTGGAGCTTCAATGAGGAGGAGCAAGCTGCCTACCGCCGCGCCGCCGCAGTCTGTACATTGGGATCGTGGGACTCGAGGAACGTCGTTTTCTATTACCCTCCCTATGATCCGCGAAAATTGGATACCGACCGGACTTCGGTTGCAACTATGGATCTTGGCACGGCAATCCAGGCAGTGCAGCGTACCAACGATGGAGCAATCCTTGTTCCCTTCGCGGTAGTGTCCCTGGGTAAGCCACTTTGGAGCGGCAAAAGATGGCACTGGTACCGGCGCTGAGGCTGGGCAGCAAGCCAGGAAGGGTTTCACCACCGAGACCACAGAGAAGGCAGGAAGCAGAAAGTAGAAATTAGAAGCTGGAAACTGGAAGGCTTGTCCCGCAGGGGTTTGAAGGTAGATTCGCAGGTTCGCTATGGAAAGTGGGCACGGAGACATAACTAAGGCGAGGGAGGGCGCGACGCGATTTGCCTGGTTTCGGACGGTGTCCGGGCTATTCGATAATGTTGCTGGCCTGGACCGACGACAGAAAAAGTACCTCCTTCTCCTCATGGTCGCTGCCCTCGTTGCTCGAGTCGGCGTCTACATATACTGTGCTCTTCCGTTCGAGGACTCATTGATCTCCCTGCGTTATGCGAGAAACATCGCGCAAGGCTTGGGATTCGTTTACAACGCGAATGAGCGGGTGCTGGGCACAACAACTCCCCTTTGGACACTGCTGAACGCCGCTTATCTCCGGCTTTTTGGTGTAGGAACGCTATTCCTCTTTCAGTTCCTTTTAAACCTTGCTCTTGATCTGTTCTGCCTTTTGACGCTCGCGGCGATTCTATGCGGGGCTGGCTTTAGGTACGCAGTCGTATGGACATCCCTGCTCCCTGTGGCACTCTTTTGGCCTCTCGTCCTTAACACTTCATCGGGGATGGAGATGTCGCTTTTCTCCGCCCTTCTTCTGCTCTCCCTGCGTGCCTTTCAGTGTGAGAAATGGGAGTTGGCTTTCGGGCTGAGCGGCTTGCTGGCTATCTGTCGTCCGGAAGGTTACTTGTGGGCAGGGTTGGCCCTGTTGATTAGTGCTCTACGAGCCAAGCGTTTACCCTGGAGGCAAGGCTTTATTTTTCTGGCGGTAGTCTTACCCTGGATCGTGTTTTCGGAACTCTACTTCGGAAGTTTCATTCCCCAGTCTGTGGTTGCAAAATCCCTAGGAACGTTCGGACATATAGGGCAGGCAGTGGTTGAGAGGACACCCAGGATTCCCAGAATACTCCTGGCCCTGGTTTACACAGAGCCCCTTCCGACTTTGCCCCTGCTGAATTCTACGTGGCTCCAGAGGGGGTTACAGGCCTGCCTGCTGGTTTGCTTTGGCGCCGGCTTTGTCGTCAGTGTGCGACGAAGAGGCGCCCGAGAAATGGCCTTTATGACTGGATTGTTTGTCCTGTTTTACTCCCTCGCGGCAGGGGGTGCCGCTACATGGTACGGCATACCGCCTTCGGAGCTCTTTTATCCGGTAGCCATCCTGGGGTTGTGGGGGATCGTGTCCAGCGCGGGTGCTTTGTTTTGGCGCGGGTTTAATCCTACGGGTCCTGCCTGGTCAACCCTTTCCTGCATTCTGGCAGCCGTGCTTTTGGTTTTGCTTGCTGAGAGGACCCTGAACAAGAAGGTAACGAACCAGTATGAGGTCACGACCAGGGAGGTGGGCTTGGTGCTATCGCGTGAAAGTCCACCTGACGCCACGCTGATGTTGGAGCCGATAGGGTATATAGGGTTCTATTCCAACCGGTATGTGTATGACCTCACGGGTCTTGTATCGCCCTCCATGGTAGACCTGAGGAAACGTTACCCGGAGGACTGGTACTTCAGGGCCATCGTGGGCTACCGCCCCGACTATCTCGTTCTTCGAGATTTCGAGGTGGAAAGGAATGTGTGTTTTATTGGGTCGAAGTTGTTGTTCCATTCGGAAAGTGACCAGATACTATTCCACCGGCTGTACGCAAAAAAATGGGTGTTCCCCGGACTAACAGTACACGGGTCCAGGGCGCCATCACTTGTGGTCTTCGAAAAGGTACTCCCTCATTCGTGAGCTGTGTGTCGCGCTGGCGGTGGCTGTATGGTCTGAACAGTCGACAGTCGACAGTTCACAGTTAACAGTCTCCGGCCCCTGGCTTCTGACTCCTGACTTCTGACTCCTGACTCCTGCCATGTCTGACATCGTCATTAAGGCGCAAAGCGCCCCTGAAAAACAAAGCCGGCGAAGAGGCCGCAAGCCCGGGACGCCCTTGACCGCTCGCGAGCTGTCCTCGCGGCGCGCGAACCTGGAGAAAGCCCGCGCGGCGTCGAGGCAAGGCTACCGGCCCACCGAGAAGCGTCTCCGGGCGAGCCGTGCCAATCTCGCGAAAGCCATCGCTGCCCGGCGCAGCCCCGAGGGCAATGCTGCCGCGCGGCTGAATGCCTTGAAGCATGGCCTCTTCGCCCGCCGTACGGTTCGAGACAGTGTTACGTGGCTGGGCGAAGATCGCGCAGAGTTCGAGCGGCACTTGGCCCTGTTCGATCGCATGTTCATTCCCGAAAATGAAGAAGAGAAGGCGATGGTGCGCGGGCTGGCGGAAACCGTCTGGCGGCGGCTGCGGTTTTTCCACGCCCAGGCGCGCTGGGAGATGGAGAGGTTGCACAGGATATTTGCAGAAGCGCCGACGCCGGCCAAATTGGACCTTGATGACACGGTAGCCCGCGCCAATGGCCTGACACTGGGGCTCATGGAATTCGATGCCTTCTTTCGCGAACTGAGCAAGCTCGAGTCGCAAGTGGAGTTCTGGCTGCGCAAGCTGATCCGCAAACGCTCCCAGGGCAAGCTGCGCTGGAAAGGCTTCAGCCCGCGCCGCGATCCGGTGATGGACGAGCTCGAAAAAGAGGAGGAATTGAAGCGCTTTGCCGAAAGCTGGGACGCCATGTCTCCCGATGAGCAAACGGCAGTGTGGGATCAAGTTCAGAAGAATGTCGATGCGAAGATGGCCGCTGGGGAGAGAGAAGAAGGGGCTGGGGAAGAACAGTAGGCAGTAGGCAGTAAGCAATTCAGAATTCATAATTCACAATGTAGTCTAAATGATGAATTCTGAATTATGAATGATGAAGGCGCGGAGGCCGAGTTGAGAAGTCGCTCTACGTTCACGTTCAAGATTCCGCAATTCACAATTCATAATTCACCATTCACTATTCACAATTCACAATTCCTATGACTGACATCGTCATTCGCGCTGAAAGTCTGCGCTACGCTGCTCGTCGCGCTCGGCTGCTGCGGCCGGCTCGTCCACGGCTTCGCGGACTTCAACCTTCGCGTCCCCACCGATGCGGCGTGGTTTGCAACGTGCGTAATGGTCGCTACATCTCGAACGCGGGTGCTTTCAGTTGAGCCGGCTGGAGACGGGGCAAAACCGGCCTTCCTTGATCGAGTGGGCCAATGCGGGATGGTTCAGGCTCCGTCACAGCCGCATGGTTGACAATGTTGTGGCGCTTTACGTCGTGCATTTTGCCAACTATCTGCTGCCGCTGATTACCGTTCCCTATGTTGTGCGCGTTTTAACCCCCAGCGGGTACGGTCTGGGAGCCTTCGCGGTATCGTTTGCCGGCTTCTTCGGGACAGTGGCCGATTACGGGTTCAACCTGACTGCAACCCGGGCGGTCTCAGTCAACCGGGCCAGCCGACCAGAGGTCTCGCGGATTGCCACCCAGGTGATGTTTACCAAGGCTGTCATGCTCGGGCATTGTGCCGGGGCCTTCTGGCTTCTGACCTGGGCAGTTCCGAAGCTGCACGGAAACAACCTCGTCATGTGGATGGGATTCCTCCAGGTGGCGATGGGCAGCCTCACTCCCTTTTGGCTTTATCAGGGGCTGGAGGAACTTCGCTTTTCCTCCCGTGTCAACCTCGTGGCCAGAGTGGCTTACGTGCCGGCGCTGTTTCTCTTCGTCCGCCGCCCGGCCGACACTTGGAAGTGGATGTTGCTGCAAGCCGTCGTGGCGGTCATCTCGGCAGGCATCCTATGGCTTAACGCTTGGCTGCGGCTGGGTGTCGGCTGGGTGAGGCCGCGTTGGGCCGACCTGCAAACACAGGTGCGGGAGGGGTTCAGCCTGTTCGTTTCTCAGGCGGCAGTGAAGGCCTACACGTCGGGGAACACCTTCATCCTGGGCATGTTTACCAATGTGACCATTGCGGGTTATTACAGCGCGGCGGAAAGGGTAGTGCAGATGGTTCTGGGGTTGCTGGGGCCCGTCAGCCAGGCCGTCTATCCCCGCGCCATTCAACTAGCGGCTTCCTCGCGCGACGCGGCCTTACAGTTGACGCGCAAGATGATGCTGTTCATGGGGACAGCGGGTTTTGGCCTGAGTACGGGAGTCCTCGTCACGGCGCCGTGGGTTGTGCCCGTTCTCCTAGGCGCGAAATTTCAGGCCTCCATCACCATTATGCAAATCCTCTCGCCCTTACCCTTCTTGCTTGCTCTCAGCAATGTTCTGGGGATTCAGATCATGGTCCCCTTCAAGCATGACGTGGCATTTACTGTAATCCTAGTGGCTGCCGGCTTGTTTAACGTGGGGATGAGCTCACTGCTCGCCCCACACTGGCAGGGGAATGGCATGGCGGTCTCGGTGACCTTTTCGGAACTGTTGGTAACGGCCACCATGTTCTGGTACCTCGGCCGCCGCCGGCTCGTTCCCTGGGGGAAGGCCCAACCCGAGGCTGCCAATGTATGATTTCTTCGTCGTGGGTGCGGGTTATTCGGGGAGTATTGTGGCCGAGCGCTTAGCCAATGCTGGAGCGCGTGTTCATGTCATCGATCGGCGGCCACATATCGGTGGAAACGCTTACGATGAGGTTGACGCCCACGGCGTCCTGGTTCATCGCTATGGTCCCCATATTTTTCACACGAACTCCGATCGAGTGGTCCATTACCTCTCGCGTTTCACCGGATGGCGTCCTTACGAGCATCGCGTACTTTCTCAGGTGAACGGCAAACTCCTGCCGTTCCCGATCAATCTGACGACGCTCAACGCGCTCTACGGACTTAAATTAGACGAAGCAGGGGCGAAGGCATTTTATGAGCGCGTGCGGGAGCCGCGCCATCCGATTCGTACCAGTGAGGATGTGGTGGTGAACGCCGTGGGGCGAGACCTCTACGAAAAATTCTTTCGCGGGTACACACGCAAGCTGTGGGGGCGCGATGCTTCCGAACTGACCGCGTCGGTTACCGGAAGAATCCCTTTCCGGACCGATTCCGACGACCGGTACTTCACCGACAAGTTCCAGGCGATCCCTCTTCACGGCTACACCAAGATGTTCGAGCGCATCCTGGACCACCCCATGATCAGCGTAGAGTTGGGCGTCGACTTTCTTGCGGTGCGCCACCACGTGCGCGCTGGCCACATCATCTTCACAGGGCCGATTGACGCCTACTTCGGTTACCGTTTCGGCAAGCTACCCTACCGTTCAATCCGCTTCGAGCACGTCCAGCTCCCCATGATCGAGAGATATCAGCCGGTGAGCACGGTGAATTATCCGAACGACTTGGCATTCACGCGTGTGACCGAATTCAAATACCTAACGGGACAAAAGCATCCGGGGACCTCAATCGTTCGCGAATACCCGCAGGAAGACGGCGATCCGTACTATCCCGTCCCGGCTCCGGAAAACCAACTCCTCTATAAACGCTATGAGGCGCTGGCGGCGGAGGAGAGGGCCGTCACCTTCGTGGGCCGGCTGGCCCTATATCGTTACTATGACATGAACCAAGTGGTCGCTCTGGCGCTGAGCACCGTCGAACGCATCCTCGCTCCCGCTTCGGGAGGAAACGTCGTTGGCTAGAATAAATATCGTCATCCCAGCATTCTCGCCTGTGACCTTTTCCGGTGGTTTATGGTGCATCTTTGAGTATGCCCACGGCCTCTCACAGCGCGGGCATCAGGTTACGCTGATTCCGAGTCCTCCCTGCGCTGAGCTGCCGAGGTGGTTTGACCGGGATTTGGGAACTCTGATTACAACTCCGATGTCACGGCGCTTGAAGTGGGCCCTGGAGGCGCTGGGAAAGAGCCTGAAAAGCGGCGCAAGACTAATTGGGAATGGAACCAGTAAGGCCCAGCTCGGCCAAAGCCTGCAAGAGCTGTGCGCCACAACCGCTCTTCTCCGTCCCGGACTCTTGACCTACGAGTTCCAGAATGCGCTGACCGTCCATTACGTCGAACGCGTCATCCCTCAAGCCGAAGTGACGCTGGCCACTTCGTACAGAACAGGCCTGCCGGTGGCGCTCGTGGCCCCAGGTCGCCTGTACTACTTCATGCAGGGCTACGAACCGTACTTCTTCCGGGGCGACCTGTCGAAGTCCGGGCAGTTGGCAGAGCGGGAAGCCTCGCTCAGTTACCGCCTGGGTCTGAACATGATCGCCAACTCCTCTTGGCTCAAATCCAAGGTCGAACAGGAGCTTCCGGGCTCACGAGTCCAGCTCTGCGTCAACGCCGTGAACCACGAGGTTTTCCGGTCAAACCCCCACTTAGCCAAGCCGACGCGCGAAATCAACGTCGTGAGCTACAGTGGAAGGTCCTTCGAGTTAAAGGGATTCAGGGAAATAGCGGAAGCCATCAAGATCGCTCGCGAGAAGCTCCCCGATTACAGGATCAACCTGCTTGTTTTCGGTCAAAAAGCGGAATTGCCGCCCAATAATTCCGTCGCGCCGTACGAGGATTTCGGATTCTTGCAGCCAAGGGACCTTTCCAAGCTGCACGAGCGCGGGGATATTTTTCTGAGCGCCTCGTGGTATGAGAGCTTCCCGCTTTTTCCGCTTGAGGCGATGGCCTCCGGCTTGCCTGTCATCACGACGCCGTGTGGGACTGAAGACTACGCCATCGCGGGACAAACGGTGGAGGTCGTCGAGGCCAGGAATCCAACGAGCATCGCCAACGGCCTCATCCGCCTCATAACGGACGTGAATTACCGAAATAGGATCGCCAAATCGGGAAATGAAATCGCAAGACAATTTACCTGGGAGAAGTCCGTCGCGACCTTGGAGAGACTTCTTGTCGATGGCTCATAACCTGGGCCGGGGCCATAATGATGAGTCATTCTGAGACAGCTCGAGCCGTAAGGGACCTCCGAGATCAGGGTCGAGGGACCCCACATGTCTTTGTCATTGTCCTCAACTATAACGGCGCGCAAATGACGCTCAACTGCGTCGACTCGGTGCTCAGGATCGACTATCCCAACTTCAGAGTGATGGTGGTGGACAACGCCTCCGCAGACGACTCCGTCATTCGATTCAAAGAAGCAATTACCGATCCGCACGTTGAGCTTTTAGTGAACGACAAAAACCAAGGCTATGCGGGTGGGAACAACCGGGGATGGCAGAGGCTCTGGCCGCCGGCGGCATCCGATCCCTCGAGGCAATTGACATGATCCCGAGTGTATCCGTCATCATGCCCGTTTACGGCCGCTTCAATCTTCTGAAGCATGCGGTTGAGAGCATTCTGGCACAGACGTACCCTGTCTCCGAGATCATTCTCATTGATGACGGCTCGATTGACGAAACACCCCAGGTACTGC
>Ga0181533_1006702_pt1 | contig 10345 bp, 7 predicted proteins | sample PEATcosm2014_Bin_45_FD_119772 | JGI IMG/M metagenome (GOLD analysis project Ga0181533, IMG submission 119772) | Peatland microbial communities from MTU Mesocosm Facility, Houghton, MI, USA - PEATcosm2014_Bin11_60_metaG | ecosystem: Environmental > Terrestrial > Soil > Wetlands > Peat | place...
CGGCGGATGAATCAAACCCTCGCGTCTATGTCACCGTGACGGAGCTGAAACCTGTGCGTTCGCGTATTGAGAAGCTTAAGATTGAATTGGCGGCATGAAGACAACGCAACCACTCAACCACTCAACAACTCAACCGTATTCAGTCAACTACTCAACTACTCAACCACTCAACAACGCAACCACTCAACCGTCTTCCCAGCGGAGCGATCTTCCTAGTGAAACGATCTTCCCTCTTCCATCAGCCTTTAAATCGCCCTACCGCAGCGAAGCTGCTGCGGTTTGACCGGATATGCCTCTCTATCCCATAGCCGGTCAAGGCATACCCATCCGCATTTATCAAGGCCCTTATCCGCCCTTATCTGTGATGAAAAACGCAACTATTCAACCGTCTTCCCAGCGCAGCGATCTTCCTAGTGAAACGATCTTCCCTCTTCCATCAGCCTTTAAATCGCCCTACCGCAGCGAAGCTGCTGCGGTTTGACCGGATATGCCGCTCTATCCCATAGCCGGTCAAGGTATAGTCATCCGCATTTATCACAGCCTTTATCCGCCCTTATCTGTGATGAAAATTGCAATCCTTTATCACAGATGTACACCGATGAATGCCGCGAGAGATGTACACCGATGAAGATCCATAGCCGGTCAAGGCATAATCATCCGCATTTATCACAGCCTTTATCCGCCCTTATCTGTGATGAAAACCGCAACTACTCACCCGTCTTCCCAGCGCAGCGATCTTCCTAGTGAAACGATCTTCCCTCTTCCTAGCGGAGCGGTCCTCACTCTCCCCTCGGCCCTTATCCGCCCTTATCTGTGATGAAAAACGCAACTACTCAACCGTATTCCCAGCGTCAGCGGTCTTCCTAGCGGAGCGGTCTCCCCTCTCCCCTCGGCCTTTATCCGCCCTTATCTGTGATGAAAAAAGCACTTAAGCCTTTTATCACACAAGGCCGAAAAAGATAAGAGGTGGAGATTATGCAGAGGTCTTATTTTGAGCAGCTGTTGAGGCAACTCTAATGCGTAAGGCCACAGATATTATTGTTTTGCGGGAATCGCTAATACTTGGGCTGCTGCTTCTTGGCCTTTCGCTAATTGTGTTATTAGTTTCTGTGAGCTCTCAGAGTTTGTGGATAGACGAAGGGATAACTGTTTGGTTTGCCTCTCAGGGCTCCCTCCATGCACTGCTTAACGTATTGAGATCCACCACTATGGCTGAATCCCTAATGCCTGGATATGTACTGTACACGTGGTTTTGGGTGCACTTTGTTGGTCTTTCAGAGTTTACGCTCCGCCTCTCGAACTTCCCCTTCATAGTGCTGGTGCTCGCCTGCTTGGCATTCGGGCCGATACCGCATAGGAAGAAAGTCATAATGGCCGTACTACTCAGTTCTAGCCCGCTGTTGTGGTTCTATATGAATGAAGTCCGCACTTATATACCGTTGTTTTCGTGCAGCGCATTAAGCGTTTTGGGTATTGGCTTTTACTTTTACGGCGATGACGGATGGCGCCGCTTCGGTCCATATATTACGGCCGTCAGCCTCTTGATCGGTACGTTCCTCAACCTCTCATGCGTGTTTTCGGCGGCTAGCCTAACCTGCACCTTTCTGTTAGTGATGTTAACAGAGAGAAAGACTAAATGGCATGAACTGAGAGCTTATTGGATCAAGCCGCTGCTTATCGTGGCCCCCTTCTTTTTGCTGTTAGGGATTTATTACTCGGTCACTCTGGCAACAAGCGTTGGGGGCCGCCTTGGAGAGAGTCTCACTCGGCCAACCCTTCGGCATATAGCGTTTTCTCTTTATGAGCTGCTTGGTTTCAGTGGCCTTGGGCCGCCCAGGAATACTTTGAGGGCATTTCCGTCGGTGGGCACTTTCGCCGCGTATTGGTATTTGTTAGCCCCATTTGGGGTAATTCTGCTCGTAGTTCTGACGTGTGGCTTCATAGCCGCTGCTCGGCGAAGGCATGGAGACCGTTTCTTATCTCCCTACATCCTACTTACTAGCTTTATTGTTGGCTACGGTGTTTTTTTTCTTTTCGCCTTGTCTACCAAGTTCGTGTTTTATGGGCGCCACATTATCTTTCTATATCCCTATTTCCTATTCGCTCTTGCTTCCCTCTTGGATAGTGCTTTGGGCAGCCGCGTTAACTGGAGGGCAGGTTTGATTTGTCTGCTCGTACTGATGCTGCTGATTTCAGCGTGCCGCCTCCGCTTCCTGCCATCTTACAGGAAAGATGATTATAGGGAAACAGTGAAAATGGCGTTAGACATCGGGCAGAAGGGAGCCACGATATATTGGGCGGCGGACAGATATGCAGGTGCGTTCTACGGTCTTCGTTATGGCAACGACGATCTAGAAAGTCCTCGTAAATGGCCTAATCGCCGAACAGTCAAGTACGCGGCAAACTGGCGTCTCGAACAGATTATCAGTGAAACAAATATTGAAGGAGGCATATTGATCCTGTCAAAGCCGGATTTATACGATAGAGACTGCGACTGGAGACGGTTCGTATCTTTGCGAAATAGTCGTTTGTTGTTTCAATTACCTGCTTTCACTGCCTACGACATAAGGTAGAAGTACTCATAGTATAGGTCACAGCGCGAACACTACAAGTCGCGTTCATGGCAGCCGAAAGGGAGGTGAGCATTGGTTTCCATTATATTGCCAACCTACAATGAAGCAGAAAATATCCAGATAATAATACCCCTGATTTTTAGTGTTTTGGCCAGACATGGGATGGGAGGAGAGGTAGTCGTCGTAGATGACAATTCGCCGGATGGAACAGGCGAGGCGGCAAAAAGAATGGCAGAGATATACCCAGTAAAGCTGTTGGTTCGCAAAGACGAGAGAGGCATCTCTTCTGCTGTTATCAGGGGGATGGAGCTAGCCACAAATGAGATAATCGTCGTCATGGATGCGGACTTAAGCCATCCTGTCGAAAAGATTCCTGATTTAGTCAGGCCGATTGCTGAGGAAAAGGTGGATATGGTTGTTGGCAGTCGTTATGTAGGCGGTGGACATACCCAAGACTGGGGATGGGCCAGGAGAGTGATCAGCAGGTCTGCCGGCTTTCTTGCAAGTGGTTTGACTAACATGACTGATCCTACAACCGGGTTTATGGCTATTAGGAAAACAGCGCTGGACGGTATTCAACTGGATCCTATCGGCTGGAAAATAGTACTCGAGGTAGCCGTGAAAAGTGAATTAGCTTTCTCTGAAGTGCCAATTGCCTTTGAAGGCAGACAGACCGGAGAAAGCAAATTAACTTTTCGCGTTCAGCTAGATTATTTTCGTCATCTCTGGCGGCTTTACTGCCATCGCTTTTCTACATTGAAGCAGTTGTTTAAGTTTTGCGTTGTAGGGGCTTCGGGTCTATTCATCGACACCGCCGTCCTTGTATTCCTAGTTGAATTGTTATCTTTTGACCCCAGAATGGCGGCCCCATTTGCTTTTTTAGGAGCGGCGACCTGGAATTATCATTGGGACAGGATATACGCCTTTAACATCAGAGCCGGAATCACAACCTCTAGGAATTACTTATATTTTTTGCTTATCAGCTCTCTGGGGCTGTGTGTTCGTATTGGCGTTATGCATGCTCTAATTACAGCAATCACATTCAGACCTCGATTTTTTTACATATTGGCAAGTATTCTTGGCATTGCTATTGCTACCCTCTGCAACTTTACGTTGGCGAAGTATTTTGTTTTTCGTTTTAAAGATGACCCGAAGAACCATAGACAATAGTGCTTGGAAAGGGAATGGTGTCAAATCTTTACGGCCTGTTGCCCGGATGGGCTTTGTAACCGGGAATCATAGATCCCGCAACATTACAGGAAGGCCAGCAGATCCGTAAGACCGGCAGCCGGCGCTTGTCCCGTGTAAGAAGAAAGATAGACGTTGATGCAGGGCCCACACTGCCCTTCCGAAAGTCGTGAAAGGGGCTGTTCTCCCCCCCCCTTAGTCGGGTTTGTTGCATGCCGGATCAATGTCTCAATGTTCAGAATAGCCGACACGAGCTACTCTTGAATAGCCCCTTTCCATAGCCATCGCCAACGCCTCACAACTCAACCACGCAATCTCGCACCAGGATTATGTTGGAAAAGCACGGCATGCTCGGGAAGTTGACAAGCCTCGCCAACCTGCGCCTCATAGACCCTGTGCGCTATTTGGAGTTTGTCAGGCTTATGAAGGAATCAAGGTTTGTGCTCACAGATTCTGGGGGTATCCAGGAGGAAACCACGGCTCTTGAGGTACCCTCTCTTACAATGCGAGAAAATACGGAGCGACCAGTCAGGGTCGCACTATGTACCAATACCCTATTCCGAAAAGACAAGAGACAGATTGACAGATGCATCACGAAAGTGTTGTGCGCAAACTTCAAGCGCGGCACCGTGCCTGCTCTCTATGATGGCAGGCCGAGTCAAAGGATAGCCGGCGTAATCGTGGATCAGACAGTGGGTCGTCCAACCGCAAACACAACAAATGCTGTGCCTTGCACAAACACCCAGTAACCAGACCAAAACCCAGCGCGACCTAGGTAGGTCAGCAATCAGGTGCTTTACTTGTCAAGGTCTCAATTAAGACCGCCTCCCCATGACCTGCTTGCTTAATCCACCAACGGAGGCACCAACGCGCGCTGGGTCCGGCTGTTCAAGTTCCTGAAGACGCCCGACGCCACACGAAACATGGGCGAGCAAACCATGGAGACTTTATGAGTTGGCTTAGCGCCATGGACTTGGCCAAAAGGTTCATGCGTGTATATGAATCTTTTCCACCTTCTCCACACGAAGAAACTCGTGATTGCATGGAATTAATTGATCATCCTGTCAATATAGGCTCACGCGAATTGTTTCTATTGAAGCTTGCGCAATGGTGTTACGATGACGAAAGACATTTTCCTTGGGATCTCTATTTTGGAACGGACCTAATTCCCTTCCTCACAAGAAAGAATGTACTTGAAGTTGGCTGCTCCGCCGGCGGGCGAAGTAAGGCATGGATAGAAAGGTATAAACTTTTATCCTATACCGGTGTGGATATAAAACAGACAATTCTTCAAGCGGCTAAGAGATTCGTAGCACCTGTCGAAATTGTGACTAACTTTTGTGCAGCTAAGGCCGAAGACTTGCCGTTTAGTGATGAGACATTCGATGCGATTTTATCTTTTCAAGTATTTGAGCATGTTCAAAATGTACGACACGCGCTTAGCGAGTGTTATAGGGTGTTGAAAAGACAAGGTAGACTGTTCATCGTGCTGCCTGGACATTTCCATCCACTTGCCCATCATTTGTTGGCCGTCACACGAACTCCTTGTATTCATTACTTGTTCTCGGGAAAAACATTGGTAAAAGCCTATGACGAGATTATTAGAGAACGGGGAAATAATGCGCTTTGGTACAGAAGGAAATCACATGATTTAGAGTCGTGGGAAAGGGGTCATCAGATTAACGGAACAACACATTTTCAATTTCGGAAGTATATTGGAAATAATTGGCGAACCATACGGCATAGTAGACAACCAATTGGCAGCATTGGTCGAAATTCTTCAAAAAGAAAAATCTATAAAATAATATCTTATTTATTTCTTCCGTTAGTGTTAATCCCTTTTGCCCGCGAGATATTCTTGCATCGCATCACCTATATCTTAGAGAAAAAGACCGCTGATGGCTGACCATTCACACACTAACGACGTAGTTATGCTCACCTGTGCGTCGGCCATTGATGAAGCTTCGAGTCGAACGTGACGGGTGTTATGCTCGCAACTGTCCTGACGGCAGGCAAATTCTAGTAATTACTCTGAGAAGTGTATGATGTCTCGACACGATTTTATGGGCTGCCCTATAGATGATTATTCATTTGATCAAGCTGTGAGAGAAATATTAGAGCGAATAGTGGGCAGAGGCGCACCGTCTGTGATTCACTTTCTGAACGTAGCAAAGATTGTGAAGGCGCGGAAGGACGTGGCGCTTCGCCATGTGCTTTGGGCCGGCGACTTCGTACTTCCGGACGGTAAGCCATTGCTATGGTTCGCCCGTGCTTTTGGGATCCATTTGCCCACAAGAGTGAACGGCACCGATCTGATGGAAAGGCTTCTGGCGGAGAGTGCCCAAAAAGGCTTACATATATATCTCTTGGGCGCAACCCCAGAAATTCTTGAGGCATGCGTATTAAAGATTAGAAGTATATACCCAGGGTCCAGGATATGTGGTTATCGAGACGGATATTTTGGATCGGATGAGATAGAAAATGTTATCAGCGAAATTAATTCAACTCGACCCCACATCCTTTTTATAGGAATGCCAACTCCGAGAAAGGAGTTCTTCGCGCAAGACTATCGGTCTCAGTTAAACGTGCCTGTTATTCAAGGCGTAGGTGGAAGCTTTGATGTCCTCGCGGGAGCTGTGCCGAGGGCGCCAACATGGATGCAATATTGTGGTCTGGAGTGGCTATTTAGAGTGCTACAAGAGCCGCATCGCCTCTTCTGGCGATATTTCTCCACCAACACGGTTTTTATAACGATCTTCTTCGGGTTTTTACTGAGGCATCTCCTCAAGGAAAGAGAACAAAGATAGACCGCAGTGGCGACTGTTAGCAGGAAACGCGCTGACAAGAGCGACCTATGAGCCTAAGGAGCTTGGGCAAGACCACCATTCTTTATGCGTTTTCCAGCTTGTGTCTTAGAGCGGCAGCGTTTCTGTTAACGCCATTTTTTACTCGCTACCTGTCTCTTTCCCAGTTCGGATTGCTATCTACGTTATTCTTGACCGTGCAAGCGCTGTCCGTGGCGATGAGTTTAGGAATGCGCAGCGGCCTTCTTCGCTTTACCAAGACCTATGAGCGCGACCGGAAGATAGGGACCTTAGTTGGCACTTCTACATTGATTACCTTGGCGGGTGGAATAGTAGTCACATTAGGATGTGTTGTCGGCTTAGAGCCATTTTTTCGATCCGTTATGCATGGGGATAACGTTGTCGGTCTTCTGCTTGTGACTTGTATGGTTGCACTTTCCCAAACGCTGTGTTTCCACCTATCTTCATACTATAGGGCGGGCAACAAAGCATTGAGGTACTTTCTCGTAAGCGCCGGTACGGCAATCGCTATGATGCTCGCGAACATAGCATGTGTGGTGGTTCTCGACCTTGGCATAATGGGTATTTTGGTGTCTCAGGCGATCACTTACTTTGCGTCCTGCATAGTAATTGGCTTTGATATTTTGCCCGGAACGGGATTCTGGTTTGCAGCATCAACCCTCAAGGAGCTTTTGAGATTTGGCCTGCCATCAGCTCTTGCGAATTCAGGCCAGTTCATCATGGGAGGAGCGACTATATACTTCGTCAGCTATTTTGGAGGGCTGGAGTCCACCGCGGTATATGCTCTCGGATATAAGTTGGCACAAATAACTGAGTTCGGTCTGATTGTACCTTTCCAACTCGCTAACGAAGCATTTATTTTCTCAAACCTAGCGACACCTGGGATAACATCTAAGATATCCCGCTCATTAACATATTTTTTATTGATTTATACTTTTGTCGCAGTGAGCATTCTTCTATTCGTCAAAGTCTGCTTTCCCGTAATAGCTCCCCCTCAATATCACGAAGCATACCTCGTAGTGATTTTAATGTTACCTGCTCTCATGTTCAAAGCCTCCGCCTATTTTGGTGAGACGCTTCTGGGTGCGGTTCATAAGAACTACATTTCAGGAATACTTTTCACCGCGTTGTCTCTGCTAAGCTTGGCGATGAACTACTTTCTGGTGCCAACCATGGGCTGGCTTGGTGCAGTTGTTACGTCAAATTCTTGTTACGCGGTGATGGGGTTAACAGCACTGCTGGTTGGCGCTAGGCTCATGGGAATACGGCTCGAAATAAAGCGTCTGCTAGGGGTCTTTGGGGCATTTGTCTCATTTTTGGTACTATTCTTTTTGCTCAGGAACATGGCTGGGATTTTTACTGTTTGTGTGTCCGCATGCGCGTCTGCGCTTGGCATTTTGCTTATTTTCCAGTCAAGCTTCGTTGCCCATCACGAAAGGACATTGATTAGGGAACAGTTGCGGAGAGTGAAACTCTGCGCGCCTCACCCTTAGCATTGTCGCTATTCACGGCCAATGAATGATTTACTGACTATAACTCTAAGTGTCCTTATCGGCCTGCTATCTGTCGCCGCATTAGCCGTATTGTGTTCCCGCCGTTATGAAATTGCGATATTTCTGGCTGCTGTCTCTCCGGCCGTTTCCCATGTCTTCATTAACCTGGAGTCAGGTGATGCCCGGGCAGGTGAAACAAAGGGTGCGTACATACGAGTTGGCATATTACTGTTGATTGGATTTGTCGGGTTCATCAAATACATAAAGCACCGTTCGCGCCTTCGTGAGCGGTTACCCTTTGAATTTGGCCTGCTATTCGTTTTCTGTCTACTGGCTATGAGTTCAACACTCTTTTCTGTTGATCCCTTTTCCACTTTTGTCCATTCGGGAGCGCTGGTAGCAGTATCGGGATTTCTACTTGGGCTCTACGCATGGCTTGATGATCGCCACAAGTTTGACCGGGCTCTTGACGCCCTCTTCATCGCCGTGTGCGTGCTAACGATGGTGAACTTACTTGCTTTGATAAGCGGGGCTAAGACAGCATGGCTGATGACTGACGCTTCTCGGTTTCGTGGCTTATGGGCCCACCCATCAACATTAGGCAGTTTCTGCATGGTGGCATACCCAGTTTTATTATGGAAATATTCACAGAATCAGGTGATTCGAAAATACCTTGTTTGCTGTATGGTGGGAAGCCTGGCGCTTTTACAGATTTTGACGAGCTCTAGGGGTCCTTTGTTGGCAGCTATAGTTGGGATGTCTGTCTGGTTTTTGGCGGTAAGAGAGAAAGTCAGGTTGATGTTATTTCTTGGGGTCATATTCGTGGCTGGCACGATCCTATTAGGCACCACTTCGCTGCAGAAGCGCTTCGAAAGAGAGACTCAGCGGGGCAAATCTATAACCACTTTGACCGGCAGAACAGAGCTGTGGGAAGAGACCGTGAATCTCATTAAGAAACGCCCATTTCTTGGCTACGGTTATGACGTGGGAGGAGACATTCTTGAGGCGAGTGGTAACACGTCAGTGTCCTGGGTTGTGCAGGGGGGCTTATCTTTTCATAACGGATATATAGGTGCGGCTGTTGGGCTTGGGCTTTTCGGCCTATCCATGTGGGTGGTAATTTCGGTTGTTCCGTTTGTTCGGAGTCTGTTTTTTCGTCCGTCGGTGCACAAAGCGTTTGCGATGTCAATAATGTTAATGTGTTTTCTAGTTAACTTCGTCGAACCTACGATTGCTATAAGCGGGCCGGCTGGGATGCTTTTCTGGGTGGCTTGGGTGATGGCTGCGCGAGAGGCCTCTGGATTTGCTGCGTCTCCAGGACTTCGCATTGCGGCATAGTGGGTCGCGGCGATCACCGTCGCGGCAGAGCGCCACAACAAAATAGCATGGCAACCGATTATTTGGAATGACTTTCGACCCATTGGTGAGAAAAGCAAAGAAATTGCAAAGGCCTTCAAACTGTGATTAGATGCATGGCATTGAGGGTAGGCAAGAAACCGCATCGTGTTATCCTAGAGGCCACGAACGCTTGCAACGCGTGCTGTGCAACCTGTCCGCGACGAACAGGTTGGGTGATATCCCGCTGTGCAAGGATCGCCTGATAGAGAGCGCCATGGCTGGTTCCATCATTTATTTGGTTGAATATACTTCATGAATGACGTGGTTCGAATCGCTGCTGTGGGCGATGTCATGCTCGGGGATGCCTTCTATCACATGGGAAGGGGAGTGCGCAACATCCTATGTGAGAGAGGAAACGATTTTACTTTTGCCGAGGTTCGGCAGCTACTTCGCTGGCATGATGTTGTGGTGGGCAACTTGGAATGCGTACTTTCTGACGCTGACCTAAGGCCTAACCGGCTGACTTCTATGCAGTACAGAGGACGGCAAGATTTTATCGGTTGCCTATTGGATGGCAATTTTTCGGCGATGAGTATTTCGAACAACCATATCCTAGAGCACGGTCCAAGCGCATTGCTTGAAACCATAAATCTTTTGGAGTCGGCCGGTATTCTAGCAGTAGGGCTTCCGGAAGTCCGCCAGCGACTTAATCCGGAAAGATGTCTCGTAGAGGTTGGGGGGATGTCCATTGCATTTCTTGGGTACTGCCTTTACCGAGATCGACATACAGAGGCTATTGTCGCGCGGTTACCCGACATTCTGGAGGACGTCCGAGTTTTTGCTCGATTGGCCGACAGAGTAATAGTTTCGCTTCACTGGGGTATCGAGTACATGCCAATACCTGCTCCGAGTCAAATTGATATCGCTC
>Ga0181533_1006705_pt1 | contig 10337 bp, 6 predicted proteins | sample PEATcosm2014_Bin_45_FD_119772 | JGI IMG/M metagenome (GOLD analysis project Ga0181533, IMG submission 119772) | Peatland microbial communities from MTU Mesocosm Facility, Houghton, MI, USA - PEATcosm2014_Bin11_60_metaG | ecosystem: Environmental > Terrestrial > Soil > Wetlands > Peat | place...
GGAATCGGCCCGCGGACCCGAGCGCCGGTGCGCTTGGCGGTGGACACGATCTCCTTCGTCGAAGCGTCGAGCACGCGATGATCGAACGCTTTGAGGCGGATGCGAATGTTTTGCGTATTCATGGTTTTAGATCCCTGGCCGGCGCGGACGGGGCGGAAAACCCCGCCCGGCTTTCACAGTGCTTTCGTCACTCCGTGATGGAGACGACGACGCCGGACCCGACCGTGCGTCCGCCCTCGCGAATAGCGAAGCGCAGCTTTTCCTCCATCGCGATCGGAACGATCAGCGCGACGTCGATCGTCACGTTGTCTCCGGGCATCACCATTTCCGTGCCTTCCGGCAGCTGAACGATGCCGGTCACGTCGGTGGTGCGGAAGTAGAACTGCGGACGGTAATTGGTGAAGAACGGGGTGTGACGGCCGCCCTCTTCCTTGGTCAGGATGTAGGCTTCGGCCTTGAACTTAGTGTGCGGCTTGACCGAGCCGGGCTTGCAGAGAACCTGGCCGCGCTCGACGTCCTCGCGCTTGGTGCCGCGCAGCAGGCAGCCGACGTTGTCGCCCGCCTCGCCCTGATCGAGCAATTTGCGGAACATTTCGACGCCGGTGACGGTGGTCTTGACGGTCGCCTTGAGGCCGACGATCTCGACTTCCTCGCCGACCTTGACGATGCCGCGCTCGATACGGCCGGTGACGACGGTGCCGCGGCCCGAGATCGAGAACACGTCTTCGACCGGCATCAGGAAGGGCTGATCCTTCGGGCGCTCCGGCTGCGGGATATAGGCGTCGACCGCATCCATCAACTTCAGGATCGCGTCATGGCCGATCTCGGGGTTCTTGCCTTCGAGCGCCATCAGCGCCGAGCCCTTGATGATCGGGATGTCGTCGCCGGGGAAATCGTATTTCGACAGCAGTTCGCGAACTTCGAGCTCGACGAGCTCGAGCAATTCCGGATCGTCGACCATGTCGACCTTGTTCATGAACACGACGAGCGCGGGAACGCCGACCTGACGGGCGAGCAGAATGTGCTCGCGGGTCTGCGGCATCGGGCCATCGGCGGCCGAGACGACGAGGATCGCGCCGTCCATCTGCGCGGCGCCGGTGATCATGTTCTTGACGTAGTCGGCGTGGCCGGGACAGTCGACGTGCGCGTAATGGCGCTTCTTCGTCTCGTACTCGACGTGCGCGGTCGAGATCGTGATGCCGCGCGCCTTCTCTTCCGGCGCCTTGTCAATCTGATCGTAAGCCGTGTAGGTCGCGCCGCCGGTCTCGGCGAGAACCTTGGTGATCGCCGCCGTCAGCGACGTCTTGCCGTGATCGACGTGCCCGATCGTGCCGATGTTGCAGTGCGGCTTCGTTCGCGCAAACTTTTCCTTGGCCATGGCCGGACTCCTTCTCGTGTTCTTTATTCATAACGAAGTTGGGCGGGACGCCTTATTTGAATTTCGCCTGGATCTCCGTGGCGATATTCGCAGGCACTTGTTCGTAGTGATCGAATTGCATCGTGAAGTTGGCGCGCCCTTGGGTGCCCGAGCGCAGCTGGTTGACGTAGCCGAACATGTTGGCGAGCGGCACCATCGCATTGATGACGACCGCGTTGGCGCGCATGTCCTGGCCTTGCACGTGGCCGCGGCGGGACAGAAGATCGCCCATGACGAAGCCGGTGTGCTCCTCGGGCGACACCACCTCGACCTTCATGATCGGCTCGAGCAGCACCGATCCGCCCTTCTGCAAACCTTCGCGGAAGGCCGCGCGCGAGGCGATTTCGAAGGCCAGCGCCGACGAGTCGACGTCGTGATAGGCGCCGTCGATCAGCGTCGCCTTGACGTCGACGACGGGGAACCCGGCGAGGATGCCCGAGCCCATCACGCTGTTGATGCCCTTTTCGACGCCGGGGATATATTCCTTGGGAACCGCCCCGCCGACGACCTTGGATTCGAAGGACGAACCGGCGCCAGGTTCGGCCGGCTCGAACACGATCGTCACCTTGGCGAACTGGCCGGTGCCGCCCGTCTGCTTCTTGTGGGTGTAGTTGATCTCGGTGCGCTTGGTCAGCTTCTCGCGATAGGCGACCTGAGGCGCGCCGATGCTCGCGTCGACCTTGTAGGTGCGCCGGAGAATATCGACTTTGATGTCGAGATGCAGTTCGCCCATCCCCTTGAGGATGGTCTGGCCGGATTCCTGGTCGGTCGAGACGCGGAACGAGGGATCCTCGGCGGCGAGCTTGGCCAGGGCGACGCCCAGCTTCTCCTGATCCGCCTTCGACTTCGGCTCGATCGCGATCTCGATGACCGGCTCCGGGAATTCCATCTTCTCGAGAATGACCGGCTTTTGCAGATCGCACAGCGTGTCGCCCGTGCGGGTGTCCTTGAGACCGGCGAGCGCGACGATGTCGCCCGCGAAGGCTTCCTTGATGTCTTCGCGATTGTTCGCGTGCATCAAAAGCATGCGGCCGACGCGCTCTTTCTTGTCCTTGGTGGAATTGAGCACCGTCGTGCCCGATTCGATCTTGCCCGAATAGACGCGGCAAAACGTGATCGTGCCGACGAACGGGTCGTCCATGATCTTGAAGCCGAGCATCGAGAACGGGTCGGAGTCGCTCGGCATGCGCAGAATTTCCGCGCCCGTGTCGACGTCGATGCCCTTGATGGCCCCGCGGTCGACCGGAGAAGGCAGATAGGCCACCACCGCGTCGAGCAGCGGCTGAACGCCTTTGTTCTTGAACGCCGAACCGCAAAGCACCGGCACGAACGTGATCTGGCGCACCGCCTTGCGGATGAGACGCTGCAAGGTCGGAACGTCCGGCACCTGACCATCCAGGTAGGCGCTCATCACATCGTCGTCGAGTTCGACCGCCGCCTCGATCAGCGTGTGGCGATATTCCTCGACCTGTTTGAGCAACTCGGCCGGAATTTCTTCGTCGTGATATTTGGCGCCCAGACCCTCGTCTTCCCAGACGACCGCCTTCATGCGCAGAAGGTCGATGACGCCCTTGAAATTCGACTCGGAACCGATCGGCAGCTGAATGCACACCGGACGGCCGCCGACCTTGGTCTTGATCTCGTCGACGCAACGGAAGAAGTCAGCGCCCGTTTTGTCCATCTTGTTGACGAACACGATGCGCGGCACGCCGTATTTGTCGGCCTGACGCCAAACGGTCTCCGTCTGCGGCTCGACGCCTTGGTTGCCGTCGAGAACGCAGACCGCGCCGTCGAGCACGCGCAACGAACGCTCGACCTCGATGGTGAAATCGACGTGGCCGGGGGTGTCGATGATGTTCAGGCGCTTGTCCTGCCAGAACGTGGTCGTCGCCGCGGACGTGATCGTGATGCCCCGCTCCTGCTCCTGCTCCATCCAGTCCATCGTGGCGGCGCCGTCATGGACTTCGCCGATCTTATGCGACTTGCCGGAATAGTAGAGGATGCGCTCGGTCGTCGTCGTCTTTCCCGCATCGATGTGGGCCATGATGCCGAAATTACGATAGTCCTCGATAGCGTGGCTGCGCGCCATAATCTTGATCCCGTATGGTGGTCAGCGGCCGCTTACCAGCGGTAGTGAGCGAAGGCGCGGTTGGCTTCCGCCATCCGGTGCGTGTCTTCGCGCTTCTTGACTGCGGCGCCGCGATTGTTCGAGGCGTCGAGCAATTCGCTGGAAAGCCGGTCCACCATGGTCCTGTCATTGCGATCGCGCGCGGCGGCGATGATCCAGCGGATCGCCAGCGCCTGCCGGCGTTCCGTGCGCACTTCGACGGGAACCTGATAGGTCGCGCCGCCGACGCGGCGCGAGCGCACTTCCACCGCCGGCGCGACATTCTCGAGCGCCTGCTTGAAAACGACCAGCGGGTCGGTCTTGACCTTGCTCTCGACGCCGTCGAGAGCGCCGTAGACGATCGCCTCGGCGACCGATTTCTTGCCTTCGTACATGATGGTGTTCATGAACTTCGCAACCACGACGTCGCCGTATTTGGCGTCCGGAATGATTTCGCGTTTTTCAGCGCTATGGCGGCGCGACATGGTCTAACTCTCTGTTTGCGTCATGGCAGGACTTGATCCAGCCATCCAGTTGATCCTCTTGGCGATCCTCGGGTCTCGCTTCGCGCGGCCGAGGATGGCCTTCGCTGCGCTCAGGTCACTTCGGACGCTTGGCGCCGTACTTCGAACGGCGCTGCTTGCGATCCTTCACGCCCTGAGTGTCGAGCACGCCGCGCAGAATGTGATAGCGCACGCCGGGCAAATCCTTGACGCGGCCGCCGCGAATCATCACCACCGAGTGCTCTTGCAGATTGTGGCCTTCGCCGGGGATGTACCCGATGACTTCGAAACCATTGGTCAGACGAACCTTGGCGACCTTGCGCAAAGCCGAGTTCGGCTTTTTCGGCGTCGTCGTATAGACGCGGGTGCAAACGCCGCGCTTCTGCGGGCTCGCCTCGAGGTGGCGCGCCTTTTCGCGATAAGTCTTGGGTTGCCGCGGTTTGCGGATCAACTGGCTGATCGTCGGCATCGTAAGCCCTTCGTCCCGTATCAAAATGGCGCAGCCGCGAGGCCGAACCGCTCGAAATTCTCAACTCATCGTCGGCGCTAGGCGCGAAACCAAACGCGCCGCGAAAACCCGCTTACGGGTTTTGGGCGCTGATGTCGCAGAGGACCACGGGAGGCCCGCGGTCTTGCTCCTGCAAACCCAGCCGAGGTTCGCCCGGCCGGTATGGTCTACTCGTCGATGAGATCGTCAGCGTTTAGAGCCGATAGGTTTTGGGCGCGTCGCCCGAAACAGCAAAGCTCTACGGCCTGTCGAAAGTGCGCGGACCATATTCGCGGCGCCCGAAGGCGTCAACCCCTTTGATCCGAGAAAACGCCGATAATGAGCGAAAAAGGCCGTCCCCCGCCGCCGCAGCCGAGGCGCGCCTCAATTCATCCCCTTGGCGCCGGCGAGGCCGGCGGCAAATGACGCTTCGCCGGGCGCCTCGAGGATCGCGACCGCGCGCAGCAACTGGAACGATTCGTCTCCCTCCGTCGCGACCGGCACGATTCGCACGCCGAGAACGCCCTCGCCATCCCCAACCGCGACGCGCGAGGCGACGCCGTAGCGCAGCGTCGAGCCGATCGCCGTGGCGAGGGTTTCATCCGCCGCTCGGTCGCGCGCGCGCAGGCGCTGGTCGGCGACGAACAGGCCCGCGCCCATCAGGCGCAGCGCCCGCGCGTTGACGTGCAACACTTCGCCCTGCTCGTCGAGAAGCGCGGCGGCCGCGCCGATCAGTTCGAGCCCGTCGGCGACGCCGCGCGCCCGAGCCCCCGCGAGCAGCGGCGCGAGCGGCGTCCGGTTCGCCTTTTCCTGGGCGGCCAGTCCATCCGGAACGCCGTCGGCGCGGCGCGGATCAACAACTGCTTTCATGGCGAGCCTCGTCGCGGTCGGCGCATCGCCCGTGCGCGAAACACCGCTCACGGACGTTTACGGAACGTAACAAAGCGTGCCTTCCCGGCTGATTGAAGACCGGATTGCGGCGCGCGCGCGGCGCCGCCCCGACCCTTTTTGGACGAGCGGCCGGCGCCAAAAAAAGAGCCGCCCGAAGGCGGCTCTTTCCAGAAGCGATCGCAGGTCGCGCCGAACCGGCGGACGATCACTCGGCCGCGGAGGCCTTCGCGGTCTTGCGCGCGGCGGCGGGCGGGGCGGTCGGCGCGGCGAGCGGCAGCGCCGGCGCGGCCGCCGATTCCTCGGCCTTCTGGGCCAGGATCAGCGTGTCGCGCATCGTCGCGATCGAGCGCAGCTTGGTCATCGCGGCGCCGGTGCCGGCCGGGATCAGACGGCCGACGATGACGTTCTCCTTGAGACCTTCGAGCGTATCCACCTTGCCGTTGACGGCCGCCTCGGTGAGGACGCGGGTCGTCTCCTGGAACGACGCGGCGGAGATGAACGAGCGGGTCTGCAAGCTCGCCTTGGTGATGCCGAGCAAGACCGGCGTGCCGACGGCTTCCTTCTTGCCTTCGGCGCGCATGATCTCGTTGGCTGCCTCGAGTTCGGTCAGGTCGACCTGCTCGCCGGTGAGGAAGTCGGTGTCGCCGGCGTCGGCGATATCGACCTTCTGCAGCATCTGGCGGACGATCACTTCGATGTGCTTGTCGTTGATGCTGACGCCCTGCAGCCGATAGACTTCCTGGATCTCGTTAACCAGATAGGCGGCGAGTTCCTCGACGCCCTTGATCGCGAGAATATCATGCGGCGCCGGATTGCCGTCGACGATATATTCGCCCTTCTCGATGACGTCGCCATCCTGCAGATGGATGTGCTTCGACTTCGGGATGAGATATTCGACCGGTTCGGCGCCATCCTCGCTCGGCACGATCGTCAGGCGCTGCTTGTTCTTGAAGTCCTTGCCAAACTGAACCGTGCCGGAGATCTCCGCAATGATCGCGTGATCCTTCGGCCGCCGCGCCTCGAAGAGTTCCGCCACGCGCGGCAGACCGCCGGTGATGTCGCGGGTCTTGGCGCTGTTGATCGAGATGCGCGCGATGACGTCGCCCGCATGCACCTTGGCGCCCGGCTCGAACGAAATGATCGACTCGACGGGCAGCGCATAGCGCGCGTCGCCGCCGCGCGGCACCTTGACGATCTTGCCGTCCTTGCCTTTGACGACCAGGGCGGGCTTGAGGCTCGCGGTGCGCGGCGAAGAGCGCCAATCGATGACGATGCGCTTGGCGATGCCGGTCGCCTCGTCGATCTGCTCGGACATCGAGGCGCCTTCGGTCAAATCCTCGAAGCCGATGACGCCGTCGACCTCGGTGAGGATCGGCCGCGTGAACGGATCCCATTCGGCGAGGCGCTGGCCGCGCTTGATCTGGTCGCCGTCGTCGACCTTGAGGCGCGCGCCGTATTGCACGCGATGGACCACGCGTTCAGCCCCGCTGCGATCGTAAACGACGATCGCGACGTTGCGCGCCATCGCCATCAGGTCGCCGTTGGAGTTGCGCGAGAGGTTGCGGTTGCGGATCTTCACTTCGCCGTCGAAATTCGATTCGATGAACGACTGATCCGCCAGCTGCGCCGCGCCGCCGATGTGGAAGGTGCGCATCGTCAGCTGCGTGCCCGGCTCGCCGATCGATTGCGCGGCGATGACGCCGACCGCCTCGCCCATGTTGACCGGCGTGCCGCGCGCCAGATCGCGCCCGTAGCAGGCGCCGCAGACGCCGTTGGCCGCCTCGCAGGTGAGCACGGAGCGAATCTTCACTTCCTGGATGCCCGCCGCGGTGATCGCCGGCATGTCCTCCTCGACGATCATGCGGCCGGCGGGGACGATCGCATTGCCCTCGGCGTCTTGCAGCGTCTCCGCCGCGGTGCGGCCGAGGATGCGTGAGGCGAGCGAGGCGACGACCGTGCCGGCGTCGATGATCGCGCGCATCTTGATGCCGCCGCTCGAACCGCAATCGGGAATGGTGATGATCGAATCCTGCGCGACGTCGACGAGACGGCGCGTCAGGTAGCCCGAGTTCGCGGTCTTCAACGCGGTGTCGGCGAGGCCCTTGCGCGCGCCGTGGGTCGAGTTGAAGTATTCGAGAACCGACAGCCCCTCCTTGAAGTTGGAGATGATCGGGCTCTCGATGATTTCGCCCGAGGGCTTGGCCATCAGGCCGCGCATGGCGGCGAGCTGGCGCATCTGCGTCGGCGAGCCGCGCGCGCCCGAATGCGACATCATGTAGATCGAGTTGATCGGCATGTCGCGGCCGCTCTTGTCTTTGCGCACCGCCGAAATGCCCGCCATCATCTCCTCGGCGAGTCGATCCGAGCACTTCGCCCAGGCGTCGACGACCTTGTTGTACTTCTCGCCCTGGGTGATGAGGCCGTCGTTGTATTGCTGCTCGTATTCCTTGGCGAGCGCCGAGGTCTCGGTGATGAAACGCGGCTTCGATTCGGGCACGACCATATCGTCCTTGCCGAAGGAGATGCCGGCCTTGAACGCCTCGCGGAAGCCGAGCGCCATGATGCGGTCGCAGAAAATGACCGTCTCCTTCTGACCGCAATTGCGGTAGACGGTGTCGATCATGTTGGAGATTTCCTTCTTCGTCATCAGCTTGTTGACGACGTCGAAGGGAATCTTGACGTGGTCGGGCAGCAACTGCCCGAGGATCATGCGGCCGGGCGTGGTATCGAAGATCTTGGCGACGCGTTCGCCGTCGGCGTCGTAGGTCCAGGCGCGGCCCTTGATCTTGGTGTGCAGCGTCACCGCCTTGGCCGCGATCGCGTGCTCGATCTCGCCCATGTTGGCGAAGGCCATGCCTTGCCCGGGCTCGCCGTCGCGCATCAGCGAGACGTAGTAGAGCCCGAGCACGATGTCCTGGCTCGGCACGATGATCGGCTGGCCGTTCGCGGGGTGCAGGATGTTGTTGGTCGACATCATCAGCACGCGCGCTTCCAATTGCGCCTCGAGCGACAACGGCACGTGCACAGCCATCTGGTCGCCGTCGAAGTCGGCGTTGAAGGCCGAACAGACCAACGGATGCAGTTGAATCGCCTTGCCCTCGATCAACACCGGCTCGAACGCCTGGATGCCGAGGCGATGGAGCGTGGGCGCGCGGTTGAGCATCACCGGATGCTCGCGGATGACCTCGTCGAGGATATCCCAGACTTCCGGCTTTTCCTTCTCGACCAGCTTCTTGGCCTGCTTGACGGTGGCCGAAAGGCCCTTGGCGTCGAGGCGCGAGTAGATGAACGGCTTGAACAGCTCCAGCGCCATCTTCTTGGGCAGACCGCACTGATGCAGTTTCAGCTCGGGACCGACGACGATGACCGAGCGACCGGAATAGTCGACGCGCTTGCCCAGCAGATTCTGGCGGAACCGTCCCTGCTTGCCCTTGAGCATGTCGGCGAGCGACTTCAACGGACGCTTGTTGGCGCCGGTGATGACGCGGCCGCGCCGGCCGTTGTCGAACAAGGCGTCGACCGATTCCTGCAGCATGCGCTTTTCGTTGCGGATGATGATGTCAGGCGCGCGCAATTCCATCAGCCGCTTCAAGCGATTGTTGCGGTTGATGACGCGGCGGTAGAGATCGTTGAGGTCCGAGGTCGCGAAACGGCCGCCGTCGAGCGGCACCAGGGGCCTGAGATCCGGCGGAATGACCGGCACTTCGGTCAGGATCATCCACTCCGGCTTGTTGCCGGAATGCATGAAGGCCTCGATGATCTTCAGGCGCTTAGCGAGGCGCTTAGGCTTCAATTCGCTCTTCGACTCGGCGATCTCGATCTTCAGACCGTCGGCGATCTTCTGCAGGTTCATGCCCTTGAGAATTTCGCGGATGGCTTCGGCGCCGATCATCGCCGTGAAGCTGTCCTGGCCGTATTCGTCGAGCGCGCGCAGGTAGTCGTCCTCGCCGAGCAGCTGACGGTCCTTGAGCGGCGTCAGGCCGGGGTCGAGCACGATGTACGATTCGAAATAGAGAATGCGCTCGAGATCCTTGAGCGTCATGTCGAGGAGCAGGCCGATGCGCGAGGGCAGCGACTTCAGGAACCAGATATGAGCGACCGGCGCGGCGAGCGAGATATGCCCCATGCGCTCGCGCCGAACGCGCGACAGCGTGACTTCGACGCCGCATTTCTCGCAGATGACGCCCTTGTACTTCATGCGCTTGTATTTGCCGCACAAGCACTCGTAATCCTTGATCGGCCCGAAAATGCGCGCGCAGAACAGGCCGTCGCGCTCGGGCTTGAAGGTGCGGTAGTTGATCGTCTCCGGCTTCTTGATCTCGCCGAACGACCACGAGAGGATCTTCTCGGGGCTGGCGATCGCGATCTGAATCTGGTCGAACGCCTGCGGTTGAGCGACGGGCGCGAAGGGATTCGTGATTTCTTGATTCATTCTTGCATCTCCTGCGGGGCCGCTCGCCGCTTACGCGCTCACGGCCCGCTTTGATGGACAGGCGAGGAAAGGGCGATTCCCCGCCTTAGGCGAAACAAAGCGCTCGGATGACGCGAGCGCCGCGGCTCGCGATCATTCGGCCGCCTCGGCCGGCGGCGCCACTTCGCCCGGCAGTTTCTTCGTCGCGGCGAGCTCGACGTTGAGGCCGAGCGAGCGCATTTCCTTGACGAGCACGTTGAAGCTCTCGGGGATGCCCGACTCGAACGTATCGTCGCCGCGAACGATCGCCTCGTAGACCTTGGTGCGACCCGCCACGTCGTCCGACTTGACGGTGAGCATTTCCTGCAAGGTGTAGGCGGCGCCGTAGGCCTCGAGCGCCCAGACCTCCATTTCGCCGAAGCGCTGACCGCCGAACTGCGCCTTGCCGCCGAGCGGCTGCTGGGTGACGAGGCTGTAGGGACCGATCGAGCGCGCGTGGATCTTGTCGTCGACGAGATGAA
>Ga0181533_1006708_pt1 | contig 10336 bp, 13 predicted proteins | sample PEATcosm2014_Bin_45_FD_119772 | JGI IMG/M metagenome (GOLD analysis project Ga0181533, IMG submission 119772) | Peatland microbial communities from MTU Mesocosm Facility, Houghton, MI, USA - PEATcosm2014_Bin11_60_metaG | ecosystem: Environmental > Terrestrial > Soil > Wetlands > Peat | place...
CATACTCGCGTGTCGGATGCTACGCCATGCCCGGGTTGGGATTTTGGGAGTTGTTGACGAAACCAGGCCATTACATCGACTATCGAATCCTGAACGAATACCGGGTCATTTACTAGATAGCTGGACAGCCAGTCTCGCCTCAGTGGCAGCCCGACGCGATAGCCTTCCGCAGTCATTTTTCAGTACTTTCGTAACTCTCAGTGCAGCCCACAAACCACTTGTAACAAAAGACTTTACATCTTCAAAGCGACAACTGTACTGTTTTTGTACGGGGCAATCGGCGGTAATCTTTTCCGACGCCCTTGCCAGCGGTACAAAGGAGACTCATGGAGGTCACGGTTTACACCCGCCACACCGAAGGCTGCCCTCACATAAAGGACAGGTATTACAAACGTTGCTCGTGCAGAAAATCGTTCGATTATTCTCGCAACGGCAAACAGATCAGAGAATCCGCCAAGACCCGAAGCTGGGACACCGCCGTCAAACTCGCTCGGAAGATGGAGCGGGAGGACGATGATCGAAGGCTGGGCATCGTACCGACGCCCAAAGTGGGGGCGATCACGATTGAGGGGGCCGTCCTCGCTTATCTGAAAAAGATCGGTGACCCCAAAGAGGGTAGGCAGGCCGCGACACTCATCAAGCCGAAACGGATGACCAACCTGCTCATTGAATTCTGTGACCGCAAAAACCTCACCTACCTTTCGGAACTGACGCCGCTGTTGCTTGAGGAGTGGCGCACATCATGGACGTATGATCCCAAAGGCCAATCGCTCAGAATCCACGATCACGTTGCACGAGCCTTTTTCCGCTGGTGCACGGCGATGGATTTGCTTGAGAAAAACCCCTACGAAAGACTCAACAAGTACAAGGCAAAGAGCACGCCGCAAACCATGCCTCTTTCCCAAGAAGAAGTGACCAAGCTGCTCGGAGCAATCCCGCTGACGAACCTGAGCGCGGAGGCGAAGTCATACACTCACGCCTTGATGCGGTTGCAGCGGTGGTCGGGACTCAGCATCGTTGACGCCGTGACATTAAAACGTGAGGCTCTGTCCGATGACGACTCGCTTGAACTCCGACGCACAAAGACGGGGGAGCCTGTCATCACAGCGTTACCTCACGACGTTGCAGACGAGTTGCGGATGCACGAGCGAACGGCGGGGTATTTTTTCTGGAAAAACGCACTGAAAAGGTCGTCAGCAACCAAAATCGCGTGCGAATGGTATAGAGAAGTGTTTGACCAAGCGAAAGTCAGCAGGAGTCGGGAGAACGGAGGTCTACCTTTATCACATCGTTTCCGTGACACGTTCGCCGTGGAGTTCTTGCTCTCAGGTGGATCGTTTGACGACCTCGCACGGCTGCTCGGACACACCACCACGGCGACGACGCACAAACACTACGATGCATGGACGCCCGCTAGGAAGGAACGTCTGGTTAAGGTTGCGAAGGACTCAATTGCAAAGCAGCGGGCGGCAGAGGATAGGGAAGCGACGATCCAATGACGATTGACTTAAAAAATCCCAGTTTGATATACGTTGACAGAGATGGTGAAGCCCATAATCTGTTGCCGCTAGACGCCGACGGCCCTACGGAATGGAAGCACCGTGCCCGCAAGATCAAGCTACCCCCGCTTGATCCCCACAAGATGTACACGCCATCGGAAGTGGCATCCCTGCTCAACGTGACCTACGACACGGCTATGCGCCGTATGAAGGAAATGAAGGGTTGCGTGGATTTAGGCACCAAGGAGACCCGACACAAGCGACCCAAGGCCAAGCTCCGGGTGAGCGGAAAGCACCTGCAAGCCTACTTGCGAAATCGCGAGTTGTAGTGTTTCCCCTCGCTGGCATGTTATTTCTCTTTCCTTACCGCCTCGGGAAACAGATCAGGTCGAGCTGTCCAATTCAATATGGACCGCGCTCAAGTCCTCCGTCATCAGGTTCGCATAGCGCCCGACGACGGCGGAACTCGGTGATGTGCTGGAATAGAACTTTCGAAGCTCCAACAAGAAGGGACCCAGCCTACCCATTATTCCGACTCCCAAACGGCGAGTTTGTCCCACCATTTGTAAACCTCCCGCCATTGAGCATCACAGGCGGCGGACGCCCCCGCTGGGGCCGCTTGTATCATGAAGACGATGATGTCATGGCGCTTCTGTAGGCGTTGACAAGGGTCGCATGGACACCCAGCGGTTGCCTTGAACGGATGGTTAGTGATTGGCATGGTCACCCCCTTCGGCTTGAGCCATCAGTTCCTTCAGGCTCGGCAACTTGGCAAGCTCTTCAGCCCGTCTCTTGCGGTGAGCTTCCCGTGCCGCGTCATCAAGTTTCTGGCACGGAGCACACATGATCCTACCTTTGACAGGCGGAACTTTTTGGCAGTAAGCGCAAGGCTCTTCAGGCAAGGGCTCGGGTGGGTCAACCCATTTGGGACAAGCGTACCCGTTGTGATACTCGCCGCACTTACAGCGAAGTTCAGGCTCAGCGTCTTCCTGAAGCTTGATTGACCAGCTTGGGTCTAGGTCCTCTTCAATCTCGAACGCCTGCTTGGGGGGGGTGCGCGGGAGTCGGGGGGCAACGCTTATGCTCCGCGTTCTCGTCGGCGTGCACCTCGCACAGTTGGTGCTGACCCTTCTCCAGCGGGGTACAGTCCGGGCAATCCTCAATTCGAGCAAGGAAGTCTTTGTGCCAAGCGCAAATCTTACGTTTGTTCTCAGGGCACTTCTTACAGATATAGCAAGGCTCGGGCTCGGGTTTCCATTTAGGGCAAGCGTATCCGTTGTGGGACTTATTGCACTCAGAGCAAAACGAGGAGTCCTCATCTTCGGGACACCCCGATCCATCCAGCACGTGGAACTTGCCGCACTTACAGCAAAGCTGCATATCGATATCGTCTTCGATCTCGAACGCCGCCTTGGGTTCGTCCTGAACGTCCTTCCACCCCCCAAGCCACTGTACATACCCGCCTTCGGCGTAGGTAATCAAATCCAGCAGCTTGCCCCTCAAGCCGTTCTGGTTTTCGTAGAAATCTTTGAGGCAGGCTTCCTTGTCAGGATACCCAACTACGGCCTCGTCAGGACTAAGCCCGAAGTACCACTTCACCCCAACGTTACCCACAAGGTCAAGTCTGACCAACTTGTCCCACAGGATGTCATCGTCGCCCGCGAGGGCGGGCATCGGAACAAAATCACAATGTTTGGGACAGGCGGCAGGATTAGTGTCATGCTTCTGCCATTGCTTCATGGCAGAACGCTTGGAGTCACTATCAAGGGAATGGAGAGCATCACTCAAGTCCATGAACTGGAGACGCCCAGTCTTATGCCTCTGGTTCCAGTGCCAGAAGTTCCAGAGTTCAGTTTCAGTCCAAGTCTTCAGGAATGTCCTCAGAGCAAGTACTTGTTCCTGAACTACAGGGATACCCAAAGCTTTCAGGTAGTCTTGTTCCCTGTCCGTAACTGGGTTCAGCTTCGCGTTCGTGACGACCGATGGCGTGCCGTCAGGCACGCCCTTACTCTCTTTCTTACTTACTGGTTGTTGTTCTTTCTTTGTTTCTATTTCTTGAACACCTTCTTGAACACGGCTCACTGGTGATTTCACTTTTGATTTTACTTTTGCCGAAGTGGAATCACTGGTGACTTCACTTTCCGACAATACAATCATGGGTGATTTCACTTTTGAATCAACTTCCTCGGAAGCAGAGTCACCTGTGATTTCACTTGCCGCACGAGGACGGAGCCTCTTACCCTTGTCCGCGCCTATGGTGGGGACGTAGTTCGCAATCAGGAGGTCGTAGTTGCCACGCTTACCACGCTGATGTTCGGAAGTAATATACCCGCCGTCAATTAGGCGCTTTAGAATACGCACTGCCGTGGGTTTTGACCAGACGCCGCCCGTCTCGGCCACGAGTCTTTCCGCCGACCCGTGCCAGATGCCAGTGGCAAAATTACATCTCGCGAGCATCAGGTAGTAAGCCGTGAACATGTCAGGTGTCATCTTGCCTTCGGCGAGATGGTCTAACATGCCGTTGCGTATCTGGAGGTGTCCACTATCGAAGTTGCTGTCGTTGTTCATGTCATACTCTTCTTGTCATACCTTAAATCCGCTTGCTGAAGGCGGTCGCTGGGAACCGGTCACGGGGGCAGGCGGTATGACGCGACCTACCCCCACGGTTGAATCTTCTCTCGAAGACCCCAGCTATACTTAGCTTTTCGTAGTGCGCTTCTTGTACGCTGGCGATCCGAATCCCTTGGGACGGCGCACGCTGTGCTTCTTGGCGATGCGTCCGACTTCCGTAACGGAATTTAGGCCAACGGTGCGAGCGATCTCCGCGTAGGTCATGCCGGGGAAGTTCACGATCATCCTGACCACGAACTGTTCGAACTTCTTCCTGTTGCTTGCCGCTAGGCGGTCAAGCTCTCGTTTATTCATTCTGCCTCCTATTCAACAACCGTAGGCGTGCAGGTATGCTGCGGTTTTATCCTCTTCACGATGCGGCGAAGTTCATCCTGCCAGACAGCGATGTAGTTGTGGCGCTTCGGCACGTAGAATAGGCAATGCCCTCCATGCCACTTCGCAAAGTGGGCAAGCCAGTATTTGCTGTCGAACTCCACACGATACGAAGCATCGGGGTTAAGATTAACGGATGAGCGTAGGTCCTCGTCCGTTTCGTACACGGGCGGGGCGATCTGATGCTCCGCGCCGTATACGAACGTGTGTTTCTTGTTGAACGTTTCGATTTTGTTTCCCATGTTATGCACCTGCCTTCTGTACTTTGGTTGCTGACTCTTCTAGAAAGTCGAGCCAAGGTCGGTTGATGGCGTCTATCGCCACCCGCAATTTCATCCCGCTATCGAGAGTGCTGTAACGCCGTAGCCATTTCTTGAATGCTTCCTTCTCTTCTTTGCTCATGTCGGTTCTCCTACACGGCCACAGCCGTCTGCATCTGGTTAAGGGTGCGCTTGGCGTTCATTTCCGCATAGCGCAACACTTCCTTGATTTGCGTCAGGTCCAAGCCGAACTCGACCAACATTGCGGCGAGTTCATCGCCCATCGTCTGCGGTTCTTCCTTGAACTGTTCGAAGTAGGCGTAAGATTTGTCGCTATCCAAACTTGGTACAAGCCCAAGGTCGTTACTCTTCAAACGAGCCATCGCCCAATCTTTGGCGGCCTGCACTGGGTGAGTGTCTTCCCGAGTCTCAAGCAGCGCCTTTTGCCCGAGCTTGACAATTTCCAGCGCATCAGTCTTAATCTGGTCAAAGTTGCCCTCAGCGCGGTGCTGCACCCGTTCTTGGCGAAGCTTTTTCATTCCAATGGATGCGGCATATTTGTCGATCCAGACGTATGCCGTGCTGTGGGGGATGCCGAGCTTATCAAGAGTGGAGCGGAAAGTTGTCCCGCCTTGGACAACTTCGCTCTTTCCCCGATATTCGTATAGCGCCTGTCCAAATGGGAGGCCGCGCTTCTCAAGTTGCTTCTCGGCCACTTGCAAGGCAGCCCACAGTGTTTTGATGTTCTCAATTTCGTTGCTCACGTTGGTTTCTTGGTTTTTAGGGTTATTTGTCGTGGCGTCGGGACTCGACGCCATTTCGGTTTGCGGTATAGCCATTGGCACTGTCATTTCTTCTTCCTCTCGTAATACCTGTTCAATCATTTCAACCACCTCCATCACTTCGTCTCTTTCCCATCGGTATAAATAAGGACAGGTTGCCCCGCCCATAATGTGCTTCCCTTTGTAAGTGCGTTCACCCCGTGACCACGCGGCACGTAGCTCAGCCTCATTGCGTCTATCGCGACGTAGCTGGTGGAAGCACTTACCAAGAGTCGCTATTTCAATACTCTTATGTAGTCGCTTTTCCCTTGCCCGTGCGTGTTCCGAAAACAGCGTGTCATATACGCGGCGTGCGAGTTCCATCCACTCGTTACTGCCGCTGCCGAAGTCAGGCCACGTGTTTAGGAGCTTCTGTTGAATCTCCTCGAAAGTAAAAGTACGGGTCATTTACCGCACCTCCGTGGGTAGCTTTGGAACTTTGATGTTTGGGTAGAAGAGGGCCGCAAGCCGCCAAATGTTCGCCGCTACGCGGTCAAGCTTTTGTTTAGTCATTTGTCCTCCCCGATAAATTTCAGAATTTCCCGTGCGCCACGTTCGCTAAGGTAGGGAAGTTTGAGGACGAACCCGGAGTAATCGGTGGCAAACGTAACAGTCGCCGGGACGCCATACTTTTTAGCCAAGTCACGGAGGCGATCAACCGCCATGCCGCTGCCGCGCCCGCCGGACGCCGGTCCCCCATTATTCGCCATTACTACTTTCCCGTGTTGGAATCGACCGAACCCTTTGGTTTTGTCAATGGGCTTGTTGTCGGCGTCGATTGGGAGTTCGACCTTGGCAGTGTAGTGGCAAGGTCGGGGAACGAAGCCCGGAGGCGCGTCCGGGTGTAGTGGCATTAGGTCGTGATCGGCACGCTCAAGCTCTTCCCGCGTGCGCGTGGGTGTTACTGGTACTGGTACTGGTACTGGCGGCTCGAATTCAATTGGCGTTGCCTCTGGCGTCCAGTCGTCTATGCCCACAGGGATGTCCGAGTTAGGCTCCGCCTCACTCGGTTGCTCATCTTCGGCGGCCCTGTACTTGACTTCCCGAACCTGCTGGGCGACCCACTGAGTGCTTACGTTGAAGTAGGCGTCGCAGAATTCGGACCAAGTCATCATCTTGCCCCTGATCTCTATCCTCTTACATGAGCCCGGTGGCGGGAACTTGGATCGTAATTCGGCGATGAGATCAAGGTTCTCGCGAAAATATTGCGCGAAGGTTTTTTGCCGAACGGCGAACTCATCCTTATCTTTCTTGTTTTCCGCGCATTTGTCGGCCACGCGAATGACTGCATCGACCAACTCTTCAAAGTATGTGCTGCTCGAAACTGTTTCGAGCACGGGTGCTTCTGCGTTCTCGTTGTTCATGTGGACCTCCTTACTCTGCTGGTCGGCGTTGTGACCGACCCTCGGCATTAAACGCCCGATAAGTTGGGCGTTCCACTCTGCGTGCACCAGAGGAGTGTCACCCGATGGCGACCTCTCTTCCGCTGGTGCGATTGTGATGTTGGTGTTGCTGATACTCGTGGGTGCGTGCTATAGGCGTGCGTGAGCGAACCTCATCTCACAGGTATCTGGTTGGGAACTGCCTTGCATCCCTCTTTGCGGTGGTCAAACCCACGCCGCCAGTGCCGACCAACATTACTTGGTCACCTTGACCCTGCCTGCTGCTTATCCCATCATGGATGTCTACGCCTTCGCACCATGTGGCAGTTCGTCCATCGCCACCTTGGTCATCCACTCACCACCGAACCGCCGCGTGCATTGGATGTCTACGCCTTCGCACCGTCTGGCAGTTCATTCGTCGCCAGTTGGTCATCCTTGCCGTCTACTTACTCTGCGGAACCACTTACTGCTTAAGGGACGGCTAGTTCTAATAGTTTCGTTTTCCCATCAATATTGGAAAAATCGACCGCACTAATTAGCATGGGGGTTTCGTTTTGCCACGAATACTGGACAAATCGCTAACTGGTCGAACGAGTTTTCCCATAAATATTGGGGAAATCGCCCCCCCCCACTCGGTCAGCCGGGTGAAGGCGGCCATGCGGCTGGAATGTCTACTAAGTGAGTGGTGAATATTCGCCAGCGAGGGCGAACAGGACGTTTAGGGGAACACCCATGTCGCGCTCAAACTCGGGATTTGTGGGGATTCTGTCGGCTTGAGCAAATCGCGGGGTATGCCATAATTCTTTTAATGTGCGGTCGCTATCGACTCTCGCGGCGGAAGCAGATTATTGAGGAGCACTTCGACGCGGTTTCAGGCGAAGAAGACTGGAGCCCGCGATTCAACATCGCCCCTACCCAGCCGATCCCAGTCATCCGCCAGCATCCCAAGGAACCCGTCCGCGAATTGTCGCTGATGCGATGGGGACTGATTCCGTCATGGGCAAAAGACCCTTCGGGTGCGGCAAGAATGATAAACGCGAGGTCGGAGACAGCAAGCTCGAAGCCCGCGTTCCGCGATTCGCTGAAATCTCGCAGGTGCTTGATTCCCGCTGACGGATTTTACGAGTGGGCGCGGACGGGAGAATTCAAGCAGCCCTACTGTTTTGAAGTTAACGATGGGGAGTTGTTCGCGTTTGCAGGTCTGTGGGATCGCTGGAAGGACGCAAGCGGAAAGTGGCTGGAGACTTGCTCGATCCTGACCACGATTCCCAATGCTGTGACATCAGTCGTCCACGACCGAATGCCCGTCATCCTTGATCCAGACAGCTACGACCTGTGGATAGATCCCGGCATGAAGGATGTGAGTGCGGCGTCCGAACTGTTGAAGCCCTACGATGCTCGGCTGATGCGGGGCTATCCCATCAGCACTCGGATCAACCACGTGGCGAATGATGACGAAGCCTGCTCTCGACCTGTCGAACTCGCGGAGATTCAGCATCGGCTCTTGTTGTAGTGGGAACTGTGGGGGCTACATGCACGGGGCGAAGGACGTGAAGAAGTATTATTCGAAATTCGACGTGGCGGTATTCGTGGAACTGACCTTAACTGCAATGCCACCGAACGTTGACCTTCCCCTCTCCCCCACCTAACATGTGTATGCAGTGTCCACGCCCTCCCAAACCGTAGGGCAGACCATCTCGCATTACCGCATCGTCGAGAAGCTCGGCGGCGGGGGGATGGGTGTCGTCTACAAGGCTGAGGACCTGACCCTGCACCGCTTTGTCGCCCTAAAGTTCCTGCCCGACGAAGTAGCCAAAGACCCCCAAGCATTGGCTCGCTTCCAGCGAGAAGCTCAAGCCGCGTCCGCACTGAACCATCCCAATATCTGCACTATTCATGAAATCGGGCAGCAGGACGGCCAGCCCTTCATCGCCATGGAGTTTCTGGACGGGCAGACGCTGAAGCAGCGCATCACTGGGCGTCCGCTGGAAATTGAAACCCTGCTGTCGCTCGCGATCGAGATTGCGGATGCGCTCGACGCCGCCCACGCCAAGGGAATCGTTCACCGCGACATCAAGCCTGCCAACATCTTTGTCACCAAGAGCGGCCACGCCAAGATTTTGGATTTCGGGCTGGCCAAGATCAACAAGGCCGAGGCAGGCGATGCCTCCGCGCCAACGACTTCGCTCAGCACGGACTTGACCAGCAAGGACACGACGCTGGGAACGGTGGCGTACATGTCGCCGGAGCAGGCGCGGGCGAAGGAACTGGATGCGCGGAGCGATCTGTTCTCGTTTGGAACTGTTCTCTATGAGATGGCCACCGGGCAGTTGCCATTTCGTGGGGACAGTACAGCGACGATCTTCGAGGCGATCCTGAACCGGCCACCGGTTGCTGCGGTGCGGCTGAATCCCGACGTGCCATCCAAGCTGGAAGAGATCATCAACAAGGCTCTGGAGAAAGACCGCAATCTGCGCTATCAGCACGCCGCCGACATGCGAACGGATTTGCAACGGCTGAAGCGGGACTCCGAGAGCGGACGGAGTGTGGCGGCAGAAGCTCCTGCGGCTCGGATTGGAAAGCTCTGGAAGATTGCGGTTCCCGTCCTGCTGGTCGCCTTGCTGGTGGCGGGCGGGCTTTACTATCGGTCGCATCGCCAAAGCACGCGCCTGACCGAGAAGGACACCATCGTCTTGTCTGATTTCGACAACAGGACGGGCGATCCAGTATTCGATGACACTCTGAAGCAGGGACTCTCGGTACAGCTTGAGCAATCGCCTTTTCTCGCTCTGGTGTCCGAGCGCAGGGTGAATGAAACCTTGAAGCTGATGGGCCGTTCACCCGATGAGCGCCTGACGGCGAACGTCACACGCGAAGTCTGCCAGCGCACGGGCAGCAAGGCCATGCTGACCGGCTCGATTGCGGGGCTGGGCAGCCAGTACGTGATTGGCCTCAAGGCAGTGAACTGCAACACGGGTGATGTGCTGGCGGAAGCGCAGGAGCAGGCGGCGAATAAGGAAGCGGTGCTCAAGGCTCTGGACAATGCGGCAGTCAGTATGCGCAGCAAGCTGGGCGAGTCGATCAGTTCGGTGCAGAAATACGACACGCGGGTGGAGGAAGCAACTACGCCATCGCTGGAGGCGTTGAAAGCTTACAGCCTCGGACTAAAGACGCGGTCTGCGAAAGGGGACACCGCCTCTCTGCCGTTCTTCGAACGGGCGGCAGAACTCGACCCGAATTTTGCCATAGCCTACGTCTGGATGTCGGGTGTCTATGGCGACTTCAACGAAGCTGGCCGGGCGGCGGAGTATGCACGCAAGGCTTACGAGCTGCGGGAGAAGGTCAGCGAACGCGAGCGGCTCTTCATCGAG
>Ga0181533_1006709_pt1 | contig 10335 bp, 10 predicted proteins | sample PEATcosm2014_Bin_45_FD_119772 | JGI IMG/M metagenome (GOLD analysis project Ga0181533, IMG submission 119772) | Peatland microbial communities from MTU Mesocosm Facility, Houghton, MI, USA - PEATcosm2014_Bin11_60_metaG | ecosystem: Environmental > Terrestrial > Soil > Wetlands > Peat | place...
ATCGAGGATTTCATCGCCGACTACAACGAAACCGCCAAGCCCTTCGTCTGGACAAAAAGCGAAGTCCACCAAAAGCGCCTCAAACCGTGTTTCGCCGACTAATGATTCCGGGTACTAGGCGCGCCTATTGGCCGCCTGAAGGCGGAGCCGAAGAGGCCTTCCCCCGCCAATTATCCCTATGACAGGTCCGGCGCGCCGCGCAGCGATTTGACGCCGGAGCGCAGCTTTTTGCCTTCGAGGCGGCGTTGCTTCGAGGCCAGGGTCGGCCTCGTCTTGCGGCGGGGCGGCGGCGGCGGCGCGGCCGCCTCGCGGATCAGCGCCAGCAGCCGCTCGAGCGCGTCGGCGCGGTTCCGCTCCTGCGTCCGGTGGCGCTGCGCCGAGATAATCAGCACGCCCGCCTTGGTCATGCGCCTGCCGGCCAGCCTCCCAAGCCGCGCGCGCACCGGCGCCGGCAGATTGGGCGAATTGGCGACGTCGAAGCGCAATTGAACCGCCGTCTCCACCTTCTGGATGTTTTGGCCCCCGGCGCCGGACGCGCGCATGAAATCTTCATGCAACTCGCTTTCGTCGATGGCGATGGAAGGGGTGACCTGAATCATGACGTCGTCCGTGATTTTTCGCGGAGCGACTGTAACACGAACAGGCCGCGCGACGCGTCGCGAATCATAAGGGTCCAACACGGATCGCTTTTGAAAACTCCATCGAACCGCTCGTTCGGGCTCGCCGCCAATCTCCTACCCATGAAAACTTCCGGTTCGGCCCGGCGCGAAGGAGACGGCCTTGACCTGCGCATGGACGCTCATCCCGGCCTGGAGCCCGAGCAAATCCCAGGACCGGCGGGTGACGCGGGCGAGCAACCGCGCGCCGCCTCCCTCGGAGCCGAGCCCCAAAATGGCGGTGATTTCGTGCTCGCCCGACGGCGTGACCGTCAGGATGCGGGACGGCAGAACATTGAGGATCGTGCTGCGCGGCCCCGCCTCGCGGGCAAGGCTCACGTCGCTCGCGAGGATGCGAATTCTGCGCGATTCGCCCGGAGCGACGCGGAAAGCCGGAACAAGAAAGCGCCCGCCGGAGACGACGAGAGTGGCGACGCCATAATCGGAGTCGAAACTCTCCACGACGGCGTCGAGACTGACCGCCGCCGACCGGGTTTTGAGCAGCGGAAGATTCGGATCGCTCTGAAGCGCGGCGAGCGGCCCGGCGGCGACAACCCGGCCCGCGTCCATCAGCACGAGATGGTCGGCCAGCCGCTCGATCTCGTCCATATCGTGCGCGACATAGACGACCGGCAGGGACAGGCTCTCGTGAAGCCGTTCGAGGAACGGCAGGATTTCGTCCTTCGCCTGCCTGTCCAGCGCCGAGAGCGGTTCGTCCATCAGCATGAGCCTTGGCTGGGACAAGAGCGCGCGACCGATGGCGACGCGCTGGCGCTCGCCGCCGGAAAGATGACGCGGCGCCCGATCGAGCAGGGCCGCCAGTCCAAGCAGATCGACAACCTCGTCGAAGCGAATCGCGTCCAACTGTCCCGCGCGCCTCTGGCCACCGGCGCCATAGAGCAGGTTGCGGCGCACCGAGAGATGCGGAAACAGGCTCGCTTCCTGAAAGACATAGCCGATTGGACGTTTATGCGTTGGCAGGAAGGATGACGCGTCTTGCCATATCTCGCCGTCGATCGCGCAGAATCCCTGACGCAGCCGGTTGAGGCCGGCGATGCAGCGGAGCACCGTCGTCTTGCCGCAGCCCGAGGGTCCAAACAGCGCCGTGACGCCCCGCGCGGGTATTTCGAACGCGGCGTCGAGCAAGAAAGAGCCGACCGAGCCGCGAAAACCCGCCTTGATGATCTCGCCGCCCATCACAGGCCCGCGCGCGCGACGCGCCTTTCGATCAGCGTCATCGCGAGTATGACGATAAAGGCGAAGATCGCCATGCCCGCGGCCAGAATATTGGCCTCGCGCCACTGCATGGTCTCGACGTAATCATAGACCGCGACCGACAAAACCTTGGTCCTGCCGGGAATATTGCCGCCGATCATCAGCACGATGCCGAACTCTCCCACGGTATGAGCAAAGCCGAGCACGGCGCCGCTGAGAAATCCCGGCCGCGCGAGCGGAACGGCGACCGTCCAGAAGGCTCGCCAGGGCGAAGCCCGCAATGTCGCGGCGACCTCGAGCGGCCGGTCGCCCATCGCCTCGAAGGCGTTGCGAATGGGCTGCACGACAAAGGGCATTGAATAGGCGACCGAGCCGATGACGAGCCCCCCGAAGGTGAAAGCGAGCGTGCGCTCGTTCCAGAGCCCGGCGATCATCCCGCCAGGCCCATTCGGCCCCAACGCCAGCAATAGATAAAAGCCAAGAACCGTCGGGGGCAAAACGAGCGGCATGGCTATGACGGTCGCGATCGGCTCCTTCCACCAGGACCGGGAACGGGCGAGCCACCAAGCGATTGGCGCGCCGATCAGAAGCAGGATCAGTGTCGTGAGCGTCGCCAATTCGATCGTCAGGCGGATCGCGGTCCACGTTTCGGGGGCGAGGACCGACACGACCCTATCGGCTCCCGGCGTCGACGACGTAGCCGTATTTTTCGATGATGGCGCGGGCCTCCGGGCCCTTCAAGAAGGCCAGGAAAGCGGTCGCCGCCGCGTTATCGGCGCCTTTCTTCAACAGCACGGCGTCCTGCCGGATCGGCGTGTAGAGATTTTGGGGAACAATCCAACGCGACCCCGCGCCGTTTCGGGCGACCTGCGACAGCGCCACGAAACCAAGCTCGGCGTTGCCCGTCTCGACGAACTGGAACGCCTGCGAGATGCTTTCTCCCTGGACGAGCTTTGTTTGCAGTTTGTCGTAAAGGCGAAGCGCCTTAAGCGTTTCGATGGCCGCGGCGCCATATGGCGCGCCGACGGGATTGCAATAAGCCAATTTGGCGAAGGCGGCGTTGTTCAGCGTTTCCGGACCCTTGACCAAGGCGGGATCCTTGCTCCACAGCACGAGCTTGCCGGTGGCGTAGGTGAACAGGCTTTCCGGCGCGGCCAACCCGTCGTCCACCGCTTTCTGCGGGCGCGCCTCGTCCGCCGCGAGAAACACCTCGAATGGCGCGCTCTGTGTGATCTGAGTGTAGAGCTGTCCGGTGGCGCCGAAGCTCAACGCCACGTCGTGACCGGTCTTGGCCTTAAACGCGCTGGCGATTTCCTTGGCGGCTTCCGTGAAATTCGCGGCCACCGCGACATTGGTTTGGCCCGCGTCGGCCCGCTGCTGGAAGCAACATGCCGCGACAAGCCCGATGACGGCGGCCAAGACTGTCTTGAATCTCATGGCGACTCCAATTGCGCGGATGATTCTCGTGGCGACGAGCGGGCGCCCGCCGTGATTCCCGGCAAAACGGACTTCCCTGGCCTCCATGCCGGGCGCGATTGCGCAATATAAAGCCTTTGCCGCCGGAAATTCTAACTGATTCCATGGCGCGCGCCAGTTCGAAAGTCCGGCGATTAGCGAAATTGGGAGCCGCGGGCCGATGTCCAAGCGCCCGAGCGCCGAGCGGTTCGCGACGGCCGTTTGTTTCTTTCGTGGTCCCGCGAGCGCGCTATCAGCGGAGCGCCTGCGATGCGACGATATATCCGGCCAAGTCGACGACGCCTGTCGCCAGGGAAATTCAAGTCGCCGGGAAAAGCGAACTAACCTAGGCGCGGTGGGACGCATGTGGCGCCGCGACGAGGTTGGACGCCCATGCAGCATGAATTTCCATGGCCACGGCCTACGATGGAATAATTTTTTGTAACGCCACGCGCTCTCGACTCGAAGAACGCTACGTAAACTTTTTCCCGGTCAGCGATCAGGGAAGGGTTTCAGAGCTCGCGATGGGCTCGGGCCACACATGAAATATTCTGGAGATCAACATGAAAATGAATATCCTTTCCGGCGCTACGCTCGCCGCGACGGCGGTCGCCTTGGCGCTCGGCGGAACCGTTGTTTCGCCGGCCGCCGCGAAGAAGAGCGCCAGCGTTCAATGCGCCGGGATCAACTCCTGTAAGGGGAAGAGCGCCTGCAAAACCGCGAGCAACAGTTGCAAGGGCCAGAACAGCTGCAAGGGTCAGGGATGGCTGCCCGCCAAGTCGAAGACCGCCTGCGAAGCTAAGGGCGGAACGGTCGGCTAATCCGGCGTGGAGACAGGCGGGCGCGCCTCGCGCGCCTGTCTCCATGACGTGTTTTCGAACCGAGCCATGACGACTCGACCGGCATCAATCCGGAGGCCCCGCCTTCGACACCAAGGCCGGCGTCGCGCGATAATATTCCGGGAAAAGACGCTTCAAGGCCTCGATCTTCGGCAGATCGTTGACGACGATATAGGGATAGGTCGGGTTTCGCTCCAGAAAATCCTGATGATAGCCTTCGGCGGGATAGAACGCCCGATCTGGCTCGACGCGGGTCGCGATCGGAGCGTCGAACGCGCGCGCATTGTCGAGCTGAGCGATATAAGCGCGCGCCACCTTGGCTTGCTCGGCATTGGTCGGAAAAATGGCCGATCGATATTGCGTGCCGGCGTCCGGTCCCTGCCGGTTCAATTGGGTCGGATCGTGAACGACCGAAAAATAGATCTGCAACAAGCGGCCGTAACTGACTTTTCGCGGATCAAAGGTCACTCGCGCCGATTCCGCGTGGCCGGTGGTTCCCGAACCCACCGTCTGGTAATGCGCGGTGGCCTTCTCGCCGCCGGCATAGCCGGATACGGCGCTGCTGACGCCGACGACGTGCTGGAAAACGCCCTGCACGCCCCAAAAACAGCCTCCCGCGAAAATCGCCGTCTCGGAAGGCGTCTTGGTCGATTCGTCGAGCGCTGGCGCCGGTATCGCGCGCGCCTCCTCCGCGGACGAAGGAAGCAAACTCGACCCAACGCCGACCAGCAGCAACGCCAACAGGATTGGCGCGGGGCGCGCGCGCCGAACCACATTTCGCAAAGCCGAAAATTCAGTTGATGGGGACATGGCTTTTCCAGTTTCAGCCGAAGGTGAAGGCGTAGGCCTGCACGCCAGGATCGAGGAAGCGGATTTCGAAGGTGCGATCCACGATCGCGCCATTTTGCCGGATGAGGCGATAGAGCCTATGGGTTTTCGCGACTCCCGCTCCGTCGGCGCCGATGTCCGCGCCGTGGGCTTCGCCGGGCGGCGCGCCGTCTATCGTGACGCGGAAACGAATGGGCTTGCCGTCCGGCCCGGGCCCGAGCACGAGATGCAAATCGCGCGCATGGAATCTGTAGACGATCCGGCCGCCCTTCGCGTCGAGCGCGGCATGTTCGCCGCCAATCGTCCAACCTCCCGACAACGCCCATTCGTTGAGGCGCAGCGTTGGGGCCGCGTAAACATGGCGCGCGTCCCGGACGGCGCCGCCCGGCGAGATGAAATTCGTCGCGCGATTATAGCCGACGTAGGTCTCTGGCGATTGCAAATCGTTCATGTCGGCGGCCGCCGCGACGCCCGCCTCGTTCACGGGGACCACCCCCAGGGCGACGCCGCTCTGGCCAGCCTCGGCCAATAGCCGCTGGATCGCTCTCTCGGACCCTTCGTAATCGCCTTCGCCGAAATGGTGATGTCGAACGCGCCCTTGCGCGTCGATCAAATAATGAGCGGGCCAGTATTGATTATTAAATCCCCGCCAGATCGCATAGTCGCTGTCGAGAGCGACGGGATAGCCGATCTTGAGATCGAGGACAGCCTGCTTCACGTTGTCGAGGTTTTTCTCGAAGGCGAATTCCGGCGTATGCACGCCGATGACGACGAGGCCCTTATCCGCGTATCTCTCCGCCCAATCCCGCACATAGGGAATCGACCGCAGGCAATTGATGCAGGAGTACGTCCAGAAATCAATGAGCACGACCTTGCCCTTGAGCCCTTCCGTCGTGAGCGGCGGCGAATTCAACCACGCGACCGCGCCGGATAGCGAAGGCAAAACGCCCTCGACGGGAAGCGCCTCGGTTTGAACCGCGGGCTCGGGCTTCGGCGCCGCGGCGGAATTCGCGCCCGTCGCCGTGGAGTGAAAGCTGTCGAGCAACCGCTGTTCGAGCGAAGTCGTGCTCGCGAGCGAAGCGCGAGCGAGAAAGCCGGAGTTGAGATCAAGCGCGATCACGACGCTAGAGGCGAGCACGGCGGCGCCAAGCCCTCGACGTATCCATTCGCCGAGCCCAAGCGAGCGCTTCATCGCGGCGAAAATCCGCCCGCCGACCAGCAAGGCGAGCGCGAGCGACGTCGCGGCGCCGCCGGCGTAAGCGGCCAGCAACAGCGAGGTTCGCGCGCTCGCGCCATTGAGGGCGGCGCCCGTCAGGATGAGACCCAATATGGGCCCCGCGCATGGCGCCCAGAGCAGGCCGGTCGCGACGCCGAGCAGCAGCGACGACAGGATCGTCCCGCCGCCGTCGCCGGCGTTTTTTTCCGCGGTTTCCGACAGGCGCGCGCCGAGCGCGACGAGAGGCCGCGTCATTCGGTCCGAGAGCGCGGGGAACAGCAGCGCGAGGCCGAACAGCGCCAGAAGGGCGATCGCGGCGAAGCGTCCATATTGATTGGCTTCGACGGCCCAGCCGCCGCCGACCGCCGCCAGCGCGCTCACCGCGGCGAAAGTCGCGGCCATGCCCGCGAGCAGCGGCAGTCCGTTGCGCGAAAAGGGCCGGTCCGCCCGCGCGAACACGAAGGGCAGGACCGGCAGGATGCACGGGCTAACGATCGTCAGCGCGCCGCCAAGGAAGGCGAGCAGGAACAGGACCATTATCGGAGCCTCTCAGGCCGCCGGCTTAAAGTTCAGCGCGACGCCGTTCATGCAATAGCGCAGACCCGTCGGCTTGGGGCCGTCATTGAAGACATGGCCAAGGTGGCCGCCGCAGCGGCTGCAATGGACAGCGGTCCGAACCATGCCGAAGGTTCTGTCCTCCTCCGTGCCGACAGCCCCGTCCAGCGGCGCCCAGAAGCTCGGCCAGCCGGTGCCGCTGTCGTATTTCGTGGTCGAGGAAAAGAGATCCTGATCGCAGCCGGCGCAAGCGAAAACGCCGCGCCGCGCCTCGTGCAGCAACGGGCTCGTGAAGGCGCGCTCGGTCGCGCTCTGGCGCAGCACCGCGTATTGCTCGCCCGTCAGCAGCTTGCGCCACTCGGCGTCGCCATGGCTCACCTTGAACGCCTCGGCGGCGCTGGGCGCCGCAGGTCGCCCCCAAACGGCGACCGCGGCGCCGCTGGCCAATAGCCCACGTCTTGTCATCATGATCAAAATCTCCCGGCGGAGGCGTTGGAACGCGGATCCTATCCTCGTTACGCGAGAACGCGCTTTTTTATTACGGCGCGCCGGGGAAAAAAATCGCTACGCCGAGCCTTCGAATCGATGAGCGCGAGGCGCCCGCCCTATCGCGCCTCCAGAGCCGATCGCAAAAGCTCCAAATCCTTCGGCAATGGGCTTTCGAACAGCATTTCCTCCCGCGTCACCGGATGCTCGAAGCCCAGCGTAGCCGCGTGCAGCGCCTGACGGCCCAAGGCCGCGACCGCCGCTCGCGCGTCTGGCGTCAGCAGCGCCGATTTGGTCTTGAAACCCGCGCCATAAGTCGCGTCGCCGATCAGGGGATGGCCGATATGCGCCATATGCACTCTGATCTGATGCGTGCGCCCAGTCTCCAGCCGGCAGCCGACCAAGGCGGCGACGCCGAAATCCTCGAGCGTCTCGAAATGCGTGACGGCTTCCCGCCCGCGCGCCGCCGGCACGACCGCCATCCGCTCGCGATGCGTCGCATGACGCCCGACGGGCGCGTCGATGACGCCGCGGGCGCGGTCCGGCGCGCCCCACACGAAGGCCATGTAATCGCGCACGAGATGCAGCTTGCGGCCGTGATCCTCGAACAGGCGCGAGAGTCCCTTATGCGCGGCGTCGGTCTTGGCGACCACCATCAGCCCCGTCGTGTCCTTGTCCAGGCGATGCACGATGCCGGGCTTCTTGACGCCGCCGATCCCCGACAATGTATCGCCGCAATGGGCGATCAGCGCATTGACCAGCGTGCCGGTCTCGTGGCCGCTGGCCGGATGCACGACGAGACCCGCCGGCTTGTCGATGACCAGCAGATGCGCGTCCTCGAAGACGATGTTCAGCGCTATGTCCTCGCCCTTCGGCTCGGCGGGTTCGGCGGGAGGGACTTGCAGCGTCACCTCGTCCCCCCCGACAAGGCGGCGGTTGGCGTCGTCGACGACCCGCCCCGCGACCATCGCGCCGCCCTGTTCGATCAGCGTTTTGACGCGCGTGCGCGAAATATGGGCCTCGGCGATTTCCGCGCGGTCGGCGAGAAAGCGGTCGAGCCGCGCGCCCGCCTCCTCCGGCGCGACCGTGAAGGCGAAGTCCGTCGCGGATGCTTCGGGCGGGCTGGTTTCGGGCGTTGTCATCAACAATTGTTTCCGTTTTCCGCTGGGCTCGTGCTACTGGCGATCCTCCCCGCTTTAACGAGGAAGACCCCAGATTTCCGCTCCCGCCCCGTTCTGCGCCGTGATCGGCGCCGGCCCAGCCGGCCTCATCGCCGCCGATGTTTTGTCGCGCGCGGGCGCTTGCGTCACCGTCTTTGACCACAAGCCGAGCCCCGCGCGCAAATTTCTGATGGCCGGGCGCGGCGGCCTCAATCTGACGCACAGCGAGCCGCTGGAGGTTTTTCTCACGCGATACGGCCGGGCGGCCGAACGGCTGGCGCCGATCATCCGCGCCTTTCCGCCGGAGCGCTTGCGCGAATTTTGCGCGGAGCTTGGAGAGGAAACCTTCATCGGCTCCAGCGGGCGGGTTTTTCCAAAGAGCTTCAAGGCCTCGCCCTTGCTGCGGGCGCTGCTGGCGCGGCTGGCGGGGCGGGGCGTGCGTTTCGAGCGCGCCGCCTTCGAAGGCTTTGTCGGCGACGACGCGCTGTCGCTGCGCCGGCCCGGGGATGAAAGCCGCCCGCTCGCGCCCGGCGCAGCCGTATTGGCGCTCGGCGGCGCATCCTGGCCGCGCCTGGGCTCGGACGGCGGCTGGACCCGGCCGTTCGGCGCATTGGGCGTCGCCATGGTTCCACTGGCGCCGGCCAATTGCGGCGCGCTGATCCGCTGGAGCGAGCGTTTTCGCGACGCGTTCGAGGGCCAGCCGATCAAAACCATCCTCCTGCGTCACGGCGCCGCGACGGCGCGCGGCGATCTTGTCGTCACGCGCACGGGGCTCGAGGGCGGGCCGGCCTATGCGTTGGCCTCCAGCCTGCGCGCGGAAATCGAGCGTGGCGGCGGCGCGACGCTAAGCGTCGATCTGCGTCCCGACGCCAGCGTCGCCGAACTGGCGCAGAAGTTGGAGCGCGAAAGGGGCAAGCAATCGCTCGCGACCTTTTTGCGCAAGGCCTTGAAACTCGCGAAAATCGAAATGGCCTTGCTGCGCGAGGCCCGGCCTCGGGGCCTGCCGCGCGAAAACGAGGCGCTCGCGGAGCTTATCAAGAATATTCCGCTGGGCGTCACGGGCGTCGCCGGTTTCGAGCGGGCGATTTCAACTTCGGGCGGCGTCAGCTTCGACGAACTCGACGCCGCGCTGATGCTGAAAAAGCGCCCCGGCGTCTTTCTCGCCGGCGAAATGCTGGATTTCGACGCGCCGACCGGCGGCTATCTGTTGCAGGCGGCCTTTTCGACCGGCTTCGTCGCGGGCCAAGGCGCCGCGCGTTATCTCGGGCTCGCTCCGTGAGGGCGGATTGCTCCGAGGTCGGACATCAATGATAAGGCTGCAAGCCGCAAGAAAGCTCGAAGCCGTCCGCTCGGGAGCAACCGACATTTGACCCCCGCCCAAGCCGCCCCAAATTCCACCGCCGCCAAAACGCCCCTTCATCGACTGCTTTACGCGCAAGTGCTCGCGGCCATCGCGCTCGGCGTGTTGTTTGGCTGGCTCGCGCCCGCTTACGCAGATCGGGATTGGGTTCGGGCGCTGGGCGAGGGCTTCGTCAAGCTGATAAAAATGACCATCGCGCCGATTATCTTTTGCACGGTGACGACGGGCGTCGCCCATATCGACGACGCCAAAAAGGTTGGCCGCGTCGGCGTGAAGGCGCTGGTCTATTTCGAAATCGTCTCGACTTTCGCGCTGGCGGCGGGGCTGATCGTTGGTCAGCTCATTCGCCCCGGCGCGGGTTTTCCCGGCGGGCCGGACGCCGCCGCCGTCGCGCAATACACCGGCAAAGCCGCCGAGCATCAGAGCCCGGTCGATTTCCTGCTGGGCCTGATCCCGGAATCGGTGGTCGGCGCCTTCGCCAAGGGCGACATATTACAGGTGCTGCTGTTTTCGGTTCTGTTCGGCTTTTCGCTGATGGCGGCGGGCGAGCGGGTCCATCGTCTGC
>Ga0181533_1006711_pt1 | contig 10334 bp, 9 predicted proteins | sample PEATcosm2014_Bin_45_FD_119772 | JGI IMG/M metagenome (GOLD analysis project Ga0181533, IMG submission 119772) | Peatland microbial communities from MTU Mesocosm Facility, Houghton, MI, USA - PEATcosm2014_Bin11_60_metaG | ecosystem: Environmental > Terrestrial > Soil > Wetlands > Peat | place...
ACGCTCAACGTAGACCACAGCCTCACCTCGCGCGTTCAGCTCACCGCCAAGTACCTTCGCCGGCGCGGCGCGGATGGTTTTGTTTACCAAAACACGCTGGCGCCGGATGCGCCGCCCTATCTACTGCCGCTGCCCAACGCGCAGTCCCCTGGCCTGTACGAACTCACCAATTTGCGGCGCGACAACTACGACTCCGTTCAGGTCACCGTGCGGCAACGGCTATCGGGCCAGTTCGAATGGACGGCGTCGTATATCCGCTCGCGCGCGCTTTCGAACGCCGTGCTCGATTACAACGCGGGCGAGCCGCTCTTCGCGCTGCCCGCGCTGGTGCCCATGCCCTGGGACGCACCTAACCGCATAGTAGCCTGGGCCTACCTTCCGCTGCCGTGGAAGAAGTGGGCTTTTACGGTGCTGGCCGACGAGCGCTCGGGCTTCCCCTTCTCGGTAGTGGACCAGACCGGCCTCATCGCCGGGGCGGTGGATTCGCGCCGCTACCCGGCGAACTTCGACCTGAACATCGCCATCGAACGCATGCTCACCCTGGGCGGCTACCGCTTCGCCCTGCGCCTCGGCATCGACAACGCTACCGACAGTAGGAATCCGACGGCCGTGAACAACCAGATCGGCTCGCTCCAGTATTTGCAATTCTTCGGCCAAGAAGGCCGCCACTTCGTCGCCCGCATCCGATTCTTTGGAAAAGCCGGAAAGTAAGAAAACGAATTCTTGGGCCACGGATGAACACAGATAAACACGGATAAGGCCAAACACAGATAGAGCGTTTTGGTTTCGATTCCCTCGTTTTCTTATCTGTGTTTATCTGTGTTCATCCGTGGCTATATTTCTTCGCGCCTTCTGGAACCGATTACACTATTCTCATGTCGTTTTGGAAGCGCCGGAAGCCGCTCGCTGCCGGGGCCGATGCTCCCGATTTCCGGCTCGCACGGCTGGAGGGCGGCGAGGTCGCGCTCACCGAGCTCACCGCTACCCGGCCGGTTCTGATCGTATTCTTCAAAATCAGTTGCCCGGTTTGCCAAATGACGCTGCCGTTTCTGGACCGGCTGCATGCGGCCGGCACGCTGGCGGTTTACGGCATCTCGCAGAACGACGCCGCCGATACGCGCGAGTTTCTCACCGAGTTCGGCGTCTCGCTCCCCGTCCTGCTCGATCCGGAAGGGCAGTTTCCCGCCAGCAACGCGTACGGAATCACACACGTGCCGACGATGTTCTGGATCGAGCCCGGGCTCAAGATCGGCCGCTTGATCGAGGGCTGGATGAAGGCCGAAATCGAGTGGCTGGGCCAGTTGGCCGGTATCCAGGTGATCCGCCCGGACGAGCGCGTGCCCGTGTTGAGGCCTGGTTGAGGCTCTCTCAACTGACTCCCGGGCGGAGTCGCGGGCTTCCGGGCAAGCTAGAATGAAGTAAACCTCCATGGCCGAAAATTTCGATATTCTTGGCGCCGCTGCCGCATTCGTGAAAGGGATGTCTGTCACCTTTAGAGAGATGATGTCCCCGACCGTAACCGAAAACTACCCGGAAGAGCCTCCCAAGTTGGAAGAGCGCTATCGGGGGGTCCACGTGCTGCAGCGCGATGGGAACGGCATGGAAAAGTGCGTCGCTTGTTTCCTCTGCGCGGCCGCCTGTCCAGCCGATTGCATCTACATCGAGGCCGCCGAAAACACCGCCAAGCTTCGGATTTCCGGAGGTGAGCGCTACGCCCGCGTTTACAACATCGACTACAACCGCTGCATCTTCTGCGGATACTGCGTGGAGGCCTGCCCTACCGATGCGATTACGCATGGCCACGGCTTCGAGGCGGCAAGCTACAACACCTCCACGCTGATCAAACGCAAAGAGGACATGCTGGCGCCGATGCCGGCCGGCGCGCGCCCCCCGGTCATCGAGCCGCGGCCGGAAGCAGAGGCGGCTCACTAGCGGGCCGGATAGTGCGCTAACATCTAGCGCGCTGCCACGGCCCGGTGGGGTAGTGCCTGAAATCTTCCTGTCAACGCAGATTTCAGACACTACCCCCGGTGGCCGCAAAGGCGCCGCGCCCGTGGTACAATAAATATGGTTTGATGTTCCTGCCAATTCAAGGCTGGCCTCTCTAGCGTCTTTTCCGCTACGTTCGTCCACCCTCCAAATTTGCCGCTTCTCAAATCAGTAAAGGAAATCGAAAAGTGAAGAATATATACGTTGGAAACCTCAGCTTTGGGGCTTCGGAAGAATCGGTCCGTGCGTTGTTTGAGACCCACGGCACTGTTGGCCGTGTGAACATCGTTACCGATCGCGACACGGGACAACCTCGTGGCTTCGGCTTCGTGGAGATGGCAAACGATGGCGAGGGTGAGAAAGCCATTGCCGCCGTCAACGGCACGAACTTGGATGGCCGCGCGCTGAGCGTAAACGAGGCACGTCCGAAGGCGGATCGCGGAAGCGGCGGTGGAGGCGGCGGCTTCGGGCGCAAACGCTGGTAGCAGGGTAGCCGCGGCCCTGGCTCGCACCCCGCCGGGCCCGCGGCGTAACCGGTGGGCTGGGACGCCCCGCGCCATTTTTCACTCCACGGGCTTGCGCATCGCGTCGCGCCATCGGTAAAGACCGGTCAACAGTTCGTCGACAACGTCCGGATGAAGCCGCCGCAGATTGTGCGTCTCGCCGGGATCTTCCTCGAGGTTCGAGAGCCAAACGGCATCTTCTCCTTCGAGCGGCTTGTCGCCGTCGTCGCGGCGATCGAAAAGCCGGCCATTCACCACCAGCTTCCATGACCCGCGGCGAGTCGCCAGTTGCCCGCCCTGCGACCAGTACAGGGACTTGTGCGGGGAAGGCGCGCCGCTCACGATCGTATCCAGAATGTCGGACCCGTCCACACGCGCCGGCACGGCGGCGCCCGTCGCGCGGCAGATGGTCGGCAGGATATCCATGGACATTACCAGCTCGTCCGTCCACGCGCCCTTTTGGATACGCGCCGGCCAGGAAATAAAGCCCGGCACGTGCATCCCGCCGTCAAAAAGGCTGAATTTGAACCCCTTGAATGTGCCATTGCTGCCGGCCGTGGCGAAATTCCCGTTGAGCCCCGCGCGCTTTTCCACTGTCGCGCCATTGTCTCCGATGAAGAACATCAGCGTGTTCTCCGCGATGCCCGCCGTCTCGAGTGCCTGCCGAATCGCCCCCATGCCGTCGTCGACAGCTGCGATCATGGCGGCGTAGGTTTGGCGCTCACGAGCGGCGCCGGGAAACCGTGCCTTATACTTTTCCGGGGCATGCATCGGATAGTGCGGTGCGTTGTACGCGATATACCCGAAGAACGGGTTGCTCCGGTTTCGTCCGATGAAGTTCACCGCCTCCTCCGTGATGCGCTCCGTCAGATACCGGCCGTCTTCGAATATCTCCGTTCGATTGCGCCAGAGGTCGTGGAAGTTCGGGACGCGCGGTTCGCCCCAATAGTAGCGGTGCGAATAGTAATCGACGCAGCCGCTATGAAAGCCGTAGAAATAGTCGAAGCCGTGGCCGGTGGGCGCGGTCTCGTCCGTATTGCCTAAATGCCACTTGCCGAAGCAGCCGGTTCGATAGGAGGCGCTCTTCACCACGGAAGCGATGGTCGGAATGTTGTGGGCCAGCGCCGGCCCGTTGTTCGCAACCCCCGCCGACGCGGGGAAGCGGCCGGTCAGGATCGCCGAACGGGCGGGAGCGCAGACTGGCGCGTTCGAATACCAGTTGCGAAACTTGAGCCCGCGTTCCGCGATGGAGTCGATGTTGGGAGTCTTCAAATCGGCGGCGCCAAGGTATCCGAGATCGTGGCAACCGAGATCGTCGAGCACCACCACCAGAACATTCGGACAATCTGGAGCAGCCACGGCCCTCAACAGCGGCGAGGCCAGGCTGCTGGCGATGAAGTTCCGGCGCGTCGCGTGCATGGCAATTGATACATTACCAGAACTCGTCGCGCGCGCTTCGGCCAATACCTATCGCTCTTCGAACGCAGTCCCTCTCGAACCGCTCACGCGCGGCCTGCGCCAGGGCATCAATGTGGGCTCGCCGGAATTGTGAAATTGTGCCCGGCTACCGCGCCAATGGCCGCCGCTCCCCCGAAGTTGACAATCGACAACGCGCGGTAGAGACCCGGACGTGCGCCGTGCCGCGTCGCCAACCACTCAATGCCTAACACTGCTCCCGTAATGCCCATCTTCAGCCCCAGGGCCGGCCAGCCAAACGTGGCGGACGGTCCTGCCAGAGCGGGATTCAGCTCGCGCTTGTTCCAGGAAGAGGCAGCGTCGACGATATTGGCTGCCGCCAGCGCGGTCAAGCTGATTTTCCAACTCGCCGGCGCGGGCCCGGCTTTTTCGATCGGCATCGCCGAGACCGCCGCCCGGCTGGCCGGCTCGGCGACAAAGAGCTGGCCTTGGGCGCGTGCGGAAGTCGCGCCAAACGACGCAACCATCGCGATCAGGCTGAACTCGACTAGGCATTTGCGGTGTTGATCCATACTTGCCGTATCGACCGAATCGCATTTTTCCCCGCGCCTAACCTTGGCGATAGGACAAGGCCTTACCCACCGGCGGGCGCTACCTAGGCCTGTGTTGTGTAGGATCTTGAAAATGGCCTCCGCCGAAGCGGGCCACCGGCCTGTTTCGGGGATTCGCAGACGGAACTCCGGCATTGCGCCTGGGAGTGTCGGTAGATTAGATTAGAATAGCTTCTTGGTATCCCACGCCGTGTTCTGTCCCAAATGTAAGACTGACAACGCCCACCGCTCTCACCGCCATGGTCTGACGGAGCAACTGGCGAGCTGGTTCGCCATTTATCCCTACCGCTGCGTGCAATGCAACCATCGTTTTCTGCGATTTCGCTACGCCTCCGGCCCGAAGCTCGGGCCGGCGCCGAGCTCGACGGAGCGGGAGATCAGGTCTACGCGTGCCTCCATCCGGTGGAAGGGAAAGCGCCGCGAGCTCTTTCTCTATGGCGCCGGCTTCCTGCTGATTCTCGTCTTCTTGTACTTCGTCACCCGCGAACGCAGCCCTTCGGACGGGAGCCGGCTGGTTTCTCCGCGGCTCATTTCCCCTGCCTTGGCCGCGGGTCGAGTCGTACCTCGCGCAAGACCACGAATCCGTCGATGCGCGTGGTCCCTGGGACCCGCTGGTATACCAGGGCAAGCCGCAACAACCGGCAGCCCGCGGGTGTCTCAAAGCTGACCTGCCCCTCGGCCGTTTCTGGCGAAGAGAGTGGCTCACTTTCGGCGATCGCACCGGAGCCGAGGGCGTCCACCACTTGCCAGCGCGGACCGGCGCCCGGTGAAATTCCGGAGGTCCGGTAAGCAAACCGAAGCTCGTAAGCCTCGTTTTCTTCCACCGGTACGAACTGCGTCAGAGGCTCGCAGTGTTCCGGTTGGTTTCCGGTAAAGGTCAATCGCAGCCCCGCCCGGTCCTCCTCCCGCGCGGCAGTCACTCCTTCGAGCGAGGCCAGCCGCCAGTCGAAGCCGCCCGAGGTAGGCGAGGTTGCGAACGTACCATTGGTCAAATACGGCCCGCTCTTGGGCTCCAGGGCCGCAAAGGGAATCCTGTGCGCGGCTGCCAGGCGGTTCCATATGCGTAGCGCCGCGTCCACTTGCTTTCCCTCTAGGAGTGCGTCGCATGAAGCCACCAGCAGCGGAGTGTCGGATGGCCGGTCTGCCTCCACGAGCGCCTCGGCGTTCGCCGCAATCCACTTGGTCTCTCTTCGGCTCATCGAATAGGAGAGATAACTTGCCCGCAAGTCCGGATTCCGCAAGTCCAGACGCTCGGCCAAGTCGCTCGCTTCCGCGACTCTTTCACATAACTCGAATAGCGGCGCCGGATCGCCGTAAATCATCTCCGCCGCGCGATTGGCCCATAGCCAGAAGCGAACCGTATCGTTGCGGCGGTAATAGTAATTCGCCAGCGTCCATCGCGGCAGATACAGGTTGCTTTCCTTGGCCGCGCGCTCGAGACTGCGCTCCGCAGTGGCGTAGTCGCCGGCGGCCTCCGACCGCAGGCCGAGCTCGATCCAGGAATCCGCATCCGCCGGATTGAGGGCCAAGGCGCGCTCTAGCGCGGCGTTCGAGCCGCGTGGATCCTGGTCCGCCACCAGCACAGCCAACCGATAGCGATACAGCGACTGCCCGGGCGTGAGAGCAATGGCTCGCTGGGTCGCTGCGATCGTCTCCTGCCGCCCCCAGTAATCCGCCCAGCCGGCGCGCACTGACCACACAGCCGCGGCTCCACAGCCCGCCACCGCGGCCACCGCTGCGACCCACCGCTGTATACGCCCTCGCATCACCTCGTCCGCTGTCTCACCAGCGTCGCCGTGCCCGATGTCAAGCCTGCATGGCGGCCGAAGGCGGTTGTCCACCAAGTCACCTTCAGCAGGTCCGAAGAGCGCAGTTCCAGTTCCACGCCGCCCTTGGCGCCCTCGTCCGATGCCCAGGCCAATTGGGCAAGGTTTCCGCTCGGCGCTCTTCCTTGAGCCCGGAATCCTACCTCGGACGACAATGCCTTATCGGGTACTCTGTACCGCGCCCGGTAATTGCCGACCAGGTTCCCATGGTCTTCCACGAGCATGAATTCGATATACGACGGCGCGTATAGCCCCGTTTGCGCCGCGTCTTCCAACTGCGGCGCATACAACCAATTCCCCGCCCATGAGCACTGCCGCTCGCTGTCGCCGGGGCGGCGGAGGTTTACCTGCGGACTCTCGGCTTCTCCGGCCGTATTCACCGGGGCTGCGGGTAAACCCGCGGGCGGCAACCCCATCGCCGGCGCCGAAGGGTTGCTGGCGTCCAGGCTCTCCCGGTCGCTCTTGGCGGGCGGCAACTCCGTCGCCACGGCGCCCGGTCCCGAGCCGTCGGTAGCCAGTGGCGCCGCACTGTGGGGAACGTTCGCCGGCGCCGGCTGTGCTTCCATCGCCACCGGCGCCGCGGCCGGATGCGCTACCGGCGCCGGCGAGCTCGGGACAGACGGCCCTGGCACGGACGGCCCTGGTCCCGGTGCCCGTGCCACCTCCGCCAAGGCGGAGTCTTTAATCGCCGCATACCATACCGCCGTTCCCGCAACCACCAGCCCGGTCAGAATCCAGAACCAATGCCGCAGAACAGTCTGCGCCATCCCCGGCCAACCGCCCTCCCGGCCGGCATGGTATAACTCCGGCGGCGGCAGCCTGACCGTCCGATTCTCGCCAAGGCTTTCGTCATAGGCGCGCCGCTTCTCCGCATCCAGCAGCGTCTCGAGCATGCCGTTGAGCCGCCGCATCTGCAGCTCAGCCACCGCCTTCAACGCCTCATCGGTTTGACTATCCGGATGCAAAAGGCGGACCAACGTCTTGTAGGCTAGGCGAATTTGCCCAGCCGTGGCGTTTGGCTGGACGCCAAATTCCTCGTAGTAGTTCATGCATGGACACTTGTATGATGTTCGTAATACAGCGCGTCCTACCGATAGTCCCGCACCAACTCTACAGTAAACTCAATTCCCTCCCGCCGCCAACCGGAAATTGAGCCCGCCCAAGCTCTCTGGCCGAAGCGTATGACACCAGTAACACTTTTGTTTCCTGTGACTTTGTCCTTGTACCCTCTGGCCCCTCGGTATATTCTGAGTACGGTGAGATCTATACGGAGCGGAACGCAATGAAGACCCTATTTACTTTGGTGCTAAGTGGCGGGTTATCGCTCTCTATCGCGACTCCATCCTCCATTGGTTTCGTCAGATCGAGCGGGACCTTCCGCGTGAATGGCTCCACGATTCGCGGGAATGGCACGCTGGTGGAGGGTAACGTGGTGGAAACTGCGGAAGCGCGTTCCATCGTGCAGATCGGCGGCGTGCAAATTGCCCTCTTTCCCGATTCGCGCGCCAGGCTTTACCGCGATCATGCCGTCTTCGAGAAGGGTGCGGGCGTAGCCCGCGGCGCCGACAAGTTCGTCATCGAGGCCAACGTTCTCCGTATTGCTCCCGCAGCGAAAGACTCCGTCGTGCAGGTGGAAATGCGCGGCTCTAACACGGTGGCGGTTGCCACCATGATCGGCTCCGTTAACGTACGCAATGCCGCCGGCGTGTTGCTGGCGAACTTGCATCCTGGCGAGGCTCTGGCTTTCGACCCGCAGGTAGGCGCGGCCGAAGCCATGAAGGTATCCGGCGTGCTGCAAGAGAAGGGCGGTAACTACTTTATTACCGATATCACCACCAACGTCACCGTGGAATTGCAGGGCCCCGACTTAGCCAAGTACGTCGGTAAGCGCGTCACCGTCACCGGGTCCACGATTCCCAACGCGACCGCGGCGCCCGGAGCTGCCGAAGTGGTGCGTGTCGTCAGTATCAACTTGGTGGCCACGGGCATGTCCGGATTGACCATCGGCCTCATCATCGGCGGCGTGGCCGTGGGCGGGACGCTCGCCGGGCTGGGCGCCGCCGGAGCATTTAGCGGCGGCGCGTCTTCCGCCAGCATCCCCTAGTATCCTGACGCCACATACCTTTCACCTTGGCGGACGCCCGCATCGGTTGTAGGGCGGACGCCCTCGTCCGCAGCCGGCCCCCTGGCCGGCTCTTCGCTGGTTTCGGAGACTCGATTCTCGGGATGAAGTGCGGGACGAGGGCATCCACCGGCCGCTAGACTCTCAGCCGCAAGGCGCTATCCTGTCTGTTCATGCACTTCCTGCTGGCGGCGCTCTTTTGCTTCGCCATACTGACTCTCTGGGTTCCTGCTTACTGGCCGGTGACGGTCTTTCAGGTCGGAGTTTTCGCTCTTGCGGCTTTCGCCGCGATCCGCGCCGCGCGGAACCCCGTACGTTTGCCCTATCCTGTTTTCCCCTTGGCGTTTGCCGTCGCCTGGGGCATATTTCAATGGACCACCGGCCGCACCGTCTACGCCTTTGCCACCCAGACCGACGTCGTCCAGTGGGCCACGTACCTGGCGGTCTTGTTCACGGCGCTCACCATATTTCAAGACTCCAGCGCGCTCCGCTGGTTCCGCGCGGCCATGCTCTGGTTCGCCTTCTTCGTGGCGATCCTCGCTACCCTGCAAACTTTCACTTCGGACGGTAAGGTATTCTGGCTCTTTCCCACCGGCTATACCGAATTCGTCATGGGCCCGATCCTATCTCGCAACCACTATGCAGCTTTCGTGGAAGCTGTTTTGCCCATCGCTCTCTACAAATCGTTCGGCCGCCAGTGGCAGTCATTCCTGTATCCCACTATTGCCGCCGTCCTCTACGCCTCGGTGATCGCCTCCGCCTCCCGCGCCGGCTCCATCCTCGCCACCGCTGAAATCCTTGTCGTGCTCGGCGTTCTATGGGGGCGCGGTCGCGCCAGTGGCCGGGACGTTGGCCTGTGGCTGCTCCGCATGTCCGTCCCGCTCGCCGCTTTCACCGCCGTCGTAGGCTGGCAACGCCTCTGGGACCGCTTCTGGCTGCCCGATCCCATGACCATGCGCCGCCAGTTCGCCATCTCGTCCCTGCACATGATCTCCGCCCACCCCTGGTTCGGCACCGGCCTCGGAACCTGGACTACTGTCTATCCCCGCTACGCCATCCTCGATTACGGAGTCTTCGCCAACCGCGCGCACTGCGATTGGCTCCAGTGGACCGCCGACGGCGGTATTCCATTCGGCTTGGTCCTCCTGTCTCTGTTCGTCTGGTGCCTGCGGCCCGCCTTCCGTACCGTGTGGGGCATCGGCGTTATCGCCGTATTCCTCCATGCCACGCTGGATTACCCGTTCTCGCGGCCCGCCTTAGGTTCCTGGTTCTTCCTCCTGGTAGCCATGCTCGCCATGGCCGGCCGCGAAAAAACGCCTCCATCCCCTGCTGTCCCGCCGCCGCGCGTGGCATGATCCCCAGGCCGGCCGGACCCGATCCCCGCCGCGGCTCAAGGAAAAAATCTATCGGCGTTCCGCGTCGAAAGCTACTTTCGGTTGAAATTCTTTTCGCGCTGCGTACTTCGCCGTATTACAATGTAAAGCAATCATTTAATAGCCACTTAGTACCCATTCCGCCGCGTCCCTAGACCTTCCGCCATAGAATCTGGTTGACGCCCGCCATCTTAACCCGTATTCTGTCACTTTGGATCGCAAGAATTAGTTCTAGTGGAGGAAGTGGCGGTACTAAGGATTATCCGGTAGATGAGAGTTTAGGCGCGGAAGCTTGGCCGCCCACTAGCAGCTCAACCTACGCAACTGCTCGGAGGAAATCTCGTGCCCTCAACCTGGGATCGTCTCGCCTCTAACCTGGAACCCGCTCCTTCTCCTCCCGTCCTACCGAGCGACAACCGCTGCTGGTACGCCATCCACACCCACTCCAAGTTTGAGAATGTGGTCTCCGCCGGCTTGCGCGGCAAGGGCTATCA
>Ga0181533_1006715_pt1 | contig 10329 bp, 10 predicted proteins | sample PEATcosm2014_Bin_45_FD_119772 | JGI IMG/M metagenome (GOLD analysis project Ga0181533, IMG submission 119772) | Peatland microbial communities from MTU Mesocosm Facility, Houghton, MI, USA - PEATcosm2014_Bin11_60_metaG | ecosystem: Environmental > Terrestrial > Soil > Wetlands > Peat | place...
CTCGCGGCAGACCGATCTGCTGGTTGCCGCGGCGAAGACGGGGCGCATCGTCAACGTGAAGAAAGCGCAGTTTCTTTCTCCGTGGGACATGAGCAATGTTGCCGAGAAAATTGCCGCTGCCGGCAACTCCAATATTATGCTGACGGAGCGCGGCGCGAGTTTCGGGTATAACAACCTGGTCGTGGATATGCGTACATTCCCGGTGCTCCAAAAACTTGGCTACCCTGTCGTCTTTGACGTGACCCATTCCGTGCAGCTTCCCGGCGGACAGGGCCACGCAAGCGGCGGCCAGCCCGAATTTATCGAACCGCTCGCGCGCGCGGGTGTAGCCGCGGGCGTTGACGGCATTTTCCTGGAGACCCACGACAATCCCTCCGCCGCACTTTCCGACGGGCCTAATGCCCTGCCGTTGGCGCAGCTTCCGCAACTGCTGGCCCGCCTGAAAGAGCTTTCCACTCTCGTTCGCCGCTGGAGCAACGCATGAGCCTGGAAACCGCGCGCCGCGTTCTTCGCATTGAAGCGCAGGCCATCCAGGACGTGCTGGCGCGACTCGACGCTTCGTTCGATCGCGCGGTCGAAGTGCTCTTCGCCTGCAAGGGACGCGTGGTTGTGACGGGCATGGGGAAATCCGGGCTCATCGGCCGTAAGATTTCCGGGACGCTCTCGAGCACCGGCACGCCGTCGTTCTTCTTGCATCCGGCGGACGCGTTGCACGGCGATCTGGGCATGCTGGCGCGGGGCGATGCCCTGCTGGCCATCAGCTACGGCGGCGAAACGCAGGAAATCCTGGATCTGCTGGAGACGCTGAAACGCCTGGAGATCACCATCGTCACGCTCACGGGAAATCCGCAGTCGACGTTGGCGGAAGCCAGCGATGTGGCTCTGGACGTCAGCGTGAAGGAAGAAGCTTGCTCGCTGAATCTTGCGCCCACGGCCAGCACCACCGTGGCGATGGCCATCGGCGATGCTCTTGCTGTTTCCTTGTTGGAGAAGCGCGGGTTTCGCCCGGACGATTTCGCGGCGCTGCATCCCGCCGGGCGCCTGGGCAACAAGCTTCTGCGTGTCGAACATCTTATGCACTCGGGCGATGCCATGCCCCGCGTGGCGCCGGACACGTCGATGCCTGCTGTGTTTCATGAAATGTCCGCCAAGAAACTTGGGATGACCACCGTCACCACGCCCGAGGGCAAGCTGGCAGGCATCCTGACGGATGGCGATCTTCGCCGCCTGATGGAAAAACACGGCGGCGCGACGCTGGCCATGACCGCCGGGGATTGCATGGTGCGCACGCCGCAGACTATCGGCCCGAAGCTACTGGCCAGCGAAGCCCTGAACCTTATGGAAAAGAAAAAGATTACCTCCGTCGTGGTGATCGACCCGGTCTCGCAAGAAGTGGTTGGCGTCGTCCACCTCCACGACCTTTGGACCCTCGAACTCATGTAGTTCCGGAGTTAATCATGACTTCTGGTACTGCCGTTCCAGTTCCTGCCCCTCTCTTTCTGAACTCCCCTCAGGAAATCGAGAAACGCGTCCGCCTCGGACAGATCCGCTGGGCTGGCCCTCTTCTTTTCCTTCCTGCGCGCACTGTGTTTATGCTCATTAGCCAGGCTCTTTTCGCGGGCTTCTTTCGGCTGCGGGGCCACGCTTCTCCCTGGCACGCCGCCGGTGCCTGGTGGACCGTCTGGGGCACGCTCGTGGACGTGGGCTGCATCGGATGTCTCGTTCTGCTGACTCGGCGCGAAAATCTTCGCATTCGCGATCTCCTCGGACCTTTGCCTCGCTGGCTCGTGCCCAAAGGCATCGCCTGCTTCCTGCTCATCTTTCCTTTCTTCTTGCTGGGCGGACCCCTCGCCAGTTGGATCGTCTACCACTCCTGGCAGGCCCCTATCCCCGCAGGAGAAATCTTCGGCCGCCACTTGCCTCTGTGGGGCGTCCTCTATTCCCTGCTGATCTGGTGGCCCATCTGGTCGGTCACGGAGGAATTCACTTATCAGGGATACCTCGCCTCGCGCTTCGCCGCCCTTTCCCGCCATCGCTGGGTTCCTTACTGCCTGGTGGGATTTTGGTGGGCGTTGCAGCACAGTTTTCTTCCCTTCGAGTTAAACTGGCGGCTGATTCTGTGGAGATTCCTCGCCTTCGTTCCCGGAACGCTTGTTTTCTTGGCGGTCTACTTGCGCACGCGAAGGCTTGCCCCGCTCATCGTGGCTCACTGGATGATGGATCTATCCGCTGCGGTGATGACCCTCTCGTTTTAAGCAGATGGCTCTTTCCGCTGAATGTGTTTTTGCATTTCTATTCGCGCAATTGCTCTTCTTTGCGATCTCTGGTTTCTTGGGCTGGTCATCGGCCATCCCGCTCCTGTCTCTACGCGCCGCACCTATCTTCGCATGCCTGCTTCCTGATCTCTGATTGCTGATTACTGATATCTGATATCTCTTCACATTCCTGCTAAAATTGGAATTCATCACCCGATGGAGGCCCAATTGGCTCGCGCCCGGAAGATTTCTCCCGCTCTCAAGAAACGCGCTGCGAAGATCAAGCTGCTGCTCATGGACGTGGACGGCACCTTGACCGATGGCAGCGTCACGCTGCTTTCGCAGCTCGACGGAACCGCGCTGGAGATCAAAACGTTTGACGCGCACGACGGTCAAGGCCTCACGCTGGCCCGGACCGCGGGTCTCAAGACAGGCTTCATCACTGGCCGCGAAAGCCCGGCACTCCTGCGGCGCGCGCACGAAATGCGCATGGACTATGTGTACATGAAAGTCCCTGTGAAGCTGCCCGCGTACGAAGAAATTCTGCAGAAAACCGGTTTGCCCGAATCCGCGGTCGCGTTTGTGGGCGACGATCTTCCGGACCTCCCGCTAATGCGACGCGTGGGCTTGGCGATCGCCGTTGGCGATGCGGTCGCTGACGTCAAAGAAATCGCGCACTACACCACGCGCGCCCTCGCCGGCCACGGCGCGGTTCGCGAAGCCGTCGAGTTAATCCTCAAGTCCAAGGGCATCTGGGAAGAGATGATCGAAAAAGCCCGCGCGTAGTGATATCTTCTGCGAACCATCCGCTGCCCACTATTGACCCACTACCAACACGTGAAGGTGCTTGACATTGCCACGGGCCGGTTACAGACTCTGCCCAACGCGCCACCGCCCTCCCTTGGGCCAAAATTCTTGCGGTGCGCTCGACGTGGGGAAAAATCGAAATGAAGACCAACTATCTTGCCGTGGTTGTTGCAGCCATTGCCTACTTTGTTCTCGGAGGCCTTTGGTACGGCGTTCTCTTTCACAAACCCTGGATGGCCCTCGAGCAGATGACCATCGAACAGGCACGGAGTGTGAGCCCCGTGGTTCCCTATATCGTTTCGTTTCTGCTGGAATTGCTGGTGGCCTACGCGCTGGCGCAACTGTGCATCTGGCGCAATGCCAATACCGCCTCGCGCGGCGCCTCCATCGGTGTTCTCGTCTGGGTCGGCTTTGTTGGGCCCATCGCGTTAATGACGTACATGTTCGAGATGCGCCCCAGAGCGTTGTATGCGATCAATGAGTTCTATCCGCTCGCGGGTCTGATCCTGATGGGCGCGATCCTGGGCGCCTGGAAGAAGAAAGCCGCATAGCCAGCTTCGTATACGCTTCCGTGGGTTCTCGGGCAATCATGTTGCCGGGCGCGGCGGGCGGGCGCTAAACTGGGAGCCCCATGAATCGCACTCTTCTATGGACAGCCGTTTCGTTCGGAGGGCTGGTGGTCCTCGCCTACGTCGGCCTGAGCATTCTTGCAGGCGGGCCGAAAGACGCCATCGAGATGCTGCGATTCGCCCTGCCGTACATGCACCGCGGAAAATTGAAGGTGGGTGACAGTGCCCCCGATGCGCAACTAGTGGCGCTGGATGGCGCCACGCGCTTCCATATTCGTGCGCGCAGCAACGGGCGCCCGCTGGTCCTCGTATTCGGCAGCTTTACCTGACCGCCCTTCCGTCGCCAGGTCGGCGACATCGTGCAAATCTATGAGGATTACAAGGACCATGCCGATTTTCTGACCATTTATATCCGCGAAGCGCATCCGCTCGACGAGTGGCGCATGAAATCCAACGAAAAGGACAAGGACGATGTCTGCTACGCCCAGCCCAAAACCCTGGCCCAGCGAGTTGCCATCGCCAACGATTTCACGCAACGCTTCAAATTCCCCGTGCCCTTCGGTGTCGATGAAATGAACAATGCCGCCAACGACGCCTACGCCGCCTGGCCCGAGCGGCTCTACATTCTGGACGAGAGCGGCCGTATCTCCTACAAGGGCGGCAACGGCCCCTTCCTGTACGACCCCAAGGAAGTTCGCGCGTGGCTCGCGCAACGCTACGGCGAAGTGAAGCATGCGGAGCCGGCGCCTGAGAAGAAGAGCTGAGCAGAGCGTTCCTTTCGAATTTCGGCGCAAATTGGATTGCGCGGCGCCCGGATCTGGGGAAGGCCTCAGGTCTGAAGGCCTAAGCTACGGGGATGACAACGAAGAAACCCATTGCACGCCATTCTGCGGAACGCGCCGCGACCAAGGCCAAAAGGGTTGGGCTCGCCCGCGCGCTCTCTAAGCTGGGCTTCTGCTCGCGCACGCAGGCCATGGCTCTGATTCGCGAGGGTCAGGTACGCCTGAATGGAACGACGCCACGCAATCCAGAAACTCCCGTGCGCCTGGGAGTGGATCGCGTCGAAATTGCCGGAAGACCGCTCCGTGCGGCGGAGAAAATCTACGTGATGATGAATAAGCCGCGCGGCATTGTCACTTCCGCCGCCGACGAGAAAGGCCGGGACACGATCTACTCACTTTTGCCGAAGGGGCAGGATTGGCTCGGTCCCGTGGGCCGGCTGGACAAGGCCAGCGAGGGGTTGCTGCTTTTGACCAATGATTCGGAGTGGGCGGCGCGGATCACGAACCCCGCGACTCATCTGGAGAAGAGCTATCACGTGCAAATTGCCGCAAAGGCGGGGGAACGGCTGATCGAGGCTCTGGAGCGCGGTGTGGAGACGCAAAAGGGCGAAGTGCTGCGCGCGAAGCGAGTCAGAATGTTGCGCGCGGGCGAGAAGAACTCCTGGCTGGAAATGATTCTCGACGAGGGCAAGAATCGCCAGATTCGCCGAATGCTGGGAGTTCATGGCATGGAGGTCTTGCGGCTGGTGCGGGTTGCGATTGGGCCGTTGCAGCTTGGAGATTTGCCCAAAGGTGCGTTCCGCACTCTGCGCCCAGAGGAGAAGGCGGCGCTCGACGGCGCCATGGGGAGCAAGCCCAAGTCCGAAGCGTGAACAGCTGCGATTCGAGAACTGCCTCTGCGCGTGGCCGGATTTCCGCTGACGGCGGACAGGAAGTATCGAAAAACCCGCTATTTATAAGGGTTTGGAGCGGGCGATGGGAATCGAACCCACGTCCGCACACGGCTAACCTATTGTATCCATTTGCTGCGATTACCCGATTGGGGTCCATTGGGGTCCACAATCGTGGCCACTTTCTCTACTGCATCTCGATGCGCGTCTCCTACGACGTGCCCGTAAATCTGAAGAGTAGTCCGCGCATCGGCGTGACGAAGTTGTCGTTGCACTACTTTCGGCGTGGCTCCTGAATCGAGCAGAAGTGCCGCATGTGTGTGACGGAATGCATGGAGGCCGCACCGCGGGATTCCTAGCGCGTCAAGAATCGGCCAGAGCCGGTACTCCACGACTTTGTTGGATGACGGTGGTCGTTGATTGCGCGTGACGAACAAAAAGCCCTGGGGATTTGGTTCCCACTGCGCTCTGTAGATTTCGAGGACCGTTGCAAGGGCTTGGGGGATTGGAAGAGTGGCTTCGCTGTCAAGGCTCTTGGCAGTTTGAACCTTGCCATACCAAGCCGACCGGCGAACGTGAAGCAGCCGGCGTTCGAGGTCGATGTCGCCCCATTGTAGCCCTAGTGCTTCCCCAGCACGCAGGCCGTTCAGTGTAAAAACGCAGAAGAGAGTTCGCCAGGGCTCCTCTGCTAGTCCGAGGATTTTCTGGACCTGATCGATCGTGAAATGCGGGGCTTCGTATGAGGTCCCGCGCTGCGGCAGGCGCAATTTGCTTACGTTGATTTGTTCGCAGGTGTAGCCCCAGTCTCGGGCACTAGTTAGGACCGTGGATAGCGTACCAAGGACGTTAAGAACGGTTTTACGACTAACAGCTTTGTTGGTCGCTCTCTCGGGCATACGGGTTATAAACCTTTGCTGGTTCTCGACACCAAATTGATCAAGACGAAGTTTGCCAAGCTCCGGAATGATGTAGCACTTCAGATGCGAGCGGACTGCTCGCGCGGAGGATGGCTTTTGGGTTGTTAGCACTTCAGTTTTCCATCGTTCTATGAACTCTGAGAAGGTAGCGGCGCGGCCCGGGCGGTAGTCGAGACCGTTAATACGGGCAAGGATGGTATCCATCTGGCGCTCAGCCAAACGCTTCGTCGGCAGCTCGCGCTTGCTGCCCAGAATGACTGTTCGCCGAACGCGTGTTACCTTTCCATCCAGGGCCACGACATCTTCCCTAAATCGACCGACCCACTTATCCTTCAGTTTTCCCTTTAGAAACACACCTCCACGTTGGTACCGCTTTCGGGCCATCGAGTTCTCTTTTCCCGATGACCCAACTGGCCTCTGGGGCGACAGTTTACCAAAATCCCTCTCGCAGGACGTGACACCATTTTTCACCGCTGTGGAAGGATTATCCTCTCGCTGCGGCCTGGCCTTCGTTTGATAAGCTACCGCGCGCACCCGTTATCGAACCTCCCTTTACCTCGGCAGCCACTTTGCTTTTCTCCTGCAACGTGCCTAGTTCTTGGCGGTCAGATTTGATCGCGGTTTAATTCAATTTCCTGTGTCAGCTTTGACCGGGTGTCACTCGTACTGGCCGACCTCGGTTCGATTTCTGCTTGTGCCTTTTCGACGGTGTGTCGGGCGTAATACGCGGGGTTGTGCTTGTCAGTGGCGCGATAGTCAGCGATGCAGCGCATGACTTCTTCGGGGTCGTCACCACGCGCTAAGGCACGTTTTGCGTAGGCCCAGTCGTGCTCGGATTGGGTCAATGCGCTGCTGTGAGCTGAATACTTGGGGGCAAGTTCCTCATGCTGATGACGGGGCGCATCCGGTGAGTCGATCTGCAGCTTGAAATCACGGAGCTGGTGAGTCTGGGTTGATTCGGGGCGGGCCTGCACATGGAAATCTGCTTCGTACTTCTTATTGGCAAATCCGGGAAGACGCAGGACGCGTGTTGAATCCGTTGCTGCCGGGTCCCCTTCGAATTCTCTGACCATCGCCTGATTTAGGGCTTCAGCCTCCTCGATGGTCATTCCTTCGACTTTCCAAACCACTTGGAATTTTGCCGGGGAGGTGTTCAAGACATAGTTCGGACGCGGAACAAGGTCGCTGTTCTCGAGCGCCTCAAGAGAGGCAGTCCCGCCGTGGTCAAGGTCAAGGTAAACATGGCTGATTTTTTCGATGTCTTCTTTGGTGCGTGTCGAAGCGTGGTGTTGCAGGGCGTTCATTCCAATATAAATGTCGGCTCCATTTGCGTTCTTGTACCGGAGCCATGCTTGGAATTCAGGGCTTGAGGCCTTTTGGGCAGTCGTGATCCTTTGGGTGGTCTCACCGAGCTGCCGGTTGAGGACCAATACAGCAATCCGGTCTGTCGGGTTGAAGTTGTCGAGAATGTATTCCGACGCCGATGGCGGCGGGGGCGTGGGGTTCTCAGGAGCGTTCATGGTTGCTCCTGGCGGCTCTGGTAGATCACGCCGAATTCGTACTCGTCCCGATCGGGATCATAGCGATTGATTTCGACCACCTCAGAAACAAAGCGCCTGCCTGGTCGCCGTTCGAGTTGCACGACCACGTTGAGCGAATCCCCGATGTTGGTCTTAATGGCACGATAGGGCAGGTCAACCCCGCTTTGGAGGACGCAACTGGTGAATCGCGCGAGGCCCTGCTTGGCTGATGTCGCATGGACGGTCGAAAGACTTCCTGAATGACCCGTGTTGAGAAGCTGCAAGAGATCGAATGCCTCGCCGCCGCGTATCTCACCGAGGATGATCCTGTCTGGGCGGTGGCGGAGCGCTGCTTTCAAGAGGTCACGGATGCTCACAGCCGGCAACCCGTTTTGTGGTTGCCGGGCTTCAAAGCGGACAAGGTTGTCCTGGTCCATCTGAATTTCGGAGGTGTCTTCGATGAGGAGAATTCGTTCATCCTGGGGAATGAATTTTCCGAGAATGTTCAGGAGAGTTGTCTTGCCAGTTCCCGTGCCTCCCGCGATCAGGATATTTTTCCGCCCTAGAACATAGGTCTCCAATTGGTTCGCCAGCCATCGTTCCAGGGTTCCGGCCTGGATGAGGTCCTCGATACCGAAGTGCCTGGTGTTGAACTTGCGGATGGTCAGCGTGACGCCATTCAAGCTGCAAGGCGGAATGACAGCGGCGACCCGGCTGCCATCCGGCAAGCGCGAGTCGAGGATCGGTTTGGATTCGGAAATATCGTCGCCCAGGCGGCGAGCGATGTTCTTTACGGCTATCATCAGCGATTTTTCGCCTATCGCGAGACCGCGAACCTCTTCGACAAAGCCAGCCTTCTCTACAAACACACGATGGGGTCCATTCACCATGACCTCGCTGATCGTGTCGTCGAGGATGAGATGCTCGATTGGCTTGAGAAATGGCAATATCGTTTCGAATCCGTTCATCAGAGTTCTCCATCGGTGAGTTGCCGAAAATAGGATTTGTTAGGGTCGTTGTAATAAGGCTTCAGGTAGCAGAACATCGGTGGCATTGGGTTCGAGCCGTCGTAGGCGATAGTCACGGACTGCGCGTTGCGAAGTTCTGTGAAGGTCTTCATGTCGAAACGGAAATCGGTGTGGGTGTTGTAGCTCTTTGAGGCTGTGATGTTGGACTTATGGGACAGGGCCTTCCCCGTGAGCAAGCTGACCCGTGCATCGTGGCCGCTCTCGGAAAGGTTGTAGCTAACCTTCAGCTTGTCCTCGCGTCCACAGAGTTCACTGGCGGTTCTGGCCGAGAAATCATCTGACAGGGCCAAGAAAATCTTGGTTCGGAATGTCTGGAGGAGCGTTCTCCACGTCTCACCGGGGAGCGCGGACTTTAGGGAACTTATGCTTTGCGTGGCAATGATCGGAATACATTTCGGCTGGCGGGAAAGGCTGAAAAACTTTTCGTCGCCTGTAGGCTCACTTTCGCCTACGGTGGCGAAGTGCTGATATTCGTCACAGATGAACAAAACCTGCCGGAAATACTGGCCTGGATGAGCCTCCATCTGGGGCACGCGGTTTAGGACCGCTCGCTCGAAGTCTAGCTTCATCATTACACCGAGGGCCTTTGCCAACCCTGCGTTCATGGCTATTGGAAAATTGAGCGCACAGACCTTCCCGTTCTCGATGAGCCATTTGAAGGACGGTAGAGGCTTGCCAAATTTGAAGTCGGCGTTGGCTTGCGGGTCGTAGCACTCCGGCGGAGGACAGAAGGTCCGCTTTACGGACGGGTTGTCGTCGAAGAGCGAAAGAAATACCGAAATCCCCTCGACGATGGATGTGCGGAGTTTGGGCTCGATTCTTCGCCAATCATGATTGAACCAGCGCTTGACTGCTTCGAGCTGTTCCTTTTTGTCTTGTGGAACGGGCTTCTTGCCCTTTTCATTCTCCGCTTCCCACTGAATTGCCTTGTCCTTTAGTACCGCAGCGAGGCCTGGAGTAAGAGGGGCTCTGTAGCGTTTCGATTCCTCATCGAGCCGAAACTTGAATGGCTCTAGATCACGCGGGTGCTTGAGATACTCCTCCTCCCAAAGCATGACGGAATCGGTCTCGGTAAGCCTCCGTTCCGCTTCGTTGAGTTTTCTTTCGAGTGTGGCATTGTCGATCGCGCACTCGTAGACATCGAAGAGCGTCACATAATCAAACGCGACCTTGTGAAGAAGGATGATGAACTTCACGAGATTGGTGTAGGCCTGCTGCCAAAAGGGTTCCTTGCCACGCCCGAAGAGGTTGTTCAAGAGGGAGGCGATGTTGTAGGCGAGAGCGTATGCGTCCAAGTCGCTTTGAAGGGGGTTGTACCGATACTTCGAATCGAGGCTGATTTCGATGTAGTCTTCAGCCCTGCCGTGGCGACTAAGGATTTCGTTTACCCGGTGGCAAAAGTCACCTTTTACTTCAAGAACGAGGCCGCCAATCCTCTTTTCGGTGTCGCCCGCGCGGTAAGCCAGAATCTGCTCCGCGAACGGATACATACAGCAGCTCGTTTTCCCCGACCCGATTGCGCCGAGGATTGCGATACCAGTGAACAGGCCCCTCTCGGGGA
>Ga0181533_1006723_pt1 | contig 10314 bp, 12 predicted proteins | sample PEATcosm2014_Bin_45_FD_119772 | JGI IMG/M metagenome (GOLD analysis project Ga0181533, IMG submission 119772) | Peatland microbial communities from MTU Mesocosm Facility, Houghton, MI, USA - PEATcosm2014_Bin11_60_metaG | ecosystem: Environmental > Terrestrial > Soil > Wetlands > Peat | place...
GCCCTCTTCTTCTCTCCGCCCGAGAAGCCCTCGTTGAGGTACCGGGTCAGAAAGGCTTCATCCATGCTCAGCATCTTGAGCTTCTCGGCGACGACCTCCCTGAACTCGAAGATGGTCGGGGGGTCGGTGCCTGGGGGCCTAGAATTGTTGTAGGCGGCTCTAAGAAATGAGAACATGCTCACTCCCTGCACGCTCACCGGATACTGGAACGCCAGAAAGAGCCCCTTCTTGACCCGCTTGTCGGGCGAGAGGCTGATGATGCTCTCCCCGTCAATCAGCGCCTGACCGGAGGTGACCTGGTACTTTGGATGCCCCATCAGTGTGTAGGCCAACGTGCTCTTCCCAGACCCGTTCGGGCCCATCAGAGCATGGGTCTCACCCTGCGCTACAGTGAGGTTTACCCCCTTCAGAATCTCCTTTCCTTCCACCGAGGCATGAAGATCCTTGATTTCTAGCTTCAAGAGTTGAAGAGACGAACCCCCCAGAGTCTATTTAAGGATATAACATAAGTTATAGACAGTTTCCTAGGAAGACCAGCGGTCGCTCAACTTCTTCGCCACCGCCTCAAGGAACTCTCTGTCCAGAGACGAGAAGGCATCCAACTGGTCGCTGTCGATGTCAATCTCTCCTATCACTACCCCTTCTTTGAATACAGGAACCACGATCTCGGCCCTCGTCGAAAGGAAGCACTGGAGGTACCGCGGATCCCTGCTGACGTCGGAGACGATTTCCGTTCTGCCGGCCTTCGCAGCGAAGCCGCAAATCCCCTTCCCGATCGGGATGCGCGTGTGCTCTGTAGCGGCTGGCCCAGACCACGCGTCTAGGATGAGGTCCTTCCCGTCCACCGTGTAGAGGCCCACCCAAGAATAGGTCGGCACGTTGGAATTGAGCGCCTTGACCAAGATGTCTCGTGAGTCTCTCCCTCTCGTCGTCCCAATCGCAGAATCGATCTTGACGAGGAGCTCCCTAGCATTCTCTCTGGTCAACCTGGACGTCGATACTTTCAATGACTCCGTCCGCCCTCTGTTTGCTGTATTTATCTCCAATCCCCCTGCCACTGCTTGCTCTCAAGGACGAATCTGTGACATCCTCCCACGCGCGCGCGCAGAAAGATGGACATCTTACAACGAATCAGGGCGTTCCTGTCTCCGACAACCAGAATTCACTCGCTGTCGGCGAACGTGGACCCGTGTTGCTACAAGACGTGCATTTGGTCGAGAAGCTCGCGCACTTCGACCGTGAGCGCATCCCTGAGCGAGTAGTGCACGCCAAAGGCGCTGGTGCGCATGGTTACTTCCAAGTGTACAAGAGTATGGCAAGGTACACCTGTGCAAAATTCCTTCAAGACCCAAAGAAGAAGACACCCGTCCTTGTCCGGTCCTCTACGGTGGTTGGCGCGCGAGGATCCGCAGACACAGCTCGTGATCCCAGAGGCTTTGCCGTCAAGTTCTACACCGAAGACGGAAACTACGACCTGGTAGGAAACAACCTACCAGTCTTCTTCATACGAGACGCCATAAAATTCCCAGATATGGTGCACTCGTTCAAACCCGCTCCTGACACTGGTTACCCTACAAGCTCGTCAGCAAACAGTCGCTTCTGGGACTTCATCTCGCTGACTCCAGAATCCACCCACATGATCACTTGGCTCTTTTCAGACCGAGGAACAGTCAAGAGTTACAGGAAGATGGAAGGATTTGGCGTCAACACCTACAAGTGGGTGAACGCCGAAGGTGAAGCAGTCTACGTCAAGTATCACTGGAAGCCAAAAGAAGGAATAGAGACCATCGACCGAAGTGAGGCTACTCGCCTAGCCGGCGAAGATCCTGACATTGCCACCCGCGACTTGTACGACACAATTGCTTCAGGCAAGACGGTAGAATACGAGTTGAAGGTCCAAGTGATGGAGATTGCCGATGAGTTGAAGCAAAGCTTCGACCCGCTTGATGCTACAAAGACCTGGCCTGAGGACAAGTTTCCGCTCATGCCCGTAGGCAAGATGGTACTCAACCGCAACCCTGAGAACTATTTTGCCGAAGTGGAGCAATCTGCTTTCGGCCCAGCCTCTATAGTTCCAGGAATCGAGTTCTCTGCTGACAAGCTCCTGCAAGGTAGGATCTTCTCGTACCCAGATACCCAGCGGCATCGACTCGGCGCCAATTATCTACAGCTTCCAGTCAATCGACCGCAGGCGTCGGTCGACAACAACCAACGCGATGGAGCCATGCAATACGCACCCTACGGCGGAGGAACAGTCAACTATGAACCCAATACTTTGGCGGGCGGAATGCCACGCGAAGCACCAGCAACCGCCGCCACTCACGATCACCTCGAGGGGGACATGTCGCGTCAGAAGATCAGCATGACGAACGACTTCGAGCAGGCAGGCAGACGCTATCGTTCACTCAGTAAGATGGATCAGGACCATTTGATCGATAACGTAGTTGATTCACTGGGAAAGGCAAACAAGCCAATTCAGCAACGTATGGTCGAGAACCTTTCCAGAGCTGACCCTGAGCTTGGAAAGCGAGTGGCAATAGGGCTAAAGCTCCCGTGACCGGTGGAGAAACGCCAGCCTGACACCTTCTGCAGAAGATGTCTGAGGCGGGCACGACAATTCTTATATACAACACAAAGTTGTATAGTTACGCAATTCATATGTCAGCAACAGGACAGCCAGTAATAGTTCTGAAGGAAGGATCCAGCGAGTCGAGAGGAAGGGAGACGCAACGCAATAACATCGCAGCTGCGAAGCTCATTGCGGAGGTTGTGCGGACATCACTCGGACCGCGTGGGATGGACAAGATGCTCGTCGATTCCATGGGCGACGTCACGATAACCAACGACGGAGCTACGATGCTGAAGGAACTGGACATCCAGCACCCGGCCGCGAAGATGATGGTCGAGATTGCAAAGGCGACGGACAACCAAGTGGGAGACGGCACGACCTCGGCCGTGGTCGTCGCGGGCGCGCTGCTCCAAAGGGCAGAAGACCTGATCGACAAAGAGGTCCATCCAGTTGTGATAGTAGACGGCTACCAAAGGGCGGCTGAGAAGGCGCAGAAGATCCTTGAAGACATCGCGGAGAAGGTCGACCCGACGAGCAGGTCGGACCTCCTGAACGTGGCCAACACGAGCATGCTGACAAAACTCGTGACCGAGGATGCGCCCCATCTGGCACGGGTTGTCGTGGACGCTATCACGCTGATTACCGAGAAGGGTGAAAAGGGCCTGAAGGCAGACATCGACAACGTAAAGGTCGAGAAGAAACCGGGCGGGTCGATCACGGACACCGTGCTCATCAGCGGGATGGTCCTGGATAAGGAGGTCGTCCATTCAGGCATGCCTAAGAGGATTGCGGAGGCGAAGATAGCTCTCATCAACTCGGCGCTTGAAATCGAGAAGACTGAGTTCTCAGCGGAGATTAGGATCAACGACCCCGCACAGATGCAGCAGTACATGGACGAGGAGAGCAACATCCTGAAGGGGATGGTCGAGAAGGTGAAGGATGCCGGAGCAAACGTGGTCATCTGCCAGAAGGGAATCGACGACCTCGCGCAGCACTTCCTTGCGAAGGCAGGCGTACTCACCGTGAGGCGCGTGAAAGAGAGCGACATGTCCAAGCTCGCGAAAGCCACGGGTGCACGAATGGTCACCAACCTCGACGACCTTACGAGCCAAGACCTGGGATACGCGAAGCTCGTCGAAGAGAGGAAGCTGGAAGACGACAAGTGGGTCTTCATTGAAGGATGCAAGAACCCGAAGGCGGTGACCATCCTTGTGAGGGGCGGAACCCAGCGCATAGTCGACGAAGCCGAAAGGGCTCTGCATGACGCCCTGATGGTGACCAAGGACGTCGTGGAGCTGCCTGCGATAGTCGCAGGAGGAGGAGCCCCTGAGGAAGAAGTTTCATGTCAGCTCAGGACATGGGCGCAGAAGCTCTACGGAAGAGAACAGCTGGCTGCCCTAAAGTTCGCCGATGCGATGGAGTCGATACCTATGACGCTTGCTGAAAACGCAGGCATGGATCCCATCGACACCCAGGTCGATCTCAGGGCGAGACACGGGAAAGAAGGGAAGTGGTTCGGGGTAGACGTGATGAACGGGAAGGTCGCGGACATGTACGCAAAGTCAATCGTGGAACCCCTAGCTGTCAAGCTCCAGATCCTCCAGGCGGCCACCGAGGCGGCGTGCATGATCCTGAGGATAGATGATGTGATCGCATCGAGCAAGATGAAGGCACCCCCAATGCCTCCAGGCGGAGGCGGAATGGGCGGCATGGGCGGAATGCCCCCGATGGGCTAGATCCACAGGCTAAGCTAGATCGAACGTCGCGTCCGGAAAGCGGCCGCTCTTCAGGGCCTTGTCGTAGATCATACTGCCGACAGCGACGTCCTCGAGCGCAACACCCCCGGACTTGAAGAGGGTCGGTGACTTCGCATGCACTCTGCCTGCCACCACGTCCTTCAGCTCGACCGCGGCGTTCCAAGAGCAGGTCCCGGCCTCGACCGCTTGAATCAGGTCCCCATACTCAATCTTGGCCTGCGGCAAGTCGTCGACGACGACGGTTCCGAACTTGCTGACCGCAGCGGCCGTCACCTCGGAGTGTTTGGGCAGGTTTGAGCCACAGATGTTCAGATGGGAGAGACCATGGACCGCAGCCGCGTCGAGAAACGGCACTCTTGACGAGGTTATCGTCGAAACCACGTCGGCTCCCGTGAGAGCTTCCCGGGGAGTTCCAAACGCCTCGGCGTCCAAGCCGACCCCCTTCAGTCTCTGACAGAAGCCATCTCGGTGTTCCTTGTTGGGGCTCCAGACCCGCACTTCAGATACAGACGTGACCGCCGCTACAGCCAGGACCTGGGTCATGGCCTGCCTCCCTGAGCCACACACTGCGAGCTTGGCGGACCTTCTGCCGTAGAGGAACTTGGTGGCCACTCCCGAGGCTGCCCCTGTCCGGAACCTCCCGAGGACGTCCGCCCCCATCATCGCAAGCGGGCGCGAGTCTGTGGAGTCAAAGAGGACAAGGACGAACCGCGTCCCCCTGCGGGATGACATGTAGCACTTGATGCCACCGCGACCGAGATACGGCAGAGAAGCCTGCATCACATTCAGGACGGCGCCTGGAGTCCATGACCGGGTTCTTACCGAGTTGACAGCCTCACCGTGAGCCTGGCGCTTGAAAGCCTCTTCGATGGATGCTAGGACCTCGGTCATCTCCAAGAGGCTTTCTACGTCTCTTTCGGAGAGTACCAGTGTCAACGAGCCTACGGCTCTTCTTTGGCTTCCTCGGTCTCGGGCTTGCCCCACCTACCTACCTTTGGCGGCGACTTGGTCCTGAACAGAGTCATCCCCTGCTGGTACCGATGGAGCTCCACCTCCAGGAACTTGATGTCCGATATGAGGGCCGCGACCTCCTTGTCCTTGCCCTGCTTGCCTGTCAGTTCGGTCACCTTGGCCTTCTTCTCGCTGACCATTCCTGACAGGAACTGCTCGTATTCAGTGGTCAAGAGAAACCCGCGGCCTGCGAGTTGTCGAAAGTATAAAGGCGTTATCGGTAACAGGGTGTCTGGTGTGGCTCGCCAGCTTCTTCATGCCTGAGAGCCTCGGACCGGTGAAGCCTCCCGTGGAGTTCAGGTTCTGCGCATTCAACTCAACGCCGGTGCCGACCACCTCTGAGAGATGCCCGCACCGCAACGTCCCGCAACCGAAGGAGGGCGCCTAGCCTGAGCAATCAGCAAGGAACCCCCATTCCGAAGACGGCCTCGGCTGTAGAACGCATCAGATTCCATGGGCACCCTATGGTGAAATCTCTCCACCCGACCACAATCGAAATCACTACTGAGGAACACCTGACCGAGAAAGGAGACTGCATCGTCGGGGTAGGAGCTGCCAAGGGATGCGGCCAGCTCAGCGAAACGCTCAAGACCGCCCTCAGGTCGGAGAAAGCCAGGGTCACGATTAGAATATTGGTCGGCGATGAATGCTTTGAGCTTTCTGCCGAGGGCGACAAGGGGCTGGAGCTCTCACATCCTCACGACATCGTGATTCGGAGGAGCAGGTTCATGAGCGGCCGGACCCTAGCGGTCAGTGCAAGCGCAGCCGCCAAAGACATTCCGAGGTCGATCGTTTCGAAGCTGAAGAACCCCGAGACTGTGGGGGCGCTAGAGATCGAGGTCCACGACGCTTGACGGTCACCAGAGCCGTAGCCTATACGATGCAGGCCCTCGTCAAGTACCACGGACTGAAGAACTGGGACCTCAGGCTCCCGTATCACGACAGCATCTCGGTCAACACGACGTGTATGAAGACGGAGGCACAGATTGATGACAGGAGGAGAGGAGGTGTGTTCATTCGAGGGAGGCAGAGCGACTCGGCCAACGAGAGGCTGAAGGCAGTTGTGTCTAGCCTCAAACCAGGGACGGATGCTTCTCGTTTCAGGATAGACAGCAGGAACGTGCCGTCCTGCAGGGCGAAAGGACTCGGCTACTCGTCCTCGGCCGGAGCGGCCCTCACGTTGCTGCTGCACAACAAGCTGGTCGGAGGACAGCCAGACCTGCTCTCGCTTTCGAGAACGGCGAGGCTCTTCGCCGCCTCCGCTTCACGGTCCCTTGTCGGTGGCTTCTCGAGACTCTATGCAGGAGTCGACGACGCTGGAACCTATGCGAAGAAGTTCGCCGACCAGCGTGACATAGACCTCCGGATGGTGATCGTGCCCCTCCCTTCCAAGGTGAGGAGCGAGGACGCCCACAGAGAGGTCCTGACGTCCCCATTCTTCAAGGCCCGCATCGAATCGGCTCAGAAACGGTGCGATGAGATGGAGAGGGCAATCCTCGGGAACGACCTCGATGCACTGGGAGTCCTCGCCGAGAGAGACACGCTGGAGCTCCACAGCCTGACGATGACGGGCGAGAACAGGCTAATCATAATGACCGAGGACACCTTGAGAATTATCAGGCGGGTGAGGGAGCTGAGGGATAACGGGGCGAAGGCCTACTTCTCCATGCAGACCGGCCCCTCGGTATTCATCAACACATCAGAGAAATACGAGCGGACCGTGCTTCGGACAATTCAGAACCTGGGATACAAGGCCTATCTCTCGGGGGTCGGCGGAGAGGCCACCATCCTCTAAGAAGCTGGAACGATCGATAGCCATTCCTACCGCTCGACGACCCCTGGCTCCGATGCCCCAGAACGTCATCGAGCACCTGGAGGAGCTCGAGAAGAACAGGGACAACAAGCCCGACCATGTCAGAGATGGGATTGAGAGTTACCAGGCCTTTGGAGAAAAGCACTCGAGAAAGGCGTGATCCCGACATCGGATGAAATCAGAGGCGCTCTCGCGAAGGTCGAGGAGAAGGGGACCTATACAAGGCCACAGAAGGCTAAAAGCAGAAATCAGGCTGGCGAGGGCGTCAACGCAGGACTTCGCCTCCGTCCAGAACGATGACCTGCCCGGTGATGAAACTGGATTCGTCGCTCGCTAGGAAGAGGGCGAGGTTGGCTGCGTCGATGGGTCTGCCGAGCCTACCCATCGGGATTGCCGCTTTGTACGCCTCGAGCTGCTTCTCGTCCAGCCAGTCCACCCAAGTCGTCCCTATGGAGCCGAAGGCCATGCAGTTGACCCGGACCCTCGGGGCCAGGGCCTTGGCGAGCATCTTGGTCATGGAGATGACCGCACCCTTCGCGGAGGCGTAGACCAGACCTTCGCTGTCCCCGGAGAGTGCTGGAGTCGAAGCCACATTGACGACCGAGCCGCGCTTCATCAACCTGAGCGCACCCTGCGCGCACAGGAAGGTCCCGAAGGTGTCCACCGCGAAGACCCTCCTCCACATGTCAAGTGTTATCCTTGGAACACCGATATTCCAGATGCTTCTGTCGGAAAGACCGGCGGTGTTGACGAGGATGTCGAGACCTCCCAGTTCGCGTTCGACCTCTGCGAACATAGCGGAGACGCTCGCAGGATCCGCGACGTCGCAGTGAACGGCGAACGCCTTGCCCCCAGAACGACGGATGGCCCTGACAACGTGGTCTACATGCGCTGCGGAGGGCCTGTGGTTGACCACAACATGTGCACCTTCCTTCGCGAAGAGTTTCGCGACCTCCGCACCGATGCCCTGGGAGGAACCGGTGACTAGGGCACGCTTGCCGGCGAGCCTCATTCGGTTGGGCTGCATCGGTCGGTCTGTCTTAAGGGTTAGAGACCAGGAGTGAAGCGCTCTGTCCTTTGTATTGGAACCCCTGGAACAGTTCTTTGGACCTACTCTTCCTCTCTTGAAGAATCAGGCGGGCCCGGTAGGAGTCGACCCGTAAACGCTGTCCGGATAATTCCAGTTCGATTATGGGTTCAAACTAGAACACTAATTAGGCACTTAGACCTCCTGTTCTTCATGAAGCAGGAGGGCATAATGGAGGTCGGCAATACCCCCCTAATCAAACTGGACAACATCTACGCTAAGCTCGAGTGCATCAACCCGACCGGAAGCATCAAAGATCGTATGATCAAGTTCATCATAGACGAAAGTGAGAAGCGCGGGCTCTTGAGGAAAGGGATGACCATTGTAGAAGCAACGAGCGGCAACACCGGCATAGCCCTCAGCTACTATGCCAAGCAGAAGGGCTACGATGCCACAATCATCATGCCCAAAAACGTAACCGAAGAGAGGAAGGAGTTTGTTCGAAGGTTCGGCGCGAAGCTCATCCTATGTTCTTCTAAGGGTAGCTTCGCGGAAGCGGTCCGAATCAGAGATGAAATGGCGAAGAACAAACGCTATTTCAGTACAGACCAGTTCTCAAACCAATTGAATGTTGAATGCCACCGCCGAACCACGGGGAAGGAGATTATCCAACAATTGAGAGAGAGGGCCCTTGTAGCCGACGCGTTCGTAGCCGGAGTTGGAACTGGAGGAACGCTCATAGGCGTCGCCAAGGCCCTACGCGAGGTCAATCCGAACGTTCACATTTCAGCGGTCGAGCCGGCGGAGTCTCCTATCATGAGCGGTGGTGTTGCCGGGTTACATGGCATTCCAGGCATTGGCGATGGTTTCATCCCAGCAATAGTCAAGAATGAGAACGGAGGTCTCAACCCATTGATCGATGAGCTCATCTCAATCAGAAGCAGCGATGCAAAGGACGCATCCATTTCTATTGCCAAGAACTGCGGTTACTGTGTGGGCGTTTCGTCGGGTGCTAACTACCTCGCCGCAAGGGAATTATCACACAAGTATGATTCAGTGGTGACAGTCTTTCCAGACGGGTTCACTCGATACCTATCGATGGGTTTGAGTTCTTCTGGCAGGTGTAACTACAATAGTAAGGCGTGTCGAGAATATGTCACATGGTTGTCGCAGCCTGAGGTTGATGCATCCCCTCCTTCGCCGCCTTAGGTAGAGCGCGCGCTTGTGGGAGCCTTCACTCTCCGACTATCTGAACCACGATCTTCCTTGCTCTTGGCCTGATATCCAACTCGACGAGGACTATCTGTTGCCATGTTCCCAAAGTGAAGAGCCCATCAACGAAGGGTACCGAGAGGCTGGGTCCCACTAGCGACGCCTTGACATGCGACCGCCCGTTGTCGTCGTGCCAAGTGTTCTGATGCTCGTAGGGGATGTCTCTAGGAGCGACGCGTTCGAGCATGCTGGGGAAGTCGTGAACCAGTCCCGGCTCGTATTCCATCGCTGTCACGGCCGCAGTCGAACCAGGCACGAAGACTGTCGCGATTCCGTTCTTCAACCCGCTCTCTTTGACGGCCTTCTGAACGTCTTTCGTTATGTCGACGACATCGTTCTCGGCCCTGGTCCGTATTTCGAGCTGTCTGGTGACAACACCCATGCTGAGGTCTTCGGCGGTACGGTATTTCACTAAGTCGTTTGCGACTTTGATTACGGTTCTTGCACCAGTCGCCTAAACAGCAAGAATCTAGCTAGTCTAGAAGGATTTTTTACGGTTGCACGCCGTGCTTCCGAACCTTGCCAGTGCAAGAAACAGAGATAGAGCCGACAGAAGAGATACATCCCATCCTTGAGAAGATGGAGCACGAGAAGTTCTATAGGCTCACTGAGCTGTACGAGATGACGTATGGCCAGGAGTTCTACGTTGACTTTCAGAAGAACGACGAACAGAAGACCCTGTGGCTCTTTGTGGCGAAGGTTCTGAACTTGAAGACGTACCTCGAAGTCCTGGTGATTCTGGGTGACATCCTCCACCGAATGAATTCGGTGGCTTCCAGCGGCGGGCTTCAGACTTGGCAGTATGACTCCCGTTGCGTGTAGTTCCTGCTTCCTCGACCTGGCTTGCGCGTCCCGTTGTCGGGAC
>Ga0181533_1006724_pt1 | contig 10314 bp, 10 predicted proteins | sample PEATcosm2014_Bin_45_FD_119772 | JGI IMG/M metagenome (GOLD analysis project Ga0181533, IMG submission 119772) | Peatland microbial communities from MTU Mesocosm Facility, Houghton, MI, USA - PEATcosm2014_Bin11_60_metaG | ecosystem: Environmental > Terrestrial > Soil > Wetlands > Peat | place...
TATCCGAGCCAACAAGGCCAAAGGGAGCATCAAGACCAAGCGCAAAGCCGCAGGCTGGGATCCCAGCTTCCTCCTCGGAATCCTGCAACAAAAATGACCGTTAACCTGGATTCCGAGCCGTGCGTGGCTTGGCTCTTTGGTATGCGCTCGGAACTGGTCACCGGCCATCGCCTTGGCTTCGGCCTCGGCGCGGCGAACCCGGTGTTGTGTTTGATCAGCTCTGCGAGTTTGGCCTTCCCCACACTATCGTCGAGATTGGACGCGAACTGTTCCGTCGGACTGGCGAACCGCTTGGGCCGTTCCTGTCGCTACTTGCTTCCCAGCGACAAGCCGAGACAGCGACGATTGCGGATGACGATATTCCGCCCGCGACGATGATTGGACAACTACCGTCGTGGGCATATGACCGATACAGCCGAGAGGGCCTTGCGTGCTTGCAGCTCTTCGTGCACGGAAACACAGAGACGGCGCGGCGGGTGCGCTCGCATATTCCCACAACGAAGCGTGTTGATTTTATCGGCGACGTGTTGTTTCGGGTCGAGGGCCAAATCTCAAAGGCGCGTTTGCATTGGGCGACAGCAGATGAACTGCGGCGTCTCGTAGACATTCAATGCGCCGGGCACGGTTGCACCGATGCGACAGAAATCCTCGGGCTCATGAAGGCGGACATTCCCGCGCTCAACGACGTTCGCGTCGAACTGTTGGGGGGACGCAATCATGGGTGACTTCAGCCAAACTCGCCAAAACGTTCAATTACAGAGCCTTACATCCGACCTTGCAGCCGACGCTGAACAGAATAAAAATGAAATCATCTTCAAATCAGAGATCGAACCAAGGGTTGCTGAACTCATTCGCCTGAGCATCACCGACAGCACACGCATCGGCTATCGTTCCGACCTTGATCACTTCATGCGTTGGGGCGGCGTGATCCCGGCAACTGCGGAAATGGTCGCCGCATATTTGGCAGAGTTCTCCGAAACGCTGGCGGTCGCCACCAATCAGCGTCGCGTCGCTGCAATTTCCGTGGTCCACGACGCAGGGGGTTACCCGAACCCATGCAAGTCGATACTGGTCCGCTCCACGATGAACGGCATAAAACGCCTGCGGGGCGTGGCGCAAAAGCAAGCGAAGCCATTACTCAAGGAGGATTTGGTCGCCATTCTTGATGTGATGGGCGACGGTGTGAAGGACGCCCGCGACCGTGCGCTGCTGCTCTTGGGTTTCGCCGGGGCCTTCCGGCGCTCTGAGTTGATCGGCCTCGATCACGCCGACATCGAACATGTCCGCCAAGGCGTAATCCTTCACCTGCGCAAATCTAAAACCGATCAGCTAGGTCACGGGAGAAAAATCGGCGTTCCGCCTGCGAGAGGTCGTCATTGCCCGGTCGCAGCAATCGACGCTTGGCTCGAACGCTCTGGCATTGTCGAGGGGGCCGTATTTCGCAACGTCAATCGCCATGGCCAGATCGCGTCAACTCGCCTCTCTGGCGAGGGCGTCGCGCTCGTGGTTCGGGAACGCCTCAAGGCGGCGGGACTTGATCCAGCCGGTTTCAGCGGTCATTCGTTGCGGGCGGGGTTTTGCACTTCCGCTGCGCAGGTCGGTGTCTCGTCATTAAAGATCAAGGCGCAAACCGGCCATTCGTCCGACGCCATGCTGTCCAGATATATCAGGGACGGCCAGCTCTTCCTCGACAATGCCTGCGCGGCCTTGCTATGAGTGACGCTTGCTCAGTCAGGGTCGTGTGCTGCGTCGCGAAAATTCCTTAATGCGTCGGGGTATGACCGCTTGCCGACCTACTGTGCGCAAGAGCAGGACTGCGGAACGTGGGCGCAGAGTGTTGACGGACGCGCCCGAATAAAACACCGGGGTAGAGCGGAACATCATGAAAGCACGCACCAAGTCCGGGCTTATGGCTCTCGTTCTCTCGACGTGCATTGCCGCTTCGGTGATTGCCGGGCCTTTGGGAGATTTGGAATACGGCACTACCGCATGGGCACGCCGCGACTATGCTACTGCGCTCCGTCTCCTTCGTCCGTTGGCCGAGCAGGGTAACCTCCAAGCCATGACCATCCTCGGGGAGATATTTTATAACGGGGAGGGTGTGCCGCAGGACTACAGCGAGGCAGCGAGGTGGTATCGCAAGGCCGCTGAACAGGGCGAAACACATGCCATGGCCTATCTCGGGCTCATGAACGACCTTGGACAGGGCGTGCCGCAGGACTATGCCGAGGCGGTGAAGTGGACACGCAAGGCGGCTGAGCAAGGCCAAAAAATGTCCATGGTGGGGCTCGGGTCGATGTTCGAGCACGGAATTGGCGTGCAGCGGGATTATGTCCAGGCGCATAAATGGTATAATTTAGCTGCTGCAAACTCCGAGAGTAATTTTCGTGATTTTGCCGTCAAGGCCCGCGATTTCCTGGCGGGCAAGATGACGGCGGCCCAAATTGCGGAGGCGCAAAGCCTAGCTCGTGAGTGGAAGCCAACGTCCGCGTTGTCACCAAAGCGCATGCCATGATGCGCAGAACGGTAAAACGAAAAATTGCCTCGATAGTCTTTAGAACAGAACTCAATATTTTTTGGAGCACGACACCCGGCTGCCTGCTATGCTGCTTCTCCCCATCCACATTGGCATTTGATCTCATAGTGGGCGTCGCCGTTTCGAGGGTTGGTAAAGCCTGACCGCTTCAGGTCTGGAGATGCGCAGCAAGGGCATACGAGATACGGCAGAGGGTCGCGGGGGTCTGAAGCATTGCTCATCAATTCGATCAGCTTCTGCTGGAGCAGCACCGCGACTTCGATGTTCCTTGGATGGCCGGTCAACGCCGCGACGACCTGACCGAGAGAAGTGCCAGAAGAAAGGTCGAAGCCTCGATAGTCGGCTACCAGAACTGGAAGAGGCGTGGCGTCGAGCATCAAGGGCACTATCTTCAAGCCGTCATTCTCGACCCGCCGTCGCAAGAACGCATGGAGTTCGGTGCCGACCCACTTCGACCGCTGAGCTTGTTCTGACCAGAGCAGCATGAAAACGTTAGAATTCCCCAAGCCCTGTTCGATGCCGCCAACTATGGATTGGCCGGCGCCGATTTCCCATTCATCAAACCACACGCCAACACCCTGCTCGATTAGCAGCACAGCGAGTGCTCTGGCGGACGGTTCGTCGGCCTTGTTGTGGCTTATGAACACCTTCACGAAACGGCTCCCAGCAGGTTCATAATGATTAACGATAGCATGGCGGGTGCCAGCCATGGCAGAACAACGTGATCCCTCGCTTATTGCCCGTCAGCGCCCGACAACACGAACCTGAGGTCCAAAGCCATGCGCAAGGAAAACCAATGGACGCTTGGCAAGCGCAATTTTGTGCTACCCAGCCTTTCAGACAGCCTGAGAGGCCGCCATGGATGCACTTTACAGCGAGCCACTTTCGACCCGTCCGTGGGCGAGGAAGTCTATGCTCTCTATCAGGAGGAGCCAGACTACGTGGATCAATATGGCCGGGTTGTCCCGTTCAACTTACTCGTCCATACGGGCCTCGTCCGCACGCCCTACGGAGTTGTCGCCTTCATCGTCTGGCAGATCGCCGCTGGTTCGCCCCAAGACGTTCTGATTGAACATTACGTCAACCCGCAGAATATTTCTGCGCTACGCATCGTTTCGAGCGCGGCGAACCAAACGCATTTTAAATTGATCGTCATCAACAACCAGAGCGCGGAAATCGGTGCCTTCGTCGATTTCGAGAATGTTTTCGGCTTCGACAAACTCGCATCGGCGATGGTCAGCGCGATAGGTCATGAGCCAGGGGGAGACTTTGCTGCGGCGACGGACCACGTTATGAGAACCATGACGGTGCACCAGCTTATAGTATTGTCTGCCCTCGACTTTGTCGGGGACACCTGATTAAACGCCCGCTCGCCCGTGACCCAACTCTTCGGAGGCGAACAATCCTCTTCGGTCGGGTAATGCCGCAGGATCATGGAACCGCCTTTGAACCGGCCTTCCGTCAGTCGGTTGACGAATTTTCCGAAGCCTCGGAGATTGCAGAGCGGATTTCTCGCCTCCAACGCACAAATTTGGCGGCGATTTTGCCACGAAAGAGGGGCTCCGCTCCCGTCGATTTGATCCAGCTGCATACAATTTCATTTTTGGCGCGAAGCGGCTGTGCGATCCTTTGGAGGCGTTGTCGTCAAACATCGCAACGCGGCGGGCTCGGCCTTGTCAGGAACGTCAGATCGGGACATATTTTCTTTGCGACCCGCAGCGATCTGGGAAGGTCGAACAAGATGCGGGGCTTTTGAGGGAACCAATGACCAAAGCGGGAAAGTTTGCCCTATGCTTCGCCGTATCTTTTACAGCTTTAGCCGCTTCAGATAGCGTCTTTGCCGCGAACCGACATGCCGTGGCCGCAGGCGAAGGACAGGTTCGTCAATTATTGCTTCTGATGGACCAGGATCAAAACGGGCAAGTTTCGAGAGCAGAATTTATGCGTTTCATGGAAGCAGAGTTCGATGCCCTCGACGTTGACCGTAGCGGCGAACTCAACCCTGAAGAGCTGTCGCGCAGCCGCATACGGATAGGGGGCGAAGGACAGGTTCGGCAATTGTTACGCCTGATGGACAAGGACAAAAACGGTCAAGTGTCGAGAGCGGAATTCATGCGCTTCATGGAAGCAGAGTTCAATCGCCTTGACGTTGACCATAGCGGCGAACTTACTCCTAAAGAGCTTTCACGCTCCATTTTACGATTTTATCCCTCTCACTCTAATCCTCACAAATAGGATCGGCGACCATTTGCGGAATTTGATATGCGCGCTCCGTCAACTTGTGAGGCGCAGGATCGCGGAACTCCCTGTTGACCACGATCTCGCAATGGGCTGGCGAATTTTCCGGCCTATCGCAGAAAGGAGAACGGACTTCCCGCTCTAGGCGGTGAAATTTGGCGGCGACTTTTCGCCGCACATTTCCACTTTCACTTCCTCGGAACAAGCCAAGCCAAGGCGCTCTCAGGCTCGCCTATCGGCTTTTTCAAGGCCCGAACCCATTCTCCCCGAACGGCGGATGGCCGCAGTGTGATGCGAACCATCGCCGCCTCGGACGAGAAGCAAAAATGCCATTTCACTAACGATCCCGGAAGATCGTTTGCTCCGGGATCGTCAGCATCGAGTTTCATGAAAGTTCAAGCTCCTCCTCTTCATCCAACCCCACGGGAAATGTCCACGTAAATTGCTCTCCCGTGAGTTCGCAAAATCCAATTTTAAATCCGTCGGGCACAGCTCCCGTGACTGCGAAGGCTAAACAGACCATACGCGCCTGCTGGCAGACCGAATATTTTTCACAAGAGTTGCTATATTTCTTATACAGTCTTGCAAGCTGCATTTGTGACTTCGGACACTGCAGTTTTTCAAGCATTTGATATAAGTCTTTTTGCATAAACAACTTTTCTTCATTTCGTAGGAATTCAAGCGCAGTATCAATGCGCTTTGTCGTGTCATCGAGCTTTCCGTTTGAATTGCGTTTCATGTGCGTTTCTTTCATGGTGGTGTAAGGAAACAGAATGCAGCAGTAATGTTCGTAAGTCCTGGGGAGAACAAACGCTTTTTTTCCGCTGAACTCTACCTGTAGGCGCTTTGATCGTCTTGATCCGCGCCGGCGTTAAGCGGCGCAACACTGAAGATACACGCAACGAAGAAAATACATACCTAAAGCCTATTTTAACCATACACATCATAGTAAATGGGGTAATGTTCATAAAAACAGTATGTTGGCCTATCGCGACCCGCCTATTTGAGGCTTCGCGGGCGGCTTTTCGCAACCTCGGTGGAAAAACTACGCAGAAATGCCCATAGGGTGGCTGGTGGCCGACCACCCGTAACGTCGGAGCACATGCGGGGCGGGGCAATTTTTCGGGCCCTCAAAGAACCCAGAGCCAAGCTCCCCCTTCGAACGCAGATATTTGGTGGCGAATGTTCCCCTGCCGCAGGGTCGCCGCTCAGGTCGATCCGGTTCGCCTGCAAATAATTTCATTGAATATCGGGTGACCGGCCGATCAGCTCTAGCGTTGGGACAACTCCCTGATACAATAACCTCATCGAACGGGACGGCGCTGCCAGCCTAAGTCTCTGATACGTCTACATGGCGCGGATTTGGAAACTTCTCCCTCCCTCTCCGCCAATTTATTTCATTAGCAATTGATATTGATGGCGTCGTAAACGGAGTCGGGTTTTCGTCCGCTCCAAGCGTTGTCGGAGGATGGCCATGGACCATCGCGACGTTTTGAGACGCCGAAGGAAAGTCGATTTCGCGTTTTTTGGACAAACGCGGGTCTGCTTGAATCGTCCGCCACCTCATGCGTCGCTGTACCGCGGGCTCGAACTTGGCGCTTTCCCTCTATCCTATCCAAAATCCGCCCGGGAATTCAGCGCCCATCAGCGAGCACATGAAGCGATTGACAAAAAGGCGAGGCGGAGTCCTTCGAGCCGCGGGTTCGAAAATGCTCCTTGCGACGATAAAAAACAAATTGTAGCGTTAACCTTTCAAAAGACCCCCATATCTGGGGGAACAGAGCGGGACTCTACGCCGGTGAGCGATTCGGGCGCGATTCGTTCGCAGCCTGTTCGGAAGTTAAATCGCTTCGACACGAAAGTTCCGATATGAAACATCGTCGCCGCCCGGGAACGCGGATTTCGCGAGCGCCTGCCGCGAAATCGTTTCGACCGTGACGTGGCGAAGCCAGGGTCTTGAGGAACCCAATAGTTAACTCGGCGGGAGAGCCAGCTGGAAACCATGCAGGATCTGCTCGGCGGGCCGCCGGCGGCGAGATGGGCGCCGGGCCGGATCGAGGGCGCGCGGCGGGACGGGGTTTGCGCGGTGCTGGGCCCCACGAACACCGGAAAGACCCATCACGCCATCGAGCGTATGCTTTCATTTCCGACAGGGATGATCGGTCTGCCGCTGCGCCTCTTGGCGCGCGAGGTCTATACCCGCGTCGCGCAACGGGTCGGCGCGGAAAATGTCGCGCTGGTGACCGGAGAGGAGAAAATCAAACCGCGCGCGCCAAGCTATTGGATCGCCACCGTCGAGGCGATGCCGCGCGATCTAAACGTCGATTTCGTCGCGATCGACGAGGTGCAGCTCGCGGCGGATTTCGATCGCGGCCATGTCTTCACCGACCGCCTGCTGCGCTGGCGCGGCCGACAGGAGACACTGCTAATCGGGGCCGGCGTCATCGCGCCCCTGATCGAGCGATTCCTGCCGGGGGCCCCGATTTTCTCGCGCCCGCGCCTGTCGCGCCTCTCTTACGTCGGCCAGCGCAAGATCGCCCGTTTGCCGCCGCGCAGCGCCATTGTCGCCTTTTCGGCCGAGGATGTTTACGCCATCGCGGAATGGATCAAGCGTCAAAGGGGCGGCGCGGCGGTCGTGATCGGCGCGCTCAGCCCCAAGACCCGCAACGCCCAGGTCGAACTCTATCAAACCGGCGAGGTGGATTATATCGTCGCGACCGACGCCATCGGCATGGGCCTCAATCTCGACATCGACCATATCGCTTTCGCCGCCGATCAGAAATTCGACGGATGGCGCTTTCGTCGCCTCGCCGCCGCGGAATTTGGCCAGATCGCCGGGCGGGCGGGGCGCCACATGAACGACGGCACCTTTGGAACGACCGGGCGCTGCCCGCCATTCGACGAGGATCTGATCGAGGCGCTGGAGGAACATTGCTTCGACCCCGTGACGACTCTGCAATGGCGCAACCCGGAGCTCGATTTCTCCTCGCTCGAAGCCCTTGCGGCCTCGCTCGACGTTTTGCCGAGCAATCCCTGTCTCGCCCGCGCGCCCGCGCGGGAGGACCAGCTGGCGCTGGAGGCCTTGAGCCGCGACGACCATGTTCGCCGCAACGCCAAGACTCCGGCGGATATCGGGAGACTGTGGGAGGCGTGCCAGATTCCCGACTACCGCAAGACCTCGCCGGCGGCGCACGCCGAGCTCGCGACGACGATTTTTGGCTTCGTCGTCCGGCGTGGCAAGATTCCCGATGACTGGATGGCTCGCCAATTCGCGGTCGCCGATCGCGTCGACGGCGACATCGCCACCCTTGCCAACCGCCTCGCGCAGGTGCGAACATGGAGCTTCGTGGCCCATCGTTCCGGGTGGCTAGAAAATGGCGACCATTGGCAGAGCGTCGCGCGTCAGGTAGAGGACAGGATATCCGACGCGCTTCATGATCGTCTCACCCAGCGTTTCGTCGATCGCCGCACCAGCGTGCTGATGCGCTGTCTCAGAGAGAATACAATGCTCGAAGCCGAAATTACCGCAGCCGGCGACGTTATCGTCGAAGGTCAGCATGTCGGATCTTTGCAAGGTTTCCGTTTCACGGCCGATCCGGGAGCGGCGGGCGAAGCCGCCAAGGCGTTGAACGCCGCGGCGCAAAAGGCCCTCGCCAGCGAGTTCGACGCGCGCGCGACCCGCATTTTCGACGCCGTGGACGACGCCTTCGTGCTCGGCAACGACGGGACGATCCGCTGGCTGGGCGAACCGGTCGGCAAGATCGCGCAAGGACCCGGCGTTCTCAAGCCGACCGTGCATGTGCTCGCCGACGAGCAGTTGACCGGCGCGGTCTTGGATAAGGTCAAGCAGCGTCTGGAGCTGTGGCTGTCGCAGCGGGTCAAGAAACTGCTGGGCGCGCTGGAACAACTTGAATCGGGAGAAGGACTCTCGGGCGGGGTGCGCGGCGTCGCCTTCCAGATCGCGGAAGAGCTGGGCGTGCTGGAGCGCGGCCGGGTCGCCAAGGAAATCAAGAGCTTTTCGCAAGAAGACCGCGCCGCGCTGCGCAAGCTTGGCGTTCGTTTCGGCGCCTATCACCTTTATCTGCCGCTGCTTCTGAAGCCGGCGCCGCGCGCTCTCGCCGCGCTGCTGTGGGCGCTGCGCCATGGCGGGTTGGAAAGCGTCAAGGGGCTCGAAGAAGCACCGCATCTCGCCGCCTCGGGCCGCACCTCCTTCGCCGCCGATCCCGCCATCGCCAAAGGGTTTTATCGCGCGGCGGGCTATCGTCTTTGTGGAGAGCGCGTGGTGCGCGTCGATATTCTCGAACGCCTCGCGGATCTTATCCGTCCCGCCATAGCCTATAGACCGGGCGTCAGCGTTGGCGAGCCGCCGGCCGGCGCCGCCGAGGGCGACGGTTTCGTCGTCACGGTCGCGATGACCTCGCTCACTGGCTGCGCGGGGGATGCTTTCTCCTCGATTTTGCGCTCGCTCGGTTACACCGGCGCGAAGCGTCCCGGACCCGCGATCACCACGCCGCTGATCACCGCAGCCCCCATGCAGCCGCTCACGCCGGTCGCCGCGGAAGACGCCTCGGGCTCGCAGCTTGGTGAGGCAGAGCAAGGAGAGCGCGCCGAGCCCGCCGCGAATGACTCGGCCGAGCGGGTTCCCGCGCCGGAAGCCGGAGTCGCGGCGCCCCAAGCGATGGAGAGCACGGAGGGCGAGCCCGCCGAGGCCGCCCGAGCGGCCGAGACGACGCCCGCCGCGACCGAACCAGCCGCGGAGACGTCCGCGCCGCCTCCTGAACAAGTCGAGGCTTCGGCCGACGCGGCCGAGGAAGCTCCAGTTGTGGAAGCCGCCGAAGCGGCCGTGCTGATCGAAGTATGGTCGCCGCAGCGCCACGTTCCGCAGCAGCGCCGGCATGAAGGCGAGCGCAGGCCGCGGCGCGAGGGCGGCGGCGAAACGTCGCGGGCGCCGCGACAGGAGCCTCCGCGCGAAGGCGAGTCGCAAGAAGCGCGTTCCCAGGCCGAGCCGCCTCGCGGCGAGCGCCCTCAAGGCGAGCGCCCGGCGAGGAGCCATCCGCGCGCCGATGCGCCGAAGGGCGGTTTCCGGTCCGGCGGCAAGCCGGGCCAGGGTTCGCGCCCCGATCAGCGGGACAATCGCGGACCGAGAGACGAGAGCCGCGCTCGTCCGGGCGGCGCCAGTGCTCCGCCGCAAAGACGCGAGCGCCTGCCGGATCCGGATTCGCCCTTCGCAAAGCTGCTAGCGCTGAAGGCCGAACTGGAGAAAAAAGGAAAAAGCTGAGGCGCCACGGTGTTTTCGAGCGACTCGCGCTCCGGTTCGCTGTAAGAAAACGCATCAAAACACGAACCCGGCATCGACGGGCGTTCGCGCCGCGGACGCCGACCTAACCTCTTGCCTGCGCGTTCAATCGAAAGGCGGCTTATGACCAAAATCCTCCCGATTATCATGTGCGGCGGATCTGGAACGCGCGTGTGGCCCGAGTCCCGGGAAACACTGCCCAAGCAATTTATTCCGCTGATCGGGGAACGTTCGACCTTCCAGA